>Ga0194112_10000248_pt1 | contig 75166 bp, 63 predicted proteins | sample TA2MahC400mmetaG_FD_146191 | JGI IMG/M metagenome (GOLD analysis project Ga0194112, IMG submission 146191) | Freshwater microbial communities from Lake Tanganyika, Tanzania - TA2015016 Mahale Deep Cast 400m | ecosystem: Environmental > Aquatic > Freshwater > Lake | place: Tanzania: Lake... | reverse complement strand
GTTCAACACCGCGCGATGCTCATGCGCGAGACGGTAGTAGTCGCGCACATGCCCCGGCAGACTGTAGGCATTCATCTGCGGCAAAAAAGAAAGACGGTCCGGCAACGTGAAGTTCCAGACCGTGATGCTCACCGGCATCGCCACGCCATTCACCGTCACCGTGCCGCTGTGCGTGCCGCGCGGCGTGTTCTTCGGCACATGCAGGTCAATGAAAGTCTCCTCGCCCTCCGCCACGCCCGCGTCGAAACCCGCCGGCACGAGCGGATCGTGGAATCCGCCCACTTTCGGCATCGAGTAGAGCTTCACGTTGATGCCGGGCGCTTTGACAGCCACCTTGCTGATTCTCGCCGCAACGGAAAAACCAACCGATTCACCCTTCGCGGCGAAAAAGTGCGCCGATGCCAGTTCACGGCCAAAAATATCGCGAGACGGCACCCGTGGCTTCACCGGCTCGATGACCGGTGATTCCGGCAAAACAGCGGCAGTGACACTTCGCGGCTCCGCCACCGGCTTCGGAACCGCCACAGTCCCCTCCTCCACCCAAAGCGTGAAATAGGGACGGAACGCTTTCTTGTCCTCGCGGCTGGAGACGTAGCGATTCACGAAATTGCTGAAGGTGACGGCATTGCCATCACGCGTGTATTCATGACCCACATCATCAATCACGAAGAAGCCGTGTGAACGGCCATCGAGTCTCGCCTGCACCACTTCCGGCCCGATGGGGATGATCTGCCAACCCTCTGCATCCGGTGCCGAGGCATCACCAAAATTCCAAATCGAACCGCCCTCGCCACAAACGACGCTCGTGATATCCGGCTCGTCGTTACCCCAGCGCAATTCGCCCGTCTTCGCCCATCGGAAGGAACTCGCTCCCGGCACCTTCGCGTAGCCGCTGCCCGTGCCTTCCACCCATTCCTGCGTGATCGTCGAGACCGTCGTGCGCCGCAGCGGACGCTCCGGCGACAGCAGACGCACATGAAGCTGCGCCTTGACGATCTTCTTCCCGCGCAACGGCACCGGATCGAAGTCTATGAGGAAAAACTCCTGGATGCCCTTGAGCTTCAGCCTTGGCGAACCGCCATTGTTGCCCTCCACCTCTTTCGAGTAGGCGGAGATCCACGCATCGCGCGTCACTTCCACACGCTGCTGTGCATGCAAGGTGAGCACGGCGACCGAAAGGGAGAGAATAACGAGTGTCATCACCGACAGCGAATGGCTTCGGCGCTTGCGCCGTTTCAAGACCTGCCCATCATGTCGCATTGTCGTGCTCATACTCATCGCCGGCATTCTCGCCACGCGCCCAACCAGCGCAAGCGCAAAACATCCTCTGCTCCTCAATGGAGCTTCGGACACTGCCACCATGCGTCTGTCAGATTGTAGCCGCGAGCCTGCTCGCGGCCTCCGTTAACAGGGCGAATGCATCCCTGCCGCGAGCAGGCTCGCGGCTACAGTTGTGGCAGCGTGAAGATACGCCCCCCTCAATGTGGCGAGTGACAACTTCGGCACCGGCATGCGCGCCAATATGCGAAATCAAGCAGGAGGCTATGCGACGCCGACCAAAGTGCTATGCGGCGTCTGAATCGGATTGAACAGCCCGTCCAAGTTGTGCGTAGATGCGGCCATACAAGGAACAGACTATGTCAAAACAAACAAAGCAAAGCAACCGCACTCAAACCAAACAAAAACCTTTTCGCGGCCTTTATCCGCCGCTCATCACGCCGTTTCACGCCGATGGTTCGCTCAATGAACAAGGACTGCGTGACCACGTGGACTTCGTCATCGCGAACGGCGCCGACGGTTTCTGCGGCGGCAGCAGCACGGGCGAGTTCATGAACCTGACGCGCGCGGAATGGGAGCGCGTGCTCGTCATCAGCGCCGAGCAGAACAACGGGCGCGTGCCGATGCTGGCCGGCACGGCGGACATGTCCACGGCGGCGACCATCGAGAAATCCAAGTTCGCCGAGAGCCTTGGCTACGACGGTTTCCTGATCATCTCGCCGTGGTATCAGGTACACACGATGCGGGAGATCGAGGCGCACTTCCACGCCATCCGCAACGCGACCTCGAAACCGATCATGATTTACAATAATCCGCCGGTCGTCGGCATTGATCTCACGCTCGATCTGCTGGTGCGTCTGGCCAAGGACGACGTGATCCAGTATATCAAGGACGCCAATTCCGACCCGTATATGATCACGCGGCTTCGCATGATGTTGGGAGACAAACTCGGTTTGTTTTACGGCCACGACAACAACGCGCTCGGCGCATTCGCCTTCGGTGCGACGGGCTGGGTGTCCGGCTCCGGCAACTTCGATCCGAAACGCTGGTCGAAGATTGTTCACCTCTGCATTGACGACGGCAACTTCGTCGCCGCCCGGAAGATTTGGGACGAGATCATGCCGTTTGTGGACTTGGTCACGGTGGGGCGTGATGGTCAGCGTCCGGATTGGATTGCAGTGATCAAGCGCGGATTGGAACTGCGCGGCCGCCCGGTTGGTGGTGTGCGTCGTCCGATGTTGCCGCTGACGCCGGAGGTGGATGCGCTGGTGAAGAAAGCCGTGGCGCGTCTGAAATTCTGATGACCACGTTTGGAGTCAGCCTGACGTTGGCGCTGGTGTTCGCGGCGTTGGCGGTGAGCGCCCGGTTTATCCGGACGCTGCACGGGCTGGGATTCACATTCGCCGTGCTCGCGGTCGGCAGCGGGGCGATGGCGTATCCGCCGGTGTTCATCGCATGGGGCGGCTTTGAACTGAAACACGCCATCAGTCCACTGGTGCAGTTGATCCTGCTTGGCATGGGCATGACGCTGACGGTGGACGATTTCCGCCGGGTGGCGAAGATGCCGCGCGCAATTGTGATCGGCTTCGTGTTGCAGTTTACCGTGATGCCGCTCGCGGGTTTTTTGTTCGCGTCTCTGTTCGGATTGACGGGCGCGGTGGCCACCGGACTGATTCTGATTGGGTCGGTGCCGGGCGGCACCTCGTCGAATGTCATCACGCTGTTGGCGCGCGGCAACGTGCCGCTCTCGGTGACGATGACGGCCTGTTCAACGCTGCTGTCGCCGGTGATGACACCACTGGCGATGAAGTTGCTCGCCGGAACTTATGTGCCGATTGACGGGTGGGCGATGATGCAGTCCATCCTGACGATGGTTATTGCGCCGTTGGTGGTCGGCTTGATCATCAAGCGTTACCTGCCGCAGTTGGCGACGCGATGCGCTCGTGGATTACCGGTCGTGGCGATGTTCGGGATTTGCATGGTCATCGGGATCACGGTCGCCGCGTCGCGCGAACAATTGCTCACGATGGGCGTTGCGTTGTTCGGAGCCGCGGCTTGCCACAATGCCACGGGCTATCTGCTTGGTTACTGGGTGGCCCGAGCGGCCGGGTTGAACCGGACGGATGCGCGCACTGTCGCGTTGGAAGTCGGCATCCAGAACGGCGGCATGGCCACGGGCCTGGCGTTCGGCGTTCTCAAAAGCTCCGCCGCCGCTCTGGGTTCCGCCGTGTTCGGCCCGTGGAGCGCCATCACCAGTTCCGTGCTGGCGTCGTGGTGGGCAAGAAGAACAGAGCGAGACCAATGAAATCCTCCCTCATCGCAATTGTCCTGTTCACGGCGACACTGGCACAGGCGGGCGATGCGGCACGACCGAATTTCATTTTCCTTCTCACCGATGACCAGCGCTATGACGATCTCGGTTGCACGGGCAACACGGTCATTCAGACGCCGCACCTTGACGCACTGGCCAGACGCGGCGTGTTGTTCCGTCGATTTTACGTCACCAGCTCGGTCTGCATGGCCAGTCGCGCCAGTTACTTCACGGGACGGGTCGAGCGCAGCCACGCGTGCAACTTTTATCATCGCAACCTCTCCCCGGCAGCCTGGGCGCATAGCTATCCGGTGTTGTTGCGACAGGCGGGCTATCGCACCGGGTTCATCGGGAAATTCGGCGTGACAGTGGACGGTCATGCTCAGGGACTGCCGAAGTCGGACTTTGATTGCTTCGACGGGTTTGGCGGTCAGGGAGACTATTTCCCGCGGGGCAAGAACGGCCCCCATCTGGAGCGAATCATGGGCGATCAAGCCGTCGCGTTCCTCCAAAACTCGGCGCCGCAGCAGAAACCTTTTTGTCTGTCGGTGAGTTTCAAGGCGCCGCACCTGCCGCTGCAACCTGACCCGTCGTTCGCGTCGCTCTATCGCGATGCGCAGCCTTTCTTGCCGCATCCGTTGCCGGCGAAAGAACTGGCGGGTCTTCCGCCAGTCTTTCGTCAGTCGGCGTGGTACGCGCGTTTGGAGTGGTTGACGTGGTTCTCCGCTGAGCAGAAACGACGCGAGTTCATTTTGCAGCGCTACCGGCTGATTGCCGGAGTGGATGCCGCCGTGGGATGCATTGTGGCCGAGTTACAAAAACTCGGCCTTGAGAAGAACACTGTCATTCTGTTCGCCTCCGACAACGGCTACTACCACGGCGAGCACGGATTAAGCACGAAATTCTACCTGCACGAGGAATCCATCCGCGTGCCGCTGATCATCGTTGACCCGGCGCTGAGCGTGGAGCGGCGCGGGAAGATGGAAGACCGTCCTACCGCCAACACTGATGTGGCTCCCACGCTGCTCGACCGGGCCGGATTGACGCCGCCGGCTGTGATGCAGGGGCGCAGCCTGATGCCGTTGCTTCAGCGAAAAACGACGCAATGGCGCGATGCCATCTTTTGCGAGAACATCATCAAGGAGCGACGCCCGATGTGCGACGCCATTCGCACAGCCGATTGGAAATACATCGCCTACTTCGAGACCAATCCGTTGCAGGAGGAGCTGTATCATTTGGCGACTGACCCGCGCGAGTTACAGAACCTCGCCGATGACCCCGGTCACGCGGAAACAAAACAGAAATTGCGCGCTCGTTTGCAGGCGATGCGCGTCCAACTCTCCGGCGATTCCACAGGTTTCCCCGCATGGATTCAGACACAAAAAGAGAATACCTCCAACTGGCAGGGGTATCGGGATGGTTATCTCAAGTTGCGTCAGGCGAAACAGGAGAAGATTACGCCATGACCGCCTTGGAACGAGTTCGCGCAGCCTGTCACCACGAACCGACCGACCGCGTGCCGGTCGGGCCGTTCGCGGGATTCTGCGCGGCGCGATTGACCGGCGTGAGTCTGCGGCGATACGTGACGGATGGCCAAGCCATTGCCGATGCGCAGATCGCATTGCAGCACGCTGTCGGGCACGACATCGTCGTTACGGCGGCGGACACTTACTACCTCGCCGAGGGATTCGGGTTGGAAGTCGAGTTCCACGAAAACGCGCTGCCGACAGCCAAAGGTCCCCTGCTCACCGACTTGAAGGACGTGGACTGCCTGCGCGTGCCGGATCCGAAACGCGACGGTCGGATGCCGGTCTATCTGGACGCAGTCCGTTTGCTCTCGGCGGCATTGGGAGATCAAGTAGCGATTCGCGGCACGGGCACCGGCCCGTTTTCGATTGCGGCTTACTTGTTCGGAATGCAACGGTTCCTGATGACGCTGGCCGAGATTGAGGCTGGCGAAGATGAGGATGAGCGCCACGTCCATCAACTGTTGAGCATGACCGCTGAAGCTTCGACGGCTTTCCTTAAAGCCCAGTTCGAAGCCGGCGCGCACATTCTGTACTTGGGCGATTCGCTGGCTTCTGCCGACATGATTTCACCGGCGATGTACCGGCGATTTGTGCTGCCGTATCACCAGCGGATTTTTGCGGAAGTCAATGGACAAGGCGCGTTCACATTGCTGCACATTTGCGGCGACAACACAGTGATGCTCGACGCGCTGGCAGAAACGGGGGCGAATGTATTGGAGATTGATCACAAGATGAATCTCGGTCTGTGCAAACAACGCATCGGCGACCGGATTTGTCTGATCGGCAACCTCGACCCGGTCCAAACCATGTTGCACGGCACGACGGAAGATGTCCGTCGCGAGTCGCGTCGTTGCATCGAGCAAGCAGGACAAGGCGGCGGTTTCATTCTCGGCACCGGCTGTTTCGTGCCTTACGATAGCCCGTTGGAAAACCTTCGCGCGATGGTGGAAACGTCACGACAGGAGCAAATAAAATGAAAAAGCCCAATTCACTGACTGCGGGATTTGTTTTGATGGCCCTTTGCACAATCGGGTTCAGTTCCATCGTTGCCGCAACAGCCGCCACGAAAGAGGCCGACAGGGTCGTTCCGGGTCATGCGGCTATCGCGCCGCTGAGTATGCCCACCGTTGACATTTCCGGCGAAACCAACCGGCATATAATCATTGCGCAGGGCACGGAAAAACTCTACCAAGGACACCCCTCGACCGTCTTGATGCCGGACGGCAAGACGATGTTCTGTGTCTGGACGCTCAACCACGGTTGGGGCGAGCCGTTCATCAGACGCAGCGACGACGCGGGGCGGACCTGGCTGGATGTGGCAGTGCCGGCGAGCTGGAATCCCTGGTGCAAAGCCACGCACCGGCCCGGCAGCTCCCGTGGCGGCTCGGGCCGGGGTTGGTTGCCCGTGATTCATTATCTCAAAGACCCACAAGGAAAAGGACGCCTTGTCATCTTCGACCGCGGCGAGAACAACCGGTTGATTCAGTCGGTTTCAGAGGACGAGGGGAAGACATGGACGCCGATGCGCCCCAACGGATTGTGCGGCATCGAGCCGTCCATGAACATCATCCCGACCCGTGACGGCAAGCGGTTGCTCATGTGGAACACCGATTGGACACCGGGCGTTTTTCAGGCCGAGTCGCCGGACGGCGGATTGACTTGGGCCAATGAACGGGACGTGATAGACACCAGCGGCGTGCCCGGCGTGACAATGATCGAGCCGGGCGTCATCCGTTCCCCGGACGGCGTGCAACTGCTGATGTTCATCCGCGACTTTAAAGGCGGGGCGTACAACTCGTTGTACAGCGTCAGTAACGACGACGGCGCGACGTGGTCGAAACCCAAGCGATTAACGGCTGGGTTGACGGGCGACCGCCACGCGCCGCTCTATGCACCGGACGGCCGGTTGATCGTGGCGATGCGCGACACATTGCGCAACGGCACCACTCCGACTTTGGGCCACTTCATTGCCTGGGTTGGCCGGTATGAGGACGTGGCGCAAGGCCGCGACGGCCAGTATCGCGTCAAGCTGTTGCACAGCCACGCCGGTAAAGATTGCGCCTATCCGAGCCTGCAACTATTGCCCGACGGTACCGTGGTGGCCACAACCTACATCAAATATGCCGACGGCCCGGCTCATCAATCCGTCGTCAGCACACGGTTCACAATCGAGGAACTCGACGCGATGTTGAAGGAGAAACGAAACATTCTTTCCCCCCTGTCGGGTCTTGGCCCGAACGAAGACGAACAACCCCTGATCACCGGGACGGCAGCGGTGCTGAAACCGACGGAAGGCGAAGTCCGACCGCTTGTGTTGAACCAGCCGATCTTCAGCAATCGCAAGTACCTCTTTCAGTCGTTGCCGGAATCATTCGCCGGCCGGTCTTTCGTGTTCTCTCCGATTGAAACAACCAAAGCCATCTGCCGCAAGGCGGGCATTGTGTATGTCTTCACACCGAGGCCGGCGCGAAACACTCGCGGAAGTCTGGAAGCCGCACTGCTGAAACAAGGATTCACTAGAGCCGCCGTGCCTGAATTCAGCCTTTTCCCCGGCAACGCGAACCTCTGCTCGGTCTATCAGAAACGAATCGAAGTCGGCGATCCCATCGTCCTCGGAATGTGGGGTGTGCTGGTCTTTTAAGGAACTCATGCAATGAAAACATTCAGTCAATTCACGTCGGCAATCATTATCGCAGCGAACTGCGCGGCAACTTTGGAGGCGCCCGCGGCGGATGTGCCGGCCTCACCGGTCGCACACTGGTCATTTCGGTCGGAGAAAGAGAAGGCACCGTTGCGCGTGCCGTCGTCGCCGGAACTTTGTTTTGCCGATGTGACGTTCAGCGTCACTGCCTGGGTCAATCCTTACAAACTCGGTGGCGAGCAACAGATGATCATCGCGAAGAATGATTATTCCGCCGGTAAACGCGAGTGGGGACTGATGTTGGACAAGGATGACCGGTTCCGGTTCTATCTGCGGCAGGAAGGCTGGAAGACCGTCGCCTCGCAAACCAAGCCGCGGCCCGGCCACTGGCACCATGTCGCCGTGACCGTCGAGAAAGGAAACGCCCGTCTCTACATCAACGGAAAACAGGAAGCGGAAGCGCAGTTGGCGGCGACGTTGACGGCGACGGATGCGCCGGTGACGATCGGAGGCTCGCTCGATGGCGGGCGGGCCAGGCAGATGTTCACGGGCGCGCTCGACGAGGTGTCAGTCTTTCGCAGTGTGTTGACGCCCGCCGCGATCCAAGCAATGGCCGACAAACAACCCTCGCCCATCAAGATCGCAGTCGTTGAGCCGGTCGCCATTTGGACCGGCGGCGCGGTTCCGAAGGTTGCCGGCGTTCCGCTGGCCAAAGGGGTGGAAGTTCACACGATTGCGAACGGAGCCGCTGGTATTTGGATGAAGGGCGTCCATGTGGCGTGGCACAAGAACAAACTCTACGCGTCAGTTGGCTACAACGACAAGCTCAAGGAGCAAGGCGAAAACTCGCCCGGCGAACAGGCACGGGTCTGCACCAGTGACGATGGCGGCAAAACGTGGAGCGCAATGCAGACCATTGCTGCGGGTCAAGGGGACATGGGCATCAGTCATGGAGTATTCCTCTCGCACGGCGGAAGGCTCTGGTCGTTCAACGGCGCGTTTCACGGCAAGATCGGAAAGGTCCACACGCGCGCCTTTCGGCTCGATGAGCAGAAAGGCGAGTGGGAGCCGATGGGCGTGGTGGTCAAGGATGGCTTTTGGCCGTTGCAGGAACCGATCAAAATGGACGACGGCAACTGGATCATGTCCGGGGCGCGCGTCGGCGACGGCAACCCGGCGGCGGTGGCCATCAGCCACGGCGATGACTTGACGAAATGGGATTTGGTGGTGATCCCCAAGGCCGCGAACAAAATGTGGGGCGAGTCCTCGGTGATCGTCGAGGGCAAACGAATCATCAATATCGCGCGTTGCGATGGCTCTCAACCGGTCGCGCTGGTCGCCGTGAGCGAAGACTACGGACGAACGTGGACGCCTTCGCGTCCCAGCAATCTTCCGATGTCCGCTTCGCGTCCTTACGCCAACATCCTGAGCACAGGACAACGATATTTGGTCGCCATCACGACAGCAGACAGCGGGAACAAACGGGAGCCGCTGACCATCGCGGTGTCTGCCCCCGGCGAGACACAGTTTTGCCGTGTCTTGAAGGTCTTCAAGGGGAACGGAACTTACCCGGCGGCTGTCGAACACGGCGGCGTGTTGTATATCGGGTTCACCGACAAACACACTCCGAAGATTGCCGTGGTTCCTGTGGAATCACTCACCGTTCCTCCACCCGTCAAGATTTGGGACGGAAAACCAGTTCCAACAAGCGCCGAGATTCCCGCGCTCAAAGACGTGCGCTTCTCCGTCATCAAGCCCTACGAGTTCGACAAGGACGGCTACCGGTTCCTGCACGGCGTCGCGCTTTGTTTTCACAAGGGAAAACTCTACGCCTCCTTCGGCCACAACAAAGGCGGCGAGAACACTGATTCCGAGGAAGCGCGCCTGCGTGTCAGTGACGACGACGGCAAGACCTGGGGACCGGTCACAACGATTGATCCCGGCGACGAGCCGGGCATCGGCGTCAGTCACGGCGTTTTCCTCTCGCACAAGGGCCGGCTCTGGGCGTTTCACGGCGCGTATTCCGGCACCATGCAGAATATCCACACGCGCGCCTACCTCTTGGATGAATCCATCAGCAAGTGGGAACACAAAGGCGTGATCATCAAAGGCGGTTTCTGGCCATTGGAGCCGCCGGTGAAAATGGCCGATGGCAATTGGATTATCTCCGGTATTTCGGCCCGCGGCGACGCACCGGCCGGAGGGAAAAATCCCGCGGCCGTCGCCATCAGCCACGGCGACAACTTGACTAAGTGGGATCTGGTGGTGATCCCCACGGGCGATAACGTCGGCAAGATGTGGGGCGAATCCGCTGTGATTGTGAACGGCAAGCATATCACCAACATCGCGCGCTACGGCGATCACGCGCAGGCGCTCGTCGCGATGAGCGACGACTTCGGCCGGACATGGACACCTTCCCTTCCCTCGAACCTGCCGATGGCCACCAGCAAACCGTGCGCGGGAATGTTGAGCACCGGCCAGCGATATCTTATCTGCTCGACGAGCGCCGACGGCGGCAAACGCCGCGCGCCATTGACCATCGCCGTCAGCAAACCGGGTGAGACCAAGTTCAGCAAAGTGTTTGTCATCCGCCACGCCGAATTCCCCACCGGTCCCGGCGAATCGCACGCGAAAGTATCGCTCGCCTATCCCTGCGCCACCGAGCACGACGGCAAACTCTACGTCGGCTACTCCAACAGCGGCGGCGGCGTGAACCGCAAAGGCACCGGCCGCGAACTCTGGAACAACAACAGCGCCGAACTCGCCGTCATCCCATTGTCGAGTCTCAGCCTGAAATAGAGCGGTTTTCGACCCGTGATAAAGGGATGGACAGGACGGGGGGCGGCGCGTAAGATGCCGCCCGCTTTGGAGCAACCAATATCAAACGAGAGGAGAGTGAGTTCGTGTCAGAAGTCAAATTGAAGAAAGGTGAACCCGTGGAGAAAGCGCTGCGGCGGTTGAAGAAGAAGCTCGACCGCGAAGGAACGTTGCGCGAAGCCCGGGCGCACCGGCATTTTGAGAAACCGAGCGAGAAACGCCGGCGCAAAGCAAAGGCGCCGCGTCCGTTCATGTCGCTGTACTAAACCGCACACCGACGCACTCTCGAGGCCAACCCGTCGCTCCCGCGCGTGTTGGCCTTTTTCTTATGCTCGCGTTATCCACATGCTGGAATGCGTCGCGCCACACCGACGGCAAGGCGATGCTGGAGGAGGTCCGCTCGCTCGGCTTCGAGTACGCGGAGCTTGGCCACAACACCAGCATCGCCTTGCTGCCCGGCGTCCAGGCCGCCGTGAAGGCCGGCGTCATCAAGGTTGCGTCGCTGCACAATTTTTGCCCCCTGCCGGTCGGCATCACTGGGATGGCGCCGGATTGTTATGTGCCGAGCGCGCTGGACGACCGGGAGCGCGACCAGGCGTTGCGGCACACGTTGCGCACGCTGGAGTTCGCGGCGTCGGTCGGCGCCACGGTCGTGGTGCTGCACCTGGGCTACATCCCGATGCACTGGCCGAATCGTCCGCGCCGGTTGATGGCGATGTACGCCGAGGGACAGGAACGAACGCCGGCGTTCGAGCAGCTCCGCCAGAAGACGCTGCTGGCGCGGGAGCGGAAACGGAAAAAACATTTTGCGCAGGTCTGCCGCGTGCTGGACCGGCTGGTGCCGCGCGTGAAGGAGCTGAAGTTGAAGCTTGGGATGGAGACGCGGATGTGCGTCCACGAGATTCCGAGCGAGGACGAGGCGGACAGCCTGATCCGCTGCTACGGCGAGGACGCGCTCACGTACTGGTTCGACAACGCGCACGGCCAGATCAGGGAGAACATGGGATTGCTGCAGCAGGAAGCCGTGCTGGAGCGGTTTCGCGGGCGGATGGCGGGGATGCACTTGCAGGATTTCGCGCCGCCGTTGCTGGACCACATGCCGGCGGGCGCGGGCGAATACCGGTTTGAGCGGTTGACACCGTTTCTGAATGACGGAATGATTGTGTCATGGGAAATCCACGGCCAATGGGAACCCCAGATGATCGCTGACGGCGCGCGGCGGGTGCACGCGCTGTTGCGGAGGCCGCCGGCATGAAGAAGCGTTTCGGCAACCTCATCCGGGTGCTTGTCAGCGTGGGCATTCTCGCCTACCTGTTCACCGGCATTTTCCGCAAGGAAGCCGCCGAGCGCATCAGCGATCTCGACGCCCTGCCGTGGGGCGAACGGATGGCGAAGATATGGACCGTCGGGCCGCTGGTGTTGGCGGACGTTTTCCAACAAGTGCAGCCGTTCTGGTTCGTGCTCGCCATCGCGTGCATCGGCGTGGTGGTGGTCTCCGCCACGCTGCGCTGGCAATGGATCCTGCGCGTCCAAGGATTGCATCTCCCGCTGCGAAAGGTTTTCGCCATCAATTTCATCGGCCTGTTCTTCAACTCGTTCATGCTTGGCGCGACCGGCGGCGACGTGATGAAAGCCTGGTACGTCGCCCGCGAGACGCGCCACAAAAAGGCCGAGGCCGTCGCGACGGTCATCGTGGACCGGGTCATCGGGCTGCTGGTGCTGTTTGTCATCGCGCTGGTGATGATGCTGACGTTCTGGGAGCGCGTCTATGACGATGTGCGGCTGCGCACGTTCACCATCTTCACGCTGGCGTTTGTGGCCGGTGTTGTCCTGATCACGGCGCTGAGTTTCTGGAAGGGATTTGCCGATCACCTGCCCGGCGCGCGGGGGTTGCTGCAACGCCTGCCCCGCTACGAAACGATGCGACGCATGGTGGAGGCTTGCCGCGTGTACGCCGCCCACCCCGCCGTGCTCGCCAAAACCACGGCCGTCACGGTGGCGGTCCATCTGTTCTCCATGCTGGCCATCGTCTGCATCGGCCAGGGACTTCGCGTCACCTCGGCCGGCGTCACGGATTATTTCCTCTACCTGCCCATCGTCAACAGCATCTCCGCCATCCCGATCAGCATTTCCGGTTTCGGCGTGCGCGAGGGGATGTACGTGACCATGTTCGGGCGCGTCGGCGTGCCCGGCGCGGAGGCGCTGGCGTTGTCGCTGCTCGGTTTTTTTGCCAACCTGTTCTGGAGCCTCGCCGGCGCGCCGTTCTACATCCTGCACCGCAAGGAACTGCCGCCGCCCGACCAGATCGCGCGCGAGGAATAATTGCGTCCGCGCGCCAGTTGTGGCATTTTGGCCGCGTGAAAATTGTCACGATACTCCTCATGTTCAGCCTCTCCGCAATGGGAGCCGCCCCGGCCAATACCATGAAAAAAGTCATCAAGACCGACGACGAGTGGCGCAAGCTGCTGACGCCCGAACAATACGCCATCACCCGGGCCAAGGGGACCGAGACGGCGTTCTGCGGCGCGTTCCACGACCACAAACAGGAAGGCATCTACTCCTGCATCTGTTGCGCCCTGCCGCTGTTCAGTTCCGACGCCAAGTACGATTCCGGCACCGGCTGGCCGAGTTTCCTTCGTCCCGTTGACAATGATTACATCGCCACCAAGCACGACGACTCCCTCGGCATGGAACGCACGGAAATCCTCTGCGCCCGGTGCGACGCGCATCTGGGCCACGTCTTCGAAGACGGCCCGCCGCCGGCCCGTCTTCGTTACTGCCTGAACTCCGTCGCGTTGAAGTTCACGCCGACCAAGACCGCCATCTTCGGCGCCGGTTGTTTCTGGGGCATCGAACAAACCTTCCGCCAGATCAACGGCGTGCTCGTCGCCGAGTCCGGCTACACCGGCGGTCAGACCGCCAACCCGACCTACCAGGAAGTCTGCACCGGCAAAACGGGACATGCCGAGGTTGTCCGCGTCATTTACGACCCGAAGAAAGTCAGGTACGAGCGGTTGCTCGATGTTTTCTGGCAGAATCACAACCCGACCCAGCTCAACCGGCAAGGACCCGACATCGGCACGCAATATCGCAGTGTCATCTTCTACGCCGACAATGCCCAGAAAAAAGCCGCCGAGGCATCCAAGGCCACGCTCGACAAGTCCGGCAAATACTCGCAGCCGGTTGTCACCGAGATTGCGCCGGCGGCGCCGTTCTATCGCGCCGAGGAATATCACCAGCGCTACCTGGAAAAACGCGGCCTCGCCACCTGCCACGCCCCATCGTCCGAGTGAGAGCGTCCGAAGGGCGACGCCCTGTCGTCGCCCGTTTCACACCGACAACCCAGCGGCGCTGACGGAGCAGCGCCCTCCGTGGGCTGAGCGCGGAATGGCGTCCGAGACGGACGCCACTACACCAGCAACTGGTGTAGTAGCCGCCGTCACGGCGGCTCTTTGCCGGAACGATGGATCCCCAGCAGCGTGTGGCGTTGCTATTGCAGCAGCGTTCCGCTACGTTGACCGCCGATGAAACAGACCGCGGTCAATATCGTCCGCCGGCTGCGCGAAGCGGGACACACTGCTTACTTCGCGGGCGGTTGCGTGCGCGACATGGTGCGCGGCATCGAAGCCCACGACTTCGATATCGCCACATCTGCCACGCCGGAACAAATTCGCAGCCTGTTCGCCCGCACGATTCCCGTGGGCGCGGCCTTTGGCGTCGTGCTCGTGCTCGAAGACGGGCATCAGTTCGAAGTTGCGACGTTTCGCAACGACGAGACCTACCTTGACGGGCGACGCCCCTCCGGCGTGCGTTTCGGCACGCCGCAGGAGGACGCGCAACGGCGCGATTTCACCGTCAACGGGATGTTTTACGATCCGTTGGAAGACAAGCTGCTCGATTGGGTCGGCGGACAGGCCGACATCGAACGGCGACTGATACGAACCATCGGCGAGCCACGCCACCGGTTCGGCGAGGACAAACTGAGGATGCTGCGCTGCCTCCGGTTTGCCACCACGCTCGGCTACGAGATCGAGCCGGCGACGTTCGAGGCGGTGCGCGAAATGGCGCCGCAAATCAGCGTGGTCAGCGCGGAGCGGATTCGCGAGGAATTGGTGAAGATTTTCACGCGCGCCCATCCGGGCCGCGGCTTGGTGTTGCTGGAGCAAAGCGGCCTGCTCCGCGAGGTGCTGCCGGAAGTCGCGGCGATGAAAGGCGTCGAGCAACCGGCGGAGTTTCACCCGGAAGGCGACGTGTTCGAGCACGTGAAACTGATGCTCGACGGGATGCCGTCGGAGCCGAGCCTGACGCTGGCGTTTGCGGTGTTGCTGCACGACGTGGGCAAGCCGCCGACGTTCAGCGTGTCGGACCGGATCCGGTTCAACGAGCACGACAAACTCGGCGCGGAAATGGCGGAAACGATCCTGCGCCGGTTGCGGTTCTCCAACGAGGAGATCGAGCGGATCGTCTTGTGCGTGGCCGAGCACATGCGGTTCCGTCACGTGCAGGAGATGCGCACGGCAAAGCTGAAACGGATTTTGGCGCGGCCGACGTTTGCGGACGAACTGGAACTGCACCGGCTCGATTGCATTGCGAGCCACGGCAGCCTCGACAACGTGGACTTTCTCCTGAAGAAAGCGGCGGAGACGCCGCCGGAGGTTGTGAAACCGAAACCGTTGGTGAACGGGCGCGATTTGCTGGAGATCGGGTTTACGACGGGGACGCTGGTGGGGGCGGTGTTGCGGGAGATCGAGGAACTGCAACTGGAGGAGCATCTCGAATCACGGGAGGCGGCGCTGGCGTACGCGTGCGACCGGCTGCGCGGCGGCGCGCCGGCTTCAGGCCTGACTGGACCAAGAGATAACGGCTGATGTTGTCGTGGCTGAGCAGCCCGATGAGCCGGTCATCCTGCACCACCGGCAGGCTCTGGTAGCCTTCCGTCATCATCGTTTCGTACACGTCCGACAACCGCGTGTGCGGCGGCAACGGCGGCAGTTCGCTGTCCATCGCCTCCACGACCGGCGTGTCGGGACCGCGTTGGTTGGCGGTGTCGAGCATGTCCTGCCGGGTCACGATGCCGAGCAGCCGGTCGCCGTCCATGACCGGAAAATCGTCCTGCCCGGTGTGATAGACCATTTCGAGGCCGCGCATGACGGTGGCGGTCGGGGCGAGCACGACGAAATCGCGCGCCATCACCTCCTCGACAACGAGGTCGCGCAACAGGCCGCGGGTGCGGACGACTTTTTCCTCGCCCTCCGCGCCGAAGAAAATGAAGACGCCGATAATGACCAGCCAGAGCGAGAACTTCAGCCCGACCAGCACGAACCCGATGGCCAGCACCTGACCGACCGTCGCGGCAATGACCGTGGCGCGCGGGAACGACATCACCAGCGCGAGCACCGCGCGCAACAGCCGCCCACCGTCCATCGGGAACGCGGGGATGAAGTTGAACACGAAGAGCGTCAGGTTCGCGTTGACCATCGTGGCAAGGAAACTCGACAGGTCGTGCGGCATTGAGATGGCGAACAGGCGCGGCATCTGGCCCGTGAACGGCAGCAACACAGCCGCGATGGCGAGATTGATGGTCGGCCCGGACAACGTGATGGCGATTTCGTGCCACGGTTTTTCGGGGATGCCCTTGAGCGCGGCGACGCCGCCGATGGGCAACAGCGTGATGCTGCGGACCTGGACGCCGAGCCGTTGCGCAATGAGGCTGTGACCGAGTTCGTGAAGCAGGATGCAGGCAAGGACGGAAGCAACCAGCGCCAGCGCCCAGACCGCGCCGCGCGTCCCCATCTCGACAAACCCGGCGTACCCGATCAACGCGAACAATAACAGCAGCGTGACGTGCAGGTATAACCCGATGCCCGATACGCGCCCGATTTTCAGCGACCAACGCATGAGTCATGCGTAACACAACCACCGGCGCAGCGCAATGTCTTGCACGACGGTGGGGGGCTCCGTCAAACCACATTCAAAGCGTAGTTCGTAGTGAGCCACGCAGCGAAGCGAAGTGGCGTTGTGAAGGTGGTTTCGTCCAAATGATCCGCACTCCGCCCCGAAACGACACGGGGCTGCGTGCGTTACTACAAACAGACCCTCACGTTCAAGTTTGACGGAACAGCAGCTACCGCGTCAGGCGTCCCACGATATCGGAGGCAATGAATTGAAAGGCGTTGCGAAGTTCGTTGGCTGTGGCAGGGAAGACGGCTTTCCCGGGTTGCAAACTGGGATTAAAGCTGGTGGATAGAGGGTCGTTGGCAAGATTAAGCAGCCACGTTCGGTTGATTTGGTTGCCACTGCCTAATCCAATCACATAAATGATAGTTCCTTCCGCCCGCATCTGGTCGGCCAGATACATGGTGCGATCTTCTGCCTCTGCGCTGATCGTAGGCTGTCGGATATCGTTTTGCACTCCACCGAAGATGCGGTTGAAACTCCGCAAGCCGGGATCATCGCAATCACCAGGCCGGTATGGCGAAGAACTGTTTCCGTATGCTCTGACGGTGCCGTTTGTGTAGAAAACGGCATAGCCATTCCCTGAATCATATCCACCAAAGTTCCAAGTATTGGTGCGGGGGTTATCGGTCCGCTCACACATAAGCCTTTCCTGAATGATATTCGCCTTGCCATCAGTGAAAAACACGGCAGCGCGAATCACGTTCTCTCCCGGCAGCACTGGCTCGCGATTGATCTCGATTCGCCCCAGACGCAATCCATCCGACATAAACGTGGCACCACTAAAAGCACTGTAGGCACGCGGCACATTGTTGCTGATGATCGTCTTGAACGGCTGCCGCATCGTGACCGGCGTATTGCCAATGCGCGAATAGAGCGTCAGCGACATCTTGTCCATCTGATCGGAAAACAGGCTGACAAACACATCCACCGACGGTCCGAGCGCACTCCATTTGTTGCCGGACTGCATCGAGCCGGACTTGTCCAAGACCAAGGCGACCACCGCGCGGGAACGCACCGCCTCGGCTTCCGAAGCCACCGTCAACGTCTGCCACTGCGGAATCACGCGCAGAAAGAATGTGTTGATGCGGGTTGTGGCGGAAACGGCAAAAGTTCTTCGTCCGAGATTATCCGTGGCGATGCCGACCGTGGGGACGGGAGTGGACACATCGCGCCCGGTTTGCGGGTAATTGGCGGAGAACGTGTTGCGGGCGATTTGCGCCGCCAGTGTTTCGCCCTGGTGAAGGTCGCGCACGCCCATCAGCGTGGCGGCATCCACGGCTTTCGACAACTGGGCGCGCGTGACGTAAGCAAACCCAAAATCGGCGACCAGCGCCATGCACAGCACGATCAAAATCACCGACAGCGCGAACCAGAGTGTTACCTGCCCGGACTCACGGCCCCTGAAGAAGCGCGTCATGCGTCGCCGGACGAGATGGAGGGCCACGCTCCGTCGTGGCCGCCACCCCAAGCCCACGGACGCGACGGAGCGCGTCCCTCCAGTTGGTTGCGGCTGCGTCGTGTTAGAAATAGGCCACATCGTAAAACCTCGCCGGTAAAGTGAATGACAGGAAACCGCTCAAGGGCGTGACGCCTTGGAATTGATAGAAGACCTCGGCCACGTACAAACGCTGGTTGTTGGGAGGGACGTTGTTGTTGGGGAGGGTCGCGACCGCGCCCACGGCGCCGATGCGACTGGAGGAAGTCAAGCCGCCGCGGCGGACTTGCTCCGTGACGCGGGCCACTCCATTGGCGTCGCGCGTGACAGTGCTCAGGATGACGTACCCGGAAGAGTTAATATCCAGTGGTTGCGCGGAAGTCACGACGGCGTTGAGCGCGTTGGTCGAATCGGTGCCGCGCGACGTGAGGTTGGCGCCTTCGCGGCTGACGTTGATCAGGATTTGTTTCAGGTGAAACGCGCGCCCGAAATCAATGATCGCAAACAACAGCACCATCAACAAGACCGCCATCAACGTAAACTCCACCAACGCCTGCCCGGAGCGGCTCGCCCAGCGAGTAGGCAGTAGGTGGTAGATGGTAGATGGGGAACGGTTCATAGCGTCTGGTCCGGCGGGAATGGCTCGTTGCGGAACGTGGTGCTGACGGAACACCGGTACACGCCGTTCGGGAAAAATCGCCCGACCACCGGCGTCAAAAGCGGCATGTCATGGACAAGAGAAATGGTGATGGTGTCGCTTGGTCCGCCGGCGTGACCGGAACCGCCCAAGTGGCTTGTAATGTTGATTCCGTTCAATTGCCGCCCGGCGGCCCGGTTGGCGATTTCAATGATGGAATTCACGCGCGACAAGGTCTGGTTGGGATCCGAGGGGTTGGGCAGATGGTTGCCGGTCACGGCGAAGCAACCTGCTTCCCGCAGGGCGTATTGGAGCATGAGTTGCGTGTTGAACAGCCGCGCGCAATCCACAATCCCGAAAAACAACAGGAAAAAAAGGGGAACCACCAGAGCGAATTCCGTCAAGGACTGTCCCCGGCATCCTCGCCATGTGATGTGCCTGACCATTTTCATTGTCTGCCTCTGGGAACAAGTACCCCTTTTGACACTCAAATGCAAGCGGCGAACAGCACGGAAGAATCAGTTGACGAGTATGAACCTATAAACACAGATACCAAAGAGGATGATGAAAACGACACCCAGGAAAAGTGTAAATGGCGAAAACAGTTTCGCGCTCTTGCCCTGTGGATCAGAGGGTGACCATGATGATGGGTCGAAACCGCAGGTTTTACATACGGTAGCTGCGGGATCCATTGTTACCCCGCAGAATATGCACCGTTTCGCCCCTGTCTTGGCGGCGTCCACCTGCGAAGAGTCGCTGCTATTTGAATTGTCCTCCATAGTCCTCCTTTCGCGCCATTAATGTAGCACTAGTAATCGTTCGGAAACAGCCCAACCACAGTCGCCAGATTCAGTTCACCAAACACAAAGCGCCCCTCTCTAATAATCCCCTTCTCACTTCTGCGACTACAGCACGCACCCCTGAACTGATGTTCCAAACATCACGGCACCAGTTGGATTTCTGATACAGGATTATCGGTTGATTAGCAAGCTGTTAACGAGTTTTAGCCTGAGTACCCCCATCCCCGTCATGGAAAAGTGGCGCACGATTCTTCAACGGCACATGTTCTGCTAAATATCAGTTGTGCCCGTGTCTATGCGCACGCCCAGCAAGATACCAGCCACAACAACAAACAACACATGTTGAGGAACCTACAAAATCGGCAGGAAGGTCTCACCTTGGTCGAGGTGGCCATCGCCTTGGGCGTTCTCTCGCTCTTGTGCTCAGGAGTATTGCTGGTGACTTTGCATGCCCGTCGGTTCGCCGAGCACTCGCGCGTTGCCACTGAGGCGCAAAGCCTTGCCAAGGAGCGATTGGAAGACATGATCGCCATGGGCTTCGTAAAAATGCGCCAGTCTAACAACATCAGCGCAGTTGACACCAATCTCAGCAGCCTCCGTCAACCGATCATCCGTCGCCCCCGGGTCATCTGGCATATGGGATCATCCACCAGTGTTTATGCCGAGGTCCATATTGACATGATTTTCCCTTCACCATTGGTAAAGACACTCGTCACCAACACGTTTTCCACGATCATCCAATGACTCTTCGTCGCGCCATGAACACGCCCCGCTCACTCCACTCGCGCCACAATGCCTGTGAGGGGTTCACCTTGGTTGAAATCACCGTCGCCTCCGCGATCGCGCTCGCGGCCATTGCCGTGGTGCTCTCCGTCTTCATCTGGTCCATGGAACAGTCCTCATTATGTTCCAAGATCGCCTGGTCCCAAAACGAGGCGATGAAAAGCAGCGACAAACTCGTCACCTACCTGCGCAACGCGGAAGGGATTCATGCCCTCGACACCTCCGGCAACTGGGCTGAGATCTACTTGCCAGACGGCACACGAACCCGCTTGGTTTACAGCAACAGCATGGCCGAACTGCGCGACGGGCGACTGTATCTGGTTCGCAGCAACAACACGGAAACGCTGATCGCCCGCGGATTGACAGCCATCATGGGGACGCAAGGATACAACCTGCCCATCTTCACCACCAACAAACCCAACGCGCTGAATGTCCGTTACCGGGTGGCCGAACCAACCGCCAGCGGCGTTCGCGCCGCAGACGACGGTGATTTCGCTGCCTACATACAACTCACGGTCTCCTTTCGCAATGCCCCACAGTAAACCCACTTTCACAGGTGAACATCATGAAAACCACAACTCACAATCGTGAAAAAGGCTCCACCCTCATCACCACGCTGTTGATGATGGGTCTGGCCAGTTTGGCCGCCGGATCCATTCTGACCGCGACGATGAACTACTCGCGCGTCTGCCAGCGCAATTACTCCTACCACCAAGCCGCCTTCTTCGCCGACGCCGGCCTGCACGCTGCCATGGTCAATTTGAATCACAATGACTTCTCCGGCAGCGACGGCAATATCTCGTACAATCAATCCCGCACCTACTTCAATCAAACCAGCCACTTCAAGGCCAATGATTGGGGGTTCACCACCACCTTCGACGGTGTGCGCCAAGTCCGCTCCACCGGCCGCTACAACGGCATCGAAGTCCTGGTGCAAAGCGAACTCGAACTCGGTTGGGGACATCGCAGCATCCATGCGCTTTACGCCCACGCCCTCTTCGCGGGCAACTCCAGCGGGGCAACCAACTATTGGCTGCAAATCGGCGGCTCCAGCACCGGCGCCGATTTCGTCCGGGGCGACACCTATTCCGGCGGCAACATCGAACTCACCGGCACTGCCCACCTGCGTCTGCCGGAGTTGCTGAACGATTTGGACGGCAACCGCCTCTGTACAACCAATGAGACTTGGGGCGAGTCCTACATCACCCAGACATTTGGCGCGCCGATTACACAAGCTGAATTGGATGCGTATCTTGCAAGCATCTCGCCGTACGCCAAGCACTACTACGGCGATGGCGAATACAATTTCGGCGAAGCCTTTGTGGACACCATCGGCGGCAATGGCGTGTACGACATTGGCGAGATGTACACCGACACCAATGGCAACGGCATCCGCGACGCCGGCGATTCCTACATTGACCAAAACGGCAACGGCGTGTACGACGCCGGCGTGGATACCGTCGTGGATACGGGCAATGGGCAGTATGACGCTGGGGAAGAATGGGTCGAGGACAACAACTCCACACGCCGAAATTATCGCCAAAACGGGCGTTGGGATGCGGCCGGCGGCTACTGGCAAAACGGCGTCTGGAAAACCCAGTACTACAGCGGTGGACGCTGGCGTTCCTGCGCCAGTTGGCCGGCGGAGTCCTACGAAGACGTGGGCGACGGCTACTACACAGTGCCGGAACCATTTACGGACCGTGGCAACGGCGTCTATGACTTCGGCGAACCTTTTGCGGATGATCGCAATGGGATTTACGACTACGGCACACAGGCCACCGGAAACATCACCGGCATGCCCTCTCCCGGCACAGGACAGGCATCTGCCACTGGCAGCGACCTGACGATTGACCCGCCCGACCTACAGCGAATGTATTACCACCTGCCGCGCACCGGCAGCCAACCAGGCGACGCCCTCAGCCGATGGGGACACGATGTGGCTGTCACCGCCAGTGATTATGGCACCGCCAAGGCGATCACGGACCTGAACCGTCCCGAACACATCTTTGTCCGCAATCCGCCCACCAGCGGCAGCAGCGGCAGTGTTAATGGTCGTTCGTATACTGCCATCTACGACAACACCGGCGCGCGCATTGACGACTACTTCCTCGAAGACCCCGCCGATTCCAGCTACAATAGCTCTCCTGCACCCGCCATTTGCGCCAATGATAACGTCCAGAAATCCGATGGCACATGGTATAACAATGTTACCGACTCGATGTATATCAACGTGAGAACCAACCACAACAATCTGCTCTACTACGTGGACGGCAATCTTTATATCCACCATCCCAGCGCGTTCAGCATGCGTTTCCGCAACCCGGGCACCCGCATCACCATTGTCGCCAAGGGCAACATCACAATCTCTGATGAGTTTTATTACAACGCCAATTACCCGACGGGCACCAACCAGATTCAATACGCAAACTTTGACAGCACCAAAGTCCCCGATCCAACGGACGCGCTTTGCTTGATCGCCCTGAAGAATACAGCTTGCACCAACAGCGGCAACATCTACATCGGTGACCGGCAATTCGGCACTGGCGGCAGCATCCATGCCATGCTTTATGCCGAGAACGATTTTGTGGACAACAACCTGAACACCACTGCCCAACCCTATATCAGCGTCTTCGGCAACATGACCGCAGGAAATCACGTCCGCATCAATCGCCTCAGTGGCAGCGGCTACACGCGCACGCGTCTGGACATTTCCCTGGACGAGCGCATCCGCAAGGGGCGCATCATGGTTCCGGGACTGCCCCACCCCGTCGGCACACAGCGCAGCATCATCGTGGACACTGCCTGGCACAGGGTTGCCAACAGTTGGCGCTCGTGGTCCAGACTTCAATAAGCTGGTTTGACCTTGCCTCCAAAAACTGGATCGTTTTGAAAGTGAGGCGACTTGCCGGGTTGCCCGCCGATCAGCATCTTTCGCGGACGAGCCGGCGGCTTGTCCCTACCGGCGGTTTTGTCAGTCGCTCTTGACCTACAGAGGGCACTCCCGATAGGAAGTACAATTGGCAGCAGGCCAATTCTCCCCCAAGGAAAACAGGTGCCCGCCGACTGCCATCGGCGTTCAGGGATAATCTCACACCCAGCAAGTCCGTCAGAAAGCCAAGGGCGAGGCAATTGCCCCGCCCTTGTTACGGCAGTGTATTGAGAACCAACCGTCTTATTTCGGCCCAAAGTTCGTAGTCGGGCTTTTCGACGGAACCGGAGCCGGTGCTTTCTTCTGGATGTTCAGGTTCTTCATCAGGTCGCCCGGCTTGGCGTTGTCCTTGGGCATCCACTTGTCGTCCACAAAGATTTCTTCCGCCGGCAAGCCGTCGGCGTGTTTCTCCAGCCCCGTGGGCTGTGGCGCCGAAGAATCCACCACGGTCGGCGTCAGGAAGATGAGCAGGTTGCGTTTGCGTTTTTCGAGGCTCTTGCTGCGGAACAACGGCCCCAGCACCGGCACATCCCCCATGACGGGCACCTTGGTGAAACCATTGATGGTCTCCTCCCGGATCAAACCGCCCATGGCCAGCGTGTGCCCGCTCTTGATGAGCACGGTGGTGGTGACGTTGCGGGTCTGGATGATCGGAACGTCAAACGTAGCCTTTTCGGTCGCAAAGGTCTTGGCCTCATTCGAATCACTGACTTCCGGCGCCACTTCGAGGGTGACAAAGTTATCACGATTAATGCGGGGAGTAACCTTCAAGGTAATACCAATATCCTTGTACATGAATCCATTCAATTGGAACGAAGCCGTTGATTCGCTGAAGGTGAATTGAGGAATCGGATATTGTTGGGTGATATTGATATTCGCCTTTCCGTTGTCCGTCGTGACCACGCGCGGATTGGCAAGCAGTTCGGTGTCCTTGTCGCTGTTCAAGAAGGACAGCACAATGCTCGCCTGTCCCATGTCCAGCACCGACATGCTGGTGCCCAGCCAAGACCCGACCATCCCGGCCCCCTGCCCCATCGTAAATGGCCCGGTCACAACAGTACTGTCGCTACCACCGGAACCGGCCGGTTTGCCGCCCATGGTGAACTTGTGCGCCCCCAAGGTGTCGCTCCAGTTGATGCCGAGGTCTTTCTTCGGGTTCTTCGTCGTTTCGATAAATTTCGCCTCGATCATCACCTGTGGCGTCTGCGTGTCCAGCGCCTCCACCACCGGCACGATCTTCTCCAAGTTGACGGCCGTATCGGAAATCACCAGTGTGTTGCTGCGAACGTCCAACTGCACCTTGCCGCGCGGACCTTTGATGTCGCTAATCACTTTCTGAATGTCTTCGCCCTTGGCGTACTTCAACGTGAAGACGCGGACTTCAAGCGGTTGGTTCTCGGCGTCCTCCTTGGTGCGGACTCTCACGATGTTGTTCTCTTCCTGGAACACGTAGCCCTTCGATTCGGCAATCAGGCGCATCGCGTCCTTCGGCGAGACTTTCTCCAAATGCACGGTGACTTTGCCGATGATGTTGTCGCCAAGGACGAGACTGACGCCGGCGCGGCGCGCCAGCGTGGTGAGCGCCAGCGCAATTTCCGTGTCGGCAAAACTGTAGGCGCCGCCCTCCTCCATTTTGATTTCCGCCGCTGCGGCGGCGGGTGTGGCGGCGGGTTGCTGCGCGCGCAATCCTGTCCCCATCAACGGCAGGCACACGGCGCAGAGCGATGCGATGATCCATTGCTTCTTCATGTCTCGCTCTCCTATGGTACTGATACCGAACATATCGGTTGTTGTGGGAGCAGGTCTTGGGCCAGCCCCGGTTGGTTATTTTTGTTTCGGCAGTGAAAGCGCGTCTTCCATGCGCACTTCCACTCGTTGCCCGTCCACGTCCAGAACAACCCGTTCCAGTCCGATTTCGACGGCTTTCACGGGGAATTCCGCGCTGCCAATCTGCATCATCACGACCTTGTTCAATTCGAGCACTTTCCCGTTGACGAGAGCCACCGGGACGGCCCGGTCGCGCAGGCAGGCTTGCAAACGAAACGCCGAAGGGGGAATTTCCGGCTTGGGCGGCGGCGGCAATGACGGTGGCGGGGTTGGGACCGTGTTTTTTTCCGCGATCGGTTTTTTTTGCGCGACAAGGTCGGTTCTCAAAAACGGGTCGCGTTTCTTTTGGGGGGCGTAGGCGGACTCGCGCATCTGCGGGGCGAATCCCGAAGGGGCATTCGTGGGCGGGACAGGCTCCGAGGAAACGCAAACGCCGGCCGCCATCGCAACAATCGCCAGGGGTAAACAGGCGCGCTTCATTGTTTTTTCCTTGGCTCCTCATGGGATTTGGGAGTGACCCATGCCGTGGCATTCTCCGGCCAGATCAGGAAACCGATTTCGATCGTCGCTCCCCGGACGAGACCGGCGTCGCCTTCGCCGGGCGTCACGTCAAGCCCGCGGATCTGTGCCGTGGGAAAAGAATTCTCCAATCCGCAAACGAACCGCCCCAAATCGTCATACGTGCCGCGCACTTCCACGTGCGCGTTGTAGATCTCATAGCTGCCAACGACCGGGTGCGATTGTTTCTGGCCGGGACGGATGCTGACCATCTGGACCGGGTATCGCTCGGCGAAGAGCATCACCTCGCGCACCAGCCAACTGAAGAAGTCGCCGGTGAGCATCGTGAGTTGCTGGGTCTGGACGAATGTGGCCAATTGTTGTCGCAACGGCTCGTTAAGCATCTCGGCCCGGTCTTTGCGTTCCCGGTCGAGAATCTGCGGCTCCAGTTTGGCGATCTTCTCCTCATTCTTGGCGACCTTGCCGCGTTCCTCCCCGATCCAGAACACCGCCATCGCTGAGACGCCAATCAAGGTGAAAATGCCCGTCAACACCAGTTTCTGCATCTTTTCCTTGGGCAATTGACGCAGGAACTTCATTTGTGCTCCTTGTAGAGGCACTCGATCACGAATTGGGCCATGAGAGTTTTCGGCTTCGGCCCCGTGCCGGGCGGCGTCCGTCCAGTCGAACGCAAGCTGACCTCCCTGACCTGATTGCTCAGGACCGGGTCGGTGCGCAACGTTTGCAGAAAATCATCCACATCAATCTCGGGCCGCGCGCCAATCGCAGTGCCTTCCAGCCGCAACAGCAACCACTCGACGGTCTGCGACCGCGTCGCGCGCGGCGCATCTCCTTCCGCCGGTGCCGGCGCGCGCACAGTGGTGACTTCCGTGTTCATCCGCAACCCCATGCGCCCCATGAAAATCGAATCCGGCATCAGATCCTTGATGCGCGCCAGTTGCGGCGCCAGCAGCATCCGTCGCTGGTGGATGCTGACGAGGTCCTCGGCAAACAGTTTCAATGACCGGAACGTGCCGCCGCTCTGTTTCGTTGTCATCTCGTCCCATCGCTTCTGCAAGCGATCGGCCTCCGCCCTCTTTTGTTCCGCCCGCATCATCATCCACACGCCGACACTCGCCGTTATCAGGAGGATCAGGATGCTGATCACAATGGCGAACTTCACCGGGTCGCGCGCGCTGGCCGCCTCGGCCTGCTGTTCCTCCGCCAACAAATTGAGCGTCAGTGGTGTCAACGGTCATCCTCTCCTACAATTGCGCGACAGCCGCGCCGGCAGCCGCCCCCAGGCAGGGCGCCACCGACCGCAGCGCGGCCTCCTCCACGCCGGCCGTGTCGCATCCTTCCAGCGGATTCCAGCGTTGAATCAACAAACCGATTTCCTGGCTCAGTATCTCAAGAAAAGCCGCGTTGCAAGCCGTGCCCCCGCCGGCGAAGGCGTGTCGGATGGCGCAGTCGTGCTGGCGTTCCACAAAATCTATCGAAGAACGCACTTCCCGCGCCAAGAGTTGCAGCGGCTCGCGCATCATCTCGCCCGTTTCCGTGTTCATGGACGGTTTCTGTTGTTCCGCAACCGCCGGCGGCACGCCGAGTGTCTGCACGATTTGATCCGTGATTTGCGCGCCGCCAAAGGGAATCAACCGCGCCATCAACGGCAGGCCGCTGCGCAGGAAGTTCAAGCTGGTGACTTGATGGCCGATATCCAGGAGAAGAACATCATTTTGTTCGCAGACCTGGGCATGGCTGCGCTGGAGGGCATTGATGGCAGCCACGGCGGACAGCTCAATCGTTTCCGCCTTGATCCTGGCGGCGGTCAGCGCGCTGCGACACCAAAGCACCTCTTCCCTCGGGGCGCCGGCAACCAAGACCGGCATCGTGGGGGTGCGACGCGTCTTGCTGCTGGCAGCGCTGTCGCCCAGTTCGGCGGCATCAAGGTAATAACTGCTGAGGTCACGGCGCAGGTAACGAATGCTGTTCAAGCTGACGGCGACGCGCAGTTCCTCCGGCGACAAACGGGGCATCTCGATTTTTGCCAGCACCGCATTGGAAGTGCTCATGGCCACGTTGGCTTGGCGCTCACTGGTGTTCAGTTGCGAGAGCAACGCTTGCGCCGCCGCCGCCGCCTGCGCCTGGGAACTGGCCTTGCCGGGATTGGGTGGCGCCGGCACGACTGCGTATTGGCTGAGTTGCAGCCCTTGCGCGGCGCGCCGGATGACGACACCTTTCCACTGATGGCCGCCAAGATCCAGCCCGACCACAGTGTCTCGTTTGCGCGCCTTTTTTCTCAACAAAAACATGGTTTCGTTGCTTATATCACAGGAATTTCATTGGCGCGAATAAAAAAGAGAGAGGCAGGAGAACGAGTCTCCTGCCTCTATATCCTTCTTACGAACACATGCGTGTTCGTGATTCGGGGTGATCAATAAGGACCCCAGTCGAGGCCGACTCCGTCAAGCGCTGTCTTGGTGGTACCGGAGATCTTGACCTGGTTGGAACCAACTGCGCCAACGCTGTACGCGTTGTTCAGCAGGTCATTGGCCTTCCACTCACTCTTCAGGTACGTGGCTGCCTCGGTCGTGTTGATGGCGTCATTGTCCTTCTTGCCTTTCTTCAACGCCCACTGGACAATGGCGGCGTCCATCTGACGCGCGTCATTGATGATGCGGCGGCCTTGCGACTGTTTGCGGGCTTTGACGAATCCCGGAATCGCCAACGCGGCGAGCAACCCAATGATGGCAACGACAATCATGATTTCCACAAGGGTGAACGCTGCTTTGTTGCGGCGAATTTCGATAAACATATTCTTCTAACACCTCCTCTCTGGGATGGTTTCCTGTTTCATGGCTGACCTTATAGCAAAGCCAATGCCAACTGGCAATCAGACACGCCAACCGCCTTGGTATTTGGGGAAATGTGTCGCGATTGCGAAATTGTCATCGTCCTGTGGTTTCAAACTTGCTAAAAAACGCCGGGCAACATGACTTTGACCCGCTCCCACATGTTATTATTGTTGGCACTGCTGACGGTGCTTGCCTACGCCAACACCACCCACAACGCCTTTCTCTGGGACGATCACGCGCTGATCACCAACAACCATCGCATCCGCAACGAACGCTACCTTCCTGTCGCCTTCCGCAGCGACCTCTTTCCGGATCAATCCACGGGGAGTGTTCGCTACTATCGTCCGCTCCAGACCGCCACCTACATTGCCGATTATGCCCTCTGGGGGCTGAGTCCCGCTGGTTATCATTTTACCAATCTCCTGCTCCACCTGACTTGTGTCCTCTTGTTGGCGCTCTTGATCGAACAACTCGCCGCCAACCGCACTCTCGCATTCGCTGTCGCTGCACTCTTCGCCGTTCATCCCGTCCTCACCAATGCCGTCGCCTACGTCGCCGGTCGGGCGGACCCGCTCGCCTTTGCCGCCATGCTGGGCGCGTGGCTCTTGTGGTTGCGGCGACGTCCCCTTCCCTTCACCTTCGCGCTGCTCTGTTATCTTGCGGCGCTCAGCAGCCGCGAGAACGCTTTTCTGTTTCCGCTGCTGATTTTGCTGCACAGCCTCATCCTGAACCGCAACAACTGGCGCCGCGCCCTGCTCGATGCGCTGCCATTCGCACTACTGGCCGTGGCATTCGGATTGTGGCGAACCGCCGTGCTCTCGCTGGCCGGGACCGCCTCGCACACGACATGGACATTGCCCTGGACCGTGCGTTTGCAGATTCCGTTTCGCGCGCTGGCCACCTATCTCGGCCTGCTCGCATGGCCGGCGCACTTGCAAATGGAACGTCAAATCGTCTTCGGCGGCAGTTGGCTGTACGTTCTCACTTTCGCCGGCACGATCGCCACGGCAGCTCTGGTGTGGTTGGCGCGACGCAGCCGGCTGGCGTGTTTCGGCGTCTGTTGGTTTGCTGTCACGCTGTTGCCGGTGAGCGGGTTGTTCAGCCTGAATGCCACGATGGCCGAGCATTGGTTGTATGTTCCGTGCAGCGGATTGTTTCTGGCGGTGGCGACTCTTATGCCGCGCAGTCGAATAATGGCGGCAGTTGGCTTGTTGGCATTGGCGGCATTGACGGCCCGGACGATGGCTCGCAACCGGGACTGGCAGGACGGAAAGAGATTGTTTGTGCAAACCAAGGCCGCCGCGCCCCACAGCACGGCAGCACGGGTCAATCTGGGATTGGAACACGCACAGGCAGGCGAGACGAATCAGGCAGTGAAGGAGTGGATTGCGAGCGTGCAAGCGGCGCCCGGAGATTCCCATGTCTGGAACAATCTCGCCGCGTTTTATCTCAAACAAGGCGAGCTTGTCCGGGCAGAGGCCGTCGCAGAGGAATCCTTGCGGCAGGCGCCCGGCAACGTGGGGGCATTGTCGCGGCTGGCGGAGATTTGGGAGCAACGCGGGAAGTTCCCGATGGCGCGCCTCTGTCATCTGCGCGCCATCGGCGACAGCCTGAGCGTGCCGCTGCGGCTGGAGTACGGCCAGTTTTTATTGCGTCAACGCCGGCGGAGCGAGGCCCTGCACATTGCCGAGGAAGCCTGCGCCATGGAACCTCCCCATGCCGAGGCGCACAACCTGCGCGGTGTCGTGCTGGCCGAGATGGGTCGTTTCGACGAGGCGCAAGCGGCATTCCAGACCGCGCAGAAACTGGATCGTCACTCGCGCAACGCAACACGCAACCTGGAGCGGCTCCGGAAACTGCGCCAGTAGCGGGGCGCCGACACTCACCGTCTCTTTGTCACGCGCAAGTTCTCGAACCAGACGGGGCCGCCCCATTTGCCGGTCACCACCACGTCAAGGTCGCCATCTCCATCAAGGTCCACGACGCAGATGTTGAGGCCGGACCCGATGCCTTCGTTGTGGGAAATGGCGTGTTTCGTCCATTTCGGTTCGGGGCCGCGTTTGAGTTCGTACCAATAGACGCCCAACGGGCCGAACGCGTCAGGGTCCTTGCCGTTGTGCGCCATGAATCGCTTGCCGGTGACAAGGTCAGGCGTGCCATCGCCGTTGATGTCGGCAAGCATGTGGCTGTGGGCTTGCGACCACGTGTCGTCAATCAGGTGTTGTTTCCAGCCGTCCTTGGTTTGTTCGTACCAGAAGATGCCGTGTTTGTGCGCGCTGCTGGTGATGACGTCGGGTTTGCCGTCGGCGTTCACGTCGAAGATGAGAATCTGCGGCGTGTGTTCCGCCTTGCCATCCTTCGCGCCGAGTCCTTCCGCAAGGCCGGTCCACGCGCGCTCGATCCATTGTCCCTTGCGCGGGTCAGCGGGGGCTTCAAACCACGCATTCGGACGCAACACATCCGGTCGTCCGTCGCCGTTGAGATCGCCGACACCGGCGCCGAACGCCATCGGTTTCGTGGAGATGACGTGCTTGAGCAGGCCGTCGGGCGTGCGTTCGTACCACACGGTTTCCTTGATGTGCGGGATAATCTCGTTGGCTTTGCCGTCACCATCAACATCGGCGAGGTCGCCGGTCTCGTGGTTCGGGCCTTTGTCGGCAACCGTCTCCGGCCACGGGTCGGCTTTCGGCAATACATTTCGGTACCAGCGGATACACTTGCAGAACCAGCCGCAGGAAACCACATCGAGTTTGCCATCGCCGTCCACATCGAGCGGCAGGTTCATGAAATCGTCGTGATACCCCTTGCCCTGTTCGTCCACGGTGCCTTCAAGCGTCCGGATCTTCAACGGCTTCCAGTCCGGCGCCAGATACGCAAACGGCCCGGCGACGATGTCGAGCTTTCCGTCGCCGTTGAAGTCGGCGACGCAAAGTGCTTCGCTCCGGAAATTGCCGATGCGATGCGCTTTGAACTTCACTTCGCCGGCCATCGCGGTGGCGGCGAGCAATACTGCGGTCAGGATGATACGTGTCATGGTTTACCTTTCTAGTTGAAATTGGAACAGCAGTTCGACGCGCAAGCCCGTCGCATTCTTCACGGCAACTTGCCCGCGCACCAAAACGCACTCTGTCGTTTGCCGGGCGGCGCGGCAAGCGAAAAAAGATGAAGTTGCCTGCCTTTCCGATGGCGCGTTTGTTGTTTTGGGCAAAGAGCCGCCGGGACGGCGGCTACTACACCATCTGCTGGTGTAGCGGCGTCCGTCCCGGACGCCCTCTCGCGCTGGACAGCCCACCATTTCGAACTACACCCATCTCTGCCGGTGAGCTTGACACGCCAAAGATTCACGGCAGCCTCCATCCCAGTTGGATATGGTTTCCGACTTTGTCTCTTGTCGGAAACTTCGTCCCATTAACTAGGTTAGAGCTTCAGCCCGGCGAGGTTGAGTTCGAGCTTCTTGTTCTCCTTCAGCAACTCATCCATTGTCAGCTTCGCACCGCGCGCGGCGGCTTCGCGGCCGAGGATCGCCGTCAACGTGGCGTCCACGGCGCGCTTGACGGTGGGGTTTGAAAAATCTTTTTCGCTGATCGCTTTGTGGAACGCGGCGACACTGCGCTTCGGGCCGTCGGCGTCCACGTTGCCACCGCCGAAATGTTTCGGGCCGCCCTTGAGGAAGGATTTGCCCCAGTAGTTGATTTCGGCGTTCGCCAACTGGCCGAACACGGAACAGGTGATTCGCTCCGGCGCGTTGTTCTTCAGCGCCTGGCCGCAATGGTTCAACACAAGGCCGTCGGCAAATTCGTAAATGACTTCCGTCACGTCGTTCATGTCGCCGTGCGGCTCGATCCGGCAGATGCGCGATTTGCCGATGGCGTTGACCGGCCGGCTGCCGGCGATCCACAACGCGGCTTCCAGGGCGTGCACGTCGAAACAGGCGATGCGCCCGCCGCCGAGCGCCACGTCGGCCATCCAAACGCCTTCGCGCAACCGGCTCTCGATGGTGGCGGTCTTCGGCGGATCGGCTTTGCCGCCGCCGCAACCGACTGTCGTGATGAACGCGAGTTTGCCGAGGCCGCCGTCGCGGATGCGTTGGGCGACTTCGATGTTGGTCGGGTCGGTCGTGATCTGCGTGTCAACGAAGACGCAGCGATTCTGTTTTGCCAGCGCCTCAATCTGCAAACACCCCGGCACGTCCACTGCCACCGGCGATGCGAGGAAGACGTGACAACTTGCCGCCGCGGCATACTCCGGGAAGAAACACGGCGGCGTTTCGAACGCGACGGCCTCGATGCCGCTGGCAAGAAGTTTCTTGTAGCCGCTTAGTCCGGAGAAACAGCGCGACGGTTCGACGCCGAGCGTCTTGCCGGTTTCCTGAGCGACTTCGGGGAAATAATCGGCGACGGCGTGAAGCTCATAGCCGCCATGTTCCTTGAAGAGCGCGGCGAGTTGATTACCGCGCTCGCCGCAACCAACGATGCCGAGTTTGATCTTTCGTGGAGTGCTCATGCGGGAATTGTAGCGCACCAAGTGGAAGAATCCACTCCAAAGAAGCATGGCGCGATGCAGATTGAGGTTTGAGAGGGAGCAGCATCGACAGCAGCATCGGCTTGATTTGGGTTTGTGCCCGGTGCATGGTAGGCGGCATGAAAGCTTTCTTCACCGCAATGTTTGTTGCGCTGGCCGTCACGGCGCACACGGAGGAATTGACGGCGCGGGCGTTTCTTTCGCACGACAAACTCGCGCCGGGAACGGCATTCCGCATCGCGGTGGCGGTGGACCTGGCCAAGCCGTGGCACACCAACGCCAACCCGGTCAACGACCCCAACCTGATTCCAACCACCCTGACCTGGCAGGCGCCGGCATTGGTGGTGATGGAGCGACCGATCTATCCGCCGGGCAAGGCGGTGAAACTGGAGTGGTCGGACAAACCCGTGCTCTTGTACGAGGGGCGCGTACTCATCGTCACAGAAGGGCGTGTCGCCAAGAACGCGGCACGCGGCCCGCTGCGGATCGAGGGCACACTGCGTTATCAAGCGTGCGACGACCAGACCTGTATGCCGCCAAAGACCGTGCCGGTGACGATTGAAACGGAGGTGGCAGACGCAGCGCAGCCAATCAACGCGGAAATTTTTGGCGCGCTTCCGGCGTCCGCACCGGTGGAAGAGAACCAGATTGCGTCGTTAATCCAGCGGTACGGATGGTTGCCTGCGTTGTTTTTTGTGTTTCTGGGCGGGCTGGCGTTGAACCTGACGCCGTGCGTCTATCCGATGATCACCATCACCGTCAGCTACTTCGCCGGCACCGGGAGCGAGCGGAGCGCGGGCCGGTCGTTTGTCACGGCGCTGGTGTACTGCTTTGGCATCGTCATCACGTACTCGACGCTGGGACTGCTGGCGGCATTGACGGGGTCGTTGTTCGGCGCGCTGTTGCAGAACCCGGTGGTGCTCATTGTGATCGCGTTGTTGTTGGTCGCGCTGGCGCTCAGCATGTTCGGGCTGTACGAAATGCAGCCGCCCCGGTTCCTGCTGGAACGCGCGACGGGACTTTCGTCAAAAGCCGGGTTTGTCGGCGTCTTTTTCCTGGGCGCGATGATCGGGATCATCGCGGCCCCGTGCCTGGCGCCGTTCGTCGTGGCATTGTTGACGTTCGTGGCGCAACGCGGCGACCCGTGGCTCGGCTGGTGGCTGTTCTTCGTGTTTGCGTGGGGGCTGGGATTGCCGTACGTGGTGCTCGGAACATTTTCGGGATTGTTGTCGCGGCTGCCGAAGTCCGGCACGTGGATGTTGTGGGTGAAACGGGTGTTTGGCATCGGGCTGCTGGCCGTGGCGGTCTGGATCACCAATCCGCTGTGGTCGCGCAGCGAGCCGCTTGACCCGGTGAAAATCGAAGCCCAACTGGCTGCCGCCAAGGCAGAGCGGAAACCGGTCCTGCTCGATTTCTACGCCACGTGGTGCGCGCCGTGCAAGGAGATGGACAAGTTCACCTTCCCCGACCCGCTCGTGCAGGAACGGCTGAAGAAGTTTGTTTTCGTGAAAGTGGACCTCAGCAGCAGCGGCTCACCGGCAGTGGAGCAGTTGACGAAACAATACGACATCCGCGGCGTGCCGACCTACGTGTTCCTCGATGCCAACGGCAAGGAACGGACCGAGTTGCGGACGGTCGGCTTCGTGCGGGCGGACGCGTTCGTTCCGGTGCTCGACAAGGCGCTAGCCGCCGCGCCGGCTCCGTAGCGGCGCCAGTTACAACGATTTCAGGCCGTCATCGAGGGCGGCGAGGACTTCCTTCATTGTGTCAGGCGTTTCATCGCCCATGTGGCCGACGCGGAAACTCTTGCCCTTGATCTGGCCGTAGCCTCCGTCAATGAGGATCTTGTGTTTGTCCTTGATGATCTTCTGGAACTTGGCGATGTCAATGTTGCGGTTGTTCTTCACGCAGGTGAGCGTGACGGATTCGTAGCCGGCCTTCGGGAACAGCTCAAATCCGTTGGCCTTGGCCCAGTCGCGCATCATCTGGGCCATCGCGAGATGGCGGGCGTAACGAGCCTCCAAACCCTCGGCGAAAATTTTGTCGAGCTGGTGTTTGAGGCCATAGACGTGCGGGATGCTCGGCGTGGACGGCGTCATGTTTTTATCGTGGTTGGCCTTGAATTCGAGGAAGTCGAAGTAGTAGCCGCGGTTCGGCACCGTGGCGGCTTTCTTCAACGCTTTCTCGCTGACTGCGAAGACGGCGAACCCCGGCGGCAACGCCCACGCTTTCTGGACGCTGGCCAGCATCACATCAAGGCCGAGGGCGTCGCACTCGATCTTGACGCCGGTCATCGAGCTGACGGTGTCCACGATGAAAATGACTTCGGGATATTTCTTCACGACGGCGGCAATCTCGGCGATGGGGTTCATCAAACCGGTGGAAGTCTCGTTGTGGATGAGGGTGACGGCGTCGAACTCGCCGGTCTTGAGTTTGGCGTCCACCATTTCGGGAAGGATTGGCTGGCCCCACTCGACTTTGAGGGCCTCGGCGTTTTTGCCGAGTCGCTTCGAGACGTCGAACCATTTGTCGGAGAACGCGCCGCAGCAGCAGTTGAGGACTTTCTTGGAGACGAGGTTGTTGATGGCGGCTTCCATGACGCCCCACGCGGAGGACGTGGCGAGGAAGACGGGATTCTTGGTATAAAGGACTTGCTGGAGCTTGGGTTGGATCGCGGCGTAAAGCTCTTGGAAGCCGGCGCCGCGGTGTCCCATCATCGGCTGGCACATCGCCGCAAAAGCGTCGGGGCTGACCTCGATCGGTCCGGGAATATGAAGTTTCACATGTGTTCGTGTCATGATGTCCTCTCCTTTTGAGGCGGAGACGACTATAATATGCGCGACAGGAAATCAAACCAAATTGTTCTGTTTCGATGAAACGTTTTTGGACAACTGCGCTGATGGTGACTCTGGCTTCGCTGGTGGTGTTCCTGCGCCTCAACCAATCGGCGCCGGCGCCGAGGGCCGCATCGTTGTTGCCGGACTCGACGGCGCTGCTGCTGGCGATTCCGGACCTTGCGCGCGCACGCGCCGGCTTTGAAGGGACAGCGGCATGCGCGCTCTGGCAGGAACCGCAGGTGCAGGTCCTGGCGCAGGACGTGAACCGCGCCTTCATGGAGTTGCTGGGCGCTCCGAAGGGCAAGGAACGACATCCCGCGTTCCTGCCATCGCTGTTTGCGCCGGCGGAAGGAGAGGTGTTCCTCGCCATCACCGAATTGTCCGCGCAACCGCGCCCGCACGGCAAAGCCGTGCTGGGAATGGATGTGCGGCGGAATCTCCTCGCCACCAAGATCGCGCTCGCCTACCGCGAGTTCCGAATCCGCACGTGGAATCGCACGGCACGCTTTTACACAAAAACACTCGGCGCTGTTGATTGCCGCGTCTGGGAGTTGAACCCGCACCTGCGCATTTACCACGCGTTCCTCAACTCGCTTCTCGTGTACACACACGACGAGGAGACGCTCCGCGCCATGATCGCGCGGTTTGCCGGGCAGGCAGGCGCGGACTTCAAGCCGCTCGCCGCCAGCCCGGCTTATTGCGAGGCACTGGCACGAGTTCGTCCCCTTCCGGAGATCGTGGCGTACGCGAACCCCTCCCGGTTCCGCCAAGCGCCTCCCTGGCTGACGCGAGCCGAACCGCTCATGCTCGGCACGACATTCCTCAACTCGCAACTTCGCGACCTCCGATACTCACGTCGCGCTGCGACCGCCGCTGCGCTTTCGCCGCCGCGCCGGTGGCAGACGATGACACTGACAACTCCGCACACTGCTTGTTACCGCGCCGGCGTCACCGACTGGGAAAACGCCTATCGCGAGCTTGCCGACACGCTCGCCGCGTCCGGCGACCGCGCCCTGATGTCCCGGCTCACACAATTCGAGCGCGCGCTCCGCCACAACGGGATTCGTCCCCGCGAAGACCTCTTTCGGATGCTCGGACCCGAAACCGCGCTGCTCGCCAACTGGCGCGAAGGCGCGCGTCTTCCCGACGCCGCGCTTGTCATCGAATTACAAAACCCGGAGCCGATGCGCCTGCGGCTGGATGTCGCCATGACGGCGCTGAAATCGGCGACCGACAACGCGCCGCCGTGGGATGTCACGCGGTTTCATGACGAGACGCTGCGCACGCTGCGCCTGCCAACAACCGCCTTTGCGCCCACGTATTTTGTCACGGACAAGTTTTTCGTGCTCGCTTCGTCACCCGACTACGCGCGCGACCTGGTCAACCGGCTGAAGGATACCGCGCCAACACTCGCCACAACCGACGAGTATCAGGAGAGCCTGAAGCGTCTTCCCGCCAACGCCACAGCCTACACTTACTGCAACCTGCGCGCCGTCGTGCCGCCGTTGCTGGCCGAGGCGCGCAACGGGATCGCTGCCTGCCCGAACCTGTTTTTTCGCGCGGAGAAATTGCCGGCCCCTGAAATACTCACGCCCCATCTCGCGCCGCTCGTTTCCGCCACATGGGAAGACAACCAAGGCAAGACCGTCATCACCATCTCGCCGCTCGGCAAACCGGCCACGATGATGTTCGGCGCGCTCGCCGCCTGGTTCGCCGCGCGCCCGCACCTGCACCCTACTCCAGCCGTGCCCACAACGTCTTCAAGTACGAGGCCTCGCGGAAATCCCACGGCACCGCCGCAAACTCCAACCCGCTGATCTGCCGCCCGCAATGACGGATCGCCTCCTCGAATCGTTCCGGCGACAGCGTCCGCTGGTTCGTCGAGCAGAACAGCGTCCCGCCGGGCGCGACCAACGCCGCCGCCTGCGCCGCGAGCGCGCCGTAATCGCGCTCCGCCTGGAACCGGCGCCCGGCTTTCGTCGTCGAGAACGTCGGCGGATCGAGGATCACCAAGTCCCACTGCCGGCCGCGTTTGGCAAACCGCTTGAACCACTCGAACACGTCGCCCGCCAGAAACTCGTGGCCGTCCGCCGGGAGATTGTTCGCGTGGAAATTCTCTTTCCCCCACTCCAGGTAGTTGCGCGACAAGTCCACGCTTGTCGTTGTCGCGCCCGCCTTTGCTGCCGCGACCGAAAACGCGCAGGTGTAGGCAAACGCGTTCAACACCGTCTTGCCGCGCAAATCCATTTGCAGGAGCCGCCACCGGTTCTCGCGCTGGTCCATGAACAATCCCGTGGACAACCCTTCGCCGAAGCCGACCAGAAACGTCAGGCCGTTCTCGCACACCGCAAACCGCGTCTCCGCCTCGCCGCGCACACAGCGAGGCGCTGACCGCTGTTGCTTGGTGCAGACCTGCTCGTAAATCACCGCGCCGAGCCGCTCGTACAGCGCGGCGTCCACCGACTCCGTCTGCCACTGCGCCAGCAACCGTCCAGCATACGAATCCACGATCACGCCCGGAAACCCGTCCGCCGCGCCGCTGATCAACCGAAACGCGTCCGTCTCCTCGCCAAAAATCAACTCGCGAAACTCGCGCGCCGCCGTCAACGCATCGTTGTCCTCGAACGCCGCCGGCACGCTGGCTTCGAGCGTCATCGTGTCGCCGGAGTGCGGGTGCTCGAAGCTGATCCGGTGCGCGTGCAACATCAGGCGCGACGCCGGTGGACCGCCGTATTGGGTGTCGCCGAGGATGGGAAAACCGTTTTCTGCCGCGTGGCGACGGATCTGGTGCGTTTTGCCGGTGAGCGGTCGCGCTTCGACCAGGAAAAACTCACCGTGCGGTTCGAGATACAAGAACTCGGTCTCCTCATGCCCGCTCTTGAGGCGGACGTTCTTGGCGCGGAAGTTCACGCGCGACGGCCGGGTGGCGGACAACAACAGGTAATGTTTTTCCACTGTGTGAGCCTCGAACTGGCGGGCGAGTGATTGGTTGGCGCGCGTCGTCTTGCCAAACACCATCACGCCCGAAGTCTCCTTGTCGAGGCGGTGGAGGATCGAAAGCTTGCGCCAGCGCGGGGCGCGTTGGCACAGCCACTCGTGCAAGCCGTCGGGCGCGCACGCATCCGGCTTGTGCGTGTTGATGCCGGACGGCTTGTTGACGACGAGCAACTCGTCGTCCTCGAAAAGGATAAGCGGGTTCATCAACCCGGCGGCCATGTGAGCGCGCGTCCGCCCAACAGATGGACGTGGAGGTGCGGCACGCTCTCGCCCGCGTCTTTGCCGTTGTTGATGACGAGCCGGTAGCCGGACTTGTCAATGCCCTCGTTCCGCGCGACTTCGTTGGCCACCGTCAGCAGGCGGCCGAGCAGCGCCTCGTCCGCCGCCGTCGCGTCGGCGATGCGCGCGATTTCTTTTTTTGGAATGACCAGGATGTGCACCGGCGCTTTCGGCCCGATGTCGCGGAACGCCAGCGCCTGCTCATCCTCGTAAACGATTGTGGCGGGAATTTGCTTGGCGATGATTTTGGCAAAGATCGTGTCGGCCATCTGGTTCCTCCTATTCTGTGATTGTCAACTGCAACGCGACGGGGTGGCGTTCACGGGTCCGCGCCACGCGCGCGCGGATGTGCGCGAGAATCTCCTCCGCCAACCGCCGGCAGTTGGCGCTCCAGTAGCGCGCCCCGCGCAGCCGCATCACACAGGAGCGCAACCCGTGCAGCCGCACGGAAGCCAGCCGGTTCTCGCCCGTCACCTGCAACGCCGAGTCCAACCGCTGGAAAAACTCCAACTCCGATATCGTGTCCGAGAGTTGATCGAGCCGGACCTCCGCGTGTTGGCTGCCCCGGCTGTAGGCGGCGGCAATATCCGGATAGCCGAGGGACGCAAGCACGCCCTTCACGAGATCCGCCAGGGCCGCCGCGGTCAGGGTTTGTTGTTCGCAATGACGGACGACAAACTCCTGCAGCGCCAGCCCGACGGATTCCGCCAGCAACCAATCGCGATGTCCCGCCTGCGTGGCGGCGCGCATGATGGACAAACTCAGGCGCAACACATCCAACGGCGAGGCGCGCCCGTCGCCGGCCTGCACCCAGGCAATGTTGTCGCGGCGCAGGATCATCGTTTCTTCTTTCGTTTCGGGCGCGGTTTGCGGGACAGCTTGCGGCGAAGCTGGCGATGGCTGAGTTGTTTGATTTCCTGAATGAACTGGTCGGCATCGCAGAACTGGCGATAGACCGAGGCGAAGCGCACGTATGCCACCTCGTCCAGTTCACGCAGATGTTTCATGACCCGCTCGCCAATGAGCACGGCGGGCACTTCGCGGACAAACTCGTTTTGCAGTTCCGTGGTGATCCGATCCACCAACGCCTCGATTTGATGGGTGGTGACCGGGCGTTTCTCGCAGGATTTCTCGATGCCCATCAGCAGTTTGTGGCGGTCAAAGTCCTCGTAATGCCCGTTGCGTTTCTTCACCCGCATCGGCTCGCGATACACCTCCTCGTAGGTGGTGAACCGCACACCGCAACGCAGACATTCCCGCCGCCGGCGAATGGAACTCGCGTCCCGGCTTTCGCGGGAGTCAATCACTTTGTCATCCTGCGCGGCGCAACTCGGACATCGCATGTCAGTCTGAAACGGCCTCCTTGCCGCTGTTGCTACCATGTCCGCCCCGCAGAATCAAGCGCAACGAATGGCAAAGCGCCATTCGCCACCACGGTCTTTGAGCAGGTGTTCCCCCTTGGCGGCCGCGGTCTCTCTCCGATGCTTCTTGGCGGGTGCTTCATCAATGGGTTTCAGGAAAAAGCCCGGCCCAGCCAACATGGCCGCAACAAGATGGCAACAACTCAGTCTTGCACGAAGATGACAGCGTTCTGGTCGGCGTACACTCGTCGCCAATCGCCCCGCAGGGACAACAACTGGTTCAGCGGATGCCGGGCGGGCATTAATGTCCAGTTGACTTGGTATCGTTTCAGCGTCTCCAGCCATCCCGGATCACCACGCATGACCTGTAAGTAGTCCCGCACCAGTTTCATCCCATAGAACTCATGCCGGCTGTCCATAAAAACGGGGTGCTCCGGCATCTCCAACAGCAGATAGCTGCCCCAGTGGTCGGGGTTGAACATTCTGCCTCGCACTGACTCCGGATGCTGTTTCAGGAACTGCACGGCTCTCACAGGAAACACCTCCGTCATCGGTTTCGTGCACGGCTGGAACGCCGCGACGACTCCGAGCGATGCCAACATCCAGATTGTGCCGTCAGCAACAAGGTTGATCCGTGAGATGTCGGCTGCCACGCGTTGCCACACCAATGGCAACCGGTGGCGCAGATGCTCTGCAACGATGGGCGTGGCAACCAATGCGAAAATCGGCAGGTTCCGCACCGAATGCAGCGCGAAATAGCCCCACGCCGCCACCAGCACGAGGTCAACACGCTCCCAACGGGAGCGGATCCCCAACAGAATCACCGCCAGCAACAGCCACTGCGCCGCAAAGCCCCACGTGTTGGACGCGTGGAAGTTCGGCGACAGAAATTCGTTGACGCCGCCGACGAACTGCGAGTGGCGCAGGTAATGCAGGATGATTCCGTGCAGTTTCCAGCCGTTGGGGTTCAACAACGTCGCCGCTGCGCACGCCGCCAGCAACCCGGCGAGCAGTTTCATGTTCCGAACTTGTTCGGGGCGTTTCCCAATGTTGCCGAGCAGGTACAGCCCGATGAGCGTCAACCCGATCGGGAACGCGCCGTGCACGTTCGCCCACAACGCCATCAACGGGACCAGCCACGCAAACAACGCGCGCCCCGATAATCTCCCCTGCTGAAACGCGCGCAGTTGCCAGTTGAACACGACCACCAACAGGTGCGTCGCCAGGTGGGGACGCGCCAGCCAGTGCATCGAACAGGTCCACGCGGCCAGCAACGTCAACATCGTCGCCGTCAAGGCATCGCTGCCTTCCGCCTCCAGTTGGCGCTGCAAGAGGAACAAGGTTGTCGCGATCAACAGAGCGGCCAGCAGCACCAATCCGTTCCAGCCGAGCGCCTCCCCGGCGGCGCCCCAAAACAGTTCGCTCAGCCATTCCTTGCTGATCACCGCGCCTTGCGGGTGTGTGTGCGAAAACGAATCCACGCGGATCACCTCGCGGTGTTCGAGCATCCACGCGCCGAGTTTCCAGTGCAACGCCGCGTCACCATCACGGCTGACCAGTTGCGCCCGCCACGGCGAACAGGCCAACGCAACAAAAAAGACCAGCCACACCGCCACGCGCAACGATGGCATCCACCAATGGCGAGTATTCACGGCAACCTCCGGTAAATCACGGCCACCTCGTCCGTGTACGCGCATCGCCAGCGGGGAATCTCCGCCAGCGCCTGGTTCAGCCGGGCGCGGCGCGGCAGCAATGTCCACTCCACGTCGTACCGCTCCAGCACCGCCAGCCAGTTGGTCTTCAATTCCGCCACCGCGCAGTAATCGCGGATCAGCGACTCGCCGTAAAAATCCGTCCGCCCATCCACAAACACCCGTTGCTCCGGCAATGCCCTCAGCAAATACCCGCCCCAAACGTAGTCGTTGAACATTCGCCCGCCAAACTCCGTTGCGTGGCCGCGGATGTGCTCGACGGCGCCGACGGGCCACCGTTCGCGCGGCAACTCTGTCGGACGCGGCACGCACAGCAGTCCCGCCAATGCCAGCGCGGCGACGACGGGCCAGCCGCGCTTCCCGACGGCGAGCCGTTGGGAAAACGCGCGCCATCGTTCGCCAACCGCTTCTGACAACACCGGCGCAAGGAGCGGCGCGGTCAGGATGACCATCAACGGAATGTTGCGCCGCGAGTAGAGCGCGAAGGCCGTCCAACTGATAAGCACCAGCGATTCGCCGGCCGTGAATCGGGGCCGTCGCCACGCCAACGCGACGAACAATACCGCCAGCCACGCGAGAAAACCGCGCGCCTCGCGCGACTGGAAATCCATCGTGGCATATTCGGCCAGCCAGTTGACGAGGAACTCGGAGCGCAGGAATTGCAGGTTGTGCCACGGCAACCGCCAGCCGTTCGGATTCAACAGCACGGCGGCAGCGCACAACAGCGCCGCGATGCTGAGCCGGCGCAATCTCGCGGGATCACGGATGGCGCCGAGCCAGTACGCGCCGAGCACGAAAAACCCGGCGAGAAATCCGCCATGCAAATTGACCCACAACACCATGATCACGGCCAGCACCCACGGTTTGCCGCCGCGTTCGACCCGCCGGACCTGGTCGTGCCAGAACAATAACATCAGAAAGCTGAACACGTGCGGCCTTGCCATCCAGTGCATGCAGGCGGCCCATGCCGCCAGCAGGGTCAGTGCCGTGGCAACCAGCAGGTCATTTCCGTCGCGAACCAGCCGCCCGTGCAGCAGCGCAAATGTGGTCGCAATCACCAACGCCGCCAGCGCACTCAGCCCGAACAGTCCGCCAGCGCGTCCCGCCACCGCAAACAACAGCGCGCTCAACCATTCCTTCGAGATGACCGGCGCGCCCGCGCGTGTGTGCGAAAATTCGTCGTGATGAATGATCTGCCGCTGTTCGATCATCCAGTCGCCGACGCGCCAGTGCATGCAGGCGTCGCCATCGCTGGCAACCATCATGGTGCGCCACGGCTGCGCGAGCAGCACAAGAAAGAGCACGAGCCAGAGCCATTGGCTCAACGAGGGCATCAGCCAGCGCGATGGAGAGTTGTCTGCCACGGTGATGGTGACTATAGTGGCGGACACATCATGGATGAAAGAACAAATGGCGGCCTGAAGTTTTTGCGCGCTGCTCAGAACGCTGACGGCGGCTGGCCGTACGTCCCCGGTGGCGCCAGTTCACCGGAGCCGACCTGCTACGCGACGATGGCAGGGTTGGACGGCGTGCGCTGGCTGAAGGCGCGCGTCCACGGTGACGCGATCACACTGGACGGCGACAACGAGCCGCACTGGACGACGTCGTTGGCGGTGATCGCGCTGCGAGGCGAGAGACGCCTCATCAACTGGCTGCTGACCTGCGAGGGACACAAGCTGACGCCGCAGGATGAGGCGCGACCGGGCTGGCCGTGGGCGACGGACACCTACAGTTGGGTCGAGCCGACCAGCTACGCGTTGTTGGCGTTGAAACTTCACGGCGGGAAGAACCATCCGCGCGTCACGAAAGGCGAACAATTCCTCCTCGACCGGCGGTGCGCCGATGGCGGGTGGAATTATGGCGACCCGAAAACCTTGAGCGTCGCGCCGCCGTCCTTCGTGCCGACCACGGCGCTGGCGGCGCTGGCGCTGCAAAACGCGGACGCCGCGCCGGCGCTGACATTCCTGGACGCCGAAATCAAGAAGCGTCCCTCCGTTTTGTCCCTTGCGCTGACAGTTCTTTGTTTCAACGCATTTGGAATGCCGGCGGCGGCGCTCATGGAGTCGTTGCAGCAACGGCAACGGACGGATGGCAGTTGGCAGGGACAGGTTCACCTGACGGCGCTGGCGATCTTGGCGCGGGAGGCGTCGAGGGGAGGAAACAATGTCTTCCGGCTCTGACGCGCGACTCAGCCGGCGCCGGTTCCTTGGGCTGGCGGCGGCCACCGCCGGCGGGATTGGGGCCGCTGCGCTGATCGAACACTGGCTGATGCGCAACCGCCAGCCGGCGACCGGCGTGACGATTCGCAGGGCGGCGTCCTACAGCGCGCCGCTCGAACGCCTGATACGCGAAGGTTTGCAGAACCATCCCCGGGCGCTGGAGCGGGCGCGCGGCGGCCGGGTTTTGTTGAAGCCAAACCTGATTGAGTACAACGACGCGAGGCGGGTGAACACGCACCCATCCGTCGTGCAGGCGGCGGTGGATGCGTTCCGCGCCGTGGGCGCGCGCGAGGTCATCGTGGCGGAGGGACCCGGACATCAGCGCGACACGGAGTTGTTGCTGGACGAGAGCGGTTTGGGCGAGGCGCTGCGGAGCGAGAAGGCGAAGTTTGTGGATCTGAATCTGGACTCGATTCATCCGGTGGCGTTGCCGTCCAACTACACAAGGCTGGGCCGGATGTTCTTTCCGGCAACAGCGCTCGGCGCGGACCTGATCGTGTCGTTGCCGAAGCTGAAGACGCACCATTGGGCAGGCGTGACGTTGTCGTTGAAGAACATGTTCGGCGTCGTCCCCGGCGTGAAGTATGGCTGGCCCAAAAACGTGCTGCACTGGCGCGGGATTCACGAGAGCATCGTGGACATCGCCGTGGCGCTGAAGCCCGGCTTCGCGATTGTGGACGGCATCGAGGGGATGGAAGGCGACGGTCCGTTGTTCGGCGAGACGGTCAACGCGGGCGTGTTGATCATGGGCGAGAACCTCACCGCTGTGGATGCGACGGCAACGCGCGTGATGGGGTTGTCTCCGGAGCGCGTGGCATACCTGAACGTGATGTTGGCGCACGGCGGCACGATGAACGAAGGACGAATCCGCCAGTTCGGCGAGACCGTGGCGAGTGTGCGGCGCGAGTTCCGCGTGCTGGAGCAGTTTGCCTTTCTGAAGCAGCCGCCGGGCTGGCGGGATTTCGTGCGCGGTTTGTGAACCGCTAGGCCGGCTTCGACGGTCCGCGCACCGTCTTTTCAATCAGGTCAATCACGTCGTCCACGTGGAATGGTTTGCGGATGAAACCGTTGATGTCGTACTGCGCCGTAATCCGGCGGAGATGCAATTCGTCAGCGCCCGAACAGATGAGCACCTTCACCTTCGGGCTGATCTTGCGCAGCCACTCGAACGTCTTGGCGCCGTCCAAGTGCGGCATGTAATAGTCCAGCAGGACGAGGTCGAAGCTGTCTTTCTGGTGCGAGAACAACTCCAGCGCCTTGACCGGGCTGCCCAGCGCCAGCACCTCAAAACGGCCCGGATCCAGCATGTCCTTGATGAGTTGGCGGAATTCCGCGTTGTCGTCAATGACCAGCACGCGGATGCGTGGCTGCGAAGGCTCTGGATCGGGAGAGGATGACTGTGATCGGGAACCGAACATTACTATTTACCTCGCATTGGTGATTGCATAACGGAGGCGGAGATTAGGCCGGTCGCTTGCAAATGGCAAGACAAAGTCCGCCGTTGGTCACGGCTCGCCAAACAATCCCACCACGTTGGTGAAGCCATGCACAAATGCGCGCCCGCCCACCGGGCCGATTTCGCCGTTGCAGAACAACCCCGATGCCGGCACCGGGCCGAAATACTCGTGCAGCGTCTTGATGTCGTGGCTGCGCTTCCCGTACATCCCCTCGCCTCGCCCAAGGCAATTGAACAGCACCGCGCCGCGCACTTTCCCCGCGCTCGGCAACAGCGCCTCCTTCGCCAACAACGCCCGCAGGTCCTCGTCCGCCGATTTGGCGTCGCGCACCTGAAACTGCACCGTCTGGCCGGTTCGCATCAAGTCGCCGACAGCCATCGCGCCGGACTGCGGGTCGTGTCCGATGAGCGTGCGCACGAGGAAATCGCCGCGGGCGAATTCCTCCTTGTACTCGTTGATGACCCGGCCGAGCAACAGCGAGGTGCGCGCCAGTTGCTGGTCGCCCTGCGGCAACGTCGGCAACATCGTCTGCAACACCGCCAACGGAGGCCGTCCGCCCAGTTCAAACACGATGTTCTTCTCCGCCCGCGTCACCGTGAACGGTTCGCCGATGGGACGGCATCCTTGCGACACCACCGTGCGCAGCGCGATCCGCCCCGACAAGGCGACGCCCACCGCGCCGTCTTCCATCAGGTCGCCATCGAGGAACAACCGGTTTTCACCGGGCTGCGGCGCGGCGCTGGCCAGGCCGCCAATCAACGGCCTGTCCGGATACGCGCCCGACAATGCCTGCACCAGCGGAATCGAGGGCATCGTGAACGGGTCGGCCAGCACCAACAGGTTCGGGTTCTGCGACGGCGTCACCTTCATGTGATAATGCCAAAATGCCGGGGCGTTGGCCTCCTCCAGTTCCTCCTGCGTCACGCGAAACGGCGTGACCTCGACGTCCGGCAATTCGCCGGCCAGCAGCGATATCGCCGGTTGGTTTTCCACTTCAGCGTCGTCGCCGATGACGCCGGTGCCGGTGCAGCCGATGAGGTGGCGCCCGGCCAGGTTGATTCGCAACTGCTCGGCCAACGGCTGCGCATGCGCCGCAAACCGCGGATGGAGGAACAACAACAGCAAGTCCGAGCGCCCGCTGGACAAACGGGCGCGCACCTGCCGCGTCAGGTCTTCAGCGGCTTCCGTCCAGTCCGTGTGCGTTGTCAGTGCCGAGGCGAATCTCATCGCGCCAATGTTCTCCACCCGCCGCCGCTTTGCAACAGCAAATAACAGCCGCGGCGCGGGCGAGAAACAACTTGTAACCTTCTGCCGCGTGGCGGCTCAGTGTTGGGTGAAAGGAATTGTGACATGAGCATTGCAATCGGAATCGTGATCGGCGCGTTGGCGGGGTTCGCCAACTACAAATTCATCGGCTGCGCCACGGGCGCCTGCCCGTTGAGCAGCAACCCGTGGATCGCCACGATCTTCGGCATGGTGCTGGGCGGCCTGGTCGGCGGCTCATTTCGCGCCGCACCTTGAAGGAGGAACATCATGACGGTTGAACGCTACATTCGCATCATCGCCGGGTCGTTTGTCCTGATCAGCCTTGCGCTGGCACATTGGGTCAGCCCGTACTGGCTCTGGTTCACCGCATTTGTCGGCTTGAACCTGTTGCAGTCGGGGTTTACAAATTGGTGCCTTATGGAAGACATCCTCAAGAAGGCTGGGGTCGGCGGCTCCTGCTGTTGCACGGAGAAGAAATGAAGTCCTGGCCCATCATCCTCGCAGTCGCATTGGCTGGCTGTGAACGCGCCACGCAGCCGCCACCAGCGGCGGACGCACCTCCGGTGAAAGTGCAGACGGCGGTCGTCCAGCCGCAGAAGATACCGGATATTTACGAAGTCGTCGGGACAGTGCGCCCGAAAGTGGGCGCCACCGTTTCGCCGAAGGTGATGGCGACCATCCAGCAGATCCCCGTCAAGCCCGGCGACACCGTCAAGGCGGGCGACGTGCTCGCGCAGCTTGACGACCGCGAGATGCGGGCCGGGTTCGAGCGCGCCCAAAGCGATTACGACCGCTACAAGAAACTGTTGGACCAGGGCGTCGCAACGGCGGTCGAGTTCCAGAGCGCCGAGGAACGCTACCGAGTCGCCAAGGCCGCGCTCAGCCACGCGAGCATCACCGCGCCGTTCGACGGCATCGTGGCGGACAAGCTTTGTGAAGTCGGCGACCTCGCCGTGCCCGGCAAACCGCTGTTCACGGTCGAGCAATCAAACGATTACCGGCTCGAAGCCTACGTGCCGGAACGCTACAGCGGCGCCGTGCCCGTCGGCGCAACGGTGCACGTCATCGTCGAGGCCATCGGCGGCGAGTGCGACGCCACGGTCGGCGAAGTCATTCCCGCCAGCGACCCGGCGAGCCGCAGTTTTCTCATCAAGGTGGACCTGCACCGTCGCAAACCGCTGAAGTCCGGTCTGTTTGGCCGCGCCCAGATCGTCGTCGGCGAACGCACCGGCCTATTCGTTCCGAAAACGGCAGTGCGCGAGCGCGGCCAGTTGACGTTCGTGTATCTCACCCACGAAGGCCGTGTCCAGATGCGGCTGGTACGGCTGGGCAAGACACACGGCGACAAAGTCGAGTTGCTTTCCGGCGTCGAGGCCGGCGAGAAGTTGATCGTCAGCGCCGAAGGTGAGTTGAGCGACGGGCGGCGGGTTCAATGAACGAACAACACCACGGCCATCAATTCGGGTTCGCGTCGAAGATCGTCCGGTTCTTCATTGACTCGAAGCTGACGCCGCTCGTTGTGTTTGCATCCGTCGTGCTGGGCGCGGGCGCGGTGGTGTTGCTGCCGCGCGAGGAAGAACCGCAGATCAAGGTGCCGATGATTGACATCTTCGTGCAGATGCCCGGCGCCTCGGCGAAGGAAATCGAGCAGCGCGTCACCAAGCCGATGGAGAAGCTGCTGTGGGAAATTCCCGGCGTTGAATACATTTACAGCACCAGCAGCCCCGGCCAATCGCTGGCGATCATCCGGTTCCTCGTCGGGCACAACGATGAAGAAGCCATCGTCAAGGTCAACCAGAAGCTCTACGCCAACTTCGACCTGATCCCGCCGGGCTGTTCGCAGCCGCTGGTCAAGCTCCGCACGATTGACGACGTGCCCATCCTCGCGCTGACGTTGCACTCCGAACGCTACGATCACTTCATGCTCCGTCGTGTCGCTGCGCAATTGGATGACGCGATCAAACAAGTTGCCGACGTATCGGCGACGACGTTGATCGGCGGCCAACGCCGGCAAGTGCGCGTCCAACTCGACGCCGCGCGGCTTGCGGCGTATCGGATTGACCCGGTCCGTGTCGTGGAGATGATCGAACCGGCCAACCGGCAGTCGAAGGCCGGCAGTTTCACCGCCGGTAACCGCGAAGTGCTCGTCGAGACCGGCGGTTTTCTGCAGGACGCCGAGGAAGTCGCGGCGGTGGTCGTCGGCGTGCACAGCGGCAAGCCCGTGTATCTGCGGGACGTGGCGACGATTACCGACGGCCCGGAGGAAGTCAGCCAGTACGTGCTGTTCGGGCACGGCACGGCCTCCTCAATCCCGGTAGAAACGTCAACGCCAGCCGTGACCATCGCGATTGCGAAGCGCAAGGGAACGAACGCCATCAAAGTCGCTGAACGGGTGCTGGCGAAGGTGGAGTCGCTCAAGGGCGTCGAGATCCCCAGTGATCTTCACATCACGGTCACGCGCAATTACGGCCAGACCGCAAAGGAGAAATCCGATGAGTTGCTTTTCCACATGGCCATCGCGGTCATTGGCGTCACGATCCTGATCGCGTTCGTGCTCGGCTGGCGCGAGTCCGGCGTCGTGGCGATTGCGATTCCAGTGACGCTGGCGTTGACGTTGGCGACGTTTTACTTCCTCGGGTTCACGCTGAACCGGATCACGTTGTTCGCGCTCATCTTCAGCATAGGCATCCTTGTAGATGACCCGATTGTGGATGTCGAAAACATCGTCCGTCATTTCCGGATGCCAAAAAACAAGGGACGGTCGCTGCTTGAAGTCACCGTCGAGGCCGTCAACGAAGTCCGGTCGCCGCTGATTCTGGCGACGCTCACCGTGATGGCGGCGATTCTGCCGATGGCGTTTGTCAGCGGCTTGATGGGGCCGTACATGCGACCGATCCCGATCGGGTCGAGCGCGGCGATGTTTTTCTCGATGGTGGTCGCGTTCGTCGTCACGCCGTGGGCGGCGTACCGGGTGTTGAAAGGCGCGGCGGACAAGCCCGACAAACATCACGACGGCGAAAAGGAAGACTGGACGACCCGGCTGTACCGGCGCGTGATGGGGCCGTTGATTCATCACCCGGTCTGGCAGGCGGTGTTTCTGGTCATTATCACGCTGATGTTGCTCGGCTCGGTGGCGTTGTTCCCGTTGAAGGCGGTGAAAGTGAAGATGCTGCCGTTCGACAACAAGAGCGAGTTCCAGATCATCGTGGACATGGACGAGGGCACGACGCTCGAACAGACTGCGCGCGTGGCCCGTGAGCTGGCCGCGGCGCTGCGCGACGAACCGGAGGTGACTGACTATCAGATTTATGCCGGCACGTCGGCGCCGTTTAATTTCAACGGCCTTGTTCGTCACTACTACCTCCGACGCGGACCGAACGTGGCCGACATCCAGGTCAATTTACTGCCGAAGCACGAGCGCAAGGCGCAAAGCCACGACATCGCCAAGCGCATCCGTCCAAAGGTCGCGGCGGTGGCGGAAAAACATGGCGCGCGCGTGAAAGTGGCCGAGGTGCCGCCGGGACCGCCGGTGTTGCAGACGCTGGTGGCGGAGATTTACGGGCCGGAGTATCAACAGCAGATCGAAACGGCAAAGAAAGTCCGCGAGATTTTCAAACAGACCGACGGCGTGGTGGACGTGGACTGGTACATGGAAGCCGACCAGAAGAAACTGGTGTTCGCGATTGACCACGAGAAAGCCGCGCTGCACGGCATCACGGCGGACCGGATCGCGCAGGCGCTGAAGATATCCGAAGAAGGGATGCAGGTCGGACTGATTCACGAGCCGAAAGAAAAAGAAGACGTCGGGATTCTCGTGCGTTTGCCGATGGAAAGCCGGTCGCGCGTGGCGGACTTGCTCGCGCTGCACGTCCAAGGCGTGCCGCTTGGCGAGTTGGTGAAAGTGCAGGAGACCATTGCCGACAAGAGCATCTACCACAAAAACCTCATGCCGGTCGTCTATGTCACCGCTGACGTCGCCGGGGCGGAGGAAAGCCCGGTGTACGCGATCTTGAAGCTCAACGAGAAGATCAAGAAACTGGGAATGGAACTTTTCACGACCCACCAGCCGTTCACCACGGAGAAACTCTCGATGAAGTGGGACGGCGAATGGCACATCACGTTTGAAGTGTTCCGTGATCTCGGCGCGGCGTTCGCGGTGGTGTTGATATTGATCTACGTGCTCGTGGTTGGCTGGTTCCGGAGTTTCAAGACGCCGTTCATCATCATGGCGGCAATCCCCTTCTCGCTCGTCGGCATCCTGCCCGCGCACTGGGCGATGGGCGCCTTCTTCACGGCGACAAGCATGATCGGTTTCATCGCCGGTGCCGGCATCGTCGTCCGCAACTCGATCATCCTCGTGGACTTCATCGAACTGCGCATGGCCGAGGGAATGCCGCTCGCCGAAGCGGTGATTGACGCCGGTGCCGTACGGTTTCGTCCGATGATGTTGACCGCCGCTGCCGTGGTGGTCGGCGCGAGCGTGATTCTGTTCGACCCGATCTTCCAAGGTCTGGCCATCGCGTTGATGGCCGGTGAAATCGCGTCGTTGCTGCTGTCCCGGATGGCCGTGCCGGTGATCTATTATTTGGCTGAGCGGAAGAAATAGGGACCTCTTATCCTCGTTAAGAGCACCGTGGAGTTTGGTGACGGTGGTGTATCTCCATAAGAAACAACCTGGGAAATTCCAGTTGACAAACGTTTTTAATACATTAGTATCATGACCATGGTACTCATGGTTACTCACAGTGAAGCTCTAATGCAACGGAAGCAGCGTCCAAGTGGTGATATCTCAACCGTGTTGGCATCGCTGCGCCAAGTGTCGCGCGACTTCATGTCTGTTCGAGAACAGCGATATGGTTCCTTCGAGTTCAACGGAGATTCTTATGATCTCCCTGTTTTTGTTTTTTCCGGATCCTCGCCGCGAAGCTCTGATTCGATTCGACTCGGTATCTTTGCGACAATTCACGGTGATGAGCCCGAAGGAGCATACAGTCTTGCTTCGTTCTTTGCCGAACTCGCCCAAAACCCCGAACTCGCCATCGGCTACGAGATACGCGCCTATCCGCTTGTCAATCCGACCGGTTTCGAGGATGGAACCCGTCACTCTCGGCGCGGCAAGGATCTGAACCGCGAGTTCTGGTTGTCGTCCGTCGAACCGGAAGTAATCTCCATCGAGGACGAACTCTGGCGGCATCATTTCGACGGACTCATTGCGCTGCACAGTGACGACACCAGCGAGGGCCTCTACGGCTTCGTTCAAGGCCCCGACCTCAGCAAGGAACTTCTCCTCCCCGCATTGGCGGCAGCGGAACAATTCCTCCCGCGCAATGAACAGCGCATCATTGACGGTTTCCCTGCCAATCGCGGCCTGATTCAACAAGGCTACAAAGGCGTCCTTGCCGCCCCACCGCAAGCGCGGCACGTTCCCTTCGATCTGGTCCTTGAAACGCCGCAAAACGCTCCCGTGGACCTTCAAGTGCGCGCGAACGTAGCCGCGCTGAAGTCTATCCTCGCGGAATACCGAAACCTCCAGTCCTATGCACCAAACATCTAGCCAAGATGAAAGAAAACATCACAATACGAACCACTGAAGCCACTTTGTTTCAGCGTCGTCCGTGCGGAAAAATCCGTCTTACCGGAACGTTGTCCCTTGTGGAGGGCATCTGTGACAGAAAGCAACAATCATCACCATTATTAACGAAAGGAACCAAACCATGAGTACCCAAACGTTCTACACCGACAACGCCCAGTCCATCGGCCACACACCATTGGTGAAGTTGAATCGTCTCGTCGGAGACGCTAAAGCGACTGTCCTTGCGAAAATCGAAGGCCGCAACCCGGCCTACTCGGTCAAGTGCCGGATCGGCGCCAACATGATCTGGGATGCCGAGCAACGGGGCGTCCTCAAACCCGGCGGCACCATCGTCGAGCCGACCAGCGGCAACACCGGCATCGCGCTCGCCTTTGTCGGCGCCGCCCGCGGTTACAAGGTTGTCCTCACCATGCCGGAAACGATGAGTCTTGAGCGACGCAGAGTTCTCCAAGCCTTCGGCGCCGAGCTTATTCTCACCGAAGGCGCCAAGGGCATGTCTGGCGCCGTTGCCAAGGCGCAGGAAATCCATGATTCCGATCCGGAAAGGTATTTTCTGCCGCAACAATTCAAGAACCCGGCCAACCCCGCCATCCACGAAAAAACCACCGGCCCCGAAATCTGGGCGCAAACTGGTGGCGCGATTGACGTCCTCGTGTCCGGCGTCGGCACCGGTGGCACCATCACCGGTGTCTCCCGTTTCATCAAGAACACGAAAGGCAAGAAGATTCTCTCCGTGGCCGTCGAACCGCAGGAAAGCCCGGTCATCTCCCAGAAGCTCGCAGGCCAGCCTCTCAAGCCGTCGCCGCACAAGATTCAAGGCATCGGCGCGGGATTCATCCCCGATGTGCTCGATCTTTCACTGGTGGACCGGGTTGAACAGGTCAGCAGCGCGGAAGCTGTTGAGTGCGCCCGGCGACTCGCGCGCGAGGAAGGATTGCTGAGCGGCATCTCCTGTGGCGCCGCTGCTGCGGCTGCTGTGCGGCTCGCCCACCAGCCAGAGTTTGCCGGCAGAACTATTGTTACGATACTGCCTGATGCCGGCGAGCGGTATCTTTCTACCGTGCTGTTTCAGGATTGGAATTAGATCAAAAGGAAAACTACCATGTCCAACCATGTGCGCGACATGATCGCTGACCTCGATCAATCGCAGAAGGCATCACTGAGCGCATAAACCATTGTCATGCCTATCCCCTCTCCAGATCAAATTCGTGTCCGCGCCTACCAGATTTATCTGGAGCGCGGACGCAAACCAGGACACGAAATTGACGATTGGCTTCAAGCCGAATACGAACTGAGGCAGTTGCCGGTCCGCAAACTGGGAGAACTTCCATCCGGCGATAGTCCCTTGCTGAATCTGGTCCAAGCGGCATTGTTTCTGGGAGAGAACATCTAGCGCGAGCCAACCTTGATGAACCCCGGAGTCAACATTAACCATGTCGCCACACCATGCCAAGCTCGGCACCGGAACGTGACCGGCATTGGAATCTCGTCAGAAGTCGAACTCGCCTAGATGACATGCGTATTATACTTTACATCAACCATGGCTAACACAAAACACAAAGGCTTCAGCACTCGCGCCGTCCACGGCGGGCGCGGCTACGTCGGCGACACCGGCGCGGTCATGCCGCCGGTGTACATGACTTCCACGTTCGCGCAGGGCAATCGCGACGGCTTCGACTACACGCGCTCCGGCAATCCCAACTTCCGCCTGCTCGAACAATCGCTCGCTGCGCTCGAAGGCGCGGAACACGCGACTTGTTTCGCCAGCGGCGTCTCGGCGATTACTGCCGTTGTGTCGAGCCTCAAGAGCGGCGACCTCATTCTTGCCGAGGAAAACATCTACGGCTGCACCTATCGGATGTTCGAGCGGGTCTTCGCCAAGTTCGGAGTCAAAGCCGTGTACGTTGATCTTAGCCGCCGCGAGAGCTGGAAGCAGATTCGCGCCAGGAAACCAACGCTCGTCTGGATCGAAAGCCCGACGAATCCGTTGCTGAAGATTCTCGACATCGCCGGCATCAGCAAACTTGGTTTCCCGGTTGTGGTGGACAACACCTTTGCGTCACCGTTCCTGCAACGGCCGCTTGAACTCGGCGCGACATTGTCATTGTCGTCCACGACGAAATACATCAATGGCCACAGCGATTGCCTCGGCGGCATCGTCGCCACCAACGACGCGTCGTGGCACAAGCGGATGGTCTTCGCGCAAAAAGCGCTCGGCCTGCAGCCGTCGCCGTTCGACGCCTGGCTCACGATGCGCGGTCAGCGCACGCTGGCCGTGCGAATGGAACGCCACTGCGCCAATGCGCTTTCGGTCGCGCGCTGGCTCGAAAAACAGAAACGCGTCCGCTGGGTCCGTTACCCGTTTCTGCCGAGTCATCCGCAATACAAACTCGCCAAACGCCAGATGTCCGGCGGCTCCGGCATGATCACATTTGCCATTGAAGGCGACGCGCTGGCATTCTGCCGGAAGCTGGAGCTGTTCACGCTCGCGGAAAGTCTTGGCGGCGTTGAAAGCCTCGTCTGTCATCCCGCAACGATGACGCACGCCGGTGTGCCGAAGGCGGTGCGCGAGGCGGTCGGCATCACCGACGGCGTCGTGCGGTTCTCCGTCGGCATCGAAGACGTCAACGACTTGATTGCGGATATCAAACAATCATTGTGAAACCACTTGGCCAACCCATTCCGGATTCCGTCCACTCCGTCTCGATGTCCTTGCCGCGCTGGCAGGACGTGGTCGGCTACGAGGAAAAACAACCGGCGACGATGGCGCACATCAAAACCGGTTACCCCCGTTTTGTCATTCATCCGCTCGTCCGTGAAATGGCACGGCAGCTTGGCCGCTTTCCGTGGCCGTCGCCGCGTGTCGCAGCAATGGCAGCCGGTTTCGCGCCGGAGATGTTTTGGCAACATACGGGATTGATTGTGTCGAGCCGGCGGGCAGAGGCGTTTTTGTCAGGGCGGAAAGTGGAGAACGAGCCGGATTTGTTCCGGTCGCTCCGTCGTCAGCTTGCCGGCTTCTACGACTGCGGCGAGGACGACGTGTTCCTGCAGCCGAGTGGAATGGCGGCGCAGTTTGCAGCGTTGCGGGCGGTGCAGACGCGCGCGCCGAACCAGCCAACGGTGCAGTTGGGGTTTCCGTACGTGGACACGCTGAAGTTGCAACAGAAGTTTGGCGCTGGTGTCCGTCTGTTGCACGATTTGGCGACGATGACGGAAGACCTGCGCGTGTTGATTCACCAGTTGCCGCTGGCGGCGGCATTCGCGGAGATTCCCGGCAACCCGTTGCTTGGGTCGGCGGACCTGCGGCGAATCACGCCGCTGTTGCGTGAGCGCGGCGTGCCGCTGGTGGCCGACGATGTTGTTGCCACGCCGTTCAACGTGGACTTGAGCGGACACGCGGCGCTGATCGCGACGAGCTTGACGAAGTACGTCGCAGGCACTGGTGATGTGATGGGCGGCGCGCTCATCTGCAATCCGCGTTCGCCGTTCTACACGGAGTTGAAAGCGATCGTGGCGGCGCAACACGAGGAGTTGCTGTGGTCGGAGGACGCGGTGGTGTTGGATCGCGAGGCGCGCGGGTTTGCCTGGCGGATGCGACGGCACAATGAGAACGGGTTGTTGATCGCCGAGCGGTTGCGGCGCCACCCGGCCATCGAAAAGGTCTGGTATCCGAAGTGGGAGTTCGCCGAGGCGTATGAGGCCGTGCGGCGGCCTGACGGCGGATGGAGTTCGTTGATCACGTTTCTGCCGAAACAGGCGGAGGCGCGTTCGCCGGAGATTTATGATCGTCTGGAACTGTGCAAAGGGCCAAGCCTCGGCACGGTGTTCACGCTGGCGTGTCCGTTCACGCTGCTGGCGCATTACACGGAACTGGAATGGGCGGAAACCTGCGGTGTGTCGCGGCGCTTGATTCGCCTGTCGGTCGGGCTGGAAGATGTGGACGAGGTATGGGGGAAGATGGAAAAAGCGCTCGCAACCCAGTAAAAATACTTTTCAGGCTGTTGAGAAACGGTTATCCTTCGCTCGGATGCGAGTTCTTCTTGCCAATTGGCTGGCGGCTTTGGCGCTGTTCGCCGGTGGATGCGACAGCACAGACACCACGGTGCTGCGGGTCGGCCATTTCCCGAATATCACGCACGCGCAAGCGCTTGTCGCGCGACAATACCGTTGGTTCGAGCAACGGCTCGGTCCCGACGTGAAAATCCAGTGGTTCGTCTATAACGCCGGACCGAGCGCGATGGAGGCAATCTTTGCGCGCACGCTCGACCTTGCCTACGTCGGCCCGAACCCGGCCATCAACGCGCACTTGAAATCGCGCGGCTCGGAAATCCGCATCGTTGCCGGCGCGTGCAGCGGCGGTGCGGCGTTGATCGTGCAGCCGGACGGGCGGATCAAGAGCGACGCCGATTTCCGGGGCAAACGGATCGCCACGCCGCAGTTTGGCAACACGCAGGACGTGGCGGCGCGCGCGTGGTTGCGGTCGAAGGGGCTGCGCGTGACGATGAGCGGCGGCGACGCGCAGGTGATTCCGACAACCAACCCGGATCAGTTGGCGCTGTTCCAGAAGGGCGCATTGGACGCCGTCTGGACGGTCGAGCCCTGGGTGTCGCGGCTCGAACAGGAGGCGAACGGCCGTCTTTATCTTGAGGAACGCTCACTCTGGCCCGGCACCGGCGGGAAGCACGTGACGACACACCTTGTCAGCAGCGCGCGGCTCTTGAAAGAGAAACCGGTGTTGTTGAAGAAATGGATCGCCGCGCACGTGGAGTTGACGGAGTGGATCGCCGCGCATCCCGACGAGGCGAAACAACTTCTCAACGCGGAGATCAAGGCGGAGACAACCAAATCGCTGCCGCTGGTGACACTCGACGCAGCATGGAAACGACTCAACCTCACTCATGACCCGGTGCGCGCATCGCTGTTGAAGTCGGCGGAAGACGCGCACCAGATCGGGTTCCTGCGCGACAAGCCGGACCTGTCGCGCATTTACGATTTGAGCCTGCTCAACGAAGTGTTGCGGGAAAAGAACCTGCCGGAGGTCGAGTGATGCAGGGGCTGGAACACGAACTGAAAAATCCGCCTCCGCAAAAACTCGTCGTGGAAGGCGTGTCCAAGCAGTTCAAGATCCGGCGAAACATCGTGCAGGCGCTCGACAACGTGTCGCTCCAAGTGCGCGAGGGCGAGTTTGTCTGTCTGGTCGGCCCCAGCGGCTGCGGCAAGTCCACACTGCTCAACATCATCGCAGGACTCGAAAAGCCAGATACCGGACAGGTCTTGGCCGATGGCCAGCCGGTCACGGGGCCGAACCGGATGCGACTGATGATGTTTCAGGAGTCCGCGTTGTTCCCGTGGCTCGATGTGCTGGGCAACCTGATGTTCTCGCTCAACCTGAAGCCGAACCTCAGCCGCAAGGAACGGCGCGAGGTGGCGAAGTTCTACCTGCATCTCGTCGGCTTGGAGAAGTTCGCCCACGCCAACATCCACGAGTTGTCGGGCGGCATGAAACAGCGGGCGGCGCTCGCCCGCTCGCTCGCGCCCAATCCCGCCGTGCTGTTGATGGACGAACCGTTCGCGGCGCTCGACGCTTTGACGCGCGAGCAGCTTTACGGCGACATCCAGCGCATCTGGGAGCAGCGCCGCAAGACCATCGTCTTCGTCACCCACAACGTCCGCGAGGCCGCCTGTCTGGGCGACCGCGTTGTTTTGTTTTCGCCGTCGCCGGGCCGGATTCGCGAACAATTCACGATTGATTTGCCGCGCCCGCGCGACATCAACAGCGTGGCCTTGGCCGAGCACACCACGAAGATCACGCGCGCCTTGAAACGCTACCTGCCCGGCGCCGCGACGGAGGTGGCCGAATGAAACGCTGGATGCACGCGCTCGTTATTTTTGCCGTGTTTGCGGTGGTCTGGGAAATCCTCGTGCGCGTCGGGTTGATCCCGGAAATCTTCGTGCCGCCGCCATCGCGCGTGGCGCTCTACCTCGGAAAGTCCCTCTGGGATGGGACGCTGCTGGACGCGAGCGGCGTCACCCTGCGGCGGCTCCTGCTCGGCTACTTGGTGGGACTCGCCGCCGGGTTGCCGCTCGGCTTGCTCAACGCGCGCTTCAAGTTCATGGAAGACACCGTCGGCATGTTGGCGCTGGGGTTGCAGACGCTGCCGAGCGTCTGCTGGGTGCCGCTGGCGTTGTTGTGGTTCGGCCAAACCGAGACGGCAATGTTTTTCATCGTCATCATGGGTTCGCTCTGGTCGGTGATCCTGGCCACCGACGCGGGCGTGCGCAACGTGTCGCCCATTTACATCCGCGCCGCCCGCACGATGGGGTCGCGCGGTTTGCACACCTGGATCAAAGTCATCATCCCCGCGTCGCTGCCGTTCATCGTCAGCGGCATGAAACAAGGCTGGGCATTCGCGTGGCGGTCGTTGATGGCGGCGGAAATTTACGTCACGATCCTGACCGGCTTCGGGCTGGGGCATCTGTTGCATTACGGACGCGAACTGCACGCGATGGAACAGGTCGTGGGGATCATGCTGGTCATCATTATGATTGGGCTCCTGGCTGACAAGGTTCTGTTTTCGCCGTGGGAACGATTTCTCTATCGGCGATGGGGCAAGGAGAAGGCTTGACGGGACGGGAACACTTGCACTAAGGTCACAGCGAATTTTGATTGCGGGGTGGAGCAGCCCGGTAGCTCGTCAGGCTCATAACCTGAAGGTCGTGGGTTCAAATCCCACCCCCGCTACCAATTCTGAGGCCCAGAACGAGCGTTCTGGGCCTTGTTTTTGTGGGTGTTTTACTCTAATCATCAATTCAGCCTCGTTGCGATGAAACATAGAGAACATTCTGAAATTCAACGAACGAAAACCCACACATCAACCCACACACTCCAGCTAAGCCCTTTGGCCGGCAAGCCTGAAGACTTCACTGTGTGGGTGATGCGTGGGTAATTTTCACCGGGCTTGAAATATTGGAGTCGTTTAAGGGGGAGTTCGGTCTTGACTTCGCTTGGCCGGTGTGAGCGCAATGTCGATTGAAGCGATTCCGTTGCGAACCGTCTGTGAAAAAAGGAACATCAACATGAACAAACTCCCATTGCTCACCCTCACTGTCCTGCTGCTGGCGTCGCCAGCGGCATTGCGCGCCGCTGATACGTCGAAGCCCAACATCCTCTGGATCACGAGCGAGGACCACGGTCCGGAAATGGGTTGCCACGGCGACAAGCTGGCGCGCACACCCAATGTTGACGCGCTGGCCGCGAAAGGGATGATCTTCAAGCGGGCTTGGTCGGTCGCCCCGGTCTGCGCCCCGGCGCGCACGGCCATCATCAGCGGCGTCTATCCGTCGAGCAGCGGCGGATTGCACATGCGCTCGATGGTGCCGGTGCCCAACCAGTTGAAGCTCTACCCGGAATTTCTCCGCGAGGCGGGTTACTATTGCACCAACAACAGCAAGGAAGATTACAATGTCGTCAAACCAAAGACGCTGTGGGATGAGTCCTCGGGCAAGGCGCACTGGCGCAACCGCGCTGCCGGCCAACCGTTCTTCGCCATCTTCAACTCCACCAAGAGCCACGAAAGCCAAATCCGCACTCGACCGCATCAGGCGGTGACCGATCCCGCCCGCGTTCGCGTGCCAGCCTACCATCCAGACACGCCGGAAGTCCGTCAGGATTGGGCGCAGTATTACGACAAGGTCAGCGCGGCCGATGCCGATGCCGGGCGTCACCTCAAGGAATTGGAGGAAGCCGGACTGGCCGGGGAGACGATTGTCTTCTATTACGGCGACCACGGCAGCGGGATGCCGCGCTCCAAACGATGGCCGTCGAACTCCGGGTTGCACGTGCCGATGGTTGTCTATTTCCCGAAGAAGTGGAAACACCTCGCGCCCAAAGAATACAAGCCGGGTGGCGCATCCGACCGTCTGGTGAACTTTGTGGATCTTGCGCCGACGCTGCTCAGTCTCGCGGGGGTTCGTCCGCCGTCGTGGCTGCAAGGATTCGCGTTTGCGGGGCCGTATCAGGTCAAGCCGCCGCAATACATCTTCGGCGAGCGCGGACGGATGGACGAGCGCCCCGACCTTGTGCGGAGTGTGACGGATGGCCGGTATGTTTATCTGCGGAATTTCTTTCCGCACGTTTCCCAAGGTCAGCATGTCACATTTCAGTTTCAAACACCCACGACCCGCATCTGGCGCGAGTTGTTCGATCAAGGCAAGACCACGGAAACGCAATCGCTTTTCTGGCGCGTGCCAAAAGCGCCGGAAGAATTGTACGATCTCCAATCCGATCCAGACGAGGTTCGCAATCTTGCCGGGTCGTCCGACCACCGGGCGATCAAGCAACGACTGAGCAAAGCCTTGCGCGATCACATGCTCGCGGTCCGCGATGTTTGTCTGGTGCCGGAGGGCGAACTACACAGCCGCGCGCCGGGCCGGGCGCCATACGATTGGGCGCGCGATGACGCGGCCTATCCGCTCAATCGCATCCTCGAAACTGCGGAACTGGCTTCCTCGCTCGACGCCGAGGCCGTGCCGGCGCTTGCGAAACGCCTGACCGATTCCGACAGCGCGGTGCGTTACTGGGCTGCGCTCGGTTTCCTCATGCGCGGTCAACAAGCAGTTGCCGCCCACGAAGCCGCGTTGCGCAAGGCACTCGATGACGCTTCGCCGTTCGTCCGCATTGGCGCCGCGCAGGCGCTCGGACTTCACGGCAGCAAGGAGTCGTGCGCCGCCGCGCTGGCGACGTTGAAGGAATTGGCACCGGCGGACAAGAACGGCGTGCTTGTCTCCATTCCCGCCCTTGTTGCGATTGAGGCGCTGGGGAACCGCGCCGAGCCGATCCTCGCCTCGGTACGCAACTTCAGTCCCAATGGCCCGTCACCCGATGGGCGTTACAACAGTTACGTTCCGCGCCTGATCGAAACCCTCGGCGCCAAACCCAGCGCGCCAAAGCAGAAGAAGAAAAAGAAATGATCGTCAGATTGTTCTCAGTTCACAGGGCGCATCCAAGTAATTGTTTTGAATTGAAGCGATTCCCGGTTTGTCCAATAACCACCTAATCTTATGAAACACACTCTTGTTCTCCTGCTGGCCACTGTCATCGCTGCCCACGCCGCCGACAGTGGGTTCACTTCGCTGTTCAACGGCAAAGACCTTACTCACTGGACTGTCCCCGAAGGTGACAACGGCCACTGGAAGGTGCTCGAAGGCGTCATTGACTACGACGCGTGCAGCGAGGCGCCCGGTCGAGACAAAAATCTTTGGACTGTGAAAGAATACGGCGATTTCATCCTCAAGATTGATTGGCGGCTCAAACAGACGACCGGCCTCTATCCGATGCCGATCGTGCTGCCCGACGGCACTCACAAGCGCGACGCCGAGGGCAACGAAATCAAAATCCCCACGCCCAACGCCGACTCCGGGATTTACCTGCGCGGCATCGGCAAAGCGCAGATCAATATCTGGTGCTGGCCCATTGGGTCCGGTGAAGTCTATGGGTACCGGATGGACAAGACGATGCCGCCCGAAGTCCGCGCCGGTGTCACGCCAAAAGTCCGGGCCGACAAACCCGTGGGCGAATGGAACAGCTTCCTCATCACAATGAAAGGCGACCGGCTCACGGTCGTGCTCAACGGCAAGACCGTCATCGAAAACGCCCAGCTTCCCGGTGTTCCCGCCAAGGGCAGAATCGGCCTCCAGCATCACGGCGGCAAGAACCCCAAGACCGGCGAAATGTCCCCGGCCTCCAGCCTCATCCAATTCCGCAACATCTCGATCAAGGAACTATGAAACTTATGAAACCAGCCAACCCCACATCACGTCGTGATTTCCTCAAAACCGCTGCCACCGCGGTGGCGGCATTCAATTTCCTGCCGCGCCACGTCCTCGGCGGACCGCGTTTTGTGCCGCCGAGCGAGAAGGTCAACATCGCCATCATCGGCACCGGCGGACAAGGCCGGACAAACGTGCGGAATCTTTTCCAACTCGACGACGCCCAGATCGTCGCCATTGCCGACCCGGCGGAGACGTTCAGCCTGGACAAGTTTTACTACAAGGGGATCGGCGGCCGGTTGCCGGTGAAGGCGGAGATCGAAAAACATTACGCGGAGAAAATACCGAACTATCGTTGCGCCGACTACGTGGATTTCCGCAAGATGCTGGAAAAGGAGAAGGCAATTGATGCCGTGCTCATCGCCACGCCGGACCATCTGCACGCTTACGCCAGCGTCATCGCCATGCGCGCCGGCAAACACGTCTATTGCGAAAAACCGCTCACGCACAACATCTGGGAAGCCCGTCACGTCGCCAAAGTGGCCGCGGAAACCGGCGTGGCCACGCAACTCGGCAGCCAGGGGCATTCGTCGCTCGGCACGCGCGAAACGATCAAGGCCATTCAAGACGGAATCATCGGCACGGTGCGCGACATTCACGTCTGGGTTCGCGCCCGGCGCTGGAATCCAACTCTGACCGGTAAACCGTCTGAGGAAATGCCCGTGCCCGACGGAGTGAACTGGGACCTGTGGCTGGGGCCGCGCAACGAGCGCCCGTTTCACACGGCCTATTTCCCGGTCGCGTGGCGCGACTTCTGGGACTTTGGCACGACCGCTCTTGGCGATTTTGCCTGCCACGACATGAACAGCGCGGTGCGCGCCTTCAATCTGCCGTTGCCGTCGCGCGTCGAGGCGCGCGCCGCCGGGGTCATGGACAGCGAGATTGCGCCGCACGGTTCCATCATTTACTACACGTTCCCGTCGGTCCGCATGACGTGGTATGATGGCGGCCTCATGCCGCCATCGCACGAGGCGCTGGGAACATTTCCGTTGCCAACGCGCGCTTCCCTGTTCGTCGGCGAAAAAGGCGTCATCCAATGCGATGGCGGTGGCGGACATCCGCGCATTTTCCCCGAAGCGCTCCGCGCCGAATACAAGAAAACAACCGAGGTGAAAAAGAAACCCTCCGGCGACCATCACCGCAACTGGCTCGCAGCGTGCAAAGGCAGCGGCTCAACCGTCAGCCCGTTCTCCTACGGCGCGCATCTGACGGAGATCGCGCTGCTGGGCGTGCTCTCATTGCGCGCGCAGAAACCGATCGAGTGGGACGCCGCAGCGATGAAGGCCACCGGCTTGCCCGAAGCCGGGCCGTTCATCAAAGGAAATTACCGCAAAGGTTGGGAAATCGCATAACAACGCTGTGCTGTTCGATCTCTGAAAACAAACAGCGCCGATTGAATCGTATGACAACCTGCCAATCTTTCTCCCGTCGTTGCCACATCAATGAAATACCTATTTCACTGATGTGGCAGATGGTGGAAAGGATATAGTGACACAGGTTTTTGGGAGAGCATTGTCCTCGCAGTGCATTGCGACACAAAGATCGGAAAGGCTATCGAGGTCACCGCAGGTATGACACCCCATTTGTAAGTAACCCAAGTCCCACAAAGTCCGCGTGTTATAAAATGTCACCTTCAAACACCGGAGGCAGCAGGATTGTTGTGTGGCACAAGCATGGCTGCATCCCCAAAGCAGTTTACTCCGCGTTAGTTACCACCTTGCCGGTCTGGAATAGTCGCGATCATCTCAATCAGTGATTTGCCACATCAATGAGATAGCTATTTCATTGATGTGGCAGGAGGAAGGTGAGTGCGATGGAGTTGTGGGGGGTAGTTGTGCTTGACGTTATCACGGCTGTAGGTAGTCTGAGAACGGAGGCTCGAAGTCATGAATAAACATATTGGAATGGTTGGTTTGAGCTTGGTTTTTGTCGCGGCGTTTGCGCAAGCGGCACCGGTGAAACTCATTTTCGATACCGACATGGGCAACGATGTGGACGACGCAATGGCGCTCTGCATGATTCTCAACCTCCAGAAACGCGGCGCGTGCGAATTGCTGGCCGTGACGATCACGAAGGACCACCCGCAAGCGGCGGCGTTCACCGATGCGGTCAACACCTTCTTCGGCGCGCCTGACACGCCCATCGGCGTGGTGCGCAACGGAGCGACGCCGGAGCCGGGCAAGTTCAACAAACTCGCTGACGAGAAAAACCCTGACGGCTCGCTTCGTTACCCTCACGACCTGCGGAGCGGCGCGGACGCGCCGGAAGCAGTCGGCTTGTTGCGGAAGATTCTCGCGGCGCAACCGGACAAGAGCGTGGTGCTGGCGCAGGTCGGTTTCTTCACCAACTTCGCGCGGCTGCTCGACTCCAAGCCCGATGAACATTCGCCGCTGAACGGGCGCGACCTCATTGCGAAGAAAGTGAAGTTCCTCAGCATCATGGCGGGAGCGTTCCAGACGGTCAACTGGAACACGCGCCACCTCGAATACAACGTCGTCAAGGACGTGCCCGCCGCGCAAAAGCTGGCCAAACAATGGCCGACGCCGATTATCTGGAGCGGCTACGAAATCGGCGTGGCCGCCGCGTTTCCGCATGTTAGCATCGAGGAAGACCTGAACTACGTTCCGAATCATCCGCTCAAGGAGGCCTACTATTTGTACAACCCGCCCCCGCACGACCGTCCGACCTGGGATCCGACCGCGGTGCTCTACGCAATCTATCCTGACCGCGGTTACTTCAACCTCTCGCCGCCGGGCACTGTGAACGTGGAGGACAATGGCGCCACTTGGTTTCGTCCGTCCAGGGACGGGAAAGGACAACATCGCTTCCTTGTGATGACCCCCGAACAGACAACACGTGTGCGCGAAGCGATCGTGCAGTTGAGTTGCGAACCACCTGCCAAGCTGCCACGATGAGAGCCATTTGAGAAGAAGTGCGCGCATGAGCCAGATCAGACAGCACTCATTTCGTCTCGTCCTCCTCGCCGTGATCCTTTCATCGGCACTTGCCCAAGCCGCGGGCTTGCCGTCAAAACCTAACGTCCTGTTCATCATCTCGGACGACCTGACCTACACAGCGCTCTCGTGCTACGGGAATAAGATTTGCCGGACGCCGAACATTGACCGGCTCGCCGCGCAGGGCGTCCGTTTCACGCGCGTGTTGTGCCAGGGCACCTATTGCGGGCCGTCGCGCGCGTCGTTCATGTCGGGCTATTACCCGCACGCGACCGGCGTGCTCGGCTACACCAGCCCGCGTCCGGCCATTGGCGACCGCGCGACGTGGGCGCAGCATTTCAAGAACAACGGCTACTACAGCGCCCGCGTCAGCAAGATTTACCACATGGGCGTGCCGGGCGGCATCGAGTACGGCGGCGACGGACGCAACCACAACAACGGCGATGGCGCGGACGACCCGGCGTCGTGGACGGAGAAGTTCAACAGTCCCGGCCCGGAATGGAAGGCGGCGGGCGATGGCGAGACCTTGGAGGGCAATCCCGACGGCAAGAAACCGGTCGTGGGCGGCAACACATTCGTCGTGGTCGAGGCCGACGGTGATGATCTGGTTCACTCCGACGGCAAGACGGCAGTGAAAGCAGTGGAGTTGATCCAGAAACACGCGAACAAACCGTTTTTCCTCGCCATTGGGTTTGTGCGACCGCACGTGCCGTTCGTCGCGCCGAGAAAATATTTCGAGCCGTTCAAGCCTTACGACAAACTGCCGTTGCCCCCCAAGGTCCCCGGCGATTGGGACGACATTCCCAAGGCCGGCATCAATTACAAGACCAGCGTGAACATGCAGATGGACGTGCGCCGCCAGAAGAAGGCGCTCGACGGCTACTACGCGTGCGTTGCCTACATGGATGCGCAGGTCGGCAAGGTGCTCGATGCGCTGGAACAATCCGGGCAGGCGGATAACACCATCGTCATTTTCACCAGCGACCACGGCTACCACCTCGGCGAACACGATTTCTGGGCGAAGGTCAGCCTGCGCGACGAGTCGGCGATGGTGCCGCTCATCATCAAGGTTCCCGGCAAGAAACCGGCTGTCTGCCATTCGCTCGTCGAATTGCTCGACCTCTTCCCCACCACCGCGCGCCTGTGTGGTCTCGACGTGCCCGCGCGTCTCCAAGGAAAAGACATCTCGCGGATATTCGACGATCCGTCACACACAGTGCGCGACGCGGCATTCAGCGTAGCGCCTTCGCGGCGCGGTTTCCTGCTGCGCGAGGACAAGTGGGCTTACATCCAGTACGACGAAGACGCATCGAAGGGGATCGAAGTGTTCGACATGGCAGCCGACCCGAAGCAATACACCAACCTCGCTACCAAACCCGAACTCCTTTCAGCGGTGGACGCCTTCAAGACGAAGCTCGCCGCCAAACTCCGCGCCGTCCGCGATAATGATCTCGCAAGGACCCCATGAAACATCGCACTTACCTCCTGCAAGCCTTGCTCGCAATTGCCCTTGTCGGTTTGCCATTGGCTGCCGGCGCGGCAACTGCCAAGCGTCCGAATTTTCTTTTCATCATCGTGGATGATCAGTCGCATTACGATTTCAAGTTCTACAATCCCCGGTCCACGCTCAAGGCACCGACCATTGACCGGTTGGCGCGCGAGGGGATGATCTTCGACGGCGCCTATATCATGGGCGCGTTCGTCAGCGGGGTCTGCACGCCGTCACGTTACATGATCAAGAGCGGACGGACGCTGTGGCATTTGCCGAACGCGCCCGAGGGAGAGACGCGTTGTCCACCGAGCCTTGAGCAGAACACCATCGCCGCTGTGTTCAATCGCGCCGGTTACAAAACGATGCGCACGGGCAAACCCGGCAACAGTTACGAGGCGGCAAAGCAGATGTTCACCGTTCGACGAGATTCCAAGGGGCGCAGCGGCACGGAACCGGAAGGCACCGCGTGGCATGTCCAGCAGGTGCTCGATTACCTGAATGAACGCGCTACCGCCGGGGATCGCGATCCGTTCCTGATTTACTTCGGGTTATCGCATCCGCACGATCCGCGCAATGGTACTCCTGAATTTCTCGCCAAATACGGCGCCGTAAATCACACCGACCCCGATACCCTGCCGCCGTCGCATCCGAAACAGCCGCCATTACCAGTGAACTACCTGCCCGCTCATCCGTTCCCGACCACGCTGCTTCCCGACCAGCGCGACGAAACGAACGTCAGCGGCGTCTGGACCAACCGCGACGAACGCACCGTCCGCAACGAACTCGGCCGCGAGTTTGCGTGCGTCGAGAACATTGATACCCAGATTGGCCGGGTGCTTGACCGTCTCAAGGCGATGGGCGAACTGGACAACACCTACATTTTCTACACCGCTGACAACGGCATCGCCATCGGACGACACGGCTTGATGGGCAAACAAAACCTGTACGAACACAGTTGGCGCGTACCGTTCCTCGTCAAAGGCCCCGGCATCAAGCCCGGCAGCCGCGCGCACGGCAACATCTACCTGCTCGACGTGCTCGCCACTCTCTGCGACCTTGCCGTCATCCCTGCCCCGGAAACAAACGAAGGCGTCAGTTTCAAGCCCGTGCTCGAAGGCCGGAAAAACGCGATTCGCGATGTCCTCTACGGCGTTCACTGCGGCGGCACCAAACCCGGTATCCGTTGTGTGCGAAAAGGCGATTGGAAACTCATCGAATACGACGGCAACAATGGCACGGCGAGGGCGACGCAGCTCTTCAACCTCAAGGACAATCCCGATGAATTGCTTGCCGAACACCACGACCCGAAAGTTGTCGCGCTGACCGGCGTCAAGCCAGCTCAACATCAAGTCAACCTCGCCGGCGATCCGCGGTATGCCGGCAAGCTCAAGGAGATGCAGGCGTTGTTGTTGTCCGAAATGCGCCGTCACCACGACCCGTGGCGTCTCTGGAACCAACCGGATGACGGTCTCACCCCACCGCCTGACACACCGCCTTACGGGCAAGACAAACACAAGAAAAAGAAGTGACCAGACCCGCTGCAACAAATTATAATTCCCAACCATGAAACTGTTCCTTGCTCTCCTCGCATTGCTCTGCACTCTCGGCGCCCACTCCATTGCCGCCGAGAAACGTCCCAACATTCTCTTCATCCTTTTGGACGACCAGTCGCCCTTCGATTTGAAAGTCTATGACGCGAAGTCGCCATTGAAGACGCCGGTCATTGACCGGCTGGCGGCGGGCGGAATGGTTTTCGACGGCGCGTATCACATGGGATCGTTCAGCGGCGCGGTCTGTATGCCGTCGCGCCACATGATCATGAGCGGGCGCACCGTGTGGCATCTGCCCACGGCACCGGGCGCGTTGGCGCAGGGGAAATGCCCGCCGGATTTGGAGCAGCAGACGATTCCCGCCGTGTTCAACCGCGCGGGCTATGCCACGATGCGGACGTGCAAGATGGGCAACAGCTACGAGGCCGCGAACAAACTCTTCCAAGTGCGCCGCGATGCCACCAAGCGCGGCGGCGATGACGAGTCCGGCAGCGCGTGGCATGCCGAGCAGGTGCTCGATTACCTCAAGGAACGCGAAGCCAGCAAGGATGCCCGTCCGTTCTTCATCTTTTTCGGGTTCTCGCATCCGCACGACATTCGCGACGGCAAACCCGAACTGCTGGCCAAATACGGGGCCATCAACCACGCCGCCCCGGCCACGATACCTCCCCGCCATCCGCTCCAGCCAAAGTTGCCGCCCAATTACCTGATGGCTCATCCGTTCCGGCACGGACACGACGACGTGCGCGACGAGGTCGCCGTCAGCGGCGTCTGGAAGAATCGCGACGAGGCCACCATCCGCAACGAACTCGGCCGCGAGTTCGCGTGCAGCGAGAACATTGACATCCAGATGGGGCGCGTCCTCGACCGTCTCAAGGCGATGGGCGAGTTGGACAACACCTGGATTTTCTACACGGCCGACCACGGCATGGCGATTGGCCGGCACGGCTTGCAGGGCAAACAGAATCTCTACCAGCACACGTGGCGCGTGCCGTTCATCGTCAAGGGTCCCGGAGTCAAGCCCGGCAAACGCGTCGAGGGCAACATCTACCTGCTCGATCTGCTCGCCACGTTTTGCGACGTCGCCGGTATTCCCGCGCCGGCCACGAACGAAGGCATCAGTTTCAAACCCGTGCTCGAAGGCAACAAGAATGTTGTCCGCGACACGCTCTATGGCGTCTATAACGGCGGCACCAAGCCGGGGATGCGTTGCGTGAAACAGGGCAACTGGAAACTCATCCAGTACGACGTCCACAACGGCGAAGTCCGCGAGACCCAACTTTTCAATCTCAAGGAAAACCCCGATGAGTTCGTTGCCGAGCATCACGACCCGAAAGTCGTCGCGCTGACCGGCGTGAAACCGGCGAAACACCAAATCAACCTCGCCGGCGACCCGCGTCATGCCGGCAAGCTCAAGGAAATGCAGGCGTTGTTGTTGGCCGAAATGCGCCGGCTCGATGATCCGTGGCGGTTGTGGAACCAGCCCAATGACAACCTGCCGCCGCCTGCTCCACCCCAAAAACCCGGCAAAGGCAAAACTGGAAAGAAGAAATGAGTTCTACACACTTTCTTGTCGTTGTTGCATCATTCTATCTGCTAACGAATGGCATCGCTGCACAGCGACCCAACTTCATCCTGATGATGGGTGACGACCACGGATGGGAGGAGACCGGTTACAACGGTCATCCGCACGTCAAAACGCCCGTGCTCGACGAGATGGCCGCCACGGGTCTGCGGCTCGACCGCTTCTATGCCGCGCATCCGAGTTGTTCGCCGACGCGCGCCAGTTTCCTCACGGGTCGCCATCCGAATCGCATGGGTACGTTCAACCCCGGTTGGTCGTTCCGTCCCGAAGAAATCACCATGGCCCACATTCTCGCCAAGGCCGGTTACCGCTGCGGTCACTTCGGCAAATGGCACGTCGGCGCGGTGAAAAAGGAATCGCCCGTCAGCCCACTCGCGATGGGTTTCCACGAGTGTTTGTCACACGACAACTTTTTCGAGATGAATCCGTCGCTCTCGCGCAACGGCGGTCCGCCGGAGGTTTTCCCCGGCGAAAGCTCCGAGATTCTCGTGCGCGACGCCATTCGGTTCATTGACCGCGCGCGAAAGCAGCAGCAACCGTTTCTGGCCGTGATCTGGTTCGGTTCGCCGCACGAGCCATACAGCGGTCTGAAGGCCGATCTCGCGCTTTACGATGATCTGCCTGCAAAATACAAGAAGCCCGTCAAGGTCACTTGCAACGAGACCGGCGGTCAGGTCACGCGCCCGCAGGGCGAAGTCCTGCGCGAACGTTACGCTGAAATCACCGCGATGGACCGCGCCATCGGTCAATTGCGAAAACATCTCGCCGCGCAGGGTCTTCGCAACGACACGTTGCTGTTCTACTGCGGCGACAACGGGACCTCTCCCGACGCCGCGCTCGGTTTTCCGCATCGCGGAACGAAGGGGACGGTTTATGAAGGCGGCACGCTGGTTCCGGGATTGATCGAGTGGCCGGCGCGAATCCCGAAACCGCGTCACACCGGGTTCCGCGCCAGCACGAGCGATTTGTTGCCAACATTGTGCGCGCTCACTGGTCAACCGTTGCCGGCGCGACCGATGGACGGCTTGGATCTCACACCCGTGCTGGACGGCAAACTCGCTGACCGGTCAAGCCCGCTGTGGTTCTGGCAGTTCAATGCCCGCAGCGTTTCCAAGTCTGACGCGCAACCGTGGATTGCCCCGGAACTACAGACCGGCACCACGCCACTGGTGAAAATCGCAGCGGGCAAGGCCACGCGCGATTTCCAGAATTACCGGCACCCGGTCATTCGCGAAGAAGATTATCTCGGTGCGCGCACCATCATCGTCGGTCGCCATAAACTTGTGATCCACGATCCCAAACGAGAACTGTTCGATCTCCAGGCCGATCCTGCCGAGAAGAACAATCTGCTCGACCAACAACCCGATGTGGCCGCCAAGCTCCAGAAACAATTGCGTGACTGGCAGCAATCGGTTCTACGCAGTCTCACCGGCGCGGATTACCGGAAATGACTTCGCTCAGGGTAGTTCGTAGTAAGCCACGCAGCGAAGCGGAGTGGCGTTGTAGGATGTCATGTTGTCCAAAAGGACCGCACTCCATCCCGGAACGGCGCGGGACTGCGTGCGTTACTACAAACGCACCCGTCCATTCAAATTCGAAGGAACTCCGGGTGAGACGCATGGCGTTTTGCTTTGAGGTCATAAGGGGGCTTGGATGAGGGATAGACCATTGGCCAGATGGAGGTTGAGTTGCTCGGTTTGTTCGGGGAGCCACGCATCCAGGCCGCGCCACGCCAGCAACCGCAGGTTCACGCTCCGTATCAACGCCAGGTTCGCCAATGCGCGCGGTTGGTTCGTCCGCGTCCCGTCCTCCCCCAACGTCGCATCCCGCCGCCAGTGATTCCGAATCTCCACCCCGCCCCAGTGTTGCCGACTCAAATCAATCCATCCCTCCGGCGTTCGCGCCTGCTCCTCTTGACTGGCCAAGTAATACCGCGTTTCTTCCGTCACTTTGCCGCTCTTCTTCCACGTCACCCGACTCTCGATGCACACGATCGTGCGGCTGTGCGCAAATCCCGTCGCCATCGGTTCGACCGCGCACAACTTCACCCCCCGTTCTTCCACGCGCCCGTGGTCGCTGCTGGTCTGGACAAAAGGGGGGAGCCCCCGCCGGTTTGCTTTCGCGCCTGCGCCAGCAACGTCGGCTGGTTGCCCTTGATTTGCAGAAAGTAATCGCCGCCCTGCTCGACAATCAGCCGCGCCGTTTCCTTCTGGCAGTGCAACGGGTCCGCCGTCACGGTTGTGCCCAGCAACGGCGGCAGTTTCGCCAGCACTTGTTGCGCGACTTTGAGTTCGCACCGCTCGGTCTTTTCCTTTTGATCCATCACCCCCAATGCCACCGGCGCGCCCTCTTCGGTGTCCACCACGCTGAGCGTGCCGATGATGTCGCGGATCATTTTCCCGTCCAACGCCAACACCCCCGGCAACAATCCCTGCTGCCGCGACAGCCACCCGCTGAGCAATTCCGCAAACGCCTCCGGATCCATTCGCGTCAACACCTCGTAGAACACGCTGTAGCTGGGCACTTCGTAGAACGCCTTCGTGCCCTTCTTGCGCGGCAACCGCAACGCCGCGCGTTGCCGGGGCGTCAGCCGCGTCGCAAACCGCGCGATCTCACTGAACTGGCGTTTGCCGGCCAACAACGCCAGCGCCACCAACGCCAACACCGGCCCAATTCGAAACCGGGTGTTGCGCGCGCGCGGCTCCGGCGCCTGCGTGAAGACTTCCAGCAAACTGCGTTGCTGCGCCATCTTCAGCGGCAACACCCCGTGCGGCGCGGCCACCACCGCCGCCGCGCAGTCGGGAGGCAACTCCGAGGGGTTGCGCAGCGTGGCGCGCGCGTCGGGAGTGAGTTCTTTGCACCAGAGCCGTTTTGGGCGTTCGCCCGGCACGTAGTAATCGGCGCGATGCCGGCGATGCCCCTTGCTGAAACCGACCGGCACCCAGCCTGACGCTTTGTAACAAGTGCCCGCATACGCTTCCGGGTCGGTGAAACTTTCCGCCAACAGAGGCCGGTAACCGAACTTCTGTTGCCATTGCTCTGGCAAGGCGCGGGTGGCGGCGGCCAACGCTTGGGAAGCCAGATTCGGTTCCGTGCCGCGTTCGTGCAACAAGAGATAACGGCGGTTTTGCGCGATGAGCTTGAGGCGTTCGAGTTGGAGCGTGGCGTGCCAACCGATCCATTGGTCGCGGTCGGCGAGCTTGAGCGCGGCCGGTCCCCAGACCAACAGCGCGACCCATTTGCCGTGGCGGGTGACGACCTGACAAAGGAAATCGCCAGTGGGTTTGGCATCGCCGAGATAATGCTGTTGGGCGAGCAACTGTTGGAAGCGGTTTTTCTCTTTGGGGGAGAGGAGGTGGACTTGGAGTTCTGACGCGTGCCGGTGAGGCGCACGACCTGATTTGGAGGAGTGAGGATGTTTCATCCCAGCGCATCAGAGCAAAAGAGGGGGAATTTGTCTAGTAAAAAGTTCTCCTCTTCTCTCCCAACCACTTCCACCCCCACCGCCTAGAGCCGTGGGGTGAGACGTCCCCCACCCTCATCACGCGGAGCGTGATGACTACTTTGGCGCGGCGATAGCCTTGACGGACGAATTGATTTCGGGCACGGTCGGCATGGAAGCGTTATGAAAACAATCTCACTACTCGCGATTCTTTCTCTTCTCGGCAGTTCCGCTTTTGCAGCGTCGAAACCGCACATCATCTTCGTCATGGCCGATGACATGGGTTGGGGACAAACCGGTTACCGCGGTCATCCGGTGCTGAAGACGCCGAACCTCGATGCGATGGCGGCCAACGGTCTCCGGTTCGAACGGTTCTACGCCGGCGGTCCGGTCTGTTCGCCGACGCGCGCCAGCGTGCTCACCGGACGCACCCACGACCGCAGCAGTGTGCTCAGCCACGGCTACGCATTGCGGTTGCAGGAGAAAACCATCGCGACCGCGTTGAAGAAAGCCGGCTACGTCACCGGCCATTTTGGCAAGTGGCATCTCAACGGCCACCGCGGTCCGGGCGCGCCCATCTTCGCCGACGACCCGCGCAGCCCCGGCGCGTTCGGCTTCGAAGAATGGGTGTCGGTGTCCAACTTCTACGATGTGGATCCTTTGATGAGCCGCGCCGGGAAATTCGAGCAGTTCCACGGCGATTCCTCCGAGGTTGCCGTGGCGGAAGCGGTCAAGTTCTTAGAAAAACACCGGGCTACCGGTAAACCGATATTCGCCGTCATTTGGTACGGCACGCCGCACAGTCCGTTCAAGGCGCTTGATCCCGACAAAGCGCCGTTCAACCAGCTCAATGAAACGTCAGCGAACCACTACGGCGAACTCGCGGCAATGGACCGCAGCATCGGCACGCTCCGCAAGAAACTGCGCGATCTCAGTATTGCCGACAACACGCTCTTGGTCTTTTGCAGCGACAATGGCGGCTTGCCCGCTATCACGCCCGAAACGGTCGGCGGCCTGCGCGGATTCAAAGGCTCGGTGTTCGAAGGCGGCATCCGCGTGCCCGGCATCATCGAATGGCCGGCGGCGATCCAGCCGCGCGTGACGAGTTATCCCGCCTGCACGATGGACCTTTTCCCGACCGTGGCCGATGTGCTTGGCCTGTCAAAAGACGTATTCGTGCAACCGCTCGACGGCATCAGCTTGAAGCCGTTGTTTGCAAAGGAACTCGTCAAACGAAAGCAACCGATCGGTTTCCGCTACGGTTCCAAGCTGGCGTGGGTGGACAACCGTTACAAACTGCTCACGGAAAATCTGGAGAAAGGTCAATTCCAGTTATTCGACCTCGAAGCCGACCCGAAAGAGAGCGCCGATCTTGCCGCCAAACAGCCGGAGCGGTTCGAGCGGATGAAAAAGGGATTGCTCGCATGGAATGGCAGCGTCGCAGCGAGCTTTGCCGGCAAGGATTATCCAGAACGAAAGGTCACACCGGCTGATCCCGAACCGCAGTTCTGGTATGACCTCCCCGCCTACCAGCCGTATCTGGCCCAGTGGAAAGAACGCTGGGAATTCAAAAGCTACATCGAACGCGCACAAGGCAAAGACACCAAACGCGGCAAGAAAAAACGGTAGGCGAATCCGAGCTTACTTGAGAGCGTGTCGGGAAATTCCCCGCGCTGTACTACATCCGGAGGGCGGCGCTCTGTCGTCGCCCATTTCAGGCGAACAGCCCGGCAGCGCTGACGGAGCAGCGCCCTCCGGGGGCATTCCCGGAC
>Ga0194112_10000246_pt1 | contig 75605 bp, 67 predicted proteins | sample TA2MahC400mmetaG_FD_146191 | JGI IMG/M metagenome (GOLD analysis project Ga0194112, IMG submission 146191) | Freshwater microbial communities from Lake Tanganyika, Tanzania - TA2015016 Mahale Deep Cast 400m | ecosystem: Environmental > Aquatic > Freshwater > Lake | place: Tanzania: Lake... | reverse complement strand
TTGATTTGCCCCAACATCTCGCTGATTGCAGTCTCGTGAACATCAAGCCTCGCAGTCAGTTCTTCTTCCAACGCTGCGAGTTTGCGTGCAAGACCCCTTTGCTTAATAAGTATCTGCCGCATACGAATGAACGCACGCACTACAAACACACTCATCTGAATGGCCTTTGGAGACCTCAAAATATTGGCAGCCATAACAGTGCCGTGTTCTGTAAATGCATAGGGGAGAGTGCGTCGGCCACCACGCCCAGACTTTGACATCGCAAATTGCGATGTCAAAGAGGCCGCTTCATCACGCGTAAGTTGGAACACGAAATCTTCCGGAAACCGATTACGGTTACGTTTGACTGCTTCATTAAACCGAAAGGTAGGAACCCCGTACAGGGCGGCCAGATCCCGATCCAAGATAACTCTCTTACCGCGGACTGTTACAATCAGGGTCGTTATGTCAACAGTGGAGTATGCAACCATTTCTCTCTTCATCTCCAGCCTTCTCTTATGTGATTTCGGCCTATCGAAGGGTCGGTGTCTACACTATTCACTACTCCCTCTCACCTTTCAATTGTTCAGGAATACCTTCTTAAAGCCATAGCTTGTAGACGTTCTTCAATCAACCTGCCGATATAAAAACTTGAATCACCCCACATAACTTGACCTAATTATACCAAAAATCTAATCTTATGGCAATTCACAAGATCCTTTGGGGGTCTTTATTCATTGAAAATTATTACATTTTATCGCATTGAGAGGGGTCTCTTCAAATGTAGAAATGTCAAGAATGGTCTATTTTGCCTTGCCGGCGGTTGTTCAGAAATGGTTCAGTGGTTTAGAGGGTTTTCCCATCAGATGTCTGTTTTCTTTATAGGCCTGTCATGAGGTGGATAGAGATGTTTTGCCTGCTTGGATGGGATTGCTAAAATACTTGCAAAAAATTATTTAATGTAATATTGTATGTAATATTTTGAAAGATTTCTCTGAACTTCACTTTTGAAGAGGAGGAGACCATGTCTGAAAAAGATTTTTTTATCATTGACTGTGAAGCACACATCATGCCTTGGGAGTTTCGAAAGCATATCAGCTACTACCCAGCGAGCGCCTACTTCTCCAAGCCTGCTGAATCACCTACAGGAAAATGGTGGAATACCAATCCCCTCACAAAAGAGAGAAGGGAGAAACCATCCGATTGGACAGTGGAGGGATTAATTAAGGACATGGACGAGGCGGGAATTGACATGGCTTGCATGTTGAGGGAATCCTTTCTATACATGTCCTTTAACAGTGTCCCCTGCTCCACTAACTATCACACCATTGAGGCCATGAAAAAATATCCAAAACGTATCATCGGATGTTCAAATGTCGGCCCTCATCTTATCCGGGGTGTTCAGAACGCCATTAAAGAGCTTGAAATTCTCCATAAAGAATACGGGTTCAAATGCACAAAGATTTACTCACCAGAGGATTCAGGACCATTCAATCATCCAGATATGTTTCCCTTTTATGAAAAATGCCTGGAGCTTGGTATAACAGTCTTTATTCACACAGGTTTTGCCGTTGGAGGACATTCTGAATACTGTCAACCCATGCTTTTGGATAACATCTGTTTGGCCTTCCCAGAGCTCAAGATTGTGGCCTACCATTTTGGATGGCCAGAACACGAAGTTTTAAATTCTTTGGCCTGGAAGCATCGTAATCTCTATATTAGCATGAGCGGCATGTTAGGACCTTTATATTATGCACCCATCAGGCTTGCTCACATGGTGGGATTGGTTATGAACATCCTGGGAGGAAGTGAAAAGATCATCTTCGGTACCGACTGGCCGGCAGCTCCAGCAGATCTTTCCGTTAAAGCTGTCCTGAATCTCCAGATCCCAAAAGAGCTGCAGGAGGGCTGGGGTTATCCTCCTGTGACTGAGCAAGACCGGGCCAATATGTTAGGTTTTAATCTTGCCAAACTATTGAATGTGGAAGTTCCCAAAAAATATAGACAGGGGTTTAAGACGAGTGGTAAGTAAGAAAAGAATCCGCTCCAGAGTGAATCTAAGCGGCGATAAAAACCTTACCCAGATGGTCTACCGGAAGATCAAGGAGATGATGTTGAGCTACGATATCGTCCCTGGCCAAAGGCTGATATTTATTGATTTAGCAAAGAAATTAGGAGTCAGTCGGACACCGGTAAACAACGCCCTAAGCATTTTAGCCAATGAAGGTTTTTTGGACTTTGTCCCAAATCAGGGATATTCCGTTCACCAGATCACCCGAGAAGAAGCCGATGCGCTTTACGAGATAAGAGAAATCATTGAGCTGGGTGCAATCGGACAGGCTATTCGAAAGCTAACACCAGAAAAAATTGAACTCCTGAAAAGACAAAAACGCCTATATGAAAAGGCCGTCGTTGAACAAGTAACCAGGGGAAGGTTTACCCTTGATCAGGAATTCCATGCTGCTTATATTCAGATGGCTGAAAATCCGTATCTTACCGATTATTTCCGGGAGGTTTATCAGAGGATCTTTCTACGCCATCGTATCGAAGGTTTACCTGCAGGTCGGGCGAGAGAGGTTGTTTTGGAGCATGACGAAATATTCAAAGCCATCAGCTTAAAAGATGTAAAAACCGCCAAAGAATTGATTAAATACCATATCAAGGCTGGAAAAGAATACATCTTCTCTGCAATCTTCAGTTAAAAAGAGAGGATATTTAAGTCTGTGGATAACCAAAACGAAAAAGCGCTCTCTTATATTCTGGCACGGTTAGTTGATCGAATATGGTCAACACGGTTTTCTGATGAGGACCGTTCTCTCGTCCGTCAACATATGCTGGATGCCATTGCAGCAGCCTTTATAGGATGCAGGGGTAAGGCTTTTTTTGATCTGATCAAATTGTGTCCGAAGGTATCCAAAGGTTGCGGCTGGCCAGGAAGCGGTCCGGACAGGTTATATCCCCTGGATGCTGCCATGATCTGGGCCTTTGCCATTCATGCCTCTGTTTTTGAAGATGGCTCGAGGGAAGGGGCGTGTCACCCTGCGGCTGTGGTGATTCCAACAATCATTGCCTTATCGGGAGGGAAGAGATGGGAGACTATAGATCGAGCTGCCATTGCCGGATATGAAGTCATGGTCCGTCTGGCTCGTAGCGGCAACCCTCAGTTTACAAGGAGGGGCTTCCACCCAACAGCGATTACTGCCCCTTTTGGTGCTGCCGCAACCTCATCTCTGCTCATGGGACATGATTTCTGGATGACTCAAAATGCTCTCTGTTTGGCTGCCCTCGGAAGTGGAGGACTGATGTCTTCCTTCCGGAGTGGTAAGACTCAACCCCTTCAGGTTGCCTGGTCCGTTCGCAGTGGTATGGCCGCTGCGATGATGGCTGGGGCCGGCCATTCAGGATATCCTCAAATCATTGAAGAGGGTTTTTATCCTGCTTATTTAGGCAGTCATCCTCACCCACCCATTGATAAGCCTCTTGAATTTGAATATGCTATTAGAGGCAGTTACCTGAAGCCCTATCCCGGTTGCCGGCATGTACACCCCTCTATCGATGCACTGTCGCAGATATTGAAAAAAGATGAGATCAATCCTTCTCAGGTTGAGAAGGTAAAGGTTCGAACTTATAAAATTGCCGTGGAAACAGAGATTGAAAGCCTCAGCAAGCGAGGGGACGCCTATTTTAATATCCCCTATGCCTTAGCCGTTAGGATAGTATTAGGTAAATGTGACTGGGATGCCTTTGATGAGAAGCATTTCACCGATGAGCGTCTGATCGGGTTGATGAAAAAGATCGAAGTGGATGTCGATTCTGAGATAGAAAGGTTCTACCCCAATCAAAGAGGCTCCATTGTAGAAGTTTACACGGTTGATGGAAACATCCTTCGTGGAAAAGTAAGCTATCCTCTTGGCGAACCAGAAAATCCCCTGCCCCAATCGATCATCCAAGAAAAATTTCGCGAGGCCGCAGGTCTTTTCTTATCCAAAAAGAGTTTGGATCGAATTGAAAACCTTTTAGACGTTTCAGGTTTAACCGATTCGGCTGAAACACTATTTGAGGCCCTTTGTGAAAACCTCCATGGCCGGTGAGGAAGGATGAGATGAAACATGAGGAATGGAAAAACTTATTAACCCTCGATTACAAAACCCGTGGAAGACGAAAACCTGCCTATTATTCAGATTCCAAAATCGAATTGGCCGATGTTTACGATCAGAAGGACCTTAAGAGAATCGGGTTTGACCCTGAGGAAGATCTCGGGCTTCCCGGCGAGTTTCCTTACACCCGCGGGATTTATCCATCCATGTATCGAGCTGAGTTTTGGATCATGGGACAGTATTCTGGTTTTGGCAATCCAGAGGCAACCAATGAGAGATTTAAATATCTCCTTTCAAAAGGTCAGACAGCCTTAGCCCTGGCTCTGGATCTGCCAACACAATTGGGCCTGGAATCAGATGATGAACTCGCTGAGGGAGAAGTGGGAAAGGCGGGAGTGTCAATCAACTCTCTCAAGGATATGGAGGATATTTTCAATGGCATTCCTCTCAATCAATCCCGTCAAATATTTACCACAGCCAATGCCATTGGACCGATCATGCTCGCCCTTTTCATCGTCCTGGGTGAAAAACAAGGCCTTGACCCAAGCCAATATACCATTGTTTTGCAAAATGATGTCCTGAAGGAATATGTGGCAAGAGGCGCCTACATCTTTCCTCCTACCCCCTCTTTGAAATTCTCCATCGATGCTCTGGAATACTGCACCCGTTACTATCCCCATTTCAAGCCCATCGTGGTCTGTGGCTCCCACATGAGACAGGGGGGAGCGACCGCTGTCCAGGAAATTGCTTTTACCCTATCGAATGCCCAAGCTTACATTGACGAGGCTGTCAGTCGAGGCCTGGAGGTGGATCAATTTGCTCCCTCTATGGAATGCCAGCTTTCTGTCCCCATGAACATGTTTGAAGAGATAGCCAAATACAGGGCCTTTCGTCGGATGTGGGCTCGCCTTCTCAAAGACCGCTACCGGGCCAAAAATCCAGAAAGTATGAAGTGCTTTATTCGAGTCTACACCACTGGCTATACCATGACCGCCCAACAACCTCTCAATAATATTGTTCGAGTCACCATCGAAGCCTTGGCAGCCATCTTAGGAGGGGCTCAGAGCCTCTCCGCTAATGCCATGGATGAAGTCCTATCCATTCCAACCCAAGAAGCTGCCCATGTGGCCTTGATGACTCAGCATATCCTGGCAAATGAGACGGGTATTTCCGATGTGGTAGATCCCTTAGGCGGTTCTTATTACATCGAATCTTTAACGAAAGAAATTGAAACGCAGGCTTTAAGGTTGATGGAAGAGATTAGCAATCGAGGAGGTGCCCAGAAGGCCATTGAACAGGGCTTCTATCAAATGCTCATCCGTAAGTCTGCTGGCGAATATCAAAAAGAGATTGAAAAGGGAGAGCGTATTATCGTTGGTTTGAATCGTTTCAGGGAGGAAAAGGAGAAGATTAAAATTGAATGTTTCAAGGTGGATGAGGGGGTGCAAGAAAGGGCTGTTCAGAAGCTTCGCCAACTGAAATCAAGGCGAGACAATGAAAAGGTTCAAAACTGTCTTCACCACCTAAGTGAGGAGGTGCGCCTTGGTAAAAACTCTGTTCCTCCGTTGATCGACTGTGTACGGGCATATGCCACAATCGGAGAGATGTGTCAGGTCCTCGGAAACCTGTGGGGGACCTATCAGGAGGGTGCTATATGGGTATGAGAGGATCGGTTCGCATCCCCCGCGTGTTGGTCGCCAAAATAGGATTGGATGGACATAACCGAGGTGCACAGGTGGTGGGCCATGGACTTCGAGATGCTGGCATGGAGGTGATCTACACCGGGATAAGGCAGACCCCTCGGGCTGTGGCCAAAACAGCTATAGAGGAAGATGTCGATGTGATCGGTGTCTCCTCCATGGTGGGAGCCCATCTTGCGATCATGAAAAAATTGAAAAAGGAGCTGGAGGCGCTCAATGCCTCAGATATCCCTGTGATCCTCGGTGGTATCATCCCAGAAGAAGATTATGGCGAGCTTCGGGCATTAGGAGTTGGGGCCATTTTCCCACCAGGTGCGGAGATAAAAGAGATGGTCCAATATATCAATGAAATGGTTTACCCTGAGCGGCGCTTTTCTCCCCCGCCTTCAAAGACAGGTCTCCGCGCAGTTGAACGAGTTGAGACAGAGGCATGGGTTCCAGAGGTACCTGAAAGTTTGACTGGGAGAGGTCCTGAAGAGCTTCATCTTTTGGGAAGCAGATGTGATCAATGTGGCCAAGTCTACTTCCCTTCGAGAAGAAATTGCCCTTCTTGTTTAGATGATCATTCGATCAGGCAGGTCCCTTTGAGCGATCATGGAACCTTGCAGACCTTTGTAGTGGCGAGCGTTGCCCCCCCTAACTATAGCGTACCTCATGCTCAAGGCTACATTGATCTCGCAGACGATGGCCCACGCATCTTCTCACTCCTTACAGATTATGAAGATGGCCCCGGCCTAAAGATCGGTTGCAAAATGGGTCTAAAAATTGTGAGACTGGGGAGGGACAAAGAAAACAGAGTGATCGTTGGATATCGATTCAGACCCTTAAAAGATGAGCCATCAGGAGGAAAAGATTGAGAGAGACTTATATCCTGGGAGTCTCCATGACCCGTTTTGGAAAATTCTTAGAAAAGAGCCTGAAAGACCTGGCCTATGAACCTGTATGGAATGTTATTCGTGAATCAAATATTGACCCTCACGATATTGATATCGCCTTTGTGGGCAATGCCTATGCCGGGTTGATCACCGGACAAGAATCGATCCGTGGACAGGTCATGCTGAGGGAGGCGGGTATCACGAGGATACCGATCATCAATGTTGAGAATGCCTGTACCTCCGGCTCAACGGCCTTCTACCTGGCACACCTTGCAGTGGCCTCGGGTCAGTCTGAATTGGCTCTCGCCCTTGGAGTGGAAAAACTCTTTTGTGATGATACGGGAAAAAGTCTGAAGGCCCTCGGGACATCCTCTGACATGGATATTGAAGGACGAATGGGCATCCTCTTCGCAGGCATCTATTCGATGCGCGTCCGTGCCCATATGGAAAGATATGGCCTCACCCGTGAACAGTTCGCTAAGGTGGCTGTGAAGAATCACGATCATGGGGCATTGAACCCTCACGCCCAGTATCGTAACCGGGTAACGCTCGAAGAGGTACTAAATTCGAGGATGATCGCTGACCCCATCACTCTGCTGATGACCTGCCCCATGGGAGACGGTGGAGCAGCCGTTCTCATCGGGACAAAAGAGATGGCCTTAAGAATGGGAAAGAGGCCTGTCCGAGTTGGTTCAACCGTTTTAGGTAGTTTTGGTTTTACAAGGAAAGAAGAACCAAGTATTGCAGCCCGTGTTTCAATAAAGGCCTATCAGGAGGCAGGAGTATTCCCCCGGGATATCCAGGTGGCAGAGGTTCACGATGCCGTTTCGCCGGTTGAACTATTTCTCTATGAGGAATTGGGATTTTGCAGGCCTGGCGAAAGCGGTCGGATGATCGATGAAGGTGTAACCTGGTTGGGTGGGAAATTACCGGTCAATACCTCTGGGGGACTGACTGCCAAAGGACATCCAGCCGGAGCGACAGGACTGGCACAGGTGGCTGAAATCGTCTGGCAGATTCGTGGGGAAGCTGGAGAACGGCAGATCAATCCCATTCCTAATATAGGATTAGTGGAAAATGGTGGCGGAAATGTTGCCGGCGAAACCGCCGTCGTCGCTGTCCATATTCTAATCGCTTAACGTTCAAGGCTTTGCGCCGTGCCGTCCACCCCCATCTTAATCTTAATATAAAAAGGGAACGGTATGGAGCGACCTCTATTCTTAATCCAAATAATTGGAGCGTCGCAAAGCCTAGTGTTATGTGGAGTGGGGTGGGCGATTATTTTCTTTAAGCAAAATTGACAACTGGAATTGAGCGATTAACCGCAAAACTTTTTTTGTGCAACTTAATACGCTCAATTTCATGAAGTGTTTCTGCCTCAAGATAACTTTCTCCGCAGTGTGGGCATGTAATAACAGGCACATTTTCTATGACCAATATGTCCTTGCCCTTACTGTAAGTCCTAGCAATTCTGCGGATGCGCGCACCTTGTTTCCCGCAATGATCACAAATCATTTCTCTCCCTACTTCCGTAGAATGTTATGGTAAATATACTGTAATAATAACCAACTTGCCTGTTGGACTCAATTTGGGGTAACTTCAACTTCACCGCCGGAAAGAGATTGTCCATTTATTCGATATTTCCACTCGGCAGTGACTTTGTCCTTCTGCTTTTCCAAAATCTTTCCGGTAAGAATACAACCCTCAACATCAAAGATGGACAGATCATCATCGTTCATCTCCTCTTCAGCGTGGATTGACATAGGGAAGTGACGCTTCGCTCACTACATACGGTTGTTAGAAATTCCTTCGGTTGACTTTCGGCTGAAGCCTTGATTCACATTCTGTTCATCACTTCGTGCCGCTCGCCCACCAGCCGTTGACCAAAATGCGTCCCGATTTTTCGGGACGAGCGAAGCGTCATTTTGGTCAACGTTCAAGGCTAAAAGAAGTGCGATAGCATTTGGAGTTAAATCTTTTGGCCTGTGTTAGCGGACGTGTGCCGAACGCTTTGGTTTTTCAAGCCGCCGACGCATCTCTTCTGTGGAAATTCCACCCTCGGCTTTTTGCTTTGCTCGTGACCGCTCGATAAGCGCAATAAACCTTGGATGAGTGCTCAAAGAAACGGTTTCAATATCAGCATTGGTTATGCTTACCAAAGCCGCCACAGGTTTACCTTCTTTTGTAATAATAAACGGTTCCTTTTTAACCTTTTTTGTGTAATCTGACAGCGGCAGGGTAGCTTTAGCAAATTCAACAGTTTTCATAATTTTATCACCTCTTTTCCAATTTTAACATTGTTCCTTTCCTTGATTCCAATAGCTCGGATATAAACAACATATTCTGGGGCATCTTCGATATCATAATAAACACGCAGATTACCGATTCGCAACTCCCACGGTGCAATTGGGTTAGGACGCATGGGTCTTCTATTTCTAGTTTCAACAGCTGGTTGATATTGGAGTTGTTCTTCCACTGTATCCAGTATCGTCACCTGCTGGCGTGTTGTTAGGACACGAAAATGATCTTCGGTGTCTGGAGAATATTCAATTCGATATTTCAATTAAAATATCCTTTCAAATCGGTAACGATTGTTCGGCACATGTACGATAACGTTCAAGTGCAAACGAAGCCTTCCAGTTTGGGCGTCAACCGGTTGCACTGTGTTAGTTGTCGTTGCGGACAGATGTAAATAAAACTTCTCATTTTTATGATTTTATCCCATCTACAAAATTTCCATGCTTATTTGGGTTATAAAGTTCAAAATAACCATCTTCACATAAGAAAAGACATTTTTCATGATGCTTTATAAAAACCCATTCAGAATATCCAGGTTGCAGATTAATTGTCTGTGCCATAATGTGACGTAAAATAGTGTGATCCCCCCAGTTGTAAATTTTCTTTACCTCCTTAAAAATGTCATTTCCTTTCGCTCTTTGCAATTTGCTAATGACTTGATGAATTGCATCCCTTGTTCTCATACCACCCGGACCTTTTCCTCTCATGAGGTTTACTCCTTTCCCTTCTTAATGCCTTTTAATGCAAAAAACAGTAATAAGGTTGTGCCTAAAATCGTGAGCATGCCAGCTAAAAAATAGATAATGAAATAGATACTGTATTCATTAAATAAATTTCCTATATTAAGGCCCAAGACTAATAAAGCTAAAGCACCTAATATCAAAACAATCCGCTGATAAATATTCATTTCTCTCCCCTAATCTGCCCGCAATGAACAACTAACGGCTGGCGGGTGAGCGAAGTGCCCTTTAGGGGCATTTTGGGCTTCAGCCGTTCACTCGCCTGTTGGCCGAAGTGACGCTTCGCTCACTACCTACGGTTGTTAGAAATTCCTTCGGTTGATTTTCGGCTGAAGCCTTTCGCTCGCCCGCCAGCCGTTGACCAAAATGCGAACGCCGTCCAGGCGTTCGAGCGAAGCGTCATTTTGGTCAACTTGTTCACATCAGCACTTGGTGCTGATATACTCCCAATTTATGGGTGATATCAGCACTCGGTGCGGATATTCTACCTCTGGCAGAATCGCCAAAAACCTTCCACATGACAAATAATGTCACTGATCACCTCCTTTCGCTAACTCAAGAGTGTCTAAAGGGCTCATTATTTTCCCCAAGCTTTTCGTGCTCACGTGAGTGTAGATTTCAGTCGTTTTGCTATGGGAGTGCCCCAAGAGCTCCTGAATATATCGTAGATCGGTTCCGCCCTCCAAAAGGTGCGTCGCGAAACTGTGTCGAAGTACATGTAATGAAACCTCCTTCTTTATCCCAGCTTTGTCGCAGGCATTTTTAAATATCTTATCTGCTGTTCTTGCTGAAAGATATCGGCCTTCTCTCGCACCACCGAATAGCCACTCTTCAGGTCTGTATTTCCTCCGATATTGATTCAAGATTTCCAAAGCTTTTTCGGAAAGTAGGGTATATCTGTCCTTCCTGCCTTTTGCCCCCTTGATGTGTATGAGCTTCCTATCGGTATCAATGTCTTCTGTTTTTAATCTTACAACCTCCCCAACCCTCAATCCTGCAGAATATACGAGCATCAAAACAGCCCTATGTTTAAGATTATCAACAGAGGAGAGTATTTTTGTAATCTCTTCTTTGCTTAAAACTACAGGAAGCTTCTTATCCTTTCGGGGTCTTCTTACCTCATAGATGAATTTCTTTTTGAGCATCGTTCCGTAATAGAACTTCAGGGCATTAATGGCTTGATTCAGGGTAGATGTCGCTGATCCTTTGTCTTCAGCAAGATACACAAGATAGTCTTTTATGTCGTCATCGCTGACCTCGGAGGGGTCCTTTCCCGTAAAATCGAGGAAATCCCTGTTGTAATAAATGTATCCTTTTACGGTCTTGTAACTGTATTTCCGTGAAATAAGCTCTCTTCTCAGGTCTTCAAAATTATGAGGGGATTGCTTCGGGACTCTGTCCCTCGCAATGACAGGCTCGGGGTATTGTAATTGTAGAGCGGGTTCTATCTGGACGTTTTTGTCCCCAAAAACCTTCAAAATCTTTTCCAATACGCCATCTAACCTTGGGAAACTCCAATGCTTTTCTACAGGATGCCATCTGCGGCCTTCGATGGTCTTAACTTTTTCAACGAGGAGAGGATCATATGGGAAGGAGACGATTATACGACCAGATGGATCATTTGAGATTTTAATTCTGTCCATCACATAACCCTATCCTTATTTTGCCCGCATTGCCCGACCACGGGTCACTTCGTGACTTTCTAAATTAACGATCAATCGGAAGTCCTGCAAAACATGGGTACCAACAAGTGGTTCACAGCCAGATGGACCAATAACAACATTCCCTGCAATGGTTTCTCCGTTATAAGCAAAAAGACATAACCCATAAGGAAGTTCCTGAATGCTTCCGTCTGCCAGTTCTAATGGGACAGTTCCAGATGGTTCTATCCCAAGGGCTTCAGCAATCTCTTTTGACACCCAAGCTCTGGTTGCCCCCGTATCCACCAGAAATGAAACCTTTTGCTGCCGTTCCGGGTCTTTAATGTTCGCGACAATAAGCTCTAAATAAATCTCGCTCATAACTCTCTCCTTCTATTAACTATTCCACAACGAGGTAAATGAGACAAAAAACCCCATTCCTTATTAGAAATGGGGGCTTATTTTTTAGGGACCATATGCCCACCCTATGTGTGGCCAAAGGGCTGAAGGATGCTAAAACATGATCTTCTTTTATTGTTTTATTGAATTTTAGACAGAACTCCATACTATACAAAAGCCTACCAATTTTTGGGAAAAAGTCAACAAAAAATTAGGATTGTTCTCGTAAATATAATTGACAAAATTCTCTTTTTAATTAATAAAATAGGTCATGAACCGGTTTCCCATATGCATTGAGCGGAATGGCCTTGTCAATTCCATTCGGATGACAATACCTGTCTCTACGAAACGAATGAAGGATGGTTAAGTTACAAAGGAGTCCATAATTGAGAGGACATATTCTTCGGAAAATCTCCCCTAACCCAATACTATCCATATAAGCCGTTCGTGCTGAGCTCGTCGAAGCATGAACGGCTTAATTGCCCACCCTTCGACAGGCTCAGGGTGAACGGTTTTTCGCCTTTTGTGAAGGGAGGAAAGGAGGAATTTAGTATCCAGCGTCCATACAATTATGGACTGATTAGTAACTTAATTTTTGAGGCTCATTGTGGGAGTGAGTTGGTGAAAACCTCATGAAGATGTGGCCATAATCTTTATAAATCCCCCTTTGGAAAAGGGTGATTTATAAAATCTCCCCTCACCCCTCTTTGACAAAGAGGGGGAAAAAAAGAGGGAACTTTCCCAAAGAGGGGGAAGAAAAGGCGGAAATGACCCACTTGATTACGCAAAGAGCCATTTTTATTAAAAGGAGAACTTAACTATGAATGTTGGTTATCTCATCACACGAAGCGCCTACTATTTTCCTGACCGGATTGCTTTCGTCATTGAGGGTCAACCCATATCCTATCGTGCACTCAACCATCGAATCAAAAAACTTGCCAATGCCTTGCTCTCTCTCGGTTTGAAAAAAGGTGATAGGGTGGGCCTCCTCTTTCACAACAGCTTGGCTTATTTAGAATCTTACTTAGCCCTTTACAAGGCTGGCCTGGTCTGGGTGCGTCTAAATGCTCGCCTTCACCCTTCAGAGATTAAAGGGATGATTGAGGATTCAGGAGCATTGGCCCTGATCCATGGTCCTCAATTCGGTGAGACAGTTGAGAAGATCTCCCCAGAGGTTCGTTGGCTGATCCAGGGGGGTCAGGGGCCAGGTATGGACTATGAAGATTTCCTATTGAAAGGTTCAGAAGAGGAGCCAAAGGTCGATGTATTCCTGAATGACCTTTGTGACCTCTGGTATACCTCCGGTACTACTGGTGCTCCTAAGGGCATCATGCTGACCCATCGCAATATCCTGACCTGTACTCAGCTCCTTCTTTGTGATGTCTATGATATCACCCAGGAGGATAAACTCCTTACAGTGGGTGCACTGAGCCATGCTGGATCCGTGAGGATTCTACCCTTCATCATCAGGGGAGCAACCAACTATCTCCACAGTCATTTTGACCCCCTGAAGGCTTTTAAAGAAATCGAAACATCGAAGATTACGGATCTCTCCACTGTTCCTACAATGCTTATAGGACTGATGGATCAACCAGAAAGATCCCGTTTCAATCTCAGCTCTTTAAAACGAATCACCTACGCTGGTTCTCCCATGGCTTTGGAAAGGATCAAAGAGGCTTTGAGGATCTTCGGACCGATTCTGGATCAGTCCTATGGTCAGGCGGAATCGATTATCACTATTACTCACCTTTCCCGACAGGAACATATTTTGAACAATGATCCTGTCCGTGAACGAAGACTATCTTCAGCCGGTAGAGAATACTTAGGGGTTCAGGTGAAGGTCGTGGATGAGAATGATCATCTCCTTGGGCCTGGGGAGATAGGGGAAGTGATCACCCGATCTGATCTGGTCATGCGGGGTTACTGGAACCAACCGGCTAAGACAGAAGAGGTCCTTCGAGGAGGCTGGTTGCATACTGGTGATATTGGGTATATGGATGAAGATGGTTATCTCTATTTGGTTGACCGTAAGCATGACATGATTATCACAGGCGGACTTAATGTCTATCCCCGAGAGGTAGAGGAGGTTTTATCGACTCATCCCGCAGTGGCTCAAGTGGCTGTCTTTGGGATTAACGACCCCCTATGGGGAGAGGCAATCACAGCAGCCGTAGTGGTGAGAGAGGGGATAAAGGTAACGATGGAAGAACTTATACAGTTTTGCAAAGAACGTCTGGCAGGCTATAAGAGGCCAAAGAAGATTCACTTCTTAAAAGACTTACCAAAAAATTTGTATGGCAAGGTCATGCGCAAAGAACTGAAAAAGCAATTCGAAGGATGTTGAGAGGAGAAGCGATGAGCGAGAAACCAAGATTGTTGGCACAACCCGGAAAAATCGGGACAATGGAACTTAAGAACAGACTCGTCATACCGGCCATGTGCACCAATTATACCTTCCAGAGTCATTTCACAGACCAGGCGGTTTATTACTATGGCCTGAGGGCTAAAGGAGGAGCGGCTTTAATGATCATCGAGGCGGCAGCCATCGATTACCCAAGCGCCAGATCTGTCATCAATAATTCAATTTCAGATGACCGATACATTCCAACGCTAAAGAGGTTAACAGATGAGGTTCATCGGTATGAAACAAAGATCGCCCTCCAGATCATGCATTCCGGAAGACAGACCAGCATAGCCATCAGTGGTTCTCAACCTGTCTCCTGCTCTGCTTTAGCCAGCACCCAGGTGCTTTATGATCCGCCTCGTGAGTTAACTCTTTACGAATGTAGGAACATCATCAAGCGATTCGGTGAAGCCGCATTGAGGGTGAAAAGAGCGGGTTTTGACGCTGTCGAAGTCCATTGTGCCCACGGTTACCTCTTAAGCTCCTTCCTCTCTCCTACTCTTAACACGAGGACAGATGAATATGGTGGAATGGAGGGTGGAATTAAGTTTTGTAGCGAGATCGTCCAGGAGATAAAAAAGCAATGCGGCCAGGACTATCCAGTACTATGCCGGATTAATGGCGATGACTACGCCCCTTCTGGAGGGGTAACAGCGATCGATTCGAGAATGATATCCGTTGCCCTCGAAAAGGCCGGTGCAGATTGTATCAATATATCTGCCGGTCTTCGGGAATCGGATCACAACCTCCATGACCAGACCATGGCCTCTCCCCGCGGCTCTTGGGTCTATATGGCAGAAGGGATCAAAAAAACCGTCAGCATTCCTGTGATGGTGGCCAAAAGAATTTCTGAGGACATGGTGGAGAAAATTCTTGCTGATGGAAAGGCAGACTTTGTCTGTATCGGAAGGCCCTATATCACCGATCCAGATTATGGAAATAAACTATTCGAAGGTCGGGCAGAGGAAATACTGCCCTGCATCTGGTGTGCTCAGGGATGTTTCGATGTCCTTTGGATGCTTGCCCCAACGACCTGTCTCGTCAACCCGGCTGCTGGACGGATGGACGAAGTCCCCATCGACGATTTAAAGAAGACATCTGTAAAGAAAAAAGTGGTCGTTATCGGAGGAGGACCTGCTGGATGTGAAGCAGCTTTGGTCGCCGCCAAAAGTGGCCACGATGTTACGCTCTATGAGAAAGATAATCGCATCGGAGGGGCATATCGACTGGCCGCTGCTTCCCCTGCCAAGAAGGAGGTGGAGAGGCTCTTTTCATACTTTGAGCGAACCCTCCCTAAGGCAGGCGTCAAGGTTGTTCTTGGAACAGAAGCCAATCCTGAAATAATAAAGAAGGAGAAACCGGATACAGCCATTATCGCTGTGGGCACAGACTCAACCATCCCGGAAAAAATCTCTGGGGTCCAAGGACAAAATGTTGTCTCCGTGGCAGACGTCATGGCCGGCAAAGCAAAGGTAGGCAATCGAGTAGCCATCTGGACCTGCAGTCACCACTGCACCTTTACTTGCAAACCCAAAGTGGCTCCCATTGAAGGAGACCTCACCAACATGCATTCTTCCTATTCTTATGCCTGCAGAGCTGGATACGGAGCCGTCGATACAGCTGAATACCTGGCCTCTCAAGGTAAGCTGGTGAGCATCGTTACAGAGAGGAACGCAGTTGTTCCAGGTATGGGATATACCTCCCGAGGATACTTGTTGAAACGATTCTATCGGGCAAATATTAGGGTTTGCAGTAATGTTAAGGTAAAGGAGATCAATGACCGGGGAATCCTACTTGAGAAGGCAGGCATCACATTCTTGCTCGACGCAGATACCGTCATTGTGAGCGTAGGTGAAACATCCCGAAAGGAACTTGCCGAGGCCTTAAAAGACCAGGTCCGTGAGATCTACATAGTAGGGGATTGCGACAAAATAGGTAATGCCATGAAGGCCATCGAGTCTGCCTTTGATACAGCCATGAAAATTTAGGAACTTCTCCAAAGAGAGCCTTCTAAGGGCAATGGAGAATATATAAATTCTTTACCCCTCACCTTTATCCTCTCCCCCTGATAGGGGAGAGGGGAGGGTGAGGGGATCAACACATCAAGAGTTGGCCCCTTTATTTAGGAGGAGGCCCTGCCACCTTGAACAGATCCTTGACCATTTCATACTCCTCAGTCATCATCTTTTTAAACTCTCCAGATGGTTTGTAATCTTCAACGGCCCCAAGGTTTTGAAACGCATTGAACACATCTGTAGATTTAATCGATTTCTCCAGGGCAGAGATCAAGACTTTCTTAACAGAGTCCGGAACTCCAATGGGAAGGAAGAATCCAAACCAGACCGAGGACATATCATGTTTATATCCAAGCTGAGTTAAGGTAGGAATCTGAGGAAACTCTGGAATTTTCTTCGAGGTCAGGAGAACTCGGACTTTTCCTGCTTTAAGGTGAGGAGAGACTATGCTTAATGCTGGGATCGCAACCTCCACATGTCCTCCCAATAGGGCTGTGAGTCCAGGAGTAGCTCCCTTATAAGGAACCATGGTGATGGCTGCCCCTGTTTCAGCCCGAATGACTTCGTAGCCGAAATGACCGACGGATCCTACCCCTGTTGAACTCCCCCGAATTTTCCCCGGGTTCTGCTTTATATAATCGACTAACTCCTGGATGGTCTTCCATGGAGAATCAGCCTGAACTGCAATGAGCAAGGGAACAGAGGCCGCCAAGCATAATGGTTCCAGATCTTGAAAGGGATTGTAAGGAACGTTCTCCGGATTCGTGGCATAAGTATAGACAATACTGGAATAGGTATATAAAATCGTGTAGCCGTCCTTTCTCCCTTTTGCTACGAAATCTGTTCCTACCGTTCCTGCACCACCGGTTTTGTTAATTGGGACGACCGGAGTTTTCAAAATTTTTGCAAGCTCTGAACCGATGGTCCGGCCAGTGAGGTCCCCGGCATCCCCAGGAGCCAACGTGATCACCATCTGAATGGGTTGGCTGGGATAGGTTTCGGCCTTTACCGAGTTAACCAGAAAGGTTAGGAAAAGAACAACAACCAATCCAACGACAAATAAAGTTATCTTTTTCATACACCCTCCCTTCGTTTCTAAAAAACTTCCTCAAATCCTCAACGGATTTTAAAAAGATCCAATACATTCTGACCAAGAATATTCCTTCTGTCTTCCTCAGAGATATCCAGAGATTTGATATCTGCAATATATTGACGGACATCCCTGGGGTCCCGAAATTCAAATGGGTAATCCGTGCCAAAGGTGATGCGGTCCCTCCTGATTCCGTCTACAGCAGCCCGCATCATAACCATCGAACCACCAAACCCTGCTGAATCAAAGTAGAGCTTGTCAAACTGATGGTGAAAATCTTCCCACAATCCCTTTTCCTTCAACTCCCTGGGCGTGAGGGCATGTCCCCTGATCTCCTCAGGGAGATTCCACTTCTCAGGTTGGTGCCAAGAGACAACCCTCTCTTTCAAGACCGGCATCCCTCCCCCGAAATGGGATATTAAGAATTTCAGATTGGCGAATTTATTGATCACACCGTAGAGGATCTCCACGACACTCTTAGCGATATCGTATTCTCTTGAAACAGTGGTTGAGAGGTCGTACTTCACCCCTCCCCACAATGGCCTCCTTAAAGTTGGATGGATGACAATGGGGACATCATATTCAACGATCTTCTCATAAAAAGGGACCATTATCTCCGAATCGATGGTGATCTGAGTATAGGAACTAAGGAGGGCCACACCATTCAGTCCTAAAACCTCCATCGATCGTTTCAGCTCGTCCATAGCAGGAGCCCCTTCGTGGACCGGAAGGTGAGCACAGGTGACGAATTTGCCAGGGTTCTCCTTCTGGATCTTGGCATAACCATTGTTGATGGCTTTGCAGGTATCCAGGCCATTGGGACTCCAGGAGCACTGGTTCAAAAGTGCCATGTGGATACCACATTCTTCCATATAAGTTAAGGTTCTCTCCACATCCTGCATCCAATCGTAAGCGATGGAAAATCGCTTCAAGCCAAAAATATAGTCGATCTCGTCTGTTTTTTTTGCATATTTAACAGCCTCCGAGGGAAGAAAGTGATGATGTGTATCGATGACTATGTAATTTTTCATCTGGTTTCCACCTCCATGAAAGGTATATCAGTCATTTATAGCATATGGACATGGTAAGCTGTATCTTTTTCCAAGGTTTATTCATTTTCTTCATAACCTTTGAAAAATGAATGATCATTTAATACGACAGCGACACTTTTAGAAAAAACGGCACTGTATTAATAAAAAATTACTACCGCCCCTCCGTCATGCCTGCGAAAGCGGGTATCCATTTGGGTTTCTGAAGCCCATAGACATTCTGGATTCCCGTCTTCACGGGAATGACAGAAAAAAGTCGCTGTAGTATTAACTTTTTAAAATTATATTTTAAACTTTTTCAGTGTCAAGGAGAATTCTACAGATTGGACTCTTACAGGAATCACACACAAAAAATTTGACAAAACAACAGTATATTGTTATTTAATTTTGAGATTTGTCTCTGTTCCTGAAGTAGGTAATATCCCAGTTAAACCCATATTTTGTGTAGAAAGGAGGAAAAAATGGAGAAGAAAGGATTATTGATGTTATTGGGTAGTATCTTTTTGGTTTTCATAGTGGCCTCTCCATCACTGGCACAAGTGATCAAACTGACCTTGGCTGACCAGAACTCGGTGACGGGTTGGGGCCCGGTTCATGCCCTTCAGCCATGGGTCAAAAAGGTTGAAGATGCCACAAAGGGAAAGGTGAAGATCGATGTCTATTATTCCCAAACCTTAGCCAAGGGGCCAGACATCTGGAATGCGGTGAAGACCGGTGTTGCGGATATGGGCTGGTGCTTCCATGGTTATTGGCCAGATATGACTCCTTTATCCGATGTAATTACTCTTCCCTCTTTACCTTTCATAAAAGCTGAAAAGGGAAGCGAAGTCCTCTGGAAACTCTATGAAAAATTTCCCGCGATCCAAAGAGAATTCAGAGATGTCCATGTCTTCCAGCTCTGGACCAGTCATCCCTATATCTTAATAACATCTAAAAAGCAGGTCAAAACGATGGAGGATCTGAAGGGCATGAAGATCAGAACGACTGGAGGACCTCCGACAGAGCAGATGAAGGCCCTTGGAGCTGTCCCAATCCTCATCCCCATGCCGGATAACTACCTCTCCTTGCAAAAGGGAGTGATCGATGGTATGGGAGCGCCCTGGGAGGCGATATTATCATTTAGACTCTATGAGGTAGTAAAATATTATACCATTGTTCCCACTTGCGCTGTCTACTTCTCGATGTCAATGAATAAACAAAAATGGGAAAGCCTGCCAAAGGATGTCCAGGCCGCCATGACAAGTGTCAGCGGTTTGGAGGCTGCAAAGTTCTGGGGTCGAAATTTCTTCGATACGCCAGAAGAAGGAGTGGATGAGCAAATAAAAAAAGGAGGCTATGAAATGATCAAATATACCGTTCCTCCAGATGAACTGGCGAGGTGGACAAAGGTGGCGGGTGAACCTCTATGGAAGGAATGGGTGAAAAAGATGGAGAGTAAAGGCCGTCCCGATGCTCAACAGGTTCTCGACGCTGCACTCGACTTGCTTAAAAAATAATTTAATACAAACAAAAAAAATGATTTGACATTATCCCCACATCTGCTTAATGGCAGGCAGGCTCACCCGACCACGGGAGGGGGATGGGTGGGGGGTACGAAAATCCGTATTGACCCTTCTCCTTTAAGGGTGAAGGGTCAATGCTTGATAATGCTCTGACAAAAGGGAGGTATCAGAATTTATGCATAAGTTTTGGAACGGTTGCGAGACTGTATCGACCTATGCGGCCGTCATTTCGACCTTCGTCATGATGATTCTGACAACGGCTGATGCAGGAGGACGGTATCTATTAAACCGGCCGATCACCGGGGCCTATGAGATTACGCAGAACTACCTGATGGTGGCAGCGGTCTTCCTGGCAATGAGCTTCGCTTACCGCCAAGGTGCCAACATCCGAGTGACTTTTCTGGTCGATCACCTCCCCCGTCAGGTTAAGTTGGTTGTAAACCATTTCGTCCAGATTGTCTCCATGCTTTATGGTGCAGTTCTCGTCGTTGCCACTTTCCAGCAGTTTCTTCGCGCCACTGCTACAGGTACGGCCCTGAGCAGTTTAGATTTCCCACTGGGGCCGGCCTATTTGATTGTTCCTGTAGGTCTATTTTTCATGTCCTTATTGATGTTGATCGACATTCGAAAAGTAAGGACAGGTAAATCTCCACTATTTAAAGAGGAGTCCCCTGCGGCATAAGTCACGTAAACCCCGCACTAAAGAGCTCTATAGCGGGTATGGGGTAAAATAGACTGATTGGACGGGAATCAAAAAATGGTTGCCCTACCCTTTCTGGTGATGGTTATTGCTCTTCTTCTGGGTGTCCCGATCGCCATTTCTCTCGCCGGGGCCGGTATCCTGGGCATCTACCTCTTCACTGGCAAATGGAGCATGGTGTTCGGTATCCTGAGTATGGCACCCTTCAGTACTGTTGCTGACTATGCCCTGACAACTATACCCATGTTCATCCTCATGGCTTACTTTTCTTCATCGAGCGGTCTTGCCCGCGATCTTTATGTTGCCGGATCCAATTGGCTATCACATATACGGGGTGGCCTTGCGATAGCAACGGTCTTCGCCTGCGGGATCTTCGGTGCCATGTCAGGGGCAAGTGTAGCCGCTGCCTCGGTCATGTCGAACATTGCCATGCCGAACATGCGACGTTTTGGTTATTCGGAAGAACTGGCTGCCGGTTCGATTGGTATAGGAGCGACACTCGACATTCTGATCCCGCCCAGCGTGGCCATGGTGATCTACGGCATTGCAACACAGACCTCCATAGGCAAATTGCTCATCGCAGGTGTGGTGCCCGGTATCATTGTCGGTATCTTCCTCGCTTTAGCCATTTTTATTTGGGTAACAATCAGCCCATCCCATGCTCCCAAAACTAAGCCTGTGCCATGGGTTGAACGCTGGTCGAGTATACGTCGCATCTGGCCAAGCCTTCTTTTGATCCTTGTCGTATTAATCCTTCTCTACACAGGTATTGTCACTCCGACTGAAGTCGGTGCCATTGGTGCTTTTATGTCAGCTTTGATCGGAGTAGTACTGGGCCGTCTCACTTTGGCTGGCGCCATAGAGGCCCTGAAAGGAACCATCCGCACCTCGGCCATGATCTTTATGATCCTTATCGGTGCGACCATTTTTGGTTACTACATGGCCCTGAGTCGGGTACCTCAGCAGGTCGTTGCCACTATCACCGAAATGAACCTCAACCGCTGGGTCGTCATCGTGGGCATTGTGGTTTGTTACTTTGTCGTCAGTATGTTCATGGACGAGATCCCGCTACTGCTTCTCACTTTACAGTTGACTTTCCCACTCATCACTGCCCTTGGTTTCGACCCCATCTGGTTTGGTGTACTCTCCATGATGATGGTTTCCATGGGACTTGTCTTCCCACCAGTTGGCCTGATCGCCTTTGTCGTCAGTGCGACGGCAAATGTCGACTTGATGAAGGTTTATAAGGGAACGAGCATATTGATGATCGCCATTGTAATCACGACCGCTCTAATAATGATCTTCCCTCAGATTGCCATATGGCTCCCTGCAACCATGCGTTGACCAACCTCTCTCCATTGCGAAAATGAAAGGAGGAAACCATGAAGGAATTAAAATTTTACAACCTTTCTCAACCCATTGAGATGGGAATCCCACTCTGGCCTTGGGTAGGTCAAATGCAAGACCTGATTATCGAGAGGATGTTATACCATGAACGTGATGGGAAACAATCGGCTGTGTTCCATTGCAAGATGCATACCTCTACCCACATGGATGCGCCTTTCCACGTCATCGGAACTGGCAAGGGGATTGATGAGATACCCCTGTCCAGCTGTTTCGGAACCGGGGTCGTACTCGATATGCGCCATAAGAAGAAATGGGATATCATTGGCCCTCGGGATTTCGAAAAAGCGAAACCAAAGATCAAAAAGGGCGATTGGGTGATCGTAAATACTGGATGGCATCACAAGTGGAATGATCACTATACCTACATTAACCATTACCCTGGCCTCTATAAAGAAGGGGCCGAATGGCTGGTTGAGAAGGGAATCAAAGGCTTTGGTATTACAGGCGGCGCCTTGGATAGTCCTCTTGCCCATGCACCACTCTCCAAAATCATGCCTTGGCTGGATGCAGAATACAAAAGAGAGACTGGAGAAGATCCTGAGAAAAAATGGCCTCTTTATGAGCCTGCTCATTACCTTTTACTCGGCAACCTCATTCCAGGCATTGAAAATATGGGTGGCGAAGTGGATAAAGTGACGGGCAAACGAGTGACGATTGCCGCCTTCCCACTTAACTGGATCCATGGAGATGGTTCGATGGTTCGAGTCGTTGCCATTGAGGGACTTAATCTTTAGGGAACGGTTTCAAACCTTTCCCTACGGGAAAGAATCCAATCGATTCCGTGAATCTTAAAAGGAGTTATAAAATTGGAAGAGAACAGAGAAGATAAAGAAGTGCAAATCGTCAAGATGGGGGCTTGGTCCGGTGGACCTGGCTGCCATGGCGGATGTGGAGTAGAAGTTTATATCAAAGATGGTCGAGTGATCAAAGTGGAAGGAGACCCTGACCATCCTTTTTTACAGGGGAGAACCTGCCCACGGGTTTTGGCCACAACCCAGGTGATGTATCATCCGGATCGCTTAAAATACCCTCTCAAACGAGCAGGTGAAAGAGGAGAAGGGAAGTGGACACGTATCTCCTGGGAGGAGGCTTATGATACCATCTTCAAACGAATGACGGAGATAAAGGAGAAATATGGTCCTGAAGCAGTGATCTTCGGACAAGGGACAGGTAGAGATGCAGGTGGCCCCATCCTCCTTTTGGCCTATGCTTACGGAAGTCCCAATTGGACGCTATTAGGTCTTTCAGGGATCTCCTGTTTCACTCCGAGATTGGCCGGCATGTATGTGGTGGAAGGTGACTTTACCTTTATGGATGCGGCCCAATTCTCTCCCCTCCGTTATAAGGATCCAGAGTGGGTACCTCCCAAATGTCTGATCGTCTGGGGAAGAGAACCGGTTGGGGGATGTTCCGATCATTATGCGACAGGCCATTGGATGATCGACTGCATGAAACGGGGAACGAAGATCATCGTGGTGGATCCAAGATGTACCTGGATTGCCTCCAGGGCTGAGCACTGGCTTCAAATCCGACCTGGAACGGATGGAGCCCTGGCGCTTGGCATGCTGAATATTATCATCAACGAGGGCCTTTATGATAAAGGATTTGTAGAAAAGTGGGCTTACGGTTTCGATGCGTTGAAAAAGAGGGCCCAGGACTATCCGCCTGATCGCGTTTCGCACATCACCTGGATCCCCAAAGAAAAAATAATACAGGCAGCACGCCTTTACGCAAAAAGCAAGCCAGCGGCTATACAATGGGGCGTCGCCGTGGATATGAATGCTGAGGGGACTTCCGTGGTTCAGGCCATCACCTCGCTCTGGTGTATCACAGGAAATCTGGATATTCCTGGAGGAAATGTCATTTGCCGTGGTCCCTTTGGAGTCTCCATCTATCCCTATTCGACTGAAGAACTTACTGCCATTTACGGAAAGGCTTTTGTCCAAAAACTTTCTGAGAAACGAATTGGAGCAGATCGGTATCCTTTAGTAAAAAATTTCAGGGGATGGGCCTTATCCGATGTCGTGCTCGAACAGATGGAGACAGGCAAACCTTATCCCATAAAGGGGATGTGGATCCAGACGAATAATTTCCTTGCCTGCGCAGCAGGAGACCCCAGACGTCACTATGAGGCCATTCGGAAACTCGATTTCAATGTCGTGGTCGATCTCTTCATGACTCCTACGGCTCAGGCTGTCGCAGACATCGTCCTTCCTGCAGGAACCTTTCCGGAAAAAGATTCTGTCTTTTCCACTGGAATCCCTCTCAATGCCATCCAAAAAGTGGTTGAAGTGGAAGAATGTAAATCTGACTGGGAGATCAACTTCGAGCTGGCAAAAAGGTTCAACCCAGAAATCGTCCATTGGGAAAATGTCAGGGAGATGTTCACGGAGAGGATCCAGCCCTCTGGCCTCACCTTTGATGAACTCCGCAAACAGATCTGGGCCCTTCCGCCAAAGGATCATCCTTCGGGAACCGCTCCTTATCGAAGGTACGAAAAAGGTCTTCTCCGTCCAGATAAAAAGCCTGGATTCCGGACTCCGACTGGTAAGATCGAAGTCTATTCCACAACCTTGGAATCTTATGGCCTTGATCCCCTTCCATATTTTGAAGAGCCTCCAGAAAGCCCGCTTCGAACTCCGGAACTCTGGAAGGAGTTTCCCTTGATCATGATGACAGGCAGACGCTCGCCAGTTTCGTTCCACAGCGAGCATCGTCAGATTCCCTGGTTAAGAGAAATCGATCCAGAACCCATCGTAGAAATTCATCCAGAGACAGCCCAAGCCCTCGGCATTGAGGATGGGAACTGGGTATGGATCGAGGGGAGACGCGGTCGGGTAAAGAGAAAGGCGAAGTTGACCCTGATCGTTCATCCCAAGATGGTCATGGCTCCGCATGGATGGTGGTATCCTGAGAAAGAGGGAGAGGATCATCTTTACGGAGTATGGGACATCAACGTCAATCAGCTTGTCCCCATGGGATACCAGAGCAAATCAGGTTTTGGTGGTGGTCCTTATAAATCGATGCTCTGCAAGATTTACAAGGTGTAGAATTGTGGGTAATTAGGGACGGGTTCCTATTTATAACCCTTCAAAAGGACTTGGGGTCTTGCAAAACTGCATTTATGAGTGGCTGTCATCCCCTAAAAATTTGACTAACCCTAATCGGAGAGCGCACAGCGTCATTTATATTTACTCTCTTTTGAAGACAAAGGATTTAATGTATAATGATTAAAAAAAGTATCATGAATGACCGGCTTACTTGGATTTACCTGAAATTTTAGGAGGTAAGTAAATGAAATTCAAACTTATCACAGTCAATCCTAATCAGATGGGAGGCATATAAAGTGGCAACTAAGTATAATGATCTTAGGGATTATATAAAAGTCTTAGAAGAGGCCAATTGGCTGAAGAAAGTGGAGCATGCCGATTGGAATTTGGAAATTGGAACTATATGTGAAATGAATAGCGAACGAAATGGTCCAGCGCTTCTCTTTGACAAAATAAAAGGCTATCCCGAAGGGTACAGATTACTCACCCACTTCATTTTTAAGCCTAAAAAGGTACAAAGATTGGCCTTCGGTATTCCAGATGAGATGTCTGATAAAGACGTGATCCGGGATTGGAAAGAAAAGTTATTTAACTACAAGCCATTACCTCCCGTAGAAGTAAAAACAGGACCCATCTTGGAGAATGTCCTGACAGGTGATGCCATCGACATGTTCAAATTCCCAGCACCTCTGTGGCATGTGATGGACGGCGGACGATATATAGGTACTGGCGATTTGAGTATTAACAAGGACCCTGATACCGGAGTGATTAATGTGGGAACTTATCGGGTCATGATTCATGATAGGAATACGGTTTCGTATTATCAATCACCCAGTGCTCATGGGGCAATGATACGTGAAAAATACTGGCAGCGGGGAGAAGATTGCCCGGTCGTGATATGTTTCGGTCAAGACCCTATGGTATTTGCAGCCTCCACGATGCAACTACCTTGGAGCGTAGGAGAACTTGATTTTGCAGGTTACATCAAGGGTAGGCCTATAGAGGTTATCAAAGATGATATCACAGGTTTACCGATACCAGCCACAGCAGAAATTGCTATAGCTGGGTTTGCCCCTCCTCCGGAGAAGGAGAGTAGGATGGAAGGCCCTTTTGGTGAGTGGACGGGTTACTATGCTGCCGAAGCCATTGACCGTCCAATCATCCATATTAAAAAATTATACCACAGAAATAACCCCATCATTCTTGGAGCACCATTGAATAAGGCTGAGCCTGCTTGGTATGAGATTCCCATACATTATGCTCCTTTCATATGGGAGAGATTGCTGGCATCGGGGATCCCCGGGATACAAGGGGTATGGAGCTACGGTCGTGGGAATCGAACAATCGCAGTGATATCTGTGAAGCAGAGCTATCTTGGACATTCCCAGTTAGTCGGAACCATCGCTGCCGCGGTACCAAGGGGCTCTGCTATGTCAGGGAAATATACAATTGTTGTCGATGATGATATCGACCCTTCAAACTGGGATGAAGTAACATGGGCCATCTCTTCCAGAGTAGACCCTGAAAATGCGATCAGTTTTCTTCGCGGACATCTAAATACACCTTTGGATCCATCGGTTTCACCTGAAAAGAGGGCGAAGGGAGATTACACAATGGCCAGAGTAATCATCAATGCTTGCAAACCCTACCACTGGATAAAAGAGTTTGCACCGGTGATCACCTCTCCTCCAGAGATGAGAAAACGAGTAAAGGATAAATTTGGATATATATTCGATTAAGAAAGGATTGAATCGGTACCTGGGATTTGTCGAGAAATTCAAGGATCTTTTGGAGATAAGAAGGAGGTAAAGGAGATCCCTTGTCGATAGAGGTATTTAAGCAGGGAGATTCTCGATAAGATATTCAGCGGAAAGGAGGCAAAGGCACAAAGAGATAGAAGCATCAATGCTGCTCATATGAGTCATGAATACAGTCTGAAAGAGATTGCGGTTTATCTGGCAATTCATTATACTACATACTACCGTCAGTAAGGTGATAGCGAAGGCAGTGATAAGCAGAAAGTGATATTTCAAGATCCTATCTTTTTTTTGATTAGACTCCGGTAGGGAAGATTTTTAGACAGACTGCAAACGTTTCATTAACCGTAGGGAGATCCATTAGGGATCGCCCTCAAAAATTATGAAAGGAGGGATTTAGATGAAGAAAAAAATAATATTGACACTGTTTGGCCTAACTTACTTGACACTACTGGTGGTTGAATTACCATTCATGTCACCCTGTGCTAAGTCAGCCCTGGCTCAGCCACCGAAACCTGACTTACCGGCGAGGATAACCTTCGCCACCCATGCAGTTGGAACTTCACACCACGGATGGGTCACTGCGGCGAGCAAGGTAGCCTCCGACCACACACCGATAATGGTAGTGGTATCACCAACCGCTGGGCCTCCTGCCTGGGTACCTCAAATGAATAGTACCGGTAAGCCTGAGCTCGGAAGCGCCCATACCATGGATGCATGGTGGGCCTATACCGGCAAGGTATCGCCCACTCCTGTACCCGGTCAGATGCTTGGGACAAAGCCTTTTTACCAAGCGAGTCCAAATCTTCGCGTGTTGTTCGCCGGCCCTCGTATGGCAACGGGTTTTTTGGTTCGCGCTGATTCACCGATAAAGACAGCTAAGGATTTAAAGGGCAAGCGGGTAGCATCGGGATATCTCGCCCAACCATCCGCTCACGTTTCTATGGTTGCTGATGTGCTCAATGCTGGAATAACTACTTTGGACGACTTTGTCCGAGTGGAGGTGCCCGGCCCAGTGCCAGGGGTTAAGGCTGTCCAGGAGGGCCGTGCGGATGCAACCAATGCCGCTGTAGGAATGGGAGTTGTTGCTGAGGCTGATGCCGCTGTAGGTGTTCGTTTCCTGCCCGGGTCAACGGACCCTAAAGACATCAAGAGAGCTACGGATGTATACCCCGGCGGTACTTATAAGGTCTGGAAAGCTGGTCCGGCTGGCATCAAAGTAGACACGCCCCTCTGGACCTACGTCGCTTTTGGTATGACTTCGGTCCATCTGCCCGATGCAGTAGCCTATGAACTGCTGTCGGCATGGTGGAAGTATCATGAGGAAACATGGCCTCTCCACCCGGCTTTTAAGGGATGGAAGCCGGAGATGTTTGTCATAAAGGATACTACAGTTCCATATCACAACGGAGCCATCAAGTTTTATAAAGAGAAGGGGGTCTGGGATGCCACGATGGATAAGATACAGGAGAGGCTCCTGAAAGGGGAGTATCCCTTCTTAGACTAATAGTCTCTATCTATTTAAATGCAGGTAAGTATGACCAGCACTGAGCCAGAGTTTTCCCGCTTCCGGAGCCTGAGCAAGCAGCTTCGTTTTTTAACTAAACTTCTCCTGATAGCCCTGCCGGTAGTTGGGGTTTTCTTTATTATGGATACCCCCTCTTACCTGGGATGGGCTTTCTTGAGAGAGCAGTATTATGGTATTGTTCTGGCTATTATATTTGCCTGTGTTTTCCTGCTCGTTCCCGCAACCAAAGGCGCGGCAAGGAACCGGGTGCCATGGTACGACGTCATTCTCTCAATACTGGGGTTTGGAGTTGGCCTATACGTGGCTATTTTTTACCCTGAGATTCTGCGGTGGTTAGGTATCATCACCCCTGACAGGGTCATCATGAGCACCATAGCCATCCTGCTCATCCTTGAGGGCGCGCGTCGCCTGACAGGCTGGGTTCTGCCAATCCTCGGCCTGTTTTTCATCTTATACGCTCGCTTTACCTGGCTGGCTCCTGGAGTCTTCCATGGCCCAGGCATCCCTTGGAATCAACTCGCCAACTCCCTTTATCTTGATCCAAACGCCGTTCTGGGTGTCCCTATGGAGGTGAGCGCTGTCATCGTCATTGCTTACATCCTTTTCGGCAACCTGTTGTTTTATGTTGGCGGGGGAGAATTCATTACCAATATTGCCATAGCTGGATTTGGTCGATTTAGGGGAGGACCAGCCAAGATATCAGTAGTAGCTTCTGGTCTCTTCGGTACCATCTCAGGAAGCGCTGTGGCTAACGTCATGGTGGACGGATGGATCACTATACCCATGATGAAAAAGACAGGCTATAAGCCTCATGTAGCCGGTGCTATTGAGGCGACCGCCTCTACTGGTGGACAGATAATGCCCCCTGTTATGGGTGCAGCTGCCTTCATTATTCCTGAGTATACAGGAATACCTTATCCAAAAGTAGCCATCGCCGCTTTGCTTCCAGCCCTTCTTTACTATATATGTCTCTTCATCCAGGTAGACCTGGAGGCAGGAAAAACCGGGCTCAGGGGGCTACCGAGAGACCAGTTGCCTCCGCTGAGAGGAATCCTGGGACAATGCTATTTGTTTTTTATCCCCCTGGCAGCACTGATCTACAGCCTGTTCATCCTGTACCTGTCACCGGGCAAAGCGGCATTGTTCGCCGGGGCAGCCATCCTCCTCGTCAGTTTCTTCCCACTTCGGACACGCTTCCGCCTCTCCTGGATCCTGGAGGCGCTGAAGCAAACGGGGGAGGGTTTGCTTGAGCTCACAATGGTTGTCGCCGTGGCTGGGCTCATCATCGGCGTTATCCAATTTAGTGGTTTGGGCTTTATCCTCCCCGTTATCCTGGGTCGATTGGCTGGGGGAAATCTCTTTCTTCTGCTAATCATCATTGGCGTCGCCAACATTATTCTCGGTATGGGGATGCCCACTGTTGCCGTTTATGTCCTCCTAGCCGTGTTGATGGCACCTGCCCTGATTCAGCTTGGTGTTGGTGTATTAGCTGCCCATCTTTTCATCCTATATTACGGCATACTCTCCATGATCACACCGCCCGTCTGCTTCGCAGCCTATGCCGGAGCAGCTATAGCCGGGTCAGACTCCATGCGCACCGGCTATACCTGCATGCGATTGGGAATCTTAGCTTATATTGTACCCTTCCTTTTCATCTTCTCCCCGGCGTTGTTGCTTATGGGTCCCGCAGGAAACATCATAGTGTCTACGGTCACTGCCATAGCTGGTTGTTTTCTTTTGGGCTGTGCCTTGGTCGGCTACCTGTTTCGCGAACTGAGCCAACAAATAAGGGTTCTCATGGGTGTGGCTGGCATCGGCCTGTTAATTCCGATCCAGAGTCAGTTTTTCATGGTCACTCTGTTCATCAATATAATAGGGGGTAGCCTCGCCTTGGTACTGCTCCTGTGGGAATGGCGGCGAAGGTTATAGCTTTTGGTGACCAGCGAGACAGGAAGTGAGAAATCAAATGAAGGGGGATGAAGATGAATTGAAGCCCCGCACCTACAAAACAGGGATTGCGGGGCACGTTCCGGTTAATTGGATAAGTTTTAATGATTTCGCTCCTGAGATCATCTTAGCCGTAATGGGTGGAAAAGGGGATGGGGCCAAGATGAAATCTGCATCCACACAAGCTTGGGCCACCACTGCTTCATCATATGTTTCGAAAAATTGGATATCAAATGATTCTAAAAGGATGACGTTTGCGCGATCAAAATCACGTCTTGGACGGAGACACACGATTTTAGCTTTTGTCATCGTCTCCTTTCCTCCAGATCCACTTTGAAGCCACGAGGAGGTTGAAAATTAGAAACCGAAATCTTTCCCTTTTCCCCGAAGACAGAGCGATTTAATTAAATCCAATCTCTGATTTATTAAAAGTTGAAGCCGATTAAGGTCATCCTCTGTCAAATGAGAAAATCTCCCCATCAATCGGGTGAATTCCCATATGGGTTTGGGATGGCTGATGTCACGGTTTAGTATAACTTTCCCATTTTCCGCCTCCCAAAGCGGAAAGTAATTGGTCTCCACAGCCAATCGGCTTATGGTGATACCACTATCCGGTGAGGACCTCCAACCCACAGGACAAGGGGAAAATAAATGTATATACGATAAGCCATCCTTAACATTCATGGCTTTATTAAGTTTTTGAATAAAGTCATCCAAGTAGGCCAGGTTGGCTGTAGCAACATAAGGTATCTCGTGGTCAAGCATAATGAGTGGCATATATTTACTTTTCTGGGCCTTGCCTTGATATGAGCCCCCCACAGGACTCGTGTTTGTCCAGCCAGAGTATGGTGTGGTACTGCTTCTTTGAACACCCGTATTCATATAGCCTTCATTGTCATAAACGATAACAATAAGATTTTCTCCCCTTTCCGCAGCACCAGAAAGTGTTTGAAGGCCAATGTCAGCCAGGCAACCATCTCCGACGAAAGCCAATAGATTGGCACTTTTACCGATATGGCGATAATATCTGGAAACCCCTGTCATCGTGGGTATGACATTGGTAAAGAGGCAGGGAAAGGTCGCTACCTTGGTACTTGATTTCGTGTCCGAGCCTAAGATCACCGGCAATATGCACCCAGGTGCGCCAAAGAGTATCGTGTTGGGACCCAGAACTCTTAGGGCGAGTCGAAGTCCTAATTCGGCCACACAACCAGCACAGCTTCTTACCCCCGGGGATAAAAAGTCCTCCTCATGGAGACGCTTCAGAGTTTGGCTATTCTTCAAGAATTCTAAAACGCCATAGGGACAGGCAGTGACACATTTAGGTTCGCCCTCACAACTATCACACTTGATAGATTTCTGTTTCTCTGAACTGTAATAGACTCCTCCGTATGGGCATTCCAAGGTGCATAACCCGCATCCAATACACTGTTCGTTCCGAATCCTTACAACTCCAGTAACTTCATCTTTTACAATTGCAAGCGTCGGACATATCTCCATGCACCGGGGGGTGGAGCACTGATTACAGGAAATCACACTATGGAAATTGACCTCAGGGATATCCACCGTTTGAATGGTTGCTGCCCCCAAAGCCCTGTCTCCTTCTCTTCGAGCACATGCTTCTTCACAGAGACGGCAAAAAGGCGGACAAGAATTATATTTCCGGAATAGAGTATCTTTAAAATTTTTCATCCCTTCTCGCATTCCAACATAAGCCATCGGCTCATCGCCTTTGGTTTCTCAAATAGCAATTCCTTAAAAGGTTCGACATCCACTTCTTTTTCAATCAAGTAGCGAAAAACCCCTGGGTCTATATCGATATCCAAAAATCTTGCCCCGATCAGTTTATGATCACGGAAGATAAGTTCCTTGTAGTGTAGATTGCTTTTTTCGCTTCTTAAGACCTGGCTCGATTCATCAGGAGGTAGTCCAATGGAGCAAATACTGTGGCCGAAGAACTTAGCCACATTCATGGGTACCCACCCTTTATCTTCCATTGCCTCTCCAGCCATGTTTGCCCCGGCTATCCTTCCCTGTTGGATCGCGCTCGGGGCGATCGCACTAACACCCGGTTGACGATAGAAGAAGTCCGGCGCCTCGGCCACATCTCCAGCAGCATAGATATTCGAGACATTTGTCCTCATTCTTCTGTCAACGACAATTCCTTGATTTACTAAGATTCCGGAATCCTCCAAAAAAGTAGTCCGGGATTTGACCCCTGTTGTCACAATCAAGAGATCGGCAAATATAACCCCGCCCTTCGCAAGTTGTATCTCTACTTTGTCTTTGTTCTTCCTCACTTCGGCTATCTCGCTACCGCTGTAAATCTGACACCCATGGTCACAGAAGATGCGCTCAACAGACTCGGAGGTCTTTTTGTCTAAATAACGCCTAAAGATATAGCTTCTCACGATTATATTGACTCTGTACCCTGCTTCCAGGAGAGCTGCTGCGATCTCTAAAGAAACCAGCCCTCCTCCATAGATCGCAACCTCCTTCTTATCTGCGAGGAGCTTTTGAAGCCTCTCACAGTCATCCAAAGTGTGAAAACCTGTGAAAGGCACTTCTTTTAAACCCCTTATATTGGGGATCATGGGTTCTGCACCTGAAGCAATAAGTAGATTATCAAAATGATCACGGCTATGATCCTGATAGACCACCCTTTTTTCGTCTGGGACTATTCGAATGACTTTTTTCCCCATCTTGAGAGAACACTCCATTTTGTCGAGGTAACTCTTGCCAGCAAGAAATAAACCGGCTTTATCTATCTTTTTAGAGATCAGATAAGGCAAGGCTGCAAGGGAATAGGGTGGATGATTCTCCATGGTTACCAGACAAATTTCGTCCGTCCTATTTGTCTCTCTAATTTTTCTTAGGGCGCTGAGCGCCGCTATCCCTGATCCTATGATAAGATGTTTCTCAGCCATGAGTCTATTCCAAATCTAACCACATGACCTCACGAAAAGCGTTACCCTTGGCTACAAGGTTTGTCTCATCGATAGCTCTCGCAATATGGCCTTTGGTTATGTCAGCCCCACACAGACCACCGATGAAGTTGACGATGGGAACAAATGTTCTGAGTTCATATGCAGTTGCTTTCAAATCCGTAGAGAGAGCACCCTGATTCCACCCAAAACAGATATTCCTATCGATGACACCTATTGCTTTTTTGCCCTTCAGGGCATCGAGGAGTCTCTCCTTAGGAAAGGGCCTGTACATCCTAACTTTGATTAACCCCACCTTAACGCCCTCATCGCGCTTTTGGTCAATTACGGTTCTTGCTGTACCGGTACAACTCCCCATGGTGATGAGGACAATCTCAGCATCCTCGCACTTATATTCTTCGATCGTACCTCCATAGCTTCTGTTGAAGGCCTCTTGAAATTCTTTGTCAATGGTTTCATATTTTATTTTTGCACGCTCCAGGGCGGCACTGTGCTTGTAACGATATTCTGTTCCTCCGCCCGGAGGTAAGAAAGGGCTGATGATCATCGATGATTGTGGATCTATCACTGGAGCCATTTGAAGGGGTGGCAAAAACCGCTGGACTGCTTCTATGGAAGGTATATATACCTGCTCCCAAAGATGGGATAGGAAATAACCGTCATAGCAGATTGTTACGGGAACAAGTACATCGGGACTTTCTGAGAGTCGGTACGCCATGATGATCGAATCGAGAATCTCCTGACATGATTCTGTATGTATCTGAATCCAACCGGCATCCTTTGCTGATATGGCATCTTGTTCACCACAAGTAACCCCATGGGGAGCAGTAAGCTCTCTGCAAACAATAACCATCACTACGGGGAGCCTCATCGTCGCTACATTGATGCAGGCTTCGTACATAAACATTAATCCTTGGGCAGCCGTCGCAGTAAAAGTTCTTGCCCCCGAAGCGGAAGCACCTCTTAGGATGCTCATCGATGCATGTTCACTTTCTGGTTCCAGCATCTCAGCCCTTAACAAACCTTTGGACCTAAATTCATAAAGGGTTTCCAAAAGCGGAGTTTGGGGTGTTATGGGGTATACACAGACTACGTCTGGTTGGCATAACATTACCCCGTAGGCGGCGGCTCTGTTCCCATCGAGAACCTTTAATTGCTCCTTATGTTCTGTTTTAGCTTCCATCTTCTCTTACCATTTTGATAGCATTCGCGGAGCACACGCTGGCACATATCCCACATCCTTTGCAATAATCTCCATTGGCAGCGTAGTATTTGCCTTTATCCTCGATACAACCAACAGGACAAAAAAGATAACAGCTTCCACATTGGCAACATTTATCTCCGCTGACTACTGGTCTTTGATATCTCCATTCTCCAGTGCGAATGATGAATAACTGAGCTCCCTTACCCCATGGTGCCTCATAAGAGGACATTTTCTTCATATGTCATTCCTCACCATTGTTTAATAACCATCTCTTGAAATCCTCTTTCGATACATCTTATGTTTTTCTTAAGAATCTCGCCGCTGTAAAACTCCTCTAAACTTGAATAAAGGGAATCTAATTGAACCCATCCTGTAGCTGAAGCAAGAGCACCCAACATGCAGGTATTCGTTATGGGTGCGCCAATTTCTTGTAGCCCCACCTTGGTAGCATCCACAGAGCATATGGCTGATAAATTCTTATGATGACGCTCCTCAATCGGTTTACCTATATTGACAACCAGTATGGCACCTTCTCTTAAACCTGCGAAGATCTGTTCTGACTTGACAAGAATTGGATCCAATACTACAACGCAATCGGGGTGATAGATTTGAGTTCTTTCTCAAATTGGTTTATTATCTAAGCGGCAAAAAGCCGCTACAGGGGCTCCGCGCATTTCGAAGCCAAAGGTCGGAAAACCTGCCGCATATTTCCCCTCCCGGGCTAATGCGGTGGCCAGTATTTGCACGGCAACGACAACTCCTTGGCCTCCTCTTCCATGAAACCTCATCTCTTTCATTGCCCTATCTTCTTTACCCCGTTAGAAAGCCCCATTATTTAGAGTGGGGATAAATATAAACCCTTATCTCAATAAAGGGTTGGTTTTAAAGCCCCTCGGTTTCGAGTCGCAATGACACCCTTTCTAACGGGGTTATCCCTTGGGACTCTTTAAATGTCACTCCTCTCTTTTAGACAACGAAGAGCTCGTCTGGTGCTTGATGAAGACGCTTATGCCCTTCAGGTGTGATCACGTAGGTCTCGCCTACAAACATCTGGGTATCCCCAGCCCCGGCAACGATGGGGTGAAATATGATCACCATACCGGGTTTTAAAATCTCATCACTTTCTACGCTGATCCTCGACTCTACAAGATTCAGACCGCAGAGATGGCCCATCGGAAGGCGAAGTTCGAAGCCTGCTGATTCAATCATCTTTTTAGCCTCCTGAAGGGCATCACCCAACTTTATACCTGGTTTAAAGTATTGGATTGCAGACTCGATTCCATCTCGGGCTACACGATTATAATCGGTAAGGAGTTGGTTCTGCTTTCCTACGTTTATAACACGTACCAGTTGAGCCCAATATCCACCATAGCGAGGAGTGATCTCAAATAAGACACTATCCTCTGCCTGAATAGTTCGGCTAGGTTCTTTTCGCCCTGTTATAGCAAAGGGGATCATCTTGACTCCAGGCCTAAACGGTCCTGAAAAGATAAGATCAAAGAAATCGTCTCCCCCTTCTTCTCTCATGGGGTGTTCCAATAAGGCTAACGCTTCGAATTCGGTCATCCCAGGCTTCAGGCCTTGAATGATGTTATTGAATCCCTTATCGGCAATCTGGGCTGATTTTTCCACCAGTCCAATCTCTTCTTCCCCTTTGATATAACGCATCTCTTCAATGATAGGGCTCATTTCTATTAGATTGATAGATGGAAATTCTTGGCTTAATGTCTTGTGCCAGGAAAAAGGAAGGGATGCTAAACTTACTACTCCGAGCCTTCCGCCTTTCAACCGCAAAGATTTTAGAGTACTTACAATATCGGAGATAAGATTTGAGGTGAAACGAGCATCATTTATCCAAGACAGTTGTTTGGCCCAATTCGCCTGTAGACCGCTGAACATAAACATAACAGGTTCTTGATCCAATGGAAAAACCATAGCTGAGTTACCGAAAATTACCTTACTATTGGTTAAATACCTTAAATTACCATAACGGAGTCCCCAGTCCCCGGTATCGCCGAAAACAAGGACGATATCAACGCCCATCCCTTTCATCCTCTTTCTCAACTCACTATGGCGACGATCTCTTTCATTTTGTGAAAGTGACATACTCATTCTCCTTTTATATATAACCTTCAATCTAATTTTTGGTTTATCTAATCATATCAATCAATTATTGTCAAACTAAAAACATTGACAGCGAATTGCATAGATATAGGAAACAAGTCCCCAGATCGGTTACATGCAATCGAACAAACCCCGACCCCGCATTAAAATGCAGGTCATTAGGACCCTTTGGATTTACAGCATTCATACCCGTGATAAACCACGGGGATGAATAAGGTAAGGCCGGAGATAGCTTATTATTTAAGTCATGAATTGGGGGTTGAAGTTCAGCCATTACCAAAGCCATTCTAAAACTCTAATCCCAAGATAAGAAGTGACGATTTTTATCAACGTCCCATTTATTTCCCCTATATTTTTAGATGAAGATCTTCGAGTAGTTCCCCTCCAAATTAATACTTTTGACTTTTAAGAAATAATGGGTCGTAATGACCACAACTGATCAAATAGGAGGTCAATGATGAATCAGCAGGCCGTGAGTATCGCAGAAGCTAAAAAGCACCTTTCTGATTTAATAGGCCGGGTGGCTTATGGGAGAGAAGAAATCGTCATTACGAAAAGGGGAAGACCGATGGTATTGTTATCACCAGTAAAGGAACGTAATAAAAATTTAAGCAAAACTAAAGGCTGGCTGGAGAAAGACGATCCTTTTTTTGAAATTATTGACAGTATCGTCGAAAATCGGAATGCTCACACAGCAAGGCTATTAGCAAAGAAAAGGGTGAGGTGATGTACCTTCTTGATACGAACATTCTCAGTGAATTGGCAAAAAAACGTCCCAATACTTATTTGCTATCCCATTTATCCTCAAAACCATCCCAATCATTATTTACTTCATCTGTTTGCGTCATGGAATTACGGTTGGGCTGCGCCCTTCGGGGTGATTTTGTGAATTTCTGGTCCAAGATATCAAAAAATATCACCCCAATTGAGTGAAAAGAAACTCCTTGATTTAAATTTCTTCCAATAATGAAGCCACAACAGAGTATGCTGAGCCTTCTGTTTAAATCCCCCTTAATCCCCCTTTATGAAAGGGGGATGACAATGGGTTCTCCCCTTTGGCAAAGGGGAGTGAGAGGGGATTTTGTCAAAAATTTTAACTCAATTGGGGTATCATTTCAAGAGTTAACGTCGTTTCTTTTGGATATGGGGAGGCTTTAATTGCAGGAGATATCTTGGCCTCTCTTCAGAAAACCGGCCAGTCAATAGGTATTGAGGACGCGATTATTGGCTCCACTGCTTTAAACCATAAACTTGTCATGGTCACAGCCAACACTCGCCATTTTTCAAAAATAAAAGGTCTTGTAATTGAAAATTGGCTCACCTCTTCTCCGAAAACATAGCAACTTTTAGAATTATTAAGGAGAGCAAAATATTGTTGTGGAGAGGCCATCGGGTCATCCCTCAAAATTCAATTAAGTGATGGTAAACCCCGTTAGAAAGTTTTCAACTTTCTAACGGGGTAAAGATATCAAGATCGGGCAATCAAGAGGGCAAAGGAGGTAACTGGGGGCCAAGGGGAATAGTAGGCGGAGTAATAAGTATGATAGGAAAAGCTCCGACAGACTAAACTAAAAATGAGTTCTAATCCCTTGAAGAAAAGAAATTGCCGAATTTTGAAGGTGCGACCTCAAATCTATTTCCCAGAACTGCTTACTCAGTTCAGGAGGAACGATAATAATCCTTTCCCTCTTCTTAAAAAAGGAGGCATTGAGTATGAGACCCAGTGCCAGAAGAAGACACAGGGACCTCAAGAAAAAATTCTCCGCCAGGGCGGTCTTCCAATCCCTGATCCACTTTTCAAAACGCATCTCCTACCCCGTTAGAAAGTTCTACATTAAAGGCAACCTTAAAGCCCCACTGTTTCTAACGGGGCTTACTCCACAAATTCCCGGATATAGCTTGGAGGACATCCTCTCAGCTTATAAAAACCGAACCAGTAAAGGATGTGCATGAAGAATCCCTCTGCTCTCGACTGCTTCACCTTTGAAAGAGTAAAAGAGAGTATGACCCCAATGACGATGAGGTAGGTAAGGGTATCCGTAAGGATACCCATTACCATAAACGTTGCAAAGACCACCACCTTATCTATATCCCAGAAGAAAAAACTCACAGGATCGTCTATATAGCGAACTATCCTTGTCATGTCGTCTCCCATCGATAGTATTACTTCAAAACGAGGATTGTCTCCAACTTGAATACAAACCAGTGATGGAAGAACAAATCGAGGGAGAAAGGTGGAACAGCCGGAGAAAATCCCCCTGCCTGTCGGTAGACAGGTCCAAAGGATCGGACGTCTATATAAAGGGAAGTTTCAAGACCGAAAAGTGGGAAGATCGGGACGAGAATAAGGACATGCCGCGCAAGCGCTGGCACTGCGGGGAAATAACAAAAGTAATCGGCTCAAAGTTGATTATGTTAGGCGACAGGAAGAAGCCTGTCTTGAGCGAAGTCGAAAGAAAGGAAGGCCGCGAACCTGGCGATGAGGATGATGCACCTTTTTAAAAAAAGAAAGCCGAGACCCACCTTATGGTTCACGAAATCCCGTTTCATCCATGAAACGCAGTAGCCATACCGACAGACCTATCCTCCCCTCTTCGATTCGTAGTTCCACCGCTTGACCTGACTGATAGCTATCCGGTCAGGTTCTGCTTACCTTTCACCAAGTCTTACTTAGCGAAGGCGTGAATCATGCCTTTAGAGCAATCGAATTTCCGCTCTTCTTTTGGTATGCTCAATTGAATATACGAAAATTAAATGGTAGCTTTTTCGAGGTATCAGAAATAGCGAATAGATAGCAGATATTGAAACTTCTCCGAAATCATTTGTGAAAATCGGAACTTGACTTGACCGACACTGTCAAAGGATCTCTCCTGTAACCCCCCTCTTTCTTATTTTTCAAAAGCGGTGTATATTATAACCTACAAATCAGCAATGCGAATATGCCTCGACCATTTTGAATAATTCATTCTGGGAGAGCTACTGAATGAGACTCTATTTTTTGCCAATGAGAGTCGGTCATTCATTTCTTGTGCAAAATTGTTCCTTTACCGCCCTTGTCGATGGGGGCACGAACGGGAGCAAAATTATCTGTCTTCTTGACGAAAAGCGGCTTTGGAAAAAACATATCTCAACGGTAATTTGCACTCAATGTGACAAGACTGATGGGGAATAATCCCCGGACCATGACTGTCCAAGATGTGGAAGGCATCTATGAAAAAGCTTTGTAAAAAGGAGAGACTCCAGTGTTTGGATACCATAAGAAGTTATTGAGGGTGGATCTTTCGAATAGGAAGATTGAGGCGGAGGATTTAGATGAAGCGGTTATCCGGAAATATATCGGAGGTCTGGGCATCGAGGTGAAGATTCTTTGTGAAGAGACAGGGCCAGAGACCGACCCCCTCTCACCTGAGAACATCCTTATGGCCGTGACAGGTCCTTATACAGGGACAGGGGTTCCTACTTCAGGGAGGCATCATGTGGTGGGCCGGTCTCCCCTCACGGGTCTCTTTGGGGAATCGAACGTCGGAGGCTCCTGGGCAGTGCACTTTAAGCGAGCTGGATTTGACGGGATCGTGATTCATGGGAAGTCAGAAACTCCTCTCTACCTCTGGATTCGGGATGGAAAGGTGGAGTTTCGAGATGCCAGACCCATCTGGGGGAAAGGTTCTTACGAATCTGCAGAATGGTTAAAGCAGGAGACGGCGAAGGACGCCACCGCAGCCGTGATTGGCCCTGCGGGAGAGCGGATGGCCAAGATTGCAAGCATTCCTCATATTGGCCATATTGTGAGAGCAGCGGCCCGCACGGGTCTGGGTGCAGTCATGGGTTCTAAGAATCTGAAAGCTATGGTGGTTTTTGGAGAGAGTCAGATCCCTGTTGCCAAGCCCGATGAGTTAAAGGCGCGCATTAAAGAGATTACCCCCCACATCCAGGGGACAACAGAGGCCTTCGGGAAATTAGGGACGTCGGGTGCGATTGACAACTATGAGAAGATCGGTAACTTACCCATTAAAAACTGGAGGGAGGGAAGATGGGCAGGGGCCAAGAAGATTTCAGGCGGGGCCATGCACGATACGATTCTTTCCGGGAGAAGGGCCTGTATGCACTGCCCCATTGCCTGTGGCAGGCACATTAAGGTGACCGAAGGTCCATATGCGCCCATGGACTGTGAAGGTCCAGAGTATGAGACAATAGGGACTTTGGGTGGACTCTGTCTGGTGGATGACCTAGTGGCAATTGCAAAGGCCAACCAACTGTGCAATCAGTATGGATTGGATACGATTTCTGTTGGCGGTATCATTGCTTTTGCCATGGAGGCCTATGAGAAGGGGATCCTTACCCGAAGCGATACGGATGGAGTCAAGTTGGTATGGGGCAGTGCCGAAGCGCTCATTGAGATGGTCCATAAAATGGGAAAGGGGGAGGGTATTGGAAGACTCATGACCGAGGGCTCAAAGAGAATGGCCGAGGCTCTCGGAAAGAATAGCATCGAATTTGCGATCCATGTGAAAGGTCTGGAACCATCGGCTCATGATCCGAGAAGATTTTTCAGTCAGGCACTCTCTTACGGGACAGCGGCCCGGGGGGCCTGTCACAATGCCAGCTGGAGTCATCCTTATGAACTGGCTCTCTACATGTCGGAAATAGGATTTTCAGAGCCTCAGGACCCTTATGGGATTGAGGGGAAGGCGGAATTTACAGCTAAGATGCAGGATCTGATGTCTGCCATGGATGCACTGATTCTCTGTCGATTTTCCCAGGTGGGAAAGGCCATGAATGTGACCAACCATGTGGATTGGCTCAATTTGATCACCGGTTGGAAGATGGATATCCCTGAGTATATGAAGGTGGGTGAGAGGCTCTTTAATCTGAAAAGGGTTTACAACTGTCGACTTGGGGTAAGTCGAAAGGATGATTTTCTCCCTTACCGGTTTATGACGTTAAACCGGGCAGGAGAAGACTTAAACAATCAACTTCCACCCATGGGAAGGCTTTTGAGTGACTACTATGCCTACCGGGGGTGGAGTGAAGATGGGATTCCTACCGCAGCAAAATTGGAGAAGTTGGGCTTGAACAAATTATAGAGGTGAAAGAAGATGAAAAAAGTTCATAATTCTATCCGGGAGGAAGAAGCTTCCTGTGCACTTGGCAACATCTGTAAGGTCAAATAGTGATTTTCACACATAGTCTAGAACAAGACTATGACGATATTGTATTTGAGGAACCTGAGCTGGATGATGCCGAAATATATGCTACCTATAATGAACCTTGGTGTTTCTGCGATGAAATAGTTCTGTTTCCACAAGAAGTAAGTCGACGACGAAGATATGAAGCCACGAAGGAGAAGGTTTACTCTGACCGGAGTCTTGATGGAGTGGCTGCCCTCTACCAAGAGCGGAAGTCTACGGATCCTGAAACCCCTGCTAAACTCGGGTGATATCCAAATAACTAAGCTACCCAAATTCTTCCCAATCTCCCGATTCATTAAACCCCATGCAGGGGTCTTGCTTTTTGATAATCCCTAAATATCAAGATTAAAGACTCTTTATTCCTCCAAATTCTATGAAAATTCCCCGAAGCCTTGTTCCCCATCTCATGTAACATTAGAGACAAAAAATCCTATCCATTTCTCTTCTTCACTACTGACGATACAGATTCAATAATTTTAACATATCCTGTGCAACGGCAAAGATTTCCAGAAATCCCTTCTTTGATCTCGTTTATTGTTGGATATGGGTTTTTATCTAGCAATGCCTTGGCCGAGAGGATCATACCTGATGTGCAATATCCGCATTGAATTGCCCCATGCCGTATGAAGGCCTTCTGAAGAGGGTGAAGCTCTTTTTCCGTCGATACACCCTCAATGGTCAAAATGGATTTTCCATCTGTATCAACTGTGAGAAAAAGGCAGGAATTGACCGCTTTTCCATCTATCAGGATTGTGCAGGCCCCACATTCTCCAGTATCACAACCTCTCTTCACACCAGTTAAGTCAAAGCGAGCTCTAATAGTATCCAGTAAGATTTCCTGAGGATTTACTCTTATTTGAGACCATTTCCCGTTGACCTTAAGCTTGACAGGAATCTGTTCGTTCTTCTTACAGGCAATCATATTAATCTCCTTATACTCCTATTGTGAAGGCGTTGGATTGTCATTAATGACTGCTCAACTAGAACCTTAACCATTTGCTTGCGGTAATCTGCTGATGCCCTTACATCGCTGATAGGTTTCGATTCTTCCACTGCAGCCCGGGCAGCACTCTCAACCGATATCTTAGATAGCCTTTCTCCAATGAGAATCTCCTCAGCGGTCTTAACCCGCAGAGGCGTGGGAGCTACTGCGCCCAATGCGATACGAGCTTTTGCCAATCTGTCGTTGCCCTTTTCTAATCTGAGAAGGACTGACACGGAAGCAATGGCTAAATCATGGGCCCTCCTTATCCCATGTTTCAGATAAATTCCGATTGACTCCGCATCTATAGGGATGTAGATATCAGTTAAGATTTCGTCTGGCTCCATAATGGTCATCCCGGGGCCCACAAAAAAGTGCTCCAGCGGAATAAGTTTTGAGCTTGAAGGGCCCATGATTTTCAGTTTTGCCTCGAGAACGAGAAGAGGGGGGGGTAAATCGGCTGCAGGGGAAGCATTACAAAGATTTCCGCCTATAGTGGCTAGATTCCTTATCTGCGGCGTGCCCAGAACTTTGCAGGCCATCGCCACAACAGGAGGGATTTGTGACAACGCAGCCGTGTCAGATAAGGAATGTATGGTCGAAAGAGGGCCCAGTCGGAGTTGTCCGCCGGTGTGATTGATTCCATCCAGTCCTTCCACCGCCTTCAAATTAATGATGGCACTGGGCGTGAGACCTTTCATCTTCATTGATACGAGAAGATCGGTGCCACCAGCCAGCACCTTCGCTTCTCGAGAAAACTCCTTCAGGAGAGATAATACCTCATGTATGTGATATGGCCTGTAATAATCGAAAGGTTTGATTCGCCTCACCCTATTTTCTCGTCAGTTCATATAAGATCTTTTCTGGTGTTATAGGCAATTGCCTTACCCGCACACCAATTGCGTCAAAAATTGCATTGCTAATAGCTGGTGCAACAGGAACCGTTACCTCTTCACCTAACCCTTTCGCACCGTAAGGGCCCACGGGGTCATTGGTCTCGACTAAGATGCATTTGATATCTGGAACATCAAGGGCTCTCATTATCTTATAGTCTGTAAAACTTGGATTCAAAATTTTCCCTTTCTCTCTTTTTAACTCCTCAAAGAGAGCATATCCAATTCCCTGAGCCACACCACCTTCAATCTGCCCTTCACAGGCCATTGGATTAATAGCCATTCCAATATCATGCGCGCAAAAAAGTCGAAGCACATTTACTACGCCTGTTTTCCGATTAACCTCAACTTCTGCAATGTGAGCAGCAAAGGAGTAAGAACTTGCTATGTCTCCGTAGAGTGTGTTTTTGTCTGGTAAGTCCAAACCCGTGTCATAAGTTCCCTTTCCGACGATAGGAGCTCCTCTAGAAGCGGCCTCTCCTGCCACGTCGCCAATTGAAACTGACCGACGGTAGTGTTTTCCAAACTGTATCATCCCTTTTCTCAATCGAAGGTTCCCAGGCTTTTCTCCCAAAAGAGAGGCAGCCACATCCAGAAGCTGCTTCTTAGCATCACTGGCGGCAATAAGGACGGCATTTCCACCGATGACAGTCACCCGGCTTGAGAAAGCCCCCAGTGAAAGAGGAGTTTTATCTGTATCGAGCGAGCTTAGCTCAATACTTTCTAAAGGCAGACAAAGTTCTTCAGCTACGATCTGCGAAAAAACTGTGTTTGCCCCTTGACCAATTTCTCCTTCTCCGCTTATTATAAGGACTCTTCCATCCTTTTTGATCTCAACTGTAGCTGTAGAGCCACGAATTTTTGTCGGAGACTTCAAACCACATATATGAATGGAACAGGCTATACCTATACCATGATCCTCCTTCGCCTTACGGCGATGGCCCCATTTTGAAGCTTTTGCCACGCTTTTTAAGCAGTCCACAAGACCAGAACTAGTGATATTCCAACCGTGAACTGATATGTCACCAGTTTGAGTTGCATTCCTCAATCGTAGGTCAAGAGGATCAATGCCAATCTCCCGTGCTATGATATCGAGATGGGATTCCAGAGCAAAAGCAATTTGTGTAGCTCCATAACCACGGTATGCTCCCGTTGGGATATTATTAGTGTACACTAATGTGGCTTCTGTCTTTAGATTTTTCTGCCTGTAAACAGAATCGAATCTAACTGCGGCGGCAATGGTAATAGGAGGACCGTGCCCAGAGTAAGCCCCATTGTCAGCTAAAATCTTAGTTTCCTTGGCAATGATTCTTCCATCTCTTTTCACTCCAATACGTGACCATATTTTCATTGGGACAGCAGGTCGATTAACCTCCATTTCCTCCTGTCTATTATTGACAAGCCTTACAGGGCTCCCAGCCTTTTTGGCTAAAAGGGCAGAGATTACATGGAAGGGCTGAATTCCATTCTTTCCCCCAAACCCTCCTCCTATAGTGGGTTGGATGATACGAATTTTCTCTAAGGGAAGGGAGAGGGCTTTGGCGAGAGGAAAGATGGAGCGCCCGACTTCTTGTAAAGGGGCCCATAATGTGAGCCTTCCATCTGTATCAAATTGAGCAACACAGCAGAGGGGTTCGATGGGTGCCGTGTGAACAAGAGGAGTGTAAAACTCTTCTTCGGAAATATAATCAGTTTCCCTAAATCCAACTTCAATATCACCACGAGTTATAAAAGTTCTGAAGGCAATATTTCTGTCCGCAGATTCATGGAGTTTTGGAGCATTAGGTTGAAGTGCCTCTTCCATATTAAAAACTGCAGAAATTTCCTCATATTCTACTTGAATTAAATCCAATGCCTCTTCAGCAGTATCCTCATCAAACGCGGCTACGGCTGCCACCTCATCTCCAATAAAACGAACTTTTTTATCAGTAAGAGGTAATTCATCTTCGATTGAAAGTCCAAACTTAATCTTTGGAGTATCCACTGAAGTTATTATAGATTTGACCCCCAACAACCTCTTCGCTTTCTGAGTTTCAATTCTTCTAATCCGGGCGTGGGGGAAAGGACTCCTTAGGATTCTTCCATAAAGCATACCAGGTAATTTGATATCACCAGTATAAAGGGCTTTACCTATTGCCTTTTTAATTGAATCTATTCGAGGAATTCTTTTCCCTATCAAACTAAATTTATAATCCATATATTACCCCAATGATAAAGGATAGATAGCGCCTATCGTTCCCTTTTTCTAATAATACTGCTCATCATAGCGTAAGTTGCAATTAGGGATGCTGCGATTAACATAATTAAGCTCACCTTTCTGGTAAAAAATATCCAAGGGCTACCACCAGAGGTGATAAGTGACATACGTAAATGCGTCTCAAGAGGGGGGCCCAAGATTAGGGCAATAATCAAAGGAAGAATTGGATAACCGTTAAGAATCATAACATAACCTAATATTCCAAAAAATAACATCACTCCAACATCAAAAGATGAGTTCCTCAAAGAATACGATCCGATTAAGCAGAAGACTAAAATAATAGGGAATAATATTTGTTTGGGAATTTTTAAAACATTACTGAATACACTTATTCCCGCAATGCCAATGGCGAACAAAAGAAAACATGCTAACAAAAAAGAACCAAACATTCCAAATACTACCCCGGCGTGATCTCTAAAGAGTAAAGGCCCTGCTTCTAAGCCTTGAATGAGTAAAGCTCCAAGCATTATTGCTGTAACAGGATCACCAGGTATTCCAAGGGTAAGCATGGGAATCAGCGCTCCCCCTGTCACTCCATTATTAGCTGCCTCAGCTGCGGCCACTCCCTCAACAATACCAGTTCCGTACCTTTCTGGATGTTTTGAAATTCTCTTGTGAAAATGGTAGCTAAAAATAGAAGCAACTGCACTTCCAGTTCCAGGAGTAATTCCTACAAAAACACCGATTAAACTGGCGAGAGGAATAATCTTTAGAATTATTAATATTTCTTTTACTTTTGGAAGCCAACTTTTTTTAGTTTCGAACTTATTCACAAAAGTTGCATTAAGAGCAGCTCTCATTTCTTGTAAGATTTGTGGAATGGCAAACATCCCTATCATTACAGGAAGAAAATCTACACCATATTGGAGTTGAAGAGTACCAAATGTAAATCGAGGAGTAGATTCTATCCGGTCTAATCCAATTGTCATAAATACTAATCCCATAAGAGCTGAAATGAAGCCTTTCCTTGGAGAAGCCTCTGCAGCGAAACTGCAGACTACCACCATACCGAAAAGGATAATCGCAAATAAGTCTGGAGCTTGAAACTTAATTGCCATTCGAGCCAACATTGGAGCAAAGATAAAAAGAGGTATAAAACTTATAAGAGAACCAATGGTACTTGAAAAAAAGGCTACGAAAATTGCTTTTCCTGCTTCTCCTCTTTGGGCCATTGGATACCCATCAGCCCCTGTGATAATGGCGGCAGGATTTCCAGGAATATTTATGAGAATTGCGGAGATTGATCCGCCCGCCATTGCCCCAATATATATCCCCAAAAGTAAAGAAAATGCTGAAGTTGCAGGCATATAAAAGGTTAACGGAAGACATACAGCAATGGCCATAGAAGCTGTTATTCCAGGGATAGCACCTGCAATGATCCCGATCACTACTCCCAATGCAGTGAAGAGGAAATGATTAATTTGAATAGCTTGACTTAAGGCGTAAATTATACCTTCCATATGACTACTCAACATAGTCAATCCCATGGTAGGAATGGGATAGGGATATACAATTGTTTAATGAAACCATAATACATAGAAAAAGAAGTAATAATTGAGTAAAATAGTAATTTAAAGATTTTCCTTTCACCTGCTACGAACATCATTGATACCATTAGAAAAATCGTCATGAACAAGAAACCAATCAAAGGCATTCCTAATACATAGATTGTTGCAATAACGAGAACTAAAATATCAAAAAGAAATCCTTTTGGGGGAATAAAAGGTTTTTTGTGGCCCTTTATCTTCAATACCTCATTATTTCCTTTCTTCACCTGAGAAGACTTTACTTCGTTTGCCTTTCTTATAGAAAGCAATTCTAAAAAGGCAAATCCTCCAAGAGCAATACTGATTAAAAAGGGGAAAGTAGCAGGGCCCATTATTTCTGTCGAATGAGATGTTTCTTTGAAAAGACGGTAGGATAGGAATGAATAAAAACATGAAAATAGAATCAATATTATAGGAAGTATATACCTATTGCTAAATTTTACTACAAAATTTTTTTGCATTGGTATTACTCATAATTCCTTTTTTACCCGCCTTCGCAGAATGCCCCGTCCAGAAGAACTGGGATGAATGCGAAAAAGGTATCCGCCGAAGCTCTCGACTGCCAAAGAACTTGCCTGCTTGCACGAAGTATTTCGCTGAAGGTAAGTTCGGCGAACAGGTCAGTGAAGGTGGATATGGTTCGCCATATTTCGCCGAAGCTGTGAAATGCCTCGTGCGGAAGCACGGGAAGCTTCACTTCTTGGAGATCAGGAGTGCTGATCTCCCGATTTTCATTGCTATCTTTCAATGTTCTATTTTCTTTCTTTCAATCCAAATTTATCGATAAGAGATTTGATTATTTCATCCTGGCTTTTTATAAATTTCTCGAATTCATCTAAAGCCATGTAATCTATATACAGTGTACTCTTGATTGCTAATTCTTGATAAATCTTATCCTTTATTGCATTTTGAATCACTTCAGCAAGGTATTTCTTTATATGATCAGGTATCCCCTTCGGACCGAAGACTCCCCAAGACTGTATGAGCTTGATGTCATATCCCAATTCCTTTAAATTTGGAACCTCAGGAAATTCTTTCATTCTTTGCGGAAAAACAACTCCCAAAATACGCATTTCTCCGCCTTTTACTAGTGAAACAATTTCCGGTGGATGGACTGAAATGGCATCAACTTCTCCACTTAATAGAGCGTGACGTCTACGTATGCCAGTGGGGACATGAGCAACCTCGATGTTTGCTGATTCCTCGAATGCAATGGCAACCAGATGCGTAAAACTTCCTTTGCCAGCATTCCCAATTTTCAATTTTCCTGGGTTATTTTTTGCATAATCGATCAACTCTTTAATATTTTCCCATTTAGCATCGGCTTTTATTGTAATGGTTGTCGGTACTGTATTAATTCTGGCTATATAATCCCAGGCTTTGTAATTGTAGGGTAGGCGTCCAGTGTTAGTTTGAGTTAGAGCAGATAAGGTCATAAAGCCCAAATTATATCCGTCTGGTTTTGAATTACGTACAAAATCGAAACAAATTGCACCTCCTGCACCCGTCTTATTGACACAGACCACAGGCTGTTTCAAAAATTTCTCCATTGCAGCCGCAACGCCTCTGGCAGAGATATCGGCTGATTGACCCACTTCGAAGGGGATAAACAACTGTACAGGTTTTTTGGGATAATCTTGACAAAACGCATTTGAAACGATTGTCAAATAAATCGTCACCATAACCAATAGCGTCATCTTTTTTGAAGCCATAATATTTTCCTCCTTGTTGTTTTATTTAGGTGGTCCTATCTTGACCGGTGGGGAAAAGGCACAGAGCAATTTCATCTCTCCCTTTCCTTCATTAAGGATACGATGGTTAGATCCTGCCTCCATATAGAGAACGGACCCGGGTTGAATGGGTTTGGCCTCCGTGTCCGACTGCGCGGACCCCGTTCCTTGGAGCACATAAATAACCTCTTCTGACCCTTGATGGGTGTGCCAAGGTAAACTACTACCTTCGGGAACTTCAGCCAACCCAAACGTAATATGTTGGCTTCCGATACCTTCAGGATTGATTAAAATCCTAAAACTTCTTCCAGGTAATTGAATTGCCTCAACTTCTTTCTCACTTGTGATTTTCATAAGCACCTCCTCATTCTGTTTTTGCTTCTAATATTTTCCAGGCCTCAATCTTATCGACCCGATCAAAGTATATGTTCTTCCCCGAGACCGAAAGGGGCAAGCCGATGATTAGATCACAGGGTTTTAGGAAACCAAGCTTCAGGGAAGCAATGCCAATCTTCTGCATCATGCGATTATCGACATTGAGGTCCATGGCAATCTTAGCTGCTGAGCAAACGGCGATGCTCAGATCCATGACGCGGAATATGCAGAAAGGTCCTGGAAAGTCTTTTTCTTCAACAGAAAGAGGCTTCGTCTTAGCCATCTCGGCACATGTAGAGAACCCACATCCCCCACAGTTGAAATTCTGAACTTTTTTCCCTTGAATTCCGATTAATATTAGGACATCTGAATTTGTTACAGCCTTTGCATCACTTATCCAGTCAATCCGACCCGCCTCTCCGCGTGTTGGATCTTTTCGTCCAAGGATATTCTTCTTAATTTCCGCCAATTCTTCCATCTTGTAGGCCACTTGTGCCTTTTCTTCATTGGTTAAAACACGGATCTTAATGAAATCGAGGCCTCCTGTTTTTGGAGCAGTCCTCGCAGCCACAGCCATTAATTTGACTGCAATCTCAATCCCTTCATGCTCAATATTTTCCATATTGTCCTTCCCAGTACTGAAAGCTTCTTTAAAGTTACAAAAGTTGTGATTGCTTCAATAACCAGGCTATTTGCTCCCATCGGCGCATGTTCGCCCAATTTTCATATTCTTTCGAACCTCCTCCAACAGGTCTCTCTGAACTCTTGCAATATCGAGCGCCTCTTTAGGGATCTTGGACCACCTCGGAGGAATGTAATCCCAATCTCTGTATATCGAATAAGGGTTTGTCTTTATCCCCTCCGGTGGAACTCCTGTATATCCCCGGTGCTTCAAGTTGATAAGATTATTATTGGAAAGCCAGCGTTCTGGTACCTTATCAACAAGCCGGGGGAAGAGATCGACCTTATTCATTCCTGGGGTACCTCCCATCTGGGTGATTATTTCACCATTGAAATCGACTGCCATGGATCGACCAAAATATGAAAAAGACTGATCTTCTCCAACAGTGTTGGTCGCCACCACATAAACTAGATTCTCCAGGGCACGGCAACGGTTGGTAATTTCGAAAATGTTTTCCCAAGGATACATGTATTTTGAAGGTCTGAGGATGACGTTTGCCCCCTTCCACGCCGCCTCTCGTGCTGGCTCAGGTAAATCTGCATCATAGCAGAGAATGATGGCGAGTCTTGATCCTTTTGGTCCCTCGCACACATCGACCTCTGACCCGGGTGTCCAAGGCTCCTTAGGAACCCATGGATTTATCTTCCGATACTTCAAGACGATCTGGCCTTTGTCGTTAATTAAGACCATTGCATTGTATGGGAACCGTTTCTCGTCTTCGTGCCTCTCTATGAGATGCACACACAACCACACCCCATGCTCTTTGGCCTTTGCTTGGAAGATTTCTGATTCGGGCCCCGGGATCGTGGAAGCGTATTCACAGTGCGAGATATATTTGTAGGAAAATCCTTGAGTGCTATATTCCGGGAAAACAACGAGATCGACCCCCGGAAAAGAGAATACCGCCCTATCTACATAGTCACAAATTTTTTTGATATTTCTGTTGGTCCCTTCTCGATCCGTGGCAGGATAAGGATCGAATTGGACCATAACCACGCTCAAGGCGTCTTCTGAGATAGGATTGATGCAAGTCATAAAATTATCCTCCTTATTAAGTTAAATTTAAATGATTTCGCTTAAAGTTTTTTACAATTTCCTCCACCAATCCGGGAGCTTTCCGGGAGGTCCTGGCTAGCCTCACCGAGAACTCAAATTTGTCCGCTCGGTAGTGGAAAACAATGTATTCAAGAGGAACATTTTCATTGGAGTACGTAGTTCTTTCCACAGTAAGAATAGGGGTTCCAGGGTTTATCTTAAGATAGTTTGCGACTTCAGATTGTGCTGGATTGGCTCGAATGACATGACGGGCTTCTCGAAGGGAAATTCCATGCCGTTCAAAGATCGTATAGGTGGTTTCTGTTGAAGGCTTATTTCTTTTTAGTGGTTCGGCAATCTCCATAAATCGGATAGGAAGGTAGATATAGACCAATGAGAGAGGTGAATGTCGGATGAGGTAGAGTCGTCTAAACCTTACCACCTTTTCCTTTTCTTCCAGATTAAGTTCTGATCGAACTTTGGAGGAACAGGAAAAAACCTTATAATCGATAACCTTGATGGTGGGTTCGACTCCTTTTAAGAGGAGGACCTCGGTAATGCTTTTTAAATCGAGAAGTTCCTGCTCAATCCGTTTAAGGGAAACAAAGGTTCCTTTCCCTTGCTTCGTAATCAAACGACCTTCTTTTTGTAAGATATTGATGGCCTGCCTCACGGTAATCCTTCCCACTTTGTATTGGTTCATCAGTTCAACTTCACTTGGGATACAAGCTCCTGGGGGATATAATCCGGATTGAATTTTGGAATGAATGTCATTAGCAATTTGCTGGTAAAGGGGAGTTGGGTGATTCCTTTCAATCTTCACGGATCCAATATAATACATCTTAATACGTCTTGTCAATAAAAAAATTTGGGTTTTTCCCGAATTTGTCGCTAAATTTTGGTTCAATGTATTGACAGACCTCAGTTTTTTACTCTGTCCCAAATTTGCTGATAAGACAGTGAATATTTTATCCTAAAGGGGATACTCAGCTATTTCAAAAAGAGGCCTTAAATGCTCGTGAAGAGCCGCATGGAGTTAAGAATTCCTTATTGCTTCAGAGACCCCTTTTCACTCTTTCCCAGCGACAAATTCGGGAAAGAGTCAAAAATCTTCTCGGAATGCAACCCCCTATTCGTGATTTTCGGTTGAGTTGAAATGTCGCACGAAAGAGTGGAAATTCGATACCTAGTATAATGTTTCATTAAACTATTTACATAATAATCGATTTATGGTATATTGGTTCCAAAACGATTGGAGGGAATCAATATGCCAAAGAAAAGCCAGAAAGCAAAGTTGATTTTGTCTCCAGAGAAGAAAGAGCAATTGCAACGTATTGCCAATTCACGAAAGGCACCGCTCAGAGAGGTGCAGCGGGCCAACATTTTATTGCGATATTCAGAAGGCATCCCGATCATAGGTGTCGAAAAAATGGTCCACGTCAGCAGACCGACGATTTACAAATGGATAGAGAAGGCCTTGGCTATGGGCATCGAAGAAGGACTGAAAGACAAGTATCATCGGCCGAAGGAGCCAGTGATTACAGAAGAGGCGAAGGCCTGGGTCATCAATCTTGCCTGTCAGAAACCGACAGAGTATGGCTATGCTGCCGAGATGTGGACGCGAAGTGCTTTGGCGGACCATACAAGGAAATATGCTCCTCAAGCGGGACATGATTGTTTGAAGAAAGCGGGGAAGGCGACCATTCAGAGAATCCTCGAGGACCATCCGCTTCATCCTCATAAGATGGCCTATTATCAGGAGCGACGGGATCCTGAATTTGAGCAGAAAATGGCGGAGGTTTTGTGCATCTACAAGGAGATCAATCTTCAAAACAAGGCCGAAGCAGCGGGTGCCCCTCCCTCTGTGATTACGGTATCGGTGGATGAGAAACCAGGGGTCCAGGCCATCCAGAATATTGCACCGGATATCATGCCAGAACCGGGGAAGCAATCCAGAATGATGAGAGACTATGAATACAAGCGTCTGGGGACCCTGTCGATTCTGGCGACTCTGGATTTGCATGATGGTCATGTGATTGCTCAGGTTCATGATAAGCATCGCAGTCGTGAATTCATATCATTGCTCAAGGAGATAGATGCTTACTATCCTGCCGAGTCCAGAATTCGTATCATCCTGGATAACCACTCTGCCCATATTTCCAAGGAGACCATGAAGTACCTTGCCAGCAGACCGGGACGATTTGCTTACGTTCATACCCCGAAACACGGCTCATGGTTAAATCTGGTCGAAACGCTGTTTAGCAAAATGGCAAGAACCTTTTTGAAGCACATTCGTGTTAATTCCAAACAAGAACTTAAAGAAAGAATCCTGTTGGGAATTAGAGAAATCAATGATTCTCCGATCGTGCATCGCTGGAAGAAATTTGATTTCGCTCATGCTTTATAATGTAAATATATTGCTGAAACATTATACTAGATTTCAAGAAGTAACACACGCGATGGAGTTAACGCGGGGCTCTCGAAGATGACCTCGCGCATTATAGAAGATACTTTCGAATAACTCGAATGAGGGGAATAGAAAACGATTTCGTACACCCCGCCGAGGGCGGGATAGGGCTTAAGGGGGCACTTTCCGCCAAACACGACAAAGAGGGCGGGCATAGCTTTCTATAGAAGTTCTACCCGGAGTGGGTCTTGAACGTGGGTTCGCTGTGACAGCTTTGAAAAGGAGGGGAAAGGGGAGCTTCATGCTCCCCCTTAAAGGTTTACCTGGAGGCTGTTTTACCGTGAGACCGTCACCGGCTGGGTGAAGACCGCCTGATCCCCTGAATCATCGGTTACAGTCAGGCTTACAAGATAAGTTCCGGATTCCTGGTACTTTGCAAAAACCTTACTCTTGTCAGAAGTCGTTCCATCACCCAGATCCCAGTAGTAGCTCTTCACCTTTCCATCCGGATCCTTACAGGATGAAATGATCTTTGTATATTTGTACTTAGGATAATCCTGGTAAGAGATGGTGCACTCGGGCAGTTGATTGGGATTGACCGTGATCGTTTGTGTCCCTTCGGCAACCTTGCCCGTATTTGTCTCAACCCTTAGACCAATAACATAGTCTCCGGGGTCATTTAATGTTGCGCTAAACATCCGAGCCTCAGAACAAAGATCTCCGTTTAAAGTCCAGTTGTAGGAGCTTACCTTGTCAAGGGTTGGATGGCCCCCCATAACATTGGGTCTCAGAAATACCTTGAGAGGCGCCCTGTTATACTTGTTGGAAGAGACTATCTTAAAAGGCCCAACTACAAGAGAAGGGGGACTGAGGATGGTTATCTCGAGAGAATCCGTTGAAACATTTCCTCTGTCATCAAATACACTGAGCGTAACCGTGTAGGTTCCCGCTTCAGTGTAGGAATGCCCTGTCCTTCCTGGTTCTCCTCCTTCTATAACTGTTCCGTCCCCGAAGTCCCATCGGTGAGTGAGAGTGACACCAAAATCCTTAGCCATTCCCACATTCCCTGTTACACCAAAAAAAGCCCCATAGGGTGCATAAATCGGTTTATCAAGCTTCTGAAAACTCTTGATCTTAAACTGGAGCATCTCATAGACATCAACCTTTATTGGACTGCTCTCGACCGTGGTTGCGGTATAATCAAAGCCCTCTATATAGGCCACATACTTAAACTTGAGATCATCCACTCTCTTTGTAGCCGTGTAGGTCAGAGTGTCCCCGCTCACATGGGAGTCATCAGGAAGAACGAAGTAGCCAGAAGGGGTCCCGTAACTTGCCGATATCTTCGCAGAAAGAGTAAATGGAACACCAAGCTCCACCTTCTTTGGCGAAATGATCGAGACAAGAGGTTTTGGAACCTGTGAGACAAAGACCGAAATCGAACTCTCTCCCAGAGAGTTCGGGATATTGGGATCCCATGCCTGGGCAACTACGCTATGCTTGCCCAACTCCTCAAATAAAACCTCAATGGTCTGGTCCCCATAAGTTTTTCCATCTACAAGGAATCTAAAAGAACAGGCCATCCTTTCAGGACAGCTAACCTCCGCCTGATAGGTTGCACCCTCCCCAAACATGACGCCTTTTGGACCGGAAAGTATGACCCTCGGCTTTTGGGGAGTAGCGACATCTATGGTCAGGCTTTTTTCCGTAAAAGTATCGGGTATCTCTTCAATAAGCGCTTTTAACTTAAGCGCCTTTCTTCCTGAGGCACTAAAAGAAACCCGTGCAGAAGCTCCCTCCGGGGTGATTTGCATATCAGAAGGCCCAGACCACTGGTAGGAGGCCCTTCCTATGTTGGTCTGTGATGCGACTTGACAGCTTCCTTTCTCCCCTACATAGAGCTTTGGGGAACAAGAAAAAGAGCTTACTTCGATTGCAGGTAGATCGTAATTCACCTGAATCGAGGATACAGAGGGGGATAAATAATTGACATTTGTCCTCAGGCTGAAAAATACTTTGAAATAACCTGAGGATAAAGATCCCCAGGCAGACTGCGGGATACTTTGAAATTCACCTGTTGTATTTCCATCGGTTGAAATACTTGTAATTTTAACCCATGACCCATTCTGATACTTTTTGTAGGTAGTGCCATTATCATCCGAAACCGCCCATCTTATCTCAGTCCCCGAAGGTTCGTTTTTAACCACTGAGACACCCTTTACTAAGCTTGCCCTCATATCAGCAACCTTTGCAGTTCCAACCCTTCCTGACTCCGTGGTAAACCTGAGCCATAAAAGGGTGATGCCTCCAAAAGAGGGGGAGGACGTGCAGGAAGTATTCGAACCCATTTCAACTTTATACTGAATATAGTTGTTACTCCCGATAAGGTTCCTGATGGAATAACCGGTTGATGGAATGAGCAACCACTCCCCCATACTGGATGGGGTTGAACCGTGGCGCAGATAAATTGCCCCACTGGCACCTGTTGGAACGTAGAGGTTATAAGTTATGGTCTCTTCCCCAGCAGTCTCGCTTAAATTATGAACTTTTGAAATAAAGTTTACTGAGCAGTGGGTTGGCAAATTAAGAACAATTTTCCCTTCCGAATTTAGTTTCGTCCCGTTAAAAGTTCCACTGTTTATATCCGTCTGGCTCTCTACGATCTGCACCCAGCCGCTCTTTCCGAGCTCCCACCTGCCAAGAGAGGACCTGTAAAGCGCGGAACTGTTTCCCGATGCCTGGGAGAGGTCCAGATCTCTCACCTCTGAAAATCCTGTTGAGCAAATGAGTAAAACGAAAAATGCAACTAACACTGAAATCCTTCCCTTCATAAGAACACCTCCTTATCTTGATATGGGTTTTACCCCGTTAGAAAGTCCCGCCATTCCTGCCTGTCGGCAGACAGGTATGGCGGGAATGATATAAATAAAGCTTCAGTTCCTTATCCCGTAAGAAAATTCTTTTCTAACGGGACTTACCGAAAGGACGGGGTATAAAGCCCCGTCCTTTCTAACGGGGTTTTACTTCAGCGCGCCTGTTCTTCCACCGGCTTTTTAAGTCGATATAACAGCACTTCCCTTTTCCACTCACCTCCTTTACAAGGGACCCGAGATACTCCCGAACCGCCCCGGCCCTCTTAAGAGCAAGCCGGTCGTTATAATCCTTTTCTCCAATATCACAGGTATAGCCTGTGACCTTATACTGAATATCCCTGGAAAGACTATCGAGCTTTGCTTTCTCTGAAGGCTTAAGCTCAAAAGAGTCGAAATCAAAATAGACTCTCTCATTTGACTTCTCTTCCTTCTCAGCTTTCACAGGAGGAAGTGGTTTAACCTGAATTTGTGGGAGTTTAACCTCTCGTATATCCATCCTCAGGGGTTTTGTCTCAAGTTTTGGCTCTGGCTTTGAGATTTTTACAGGACTTATGGTTTTAGGGGTCTGTGAGGGGACTTGAGCCTTTAGAATAAAGGCAGGAGCTTCCTTAAAATAGGCATTTTCAGAATTGTAGACGTAATAAGGTTCCTGTCCAACAAAAAGGAAAAGCGAAAGAATAAGAGAAAACATCGGAGGCTCCTTTAATAGAGCACAAGGAATTGTGCTTCATTAGAGTATTACTTTTTTGCCCCGGTCTATATTCTCTCTAAGCCCCTCCCTTCGCTCTTCCTCCATCACTTTAAAGATAGCCTCAGAGATTGAAAGGCCACCAAGGGTATATTCTTCCAGCCTCCCATATTCATCAGGTCTTGTGGTATAAAGAAGCTGAAAAAAACGGTCAATAATTAGCCTTCCAACTGTGAAACCGACAGGGGTATAGATAAAAACCTCTGAGTAGTTACCTGAATCCGTATGAACAGATTTTAGAATTTCATAGGCCCCATCGGAGAGCGAGACCCTCTGGGATCTTTTTAGTGCCTCAATGCTTTCTAACCTCTGGCGGAAAAGAAACATGAAGTCTGCATTCTCGATGATTGCCTGGCCCGCCGGGATACGGTAAAAGTCGTTGATACTCTGGGTAATCGAGATACAGGCCCCCTGGTATTTACGAAAACGCCTGTAGGCTGCCTCCATAAACTCTGTGGTATTGCCGCCGGTGAGAAGGTCCCATGCCTCATCAATAATGACGATCTTCTTCTCAGTGCGGTCCCGAATAACATCCTGGTTGATCTGAAAGATAAGGGTAAGAAGAACAACCTCCTGGAGATCCTTTTTGGCCTTGAGGTCCTCAAGCTCCAGAACCACATATCTCTGTTTGGGATTGAGTGTCGATTCCCCCTCAAAGTAGCTGGCATAGGCCCCCTTTAGCGTATAAGGATAGAGCCTCTTCGAAAGCTCCTTCTGCACCGGATCGGAACCGCTCGCAAGAAACTCTGCCACATCGGTTACAGTCATCGCCCTCCCCAACTTTTCAAACTGGCTTTGGATTGCCTCCTCAATGAATGAACGGGAGAGCTCATCAAGGGCCTGGGAGGATGCCATCTGGGCAACGATCGACTTTAGCTGGGGCATCTCATCATTGATATCAATCACATTTGAGAAGGGATTGAGGCAGACCCCTCCCTCCCTTCCGAAGACGATAAAATCGCCCCCAAGAAATCGGCAGAGCTTCTCATAACTTCTTCCAACATCGATGGTCCATACCTTCGCACCAACACCGAGATAGGAGAGAGTCAGTTCATTTGCAAAAACAGATTTCCCGGCACCTGTTGACGCAGAGATGACCCCCGAGTATCCGCCCGTAGGGTTGGTAAAGATATCAAGTGCCTGAAGCTGCCCCCTTCGACCAACGAAGGCGAGGACCGGAGGCCCCATCCCTTTCCACTCCGATTGAACAGGAAGAAGCTCTGAGACATTGGATGTTGTAAAGGTCTTTCTTCTTCTGAGGTCCCTCTGTGCGCCAGAGACATAGCCCATTGGAAGCATCTGAAGAAAAAGCGGAAGCATGATATAGGTATCCTCCTGGAGGATAAACCCTATGGAACGATAAAGCGATTGAAGGGCCCCTGAGGGGGGGCCACGGCATAAAACCTTCAAAATTCAATTAAGTGATGGTAAACCCCGTTAGAAAGTTTTCAACTTTCTAACGGGGTAAAGATATCAAGATCGGGCAATCAAGAGGGCAAAGGAGGTAACTGGGGGCCAAGGGGAACAGTGGGTGGAGTGATAAATAAAATAGGGAAAGCTCCGAAAGACTAAATTCAAAGCAGAGAATTCATTTTACAGAAAGCTCTTGTCTAATTTCAGGTTCTGAATTGTCGGAATAAATTCCTTCCTTGATGATTTGGTTTGTCACTTCATCGAGATATTTGCGTAAAGTTTGGTCCAGCTCCAAAAACTCCGGCCAAAGTATCCCGTCCAGGAATGTTTTTGGCACAATAGCCATCACTGTCGTACGTCGTTGTCTTGGATAGCAAAATGGTTCAATCCCGTAACGACGCAGTAATGCCACAAGGAGCCTTCTTGACCACGTGTCCGGCATGGTGAATTTAAATTCCAATGGCGGATCTTGTTTCTGAAGAAGATACAACCGGGCTCGCATTCGCTCCAGGGCATTTGCAGCAGCAGTCCGCTCACCGAGTGTGGCTGCACCAGCAAAAAGTGCCTCGATACGGTGGAGTTTTTCAATCAAACGTATTCTCTCGTCCATTTGTTCACCATAAGCCAAAGTTCTTCATGCCAGTCTTTTGAGATCTTCAACGTTCTTAATGTGACGGATTGAGTAGGTATATCCCTGTTCACATAGAAACAATTGGCGTTTGAGGGCGAAGTCCTGTTCCACGGTGTCCTGGCTCACCAGGGTATAAAAATGCGCCTGATTCTGGCCTGCTTTGGGCCTCAAAATTCGCCCGAGCCGCTGGGCTTCTTCCTGGCGAGAACCGAAAGTGCCTGAAATCTGAATCGCCACGGAGGCATCGGGCAAATCCACGGCGAAATTGGCAATCTTTGATACGGCCAGGATCTTGATGCGGCCTGCCCTGAAGTCTTCATAAAGTTGGTCCCGTTTTCTTTGTGGCGTCGTCCCTGTCAGTACAGGGATATTGAGAGATTCTGCCAGCCCTTTGATCTGTTCAACATACATGGCGATAATGAGACAAGGTTCATCGGAATGCTGGTTTAGCAGATGCCGAACCACCCTTTCTTTGAGAGGATTTTCTGAAGCAATGCGGAATTTGGAGCGGGCATCAGCCAGGGCGTAAGGCATTCTCACCTCCTCCGGCATGGGAAGTCGAATTTCAGTGCATACGGCCGTGGCAATCCATCCCTGACTTTCCATCTCCTTCCAGGGCACGTCAACCTTCTTGGGTCCAATGAGGGCAAAAACGTCATCCTCCCTTCCGTCTTCCCTCACCAGAGTGGCGGTCAATCCGAGCCGGCGTCGTGCCTGAAGGCCAGCCGTAACTTGAAAAACAGGCGCTGGCAGCAGATGAACCTCATCATAAATAATCAGTCCCCAGTTGCGTTGATCAAACAGGGGGAGGTGAAGGAAATCTTCATCGGCCTTTTTGCTGTAGGTCATAATCTGATAAGTGGACACGGTAACAGGGCGCACGTCCTTGAGACTTCCGCTATACTCGCCTACTTGATCCTCCTGGAGGGTGGTCTTATCGAGCAACTCGGTAATCCACTGCCGCACAGCAGTAACGCTTGTGGTCAAAATCAGCGCTGAGGATTGGACCTTCTCCATACAGGCCATACCGACAATTGTTTTGCCCGCCCCGCATGGCAATACGATCACACCGGAGCCGCCACGATCCGAACCGTCAGCGTGAAAAGCCGCGACGCTTTCGAGTTGATATGGCCGCAATGCAAAAGGAATTCCAGAGCGCACCGTGGTGCGGAGAGCAAATGAGAGAGGCTCGCCCGGGGTGTATCCGGCTACATCCTCCGCTGGAAATCCGATCTTGATCAATGCTTGTTTGATGCGTCCCCGCAGGAGCGGATCAACCAGGAAATCAAGGGACGAGAGTCTGCCTGCGAGGAGCGGGGCAATGTGCTTGTTTCGGGAGATTTCTTCTGCCAGCGGTTCGTCCGAGGCGGAAAGGATAAGGCCCTGCGAATCTCGGCTAAGACGGAGACGCCCATAACGGGAGGCAAAGTCATGGATTCCAACGAGCACATGTTCGGGTACAGGGTACTTGGAGAATTGACTCAGCGTTTCGATGACTTCGATTAGTGGAACACCCGCCGCGCAGGCATTCCAGACCGATAGAGGCGTGATCCGATAGGTGTGGACGTGCTCGGGCGATTTGATAAGTTCTGCGAATCGTGCCAACCGGTCGCGAACCTCCATGTAGCGGGGGCTGTCCACCTCCACCAGAATGGTGTGGTCACCCTGAACAATTAAAGGATTTTCCGGATGATGGATTGTCATGAAGGAACTATATAACCCAATTTCTTCAGCGCCGAACGGAAAGCGCGTTGATTCTTTTTCGGAACCGCCAACCTGTCGGGGCCGGCAAGAAAGCAGTATTTCCGGGCATCGAAGTCGCTGGCAATCAGCGCCGCCGTTGCTTCATCCTTGACCCTGAAAAGAAGGGCTTCTTCTCCTTCCTTGACAGAGGAAACTTTTTCGACCACATCCCGCAGGAAGACATCCACTGTGTCAGGGATTCCTGTGGAGGAATTGGATCTCAGGAAGGTGGTAATTTCTTCCATAGAGCCACCTGATTCAAAGAAAGTCAACATTTGATGGGTGTTCAGTTCCCAAACATAGTCGCTTTTCAAGATGGCGCACATCTCCAGGCCGGCGATTTCGTCTGGGGACAGCTTTTTGCTCTGAGTTACAGCGATTTCATGGTTCGGAAGAATAGCAAAGAGATTCCGTGTTCCCTCCGTTGTTACAGGAGGAGTCCAGGTATTGCTGATATCAAAAACAAACGCGCCCAGACCATTCAGCCTCACGTAGAGCAACCCGTCATACCGGCTGCAGAAACTCATCTCATCCTTTCCCCATCGATCGCCCAGTTCCGGCCAGAGGTGATGTGGAAAAACATAGGCAATATCCACCAGGCCCAGTGTCGTCAGGGATTCCATCAGCAGGGCCCGTAGGTACTGCCGTTCCAGGTCCCCCTTAATATCCCCAAAATGGCCATACTGATGCTCCGAGAAATAGAGATTATAAGGTTCTTCAGTTACCATGAAGTTGTCCCCGGAGGCGAAAGCAAAACGATACGCCTCCTCCATACTCAACCACTGGTTAACAGGCCAGAGACAAATGGAATCAACAATAGGGATCTTACGCTCGGAAGGTGACGTCATATACCGTCTGGCCCTGCCGGACTGACCCCGAATATGCTCTATTCTATTAAATTCATCAAAATCGTCATTGCTCAAGAAAGCGTCCACGCCGTCCTTGTATCGGCTTACATCCGGTCCATTCAGCATTTCCTTGCCAGCCTCAGTGAGAACCAGAGTGCCAGCCCTGGGTTTGGCCCATTTGCATTGTTGGATGAGCACTCCCCAGCCATGGGCCCGGACGGCCCCGACCTTTTCCTCATATTTATTTGTTTCTTCAAAAGGCGATTTAAGATCAAAATCGGACGAATCGAGTGCTGTTGAAAGAAGCCGTACGGCACTGTCCGTAGGACGGCGGCCTTTTTCAGTCACCTTAATCTTTCCCCCCTGAACCAGCCTCAGAACACGCCGCAGCTCGATGAAAACAACCTTTTCCCCTTCATGAACATGAATGGGACGGGGTGATTGATCCCGGCTGTGCGAATAACGCTTTGGAGGAAGATAAGAGGCAGGAAGGGAGTCTACGGTTTTGACCTTCGCTGGCGCAGGCTGAGGAAGAAAATCCTGTAGCGCCTTTATTAACTCTTTCGGAACCTCATAGATGTTCAGCGTATTTTGCTGGAACATCAGAGCGGTTAATACGGCTTGATCCGGCCTCATCCACGGATTGGGCAGCGGGGCCGAAATACCATATTTTGATGAAAAAACGCTGGGATTAATACGTCCATCATGGAATGCAGCTTCCGCCAACAAAAGGCGCTCAATATTAGACATATAATTCAAAACTCCCTGAAGGTCCTTTTCAACCTTTCGGGCCATTGCCTCAATAAGATCGCCTTTTCGTGTCAGGCTTTTGGGCAAATCCATTTTACGAGCCAGTGCTTTTAGAACGTCAACGTTAAAATCTTCAAGAATTTTCTTCGGATAATTCAGCATCGATGATTACTCCATCCATGGCTATATAAAGTTTTATAATGGTTTTACCTCAAACCCATATTCCCGGCAACGCTTGATGAAATTGGCTGGGTTGGATGTGCTTTTGACAAGAAGATAACCTGGCGGTCCACCAGGGTCAATGTACCCTTTCAACTTGCTGTGATTTCTGATGATTGAGAGCATCGCCGGGTTTTCCGGTTTAACGATAGCGCTACAAGCCTGGATGCACAAGACGCCATCTATTTCTGGTTTCTCTTCAAGGAGACTTCTGATGCCTGATGGTAGAGGCTCCAACTCTTTCAGAAGATTAAGAAGTTCTCGGCCCGCAGAGGTTCGGGAAGGCATCTCGTTCATGGCTTTCCTATCGAGCTGAAATTCAAAGATCCGGTCGATCCTTTTGATTCTGCAATAGCGAAACAGGGGAATCAGCTTCTCCACCGGCAGATCAGCTCCTGCAAAGACACATAGATTGGGTAACACCCGAAAATCCTCTGCTTTCAGCGGCCTTGGTGACGGCGACTCAAGGTCTAATATGATCCGCCCTGTATGGTTCAAAGAGAACCAGTCGATTTTTTGCTGTTCATCTACATAAGCCCAGCCGGCATCAAAAAGGGCCCGAATCAGGGCCTGCTGCCCTTTATGGTCTAACCAATCCTTCCACTGATAGACCGACAGGTCGACATCCCTAATCGCCAGATATTTCGCCATTGCGATAAGCTCTTTTTCCGGCAATCTACTGAAGGCGAGAAACAATTCCCCGATCTTGTCATACCGTAAAGCCCGTTCTTCGAAGCTGGCAAAAAACAGGATGAGAAATTCGATAAGGCATGATTGAAGTGCCAAGGTAGGGCGCCATGAATTAAATGGGGTATACCGCTCGACCAGTGTCAACAGCCCCAGACGGGCAATGGTTTGAAGCTTTGCCAGGTTGTCTCCCCAGAAGGCATTGAACTGCTTTCCTTTCTTATAAGAATCGAGGTGATTTTCGATCACCTCACTGGCCAGAAGAAAAGAGGCCATGCTGAAAAGGTAATACTGATTAAAATTTGCCTCCTTGCAAAAGCGATTCGTGTCGGTCAAATTTGGAAGGCCGTCGACACTCTTCGGCCTGATTCTGCCTGAAAGGAGAATGCATGCCGCTGCTTTCCACACATAGTCTGAATAAGGATATGTCTTGTCTGCTGGAAGCATAGAAATTGTTTCCTGTTGGTTAACAAATTTCAAGATGGATTCGGGAAGGTTCCTTTTCATCCTTTTGGACCCTTTTTCGTTTGGATAATGATTTACCATGTCCGCTTGACACCAGAACCATAAAAATGTTGGCTTATGCCTCTTTATTATCTTACGCCATGCTCTGCGCTATGCAATTTTCTGAGTAACTCCAAAGGGTAACCGAATTTTGAAGGTTCGACCCCGCCGCTTTCTATTAAGAAAATTTGCCCACATCTTTTGGATCAATCGAAAGAATCTTCTCTTTCTTTACTGCCAGTCTTTTCTTTCTTAAAAGGAAACTAAACTTACGTGGTATCCCTGTTTGAAGGGCTTCCTTAGCATCATTGAGGATGTTTTTCTGAAGAGGAGAGGAGAGATCTGCATTCTGGACTACTCTCTTGAAGCGTTTCCTCATGGGATCTGAAATCTGGAGAATATTTCCAGGAGGATCATAAAGCTCAAAAACCATCTTCCAATAGATGCTGGTCAATTCCACAGCCTGAAAGAAAAATTTCATATAATCTTTTAAATACTGGGTAAACTTTTCAGAGGAAAGGCCATCGTTCTTTAGATCTTCATAAGCCGTCTTATAGGGGCCGATCCATTTTATCCCCCTCAAGATTAAAAGGAGACCGTCAACCCAATCCTCAATCTCCTCTTCCTTCGGATAAATCCCATGACTTTCCACAAAAGCCCTCTGGATAAAATATCGAAACCAATCTGGTGCATTATGGGAGCTTTGAGGATCAAGGTCAACCCAAAGGTTAAAGGACTTATCCATGAAGTCTTCATTGGAATAAAGGGTATGAAACAACCCCACGTCCTGATAAATTTCGCATTCCCGGTGGATTTTCCGATTCTCCCCTCTACGGTAATAAGGACCTGCAATATCATTTACCAGAGGATGAATGATTTGATCGGCGGCCATATGGGAAAGATACCCGCAGGCAAAGGCAAATTTGTCTAAATCGTTGCCATCCCATTCCTGTACCTCCCAGCGAGTGTCCTTCCATGTCAGTTCAATGAGCATAAGAGGAAATTGGTTAGGTTCCCTCGAGTGAAGAAGGTAAGACCACCCATCGACGCCGAGCGGTTTATCCGATTGCTCAAGGAGGAGGCTTTTCATTCCTTCCCACTGGCTTCCATAATAAGATAAGTCTGGACCGATGGATCCAAGATTGAGATAAGGTTTTCTTTCATCCGCATCAAGGATGTTAATGAACTCTTCATATTCACCCCCATCTTGAAGGACTTTTACAGCTTTATTGCAAATCAGCAGATGAGCAATATTGGCAGGCACGATTGTCTCCTCTCAAAAATAGAAACCCATTCCTCATTTATTTTGATGTTCAATGGCTCCAAGCACGCTCTGCACGAACGTCCCCAAAGAGTTGACAAATCCCGTAATAGCTTTAAGAAAGCTTCCATCGAATGATTGGAGTGACCTATGGTGTAGATTTTCAAGCGGCCGCAGTAAGACTCCTCAGTCATTATTCTTTCCTAAGCTATGGTTTTCGGCAGTGTTTCAGGTGGTAAAGTCTCTCTTAAAAGGTCTTTGTATGCATTCAGATCTTCTTCTAATGAACCGAACCAAGATCTAAGCATAGATAACAACACAGCCAGAGCATCATCACTAAGGGCGATTGGTAGTGGGTCATATACTGCTCTATCAGTAGGGAGGATTATTTGAATTCTATCAAGCCTTGCAACACCTTCTGCAACGCCAATATCTGTTACACCTGGACAATAAAAGAACTGATTGTACATCAAAGCCTTTATCCTGCTTACCATTATAGTGGGGAATCCCCCCGGGTGGTCGGCCTTCTCTATGTTGTAAATCGGTATAAGAGCTAAGCAATATTCCTGTAAATGTCCTTTGCCAATTTTACGTAAGAGTATTTCTATATCTTTAAAAATAATAGGGGAACCCCATACTATAATTGCAAGCCTTTTATTTGCTTTACTTATGATAAGTTCCTCTGTCTCTCTTAAATTCAGAGATTTTATGGGCAATTTACCCCTCCCTCTAAAATCATTTTCAGCCAAATTTCTTATATGGAATTTTGTTGAATAATGTTCTTTGGGGTCGGCCCTTTCAACGTCCATCACCCTTGGAATTTTGTTTATGTGGAGTATCGGAGCCCAGCAGAGTTGGCCAATGGTTGGCTCTTTTCTAAAGCTATCTTTGGGCAGATCCTTATAAAATTGGGTAATTATTTGCGTAATTCCCATCAGTCAACCAATACCTCGGCTTTTCCTGACAAATCCCCCTGAAGATCTTCATCATCCAAGAGTTTTGTCCCTCTTTGGTAAACCTCGTCATAGATTGGTTCAGGAGCCCCTGCTTGGCTTTCAAGCCCCTTTTTATACCTTGTTTTCAACCTTTCAATGATTTCTTTACCTTTTGCAACCTGTTTTGGGGAGAGCTTAATCATCTCTATAGGTTCGGGTTTTTCAGGTCTCCTAGCCTTAGAAAAATCCAACAAGTCTCCCCTTTTTGCGTCAAGCATTGGTTCAGTTTCGAAATAAACATAGTCCAAGAGTCCGAAAGTATCGTCACCCCATTTTGAAATTGCCTCGTGAAGAGGAGAAATAAGGTATATTGGGAGCTTACGTTCAATGTCTGTTCTATCTTCCTTACACCAATAGAGAAAATAATCATCATCAACAAACTTACTCTCATAGGCACCTTTATCTATTAGTCCGTCGCTGTAAGCTTTTTCAATGTATTCCAACGACTCGTTACAAAATGGTCCATAATGCACGAACTTCCATGGCCAGCCGGTAAGAGTTTTCCCATTATTCTCTCTTGCCCAATAAAGGTCAGCAAGATAGAGAAATTTCACGAGCCTAATGGGACTTAATTTCATCCCCCTCTCAGTGGCATAGCACACAATGTATTGGATCAACTCCAAAACTTCGATTTTCATATTATTTCCTTTAGCATAAATATCAAATGGGTCTAAACAGGATTCGGAGTCACAATCAATTTTAAGCGATATTTCTTTTCATCAAATGCTGTTTGTATATTAGACATTGGCTCACTAACGTATCTATCAGAAGAAGTTATTTTTAAACGAATAAAATTCGGATTGCATTCGATAACTATACAATCGGCTGATTCCCTATAACGTGGATCACCTAATGGCTTTGTATTTCCTAACATTTTCCCAATGGCCTCTACTGTAATGATTTTATCTCGCCATTTTAGTATCTGAGATACTTTGCTGATCCGGGAATAAATCAACTCCTCAAACATTTCACCAGAAGCGACGACTGTTTCTGAACCCTTTCGCACATAAGCAGACCCAGAAAAATGTGGCTTGTCCTTACTAAAAGGGACTAAAACTGCCAGATAATCTGTATTTTCCTTCTTCATGAGACGAGTTTGAAAAGTTACCTTAGGATAGCATTTATCTTCACATATTTCCCTAATTGTTCTCTGTAGCGACTCAGGACCTTTTATTCCTTGAATCGTTCTATCGTTCTTTACCCCTATGAAAAGAATGCCGATTTGACCTTCCTGAACGCTGTTGGCAAATCCGCAAATGGTTTTTAGAAAGTCTTTTCTATCACCTTCTGTTTTTCTCTCAATGAGGCTATCTTCAAGATTCATTAGCCTCGCTTCTATCTCCTGATCCGAGAGCATTTTATTTAACTCCTTAACTATCTATGGTCTTCTATGATTTTTATTTCTGCTTCGGTTAAGCCATAAAGTTTGTAGACGATTTGGTCGATGAGCCAGTCGGTTTTGCGGAGGTTTTCTTTCAAGGGCAAAAGTTTTGAGAGGGATTTTTCGTATTCGGATCTTATGTTTTCATATAACTCCCTCGATTTCAGGTTTGTCTGGATTCTGGCTTTGTTTTTCTCCAATATTTTCCAAAATTCCTCAAAAGGAAGACTTTCTTCTCCTTTCTGGTAGTCACCCAAATAGTTTTTGACCTGTGTTTTTCCAGTAAGGGCCTCAATACATGAATTCCCCTCAGCATCTGATTTAATTTTTAGCTGGCTATCAAGCCATTCAAGGTATCCCTTGGTCTCCTTTTGTTTCTCTTTGTTGATCTCAATCATTTGCTCTGCAAGAAATGTGAGAGTATCATGAACTACATCTGACTGTTCCCATAAAGCACCATCAGGAATCTGCCAGTTTTTGTGAAGTGGATCAGCATTGTGTTTTTTAACGAGCCCTGCATCTGGTTTATGTTCTTTCAATAATCGGGATTCAATGAAATAGAAAATAGTATCTGGCTTTGAGGTTTCAATAAATTTTTTGTAGTGATTCTTAGCTTCGTCAAGCAATTTTTTCCGGCTTTCTCTAGCCGTAACAAAGGAAATTAAACGGATTGGGAGCTTTTCAAGATTGACTATTTTTACTTCTGCAAAGACTCTTCCAAATTCAGGTACAAGCACTCGATGCACGAAAGATAGGAATTCAGAATTGAGAAGAGACAGAATAAACTCTAATGAAAAAACTTCTACCTTTAATACAAGATTATGTACATTGTTTAGATTGATATATTGCTTATCGTCAATCGTAGCAATTAGAGTGTCGGCTGTCTGGCGAATTACAATTTTTTTCAGTGCAAAAAACGGAGCTGATGGGCGAGGTTCGGCAAGCCATTCACCATAGCTTATCCATCTTGAATACTGAGGGTCCAGATCGTACTTAGAAATATCTTCTCCTCTTAAATAAGGCTTATAAGTACCATCTTTTTTATAATCACTATCGAAGAAACGCCTCTCGACTATTTCTTTGGTTTGTGGTGGAGATCCTTTTCCAATCTGATATGGCTTGCAACCAACTACTATTAAACAAATCCCTTTTAAAGGGACACCTTTCCTATTTACCCTTTCGAACAAATTCAAAATATCTGAAGTAAGATATTCTGTTATCCTTTTACCTTCAAAAATTTCAACTTGTTTCTGTTTGAGTTCGGCCCAATTTATGCTCAATTCCTCTGGTTTCTCGGAAACAATTCCGAGCATTAATTTACTGTTCAAATTTGGCTGATCCTTATTAACGATTTCGATGCAAGTTTCTACAGTTGCATCTTTAAAGACAGATTCTTTAAAAAAGATAACTTGTTGTAACTGGTTATCGGTGAGAATTAAGCTCCGAAGATTTTCATAATAGTGTTCCGAAAGCCAAGTGGTAGGTGTGATGTAAGATTGAAAACCATCTTTTTTTAAAAGTGAAAGGGCCTTCTCAATAAACAAAGCAAAGCTATCAAATTGATATTCAGCTGCCTTATAATTTTCTTTTAAAAAGGCTTTTGATCGAGAATCAAATACAATGCCGTACGGTGGATTCCCGATTACCACTTCAAACCCGGGATTAGGTAAGGATTTCCCGTGGTGGTCATAAAACACTTCTGGAAATTCCAATTCCCAATGAAAATAATTATTTTCTTTTGCAATATCAATGGATTTATCAAAATAATCTTGTACCCAAGCCTTATTCATTAGTTCCGATTTCTTAAGAATATAATTGTAAAGGGCTATGAATATATTTTGGTCAATTTCTAACCCGAATAACGAGCTTGCCCAGATATTCGCAACCAAACGCCACTTATCTATCCTTTCTCTGTTTAATAATTTATAAATCTCTTCCTTTTCTTTTACATCTTGAATCTTTTCAGTGGGTCTCTTTTCTATCACTTGATAGTCCCCTACAGCCAATCCCAAATCAACTGACATTGGTGCAAGTTCAAGAGGGAGTCCAATTTGAGAATCAGCATCCCTTTGCTTAACTCCTATTTTCTTAGGTAATATTTTTATATCAGTTAGCTTTGCACCAACAAGCGAGTTCCCCAATTTCAGGTGATGGTCTAAAAAATTGAGAGGTTTACCTTTTGCCACGGTGTAAAGCCACAAAGAGAGTTTCGCTAACTCTACCGCCATAGGATTCAAATCTACTCCGAAAATGCATTTCTCTACAACCTCACGTCTTGCCCATCTTATGTCCTCATCTTCTGTTTCTTTTAAACCATATGGTTCTGCAGATTCCCTAATCACAATCTCCTTTGAATGTACCTCGAGAGGTTCACCATTTAAAAATTTGAGGAGTTCTCTTGCCAAAAAATCTGTCGCCTCGACAAGAAAATGTCCACTTCCCATAGCAGGGTCGAGGACCTTTATAGAAAGAATCTCATCGATAAGACTTCCTTCAGCCTTTCTAAGTTCTTTCTCATGAAATTCCCTATTCGACCCCCTCGTCACTTTGATCTTTTCCTTAAGCTCTTCAATCTTTTCTAAGGTCTTTTTCCGCTTGTCTTCAACCAAAGGCCCGAGGGTGTTTTCAACGATATATTTAACGATATAATCAGGGGTGTAATAAGAGCCGGTAGCTTTACGTTCGCCTTTATCCGTCACAAGATAAATTTCTCCTGCAAGGACCTTCTCGTCTTCTCTAATTATCTTCTTTTGCTTTTTAGCCTCATTAAATAAGACAAAGACTTCTTTGCCTTTATCCTTGGTCGGAACGAGTTCTTGATCTGCAATTTTCAATTTATATTCCAGAAGCCCTTCATAGATGGAGCCCAAGTGCCTGATTTCGAGGCTTCCATAATCGATATATGCCTTATCTTGGGAACGGGAAAGGAGATCAATCGCTTTCGCCACATAGAGGTCACCTATCCTGTACTTTTCCAGAAAGTCATGTTTTTCCGGGTCAAATAACCCGCCGTTATAAGGAGGAACTCCAAGTTCTTTATTGCCTCCATTGATGATCTCAAACAGCTCTTTCAGTTTATTCCAATATCCAATTGTTGAGGTTGCGATGGGCTCATTTTTATCGAGTCTACTCGCCAGTTCTTTTTTAAAGGCATCCAGGCTGTATGATTCGGTATAAAGTTTATTAACTCCAAGGGGGAGAAGGTTACGATACTCTGCATAAAGAATGAATAGAAGCCGATAAAGATGGATAAGAGAATTGTCATGAATTTCTTTTAATTTGTTGTCTGATAGGTTATTAGCAGAGGTTTTTAGAAACCCCTGTGCCAATATCTTAAGGGCTTGATAGATATTCTCTTTAAGTTCCTCTCCAACTGCCTCTGCATAATCAACACTTCCTTTATAGACTTTTTCTATAAATTTGGGAAAAGCATCCCTACTAAAGAGAACGTAAAAATATCGAAAATCTTCTGGGGTCCCAGATTCTATAATGTCTTCAAGGTCGATCTCATAGAAAATATCAAGCCGCTTTGAGGTCTCACGTTCATAGAGCCTCCAGTATTTTCCGTCAGTAAGAATCCCCCATTTTACACCGGTAAGCCACAAATATCGACTAATCTGAAGTGATGGGTTTTGAACCTCGAACGGATCAGCTTCCGTTTTAAGTTTCTTATCGAGAGGCCTTCCCCATCGTTTGGCCTCCGCGATACAGGTTACCTTATTAAAGTAATCTTCTTTTTTCCCTTTTTGTGCAGTTTTTAAACTCTCATTATTGAGAAAGAAAGCGTAATCAGGCCTCTTTGACCATTCACCTGCGGGAACAGGGGGATTGACGTCAAACACCCACCCGAAGTAATCCAGAACCTTATCGAGAAAATGTTTTCTTAGCTGGTCCTCATTGATAGCTTCAAATCTGCTCCTGTCCCAAATCCCCTTTACCTTCTTAAAAATTCCCTTAAGTTCAGAAATGGGGATCTTGAATTCTTCCTCTTTCGGAAGGAGTTCATCCAAATAATAATTAGAGAACAATCCTCTATTCCGGTGGGCCCTCATGATTTACCCTTTGCTATGATAATAGCGACTGAAAATAATTCAGGATTCCTTTCAATAACCAGTTCCTCTTCTTCAAAGCGGTCAAGGGTCCTTTTAAGTTCGTCTTTTAAATCTTCAATCCTTCGCTCAGACCCCCTTATGGCTATGGTCATATCTTCCCCTAAAGAAAGCCTACTCCTATAATCTTTCGATCTTTCTTCTTCCTCTTTAATTCTCCTATCAAAAAACTTTTTGGCGTCCTCCCTCTTGATATTGATCTCCCGACTCTTTCTAATCTGGACGGAAGTACAGAGATCTTTTGCCTTCTGAAGGGCTGCACTGTAAGCATTATGATGCAAGTCTCCAATTTTCGGAAGGAATTTATCTACATCGCAGGAAGATACATCTCGTTATTAAACTCTGCAATAAGTCTTAAAGCAGGGAAATAAATATCACCGTCAAGAGTCACGAATATTGGGAGAATATCCTCATTTATTGTTTTACCTGTTGCATCATCGAAGGCCAGAAGAAAATTGAATAGGATCCCATCCTTATCAAATCTATCCGTGTATTTTATTGTAGCACGACCCCAAAACCTGTAAGATTTATCCCGACAATAATCGATGATGCTTTCGAGCAAAGGGTGGCCAAAGGCCATAAATTGGACATCTTCCCCTAAATCTTTTGCAACCTCTTTAGTAAATGTGACTGCCTCATACTTCTCCTTCACTCCTTCTCGGAGTATATCTTTCGGAGGGGTAAGTCTATATACGAACTTCTTTTTAGTGGGTTCAAATTTTCCACCCAAGAGATCGAAGAAAGATCGGACAAATCTCTCTATTTCCTTCTCGGTAGTGCTTCTTTCCCTGCTCTTTTCTATAACTCTAAGGGTTTCTTCAAGATCAAATCTTTTGAGGTCCATCAGGAAGGCTTTCTCAATAGTATCAAACGCCGCTCTCCTTTCATCAATAGCTCTTTCAATGTCTTGGGCCGTTGCCTCTATAGGTCTGTTCTCTGCCACTGCTCTCATAATCAAATCCTGAAGATTGACCCCTTCCAGCACAAAACCAACAATTTCAGAAATCTTACCACCTAAATGTTTTTCTATTATAGCAACCTTTTGCATTAGCCTGGCAAGGATTTGGCCCTCTCTTGTGTCTGTAACAAAGAGATTATGAACCTTGACATCCCTTTTCTGGCCATAGCGGTGAAGCCTTCCAATTCTTTGATCTATCCGTGTAGGGTTCCAGGGAAGATCGTAATTGACCATAATATGACAGAATTGGAGATTGATGCCTTCGCCAGCAGCATCTGTCGCAACCATGATGTTAAATGCAGGTGAAGAGAAAAGTTCTTCCGCTTTTCTCCTTGACCCCATATCCATCTCGCCATGAATGATTAATGGATTATATCCCTCATCCTTTAAAATACGAACAATGTAATTCAGCGTATCAAGGTATTCGGTGAAGACGAGAACCTTTTCCTTAGGGTCTTTTTCCAAAACGCCCTTAATAAATTTGACGAGGGCTTCGCCTTTGGAATCGATGAGGATTTCTTCAGATATTTTTACAAGAGTTTTGAGCAGGGCAATCTCTTTTTTAAAACCCTCTGGGGTTGTTGGGAGAGTTAAGACCTCGAGTCGCCTTTCATAACGCTCCTTCTCCCAATCATCCATTGAGTCGGGATCTTCAAAATAGTCCCTAAGCCTTGATTCCTCTTCTTTTGATAGGGGGATAAAACCTTTCATGAGGTTGGTAAGCCTATTTTTAAGTGAGGATCGGATGGCCGCAATTGAAGAAACCATACGTTTTTATAAAAGAACCATTGCAAATCCAACAGCCCTATTTTTCTGGGATTTGGCTAAATTATAAAATTCCTGAACATAGTCTGTTACAGCATCATATAATCCAACTTCCTTTTTATTGTAAGAGATGGGGATTGTGACGACCTCTCTCGGACGGAATATAGGTTTTCCATCAGCATTTACAATTCCATCCTTCCCTCTTCGGATCATAATAGTGTTTAGTTTTTCTGATGCAATCTTATTTTCATCTTCGAATATATAGGGATCAATAAGGGTGAGAAGGGAGTAAAAGGCAAAGGGATCTCCCCGATGAGGGGTGGCAGTAAGTAACATCAAAGAATCTGCTTTGTCATATAGGGTCTGGGCGAGTCTGAATCTTAATGATCTTTCGATCTTATTACCATATTTTGTTACAGAAAGTTTATGCGCTTCGTCAAACACAATCAAATCCCAGGTTGTTCTCTCAAGTTCTAATAAGACCTCTTCTCTCTTTGCATAATCGAGGGAAGTTATGATCTTGGGGTTTGCCTCCCACACATTGGCATCTTTAGGTAAAGAACCTCTAATTGTCTCCAGGTAAGGCGAATCGTAGATAATAAAACTCTCATCAAACCTCTCCCTCAACTCCCTCTGCCATTGGAAACGAAGGGGTGCAGGGGCAACTATGAGGACTCTATTTGCAAATCCCCTGAGCGAGAGTTCTTTTAGAGTCATGCCTGTTTCTATTGTTTTGCCAAGACCCACATCATCAGCGAGAAGAATCCTATTTTTGTAAGTATTAAGAGTCTTATAAACGGCATCCACCTGGTAGGGTTCCAGGTTTGTTCTCGTAAATGAAAGTGAAAGGAGATGGTCATAGGCATAGGCAAGAGATAGACGGATTGCCTCATAATGGAGATCAAAATGAATGGGAGAATCAAATTTATTGTTTTGGATCTGTTCAATTGGTGAAAGGATTTTTTCTATCTTAGTGGGTGGGCAAACGAAGTCTTTAGCTGGGCCTTCTTCGAAGGCAACTTTGATAATGGTTGATGTTCCTCTTTGATCGAGCCGTATAACCTCGCCTATTTTGTCTCCGACTCGGACCTTATCACCGATTTTAAAGATAAAATCCATACCCTTAATTTTTGAGAACCCTAAGAATTCCGGCTAAATTCTCTTATAAATTCAATATATTAGAGGATTAAAAATCAAAACGCTGATTCCTTTTTGGGAATAATCTCTAATGTCCTTGAATAAGACCACGAATCACCCCTGTTTAGGATTGTCTTAATATACCAAAAACACAACTTTATAGCAATTCACAAGATCCTTTGGGGGCTCTTTATTCATTGAAAATTATCAGTTTTTTCCTCATCATCTCGGTACGAGCCCCCGCCTGCCGGTCGGGCAGGGATTCCGACCCCTCACTCTTTGACCGAAACCGGCATACCTGAGGACGTACATGGTGTCAGGCCTCGGTAATTTGGTATTGATATCGCCTTACCCGGAAAGCTTGGCTATATTCTCGATCCTAAAGAAACATATTGCCCAGATTTCCCCGGTGAAACCTTCCGTGTCCTAGAAGCCAGAATCTTACGAAATGGACAGAATATAGTATTTCAGGCGGAAAAGCATTATAATATTGAATTCAGGAGCATGTAATGAGTTCTAATGAGGAAACATTTTTCGTAGCAAGAACACCTCTCAATGTTGAAGTCAGAACAACGACTGGATACTGGGAATACCTTATTACCATGAAACATCCAACAATGAAAGGCAAGGAGGATATGGTGAAAGCTACCCTGCAATTTCCAGATGAGATTAGACAGAGCAAAACCGATAGAGATGTTTTTCTTTACTATAAGCAGTTTGATAAACTATATTGTGTAGTTGTCAAACACATTGGCATGGAAGGCTTTTTGATCACTGCTTATCCAACCGACAAGGTGAAGGAAGGAGATTCGATATGGACAAGGTAGTCGTTTACTATCATAAGGAATCAGATACGCTTGACATATGGTTTGGCAATCCCGAAGATGAATTCATGTGCGAAGAAGCGGGAGAAGGAATTATCCTTAAGAAAGATAAGAATGGGAAGACGATCGGGATTGAAAAACTCTATGTCAGCAAAACTGTCGGTATTGACAAGCCTTTGCCAGTGGAATTGGTAGTGGCTTAAATTGGGGTG
>Ga0194112_10000244_pt1 | contig 75692 bp, 48 predicted proteins | sample TA2MahC400mmetaG_FD_146191 | JGI IMG/M metagenome (GOLD analysis project Ga0194112, IMG submission 146191) | Freshwater microbial communities from Lake Tanganyika, Tanzania - TA2015016 Mahale Deep Cast 400m | ecosystem: Environmental > Aquatic > Freshwater > Lake | place: Tanzania: Lake... | reverse complement strand
CGCGCCGACGATGATGAACTCGATCGCATCGGCCGCGTCGCGGATGCCGCCCATCGCGATGACGGGGATCTTCACCGCCCGCGCGGCCTCCCACACGAGCTTCACGGCCACGGGGTGGATGGCCGGGCCCGAGAGCCCGCCGGTGATGTTGCCGAGCTTCGGACGGCGCGTCTCGATGTCCACCGCCATCGCGGGGATCGAGTTGATCAGCGAGACCGCGTCCGATCCGCACTCCTCCGCGGCGCGCGCGAAGGAGGCGATGTCCGCGACGTTCGGGGCGAGCTTCGGGATCACGGGCAGCCGCGTCGACGCGCGAACGAGGTCGACGACGCGCCGGAAGCTCTCGAGGTTCGTGCCGAAGGCCTTGCTGCCTTCCTTGATGTTCGGGCACGAGACGTTGATCTCCAGCGCGTGGACGCCATCGACTGCCCCCAGCCGCCGGGCGACGTCGCCGTACTCCTCGACCGTCCGGCCCCAGATGTTCACGATCACGGGCACGTCGTGGCGGCGGAGGAAGGGGAGGTAGTCGCGTACGAAGCCGTCGACGCCGGGACCGGGCAGGCCGATCGCGTTGATCAGGCCGCTCGCGGTCTCGACGGTGCGCGGCGTCGGGTTGCCGGTGGTCGGCTCCGCGCGGATCCCTTTCACGACGATGGCGCCGAGGGAGGCGAGGTCGACGAGATCGGCGTACTCGGGCCCGTAGCCGAAGGTGCCGGAGGCGACCATGACGGGGTTGCGCAGCGTCAGGCTGCCGATGCGGACGGCCAGGTCGGGCGTCGCGGTCATGGACGCTCCCCCGCCGCGGAATCGCGCCCGCGCATGCGGGCCGGAGGGACGTGCCGCGGCGTCATTCGTCCCCCTCCCAGACCACGGTCCGGCATTCCATGACGGGTCCCTCGCGGCAGATGCGGACCCACGACCAGCCGCCCGGCGCGTCCGGGTCGCGGATCTTCTGCACGCAGGTGAGGCAGGCGCCGACGCCGCAGCCCATGTGGCGGTCCATCGAGAGCCACGCCGTCCACCCGCCCGCCTCCGCGCGCCCGCCGACGGCGCGGAGCATGCCGTTGGGGCCGCACGCGAAGAACTCGGGGCGGAGGTCGCGTCCCCCGCCGGAAAGCCACGCATCGAGGGCGTCGGTGACGAGGCCACGCTCCCCGCGGGAGCCGTCCTGGGTCGTCGCGCGCACCTCCCAGCCGAGGGCCTCGAACTCGGGGACGCACAGGATGTCGCCGGCCTTCGCGCCGCCGAAGAAGGCGATGCCGCGGCGCGGCAGCGTGCGGGCCTGGAGGTAGAGCGCGGCCATGCCGTAGCCGCCGGCGACGAGCACGGGCAGCGCGTCCGCCGCCGCGGCCGGGAAGCCGTTGCCGAGCGGGCCGAGGATGCTGAGCCCGTCGCCGGGCTGGAGGTGGCGCATCGCCGCGGTGCCGCGGCCGACGGCCTTGTAGAGGATCTGCAGCCGGTCGCCGTCGGCGCGGAAGACGCTGAACGGGCGGCGGAGGATGGCGTCCGCCGGGGCCGGCAGGCGGATGTGGACGAACTGGCCCGGGCGGACCTCCGGAGCGATCCCCGGCGCTTCGAGTTCGAGGCACCGGTAGTCGCCGCCGTAGGTTGCGTGCGCCAGGACGGTGGTGGTTTCGACCTTCATCGGTTTCGGTTCCGGAATCGCGCGAGTTTGGCGGGTTCGCGGCCGTCCGTCAATCGCCCGGCCGCCGGAAGGCGTACAGCGTCTTCGAGGCCGCGAGGAAGAGCGTGCCGCCCGCGGCGACGGGGGTGGTGTAGACCGCCGAGTCGAGCCGCACGGCGTGGAGGATGCGCTTCTCCCGCGCGAGGGCGAAGACGGTCACGTAGCCCTTCTCGTCGCCGATGTAGACCCGTCCGTCCGCCGCGAGCGGCGAGCCGAAGACGCGCGCGTCGAGGTCGTGGGTCCACAGCCGCCGGCCCGTCGCGGCGTCGAAGCAATGGACGATGCCGGCGTAGTCGGCAACGACGGCCAGGCCCGCGGCCACCGCCGCGCTCGAGAAGCTGCGCTGGACGTCGAAGCTCTGCCAGACCATTCCGCTCCGCGTGATGTCGCCGCGGCCGCCGGGATCGATGCACGAGAAGCAGCCCGGTCCCGGGCCGTGGCGGCTGTCCTGTCCGACGCCGACGAAGATGCGGCGCCCGTCGAAGACCGGCGTCGCGATGATCTCGCTGGGGCCCTCGTGGTTCTTGTTGTAGGGAAGGTGCCGTCCGTCGCGGACCTTGTTGTGCGGGGGGTTGGCGTCGAATCGCCAGACCTCCGTCAGCACGCCCGGCGCGCCGCCGGTGCCGGCCTCGAACCGGGTGTCGTAGGCGCGGCACACGCCGTCTCCGCCGCCCCAGGCGACCAGGTCGCGTCCGCCGGCGCGGAGGAGCGACGGCGAGGACCACTCGCCGTGGAAGACCTGGGCGCTGTAGGGGGCCGCGTTGGTCGCGAGCAGCGCGCCCGTGCGCCGGTCGAGCACCATCAGGTTCGGCGCGTGGGGCGAGGGGATGAACTTGTGGGAGCGGTCGACGCCGACCGACGGGCTGAGCCAGACGTGGTCGCCGAGCACGAGCGGAGAGCAGTCGACGGCGTCCTGCGCCCAGACGTCGAGGTCTCGGAGGAAGTCGAAGCACCAGACGATGTCGCCGTCCTCCTGTCCCAGGTCGGCCGGTTCCGGCGGTGGCGGGCCGTCGGCGGGGGCGAAGCGGCCCGGCTTGTCCGGGCGTTCGGCGGTGTCGGCGATGTAGCGGGCCTCGCCGGTGTACGGCCCGTCGTTGCCGTCGGCCTGTCCGTGCGTGTCGAGGCAGAGGGCCTCGCCGCGGCTGGAGACGAGGTAGAGCCGGTCGCCGACGACGGCGGGCGAGGAGCAGATGCCGAGCTTGAGGTCGTCGAAGTTGAAGAGCTTGTTGCGCGTCCTGAGCCGGGGGACCGGGAGCTGCCAGAGGCGCCGGCCCGACGCGGCGTCGAGGCAGAGGACCAGCCCGCCGCCGCTGCGGCGGACGCGGGGATGGTCGAGGTGTTCGTCGTTCGTGCCGAGGTAGACGCGCCCGTCCGCGATCGCCGGCGTGCTGTAGGTGATCGTGCCCAGCTTCGCGGTCCACAGCAGGTTGGTTCCGGCGGCGGCGGCCTCCGCGCCGGCGTTCGTGCCGCCGCCGGCCTCGCAGGGAGGGGCGAAGACCTCCGGGAGCCCGGTCTCGTCCGAGACGAAGTTCCGTTCGTTCCGGCCGCCCCACTGCGTCCAGTCGCCGGCGTTCGCCGCGACGGCGGCGAGCAGCAACCATGGACGGATGGCGACAGCGAGTGGACGGGGCCGTTCGGCGTGCATGGCCGCGCATCCTATCCTGTGGACTCGGCGGGGGGAAGGGATCCCGGGTGCAGGATCCCGAGCCCGCCGACGGGCGCGTTCCCGTTGCGGCCCTCCCCACGTCCCCGGGCTGACTTGATCGATCAGGAACGGACGATGCTTCGGGGGCCTTCCGCTCGGCGCCGACGGAGCGGCGCCTTCCAGGCCCGTCCTCCCGCATCTCCGTGGAACGGGCCCGGAGGGCCGCGCCCCGTCGCGGCCGTGTCCATGCGTGGTTCACACGGGTGGTCACCGGGAATCCGGAGCTTCGCCGATGATGGGGGCCATCCCGCGCGGCTTGCGGGACCTTCGCGGGTTCGACTACGATGTCCCCGCGCCGCGGGCGGTTGCCGCGGTACGCGCGGAGATTCCGGACCGCATGAACAAGAAGAACCCCGCCGGCCCCGGGCCCGACCTGAACGATCCGCTCCGTTTCGCGGCGGTCGTCGCGCACCAGCTCAAGTCGCCGATCGGCGCGGCCGACACGGTCCTGCGCACGCTGATCGACGAGCTGGCCGGGCCGCTCGCGCCGCGGCAGAAGGACCTCCTCGAGCGCGCCGACACGCGGCTGCGGGAGGCGCTGGAGACGGTCCGCCGGCTGTTGTCGATCGTGCGCAAGGAACGGGGCACGGAGGCGGTGTCCGACGCGGCGGCCGCGGTCCGCCGCGTGCACCAGCAGTGGCTCGACGAGGCCGGGCGGCGCGATATCGGGCTCTCGGCGGATGTGCGCCTCGAGCCGGCGTTCGTCCGGGCGGGCGAGGATTCGATCACGGAGGCGCTGCGGGCGCTGATCGAGAACTCGCTGAAGTACACCCCGCAGCACGGGCAGGTCCGGCTGCTCCTGACGGAGGACGAGGCGGAGGGCGGGATCCGGATCGCGGTCGGCGACTCCGGTCCGGGCGTCGCCGAGGACCAGCGGGCGAAGATCTTCGAGCCCTTCCACCGCGGCGCGCCGGCCGTCCACGGCTCGACGCCCGGCGTCGGGCTCGGCCTCTCGTTCGTCAAGGCGCTCGTCGAGGGCTCGGGGGGCACCGTGACGGTCGGGACCTCGGACCTCGGGGGCGCGGAGTTCGTGCTCCGGTTCTCCGCCGCCGCCGCCGCGGAGGCCCCGGCGGAGCGGAAGCTGCGCGTGGTGATCGTCGGCGGGGTTGCGGCGGGGCCGAAGGTGGCGTCGAAGGTCATCCGGCTGCGGCCGGACACCGAGGTCACGATCGTCGACCGCGGCGAGCTGCTGTCCTACGCCGGCTGCGGCCTTCCGTACTACGTCTCCGGCGTCGTGCGCGACCGCCGGCAGCTGGTCTCGACCCCGCTGGGCGCCGTGCGCGACCCGGTCTTCTTCCAGAACGTGCGCAACGTGACCGCGCTCAACCGGACGAACGCGCTCGAGATCGATCGCGCGGGCCGCCGCGTGCGGGTGCGCGACCTCGAGCGCGGCGACGAGCGGTGGGTCCCGTACGACAAGCTCGTGCTGGCCACCGGCGCCCGCCCGACGATCCCGGACCTGCCGGGCCACGCGCTGGAGCGGATCTACACGCTGCACGGCGTCCACGACGCCGAGGGCATCCGGCAGTTCCTCGCCGAGGGGCGCGCGGTGGACGTGGTCCTCGTCGGCGGCGGCCTGATCGGGGTCGAGATGACCAAGGCCCTGGCGACCCGCGGCTGCCGCGTGACGATCGTCGAGCGCCAGCCGCAGATCCTCGGCATCCTCGACGGGGAGATCGCCCGGCTGCTCGAGCAGCACCTCGAATCGAACGGCGTCCGCGTGATGACCAACGTCCTCGTCACCGGCTTCCGCGGCGACGGAACGGTGCGGGCCGTCCTGACCGAGCGCGGCGAGATCCCGGCCGACCTCGTCGTGCTGTCCGCGGGCGTGCATCCCGAGACGACGCTCGCGCGGGCGGCCGGCCTCGAGATCGGGCCGACCGGCGGGATCCGGGTCGACGCGGGCATGCGCACGTCCGACCCCGACATCTACGCCGCGGGCGATTGCGTCGAGAACCACGACCTCCTGACCGGCCTGCCCGCCTACGTGCCGCTCGGCTCCACCGCCAACAAGCAGGGGCGCGTCGCGGCGGTGAACCTCTGCGGCGGGTCGGACCGGTTCCCCGGGATCCTCGGCACCGTCATCTGCCAGGTCTTCGACTACGGCGTCGGCCGCACGGGCCTGAGCGAGCGCGATGCGCGCGCGGCCGGGCGCGACGTCGTCACGGTGCTCTCCGCCGCGCCGGACCGCGAGCACTTCCTGCCCGAGGCGCGCCTGCTGATGATCAAGCTCGTCGTCGAGCGCGGCACCCGCCGGCTGCTGGGCGTGCAGACGCTCGGCCCCGGCCTCGGCGACAAGCGCATCGACGTCGCCGCGACCGCGATCACCGCCGGGATGACGGTCGACCAGGTCGCGCACCTCGACCTCGGCTACGCGCCGCCGTTCTCCCCCGCGATGGACAACCTGATCACCGCCTGCAACATCGCGCGGAACAAGCTCGAGGGGTTGCTCGACGGCGTCCCGCCCGCCGAGGCGCGGCGCCTGCTCGCCGACGACCGCGAGGCGATCCTCCTCGACGTCAGCACGCCCCGCGAATACGGGGAGATGCGCATCCCGGGCTCGCGCCTCATCCCGCTGGGCTCCCTGCGCGGACGCCTGCGGGAGCTGCCGAAGGAGGCGTTCATCGTCGTCTGCTGCCGCAATTCCATCCGCGGCTACGAGGCTTCGCTGATTCTCCGCGCCGCCGGCTTCGGGAGGGTCCGCGTTCTCGACGGCGGCGTCGCGATGTGGCCGTTCGAGAAGGTCTACGGGACGGCATGAGGGTGGACGATGGAGGACGCGGAGGGCGAGAGGGGGGGCGCTTCCGGCGCGGGGAGTGTCCGGGCCGGAGGGTTTCTCGTTGAGCCGCGCGCGGGTGCGCGGGTAGAATCGCCGCCGCAGCCGCCGCGCAGGGTGCGCGCCGGGCGCCGAACCTCGGGAGTCGTTGCATGAATACGCCGGTGACGAAGCTGATCGAAGCCAAGCAGGTCAACACGGTCAGCGTGGGGCCCGAGACCACCGTGTTCGACGCGGTCGGGCTGATGACCCAGCACCGGATCGGCGCGGTGCTCGTGCGCGACGCCGCGGGCGCTCCGGCCGGCATCTTCTCCGAGCGCGACTGCTTCAAGAAGGTCCTGCTGGCCGAGAAGTCCCCGAGGCAGGTGAAGGTGGGCGACGTGATGACGTCCGACCTCGTCACGACGGATGCCGACCGGTCGGTCGAGGACTGCCTGGCCGTGATGACGGACCGGCACATCCGGCACCTGCCCGTCATGAAGGGGCGGGAGGTGATCGGGCTGATCTCGATGCGGGACGTCGTCCGCCACCTCGTCGAGGAGCGCGGGCAGATGATCCGCAACCTCGAGAAGTACATCGGCGGGGCGATGTAGGCGGAGGGGTTCGGTTCCGCGTTTCAGGCTTCCAGTTGGGCGGGTATCCAAGCGGAGGTGGGCCATGAGCGAGCGCAAGCATGTGATCCTGGGTGTCCACATCACCGACCGCGTGAAGCGGGCGGAGCGGGTCCAGCACCTGTTCACGCAGCACGGCTGCCAGATCAAGACCCGGCTGGGGCTGCACGATGCGGACGAGTCCTACTGCTCCCCGAACGGGCTGATCCTGATCGAGGTTGTCGGCGCCCCGAAGGAGATCGCGGCGTTGGAGAAGGGGCTGAAGGCCGTCGCCGGCGTCGACGTCAAGAAGATGGTCTTCGGGCACTGACCCCGGCCGGCGGACGGGATCAGTACTGCCCGGGCATCATGCTGCCGGGCATGAGGAGCTGGCCTTCCCAGGACTCCTGCCGGTTCCAGGGGATGTCGGATTCGGCGTCGGGGTCGTCGGTCGTCGCGCACCCCGCCCCGGCCAGCGCCAGGGACGCGGCGGCGAACAGGCCGAGGATGACGCGGCGCACGCTCACGGATACGGATTCCTACTTGGGCGGCCACACCGACGGCGGCGCCTCGTAGCTCTTCAGCTCCAGCACTTGGAGCGTGATCTGCCCGCCGAAGCACAGCGTCGCCAGCACGACGAGAATCCCCATCAGCCTAATAAAGAACACGGTCGCCCTCCTGCAGCGGGGCGGAGACCCAGTCGTTCTGGATGTCCGCGATCGCCATGTGTGCCTGCGCGTTCGTGATCCGCACCCGGCCGATCAACTGGTCGGCGCGGTGCACGAGCATGTACGCGTTGTTCACGAGGCCTTCCTGGGTGCCGATGTCGAGCACGACGAAGTTCCAGTCGGGGTTCACGACGACGATCTTGCCGCTGAGGCCCTTCGGCATCTGCTTGACGATGTTCGGGTCGTTCAGGTAGCGGGCCAGCTCGACCTCGAGGCGCTGGTTCTCGTCGTTGATCTCGGTCTTCTCGGCCTCGATCTTCGCGATCTGCGCCTTGCGGTCCTCGATCGTCCGGTTGAGCTCGGCCATCTGCGTCTCGATCGCGCCGATCTTCTGCTGCAGGCCCGCCAGCTCCGTCTCCTTCTGGGTGATCCGCTCGTTGAGCGAGGCGATCTCCTTGCGGGCGGTGTCGAGGTCCTGCTTGGTCTGCGCAAGCTCGGCTTGCGTCTTCGAGAGCTCGTCCTGCGTCTTCTTCAGGTCGTCCTTGGTCGTGAAGAGCTGCTCGTAGCGGTTGTCGGCGAGGGTCTCGAGGACGCGGAGCTGGGTGCCCATCGTCGCCGAGTTCATCAGGCCGTTCTGGCTGATCTTCTGGTCGATCGCCTCGATGTAGGGTTCCTTCGGCGCGGTGAGGGTCTGGGCGATGTCCATCACCGCCTTCTCCAGCGTCTGGACGCTGGTCTTCCGCTCCACGCGCCTCTGGAAGAGCGTGTACTCCAGCCAGACGGCCGCGGCCGCCATCAGGAAGAGCAGGATCACGAAGAAGCGAAGTACCTTGCCCATGATCGAATCCCCGTTACTGGATGAACACCCGGTCGCCCGGCTGAAGCGGCGTCGCGACCCACGCCCGCTCGATATCGCCGACGGACATCTGGTCGCGCACGTCCGACACGCGGATCTTGCCGACGAGTTCCTCGCCGCGGTGGACGAGCATCTGCGTGTTCTTCTGCAGGCCTTGCAGCTTGCCGATGTCGAGCACGACGAAGTTCCATTCCGGGTCGACGAGCACGATCTGGCCGTTCAGCCCGCGGGCGAGATCCTTGTCCGGCAGCGGGGGCGGGAGGAAGGGCGCGAGGGCGTCCTCGAGGCGCTTCTTCTCCTCGAGCATCTTCTTCTTGTCGCCCTCGAGCTTGGCGATCTGGACGCCGAAGTCCTCGACCTGCCGCTTGAGCTCGGTGACCTGGTTCTCCAGCTCGCCGATCTTCTGCTGCGCCTGGGCGATCTCCGCCTCCTTCTTCGTCAGCTTCTCGTTGAGCGAGGCGATCTCCTGGCGCGCGGTGTCGAGTTCCTGCTTGGTCTGCGCGAGCTCCTGCTGCGTCTTGGTGAGTTCGTCGCGCGTCTTCTTGAGGTCGTCCTTCGTCGTGTAGAGCTGCTCGTAGCGGGCGACGGTGTTGGACTGCAGGACCGCGATCTGCGCGCCCATCGTCGCGGTGGCGCCGAGCGCGGCGGCGTCGACGCCGTTCGAGATCGCCTCGATGTAGGGGTCGCGGGGCGCGTTCACCTTCCCCGAGACGCGGACCAGGCCCGCCTCGAGCGTGGCCTGGCGCTTCGTCAGCTCCACGCGCTTCGAGTAGTTGAAGTACTCGAGCGTCAGGGCGCCGATCCCCAGAAGGAACAGCAGGATCAGAAAAATTCGCAGTACCTTGCCCATCGCAATGCCCCCCGAGCGGCGCCCGGTCAGGAACGCCCCGGTCGTACGGTGGATAATGAACCCGAAACGGGCGCCGGGCGCAATCGCAAAGTGACCCCCCCCTTCGTGCTTGGCGGCCGGGGGGCGCCCGGCTACCGTCGCCCCATGCAGCCCGCACACCCGTCCGGACCGTGGCCCGTCGCCCTCTCCATCGCAGGATCGGACAGCGGCGGAGGGGCCGGAATCCAGGCCGATCTGCGCGCGTTCTCCGCCCTCGGGGTCTTCGGCGCCACCGCGCTGACCTGCGTCACCGCGCAGAACCCGGGGGGCGTGTCGGCCGTCGGGGCCATCGACCCCGACCTCGTTGCCGCGCAGATCGATGCCGTGGCGGACGCCTTCCCGGTCGCCGCCGCCAAGACGGGCATGCTCTTCTCGGCCGCCATCATGGACGCCGTCGCCGGCGCCCTCGTCCGCCGGCGCATCCCGTCGGTCGTCGTGGATCCCGTCATGGTCGCGGCCAGCGGCGCCCCGCTGCTGGCGCCGGACGGACTCGCGGCGATGACCGGGCGGATCGTCCCCCTCGCGCGCGTGGTCACCCCGAACCTCGACGAGGCCGCCCTCCTGCTGGGACGGCCGGTCGGCGCCGCCGACGACCTGCGCGACGTCGCCCGGGACCTCGCCCGGCGCCTCGGCGTGGCCGCGATCGTCAAGGGGGGGCACCGCCCGGGGGCGCGGATCGCGAACGTCCTGTGCGACGGCGCCTCCGTGGAGGTCTTCGAGGCCTCGCGCGCCGAGGGGCCGAGCCCCCACGGCGCCGGCTGCACGTTCTCCGCCGCGATCGCGGCGGGCCTTGCCCGGGGCCTTCCGCTGGCTGCAGCCGCGCGGGAGGCCGTGGCCTACGTGGAGACCGCGTTCCGCGGCGCGCGCAACGCCGGGGCGCACCGGCTGCTGGACCCCTTCGCCGCATGGAGCCGCTGAGCGTTCAGCCGTCCGTGCCCGTCCGACGCCCGCTCGTCGGCATCGCCCTCCTGTTCATCGCCGGCATGGCCGCCGCCCTCGCGTGGCCGGGGACGCCGGCGGGTGCGTCCCTTGCGGTCGCGGCGCTCCTCGTAGCCGCCGGCGCCGCCGTCCGGCACACGGCCGTCTCCACGCCGCTCCTCCAGGCCGCGGTCCTCGCCGCCGGCCTCGCGCACGGGCTGCTCGCGACGCCGGGGCGCCCGGCCCTCGACATCCGCCGCTGCCTCACCCGTCCGCGCGAACAGGTCGACGCGGTCGTCTCGGCGGCCGGCGCGCCGTCGCGGCTGCCGTCGTTTCGAGACGACCGCGAGACCTGGACCTTCGAGGGCCGGGTCGAGGCCCTGCGTCACACCGGGCCCGGGTGGCGGACGGCCACCGGCCGGGTCCGCGTACGGCTCGCCCTGGCGTCCGGGATGCCCCCGCCGGCCTACGGCGACCGCTGGCGGATGAGCGCCGTCTGCGGCGTCGACCCGATGCGGGGCGACCTGGCGATGGACGTCGCCGCCGGCGCCGCGGAGCGGCTGGCCACGGGCGGCGGGAGTCCCCTGCTGCGCTGGTGCTACGCGCGGCGCGAGGCCAGCCGACGCCTGCTCTCGCGCGGCGTCGAGGACTGGCCCGCGGGCGCGGGCGTCGTCGCCGCCCTCGTGCTCGGCTATCGCGAGGACATCCCCGAGGCGGTCCGCGAGTCGTTCATGCGGACGGGAACGGGCCACATCTTCGCGATCTCCGGGCTTCACGTCGGCATCCTCTGCCTCGTCCTCCTCGCCGTGCTGCGCACCGCCGGCCTTCCGCGTCCGGCGTGGGCCCTGGGCCTGATCCCCCTGCTGACCCTCTACACGCTCGCCACCGGGGCGGCGTCCAGCGCCGTCCGCGCGCTGCTGATGGCCTCGGCCTACTGGGCGGCGCCGCTTGTGCGCCGGCGGCCGGACGTGCCTTCCGCGCTGGCGCTCGCGGCGCTGGCCATCCTCGCCGTCCGTCCGGACCAACTGACCGACCCCGGCTTCCTCTTCTCCTTCGTCGCCGTCGCGGGGCTGGTCGCGCTCGCGCCGGTCGTCCACCGCCCGCTCGCCGCCTGGATCCCGGCGCGCGAGACCGATGCCTCCGCCACCCGGGCGGTCCGCGCGGGCCGGGCCGTGGCCCGCTGGGCCGTGGGGCTCGTCGCCACGTCGGCCGCCGCGTGGCTCGTCTCGACGCCGCTCTCCGCCTTCTTCGGCAACCAGGTCGCCGTTGCGGCGCTGCCGGGGAACCTCCTCGTCGTCCCCGGCTCGTTCCTGATCGTGCTGACGGGCTGCCTCTCGCTCGTGACCGGGCAGGTGTCCGGCGTCGCCGCCGAGATCTTCAATCACGCCAATGCCGCGTTCTGCGCCGCGATGACGGGGCCCATCGATGCGCTCTTCCGCCTGCCGGGCAGCCACGCCTTCGTCCAGGCGCCGCCGGGCTGGGCGCTCGCGCTGACCTACGGCGCGATCGTCGGACTGCTCGTCCTGCGCGGCAGGCCCCGCGCCGTGCTGGCGGGCGCCGTCGCCGCGGTCGGGATCGCCGGCGCCGTGCGAGCCGCGACCGACGACCGCGTCCGCGTCATCCTCCCGCCGCCCGACCTCGCCCCGGCGGTCCTTGTCGACGGACCCGGCGGCGGGGATCTGCTGATCGATCCGGGCCCCGCGTGGAAGTCCGCGCGGACGATTCGCTGGCTCCGGTCGCGCGGGGTCGACCGGCTCGGCGCCGTCTGGCTGACGGCGGCGGATGCCGCGCACGCCGGCGCGGCGCCGGAGATCCTCGCGCGGATCCCGGTCGGCGCGATCCGCCGGACCGCCGATCCCGGCCGCTCGCGGATGGTGCGCGCGATGGTGGACGAATGGACCGCCGCAGGCCGCGACGTCGGCCTCCTCGCCGCGGGCGGCGGCGGGGTCCTGCCCGGCGGCGCGGCATGGGATGCGTTCCACCCGGATCCGCGAGGCGCCCACGCCCGCGCGTCCGACGGCGCCGCCGTCGTGCGGATCGGGCGCGGCTCGCAGGCCGTCCTTCTTGCGGGCCCGGCCGCGGCGCCGGTCTGCGCGGCGCTGGCGACGGGACCCTTCGACCCGGGTGCGACGGCCGTGATCATCGACCGCGAGCCCGGGGCCGGCGACACGGCCTGGATCGCCGCCACCTTCGCCTCGCGCGTCGTCGTCCGCCCGCCGCCCGATGGCTTCCACTCGATCCTCGGCCTCGCCGCCGCCGTTCCGGCCGGCGTACGCGTTGAGCGGCCGGACGCCGAGTGGATCCTGGACCTGAGGTGAGGGCCGGGCGGAAACCTGAGACTCGAAACCCGGAACGTGATACCCGGGAACCGGGCACGGGCTCAGCGGATGGCCTGGGTGAGGTCCGCGGCGAGCTTCTGGAAGTCGGTCCGGACGCGGAGGGCGTCGAACTCGGTCCGGTTGATCCAGAGCAGGGCGGCGCTCGCGTCGACGAGATCCACGCCGCGCTGGAGCGCCTTCATCGCATCGTCCGCGCCGCCGGTGTGCGACTTCGCCTCGGCGAGGCGGAAGAAGACGGGCGCGGAGGGCGTCACGCGGGCGGCCTCCTCGAGCGCGCCGGCGGCCTCGGACCAGCGCTTCAGCTTCAGCAGGGCGACGGCGTACATCAGGGAGGCCTCGGCGTTCTGCGGTGAATGGCGGACAACCTCCGCGAGCACCTCGGCGGCGCGGGTCATCTCGCCCGAACGGTAGTGAAGAAGACCCAGGTTCTGGCGTGCCGGACCGTAGGCCGGATCGGCCGTCAGGGCCTTGCCGAACGTGCGGGCGGCGTCCTCCCGCCGCTCCCGTCCCATCTGCGCGACGCCGAGGTTGTTCAGCAGCGGTGCGGAGCCGGCCCGCTTGGCGACGAGGGCGGCGAAGACGGCCTCGGCCTTCTCGTAGTCCTTCAGGCGCAGGTGGCACAGGCCGATCGACTCGTCGAGCCGCTCGATGCCCGGGAGGATCCGGCGGACCTCCTCGAAGGCGAGGCGCGCGCCGGTCCAGTCGCCATCCTCGTAGGCCCGCTCGCCGCGGCGCAGGTGGATCGCGGCCTGCTTGACCCAGTGCGGCGTCAGGGCGGCGATGCCGCCGGGCGGGGGCGACTCGGGCTCGACGTCGCCCAGCTCGTCGAGCACCAGCCGGCCCTCGGGATCGATGGTCAGCGGTGCGTTGTGGGTTCCCTGGGGGGCGAGTTCGACAGGTTGCAGGGCCTGCGCCGCGTTCCGGGCCCTGGCGAGAACCCGTTGCTGGTAATAGATCACCCCCAGCAGGATTCCCGCAAGCGCGATCAGCATGGCGACGAGGATGGCCGTCTTCCACTGCTCCTGCACCGCCCGGAACCAGCGTTCATCCGACGTGACGCGGGGACGGTCTTCCACGAGCGGACGCTCCCGCTCGCGGGCGCTGTAAATGTCTTTGGGGGCGTCGTTCATCGGGCGGCCACGGCCGATCGCCGCGGACTTCGGATGCGACGGTAGCGGAACCCCCGGGGGATGGGCAAGGAGTTTGTCGCCGGAAACGGTTATTCTTGCATGGGATGCCGGCACGGCTCATGGTGGGCGGCGTCATGAAGGTCCTGGGCATCGAAACCTCCTGCGACGAGACCTCCGCGGCCGTGGCGGACGGCCCGCGCCGGGTCCTGTCGAACGTCATCCACACGCAGATCGCGCAACACCAGCCCTACGGGGGCGTCGTGCCCGAGGTCGCCGCCCGATCGCACGTCGAACGGCTCCCCGGGATCGTCGAGGAGGCGATGCGCCGCGCCGCCGCCGGATGGGACGGCCTCGACGCGGTCGCCGTCACCTCGGGCCCCGGCCTGGCGACCTCGCTGCTCGTCGGCGTCGCCGCCGCCAAGGCCTTTGCGATCCGCACCGGCCGCCCGCTGATCTCCGTCCACCACCTCGACGGCCATCTCTACTCCGTCTTCCTCGACCCGGCCTTCCCCGAGCCCCTCCGCGGGGCCGAGGGCCTGGCCCTCCTCGTCTCCGGCGGACACACCAGCCTCGTCCGCATCCGCGACGGCCGGCGCGCCGGCCTGCTCGGCGCGACGCTCGACGACGCCGCCGGCGAGGCGCTCGACAAGGGCGCCAAGCTGATGGGCCTCGGCTACCCCGGCGGCCCGGCCGTCGAGAAGACCGCGGCGGGCGGCGATCGCGACCGCCACGCCTTCCCGCGCGGCCTCGGCCCCGGCACGCAGAACGCCCCCTGCGGCGGCATGCGCCGCGACCTGTGCTTCAGTTTCAGCGGGCTCAAGACCGCGTTGCTCTATCACCTCCGCGGCCATCCGGAGGATCTCGACCCCGCGCGCGGCCTTCCGCATCTCGCCGCGTCGTACCAGGAGGCCGTGGTCGACGCCCTGATCGCCCGCGTGCGCCGCGCCGCGGACCTCACCCGCCCGGCCTTCCTCGCCTGCGCCGGCGGCGTCGCCCGCAACCGTCGCCTGCGCGAGAAGCTCGGCATGTTCGCCGCCTCGGCCGGACTGCCGCTGATGCTCGCCCCGCCGGAGTTCTGCACCGACAACGCCGGCATGATCGCCGCGGCGGCCGCCGCGGGCCTCGGGACGCCCGTCGACCCGCCCGGCGCCCTCGAGATCCGGCCGACCTGGCCGCTGCCGGTCGAGGAGGGTGCGTAGGGGGCCGCCTTCGTGTCCGACACGAGGGGAGGGGAGACCGCGGACCGACGGCTGGAGGGAGCGGCGGATGAAGGGACGAACCGGACCCGGGGCGCTGTTGCTGGCGGCCGCCATGCTGGCGGCCGGTGCCTGCGGAAGAGCGTGGGGCGAGCCGCCGGCGGTGCCGCCGGATCTGACGCGCAGCAACACGGTCGACCGGTCGCTGACCTACAACCTCGGGCCGACCGGGCTGCGCGGCTGGATCCACACGCGCGCGGCGAACAACCTCGACGCCCAGCAGGGGCGGACCACCGACGCCAGCCGGCAGATCCTCGTCACGCACGTCGGCGCGGGGTCGCCGGCGGACGGCGTGCTGGCGGTCGACGACGTGATCCTCGGCGTGGACGGACGGCCGTTCGCGGGTGACGCCCGCAAGGCGTTCGGCCGCGCCATCACGGAGGCGGAGAAGACGGAGAACCGCGGTGCGCTCCGTCTCCTGCGCTGGCGTCCGTCCGGCGGGACGGGGACGACGGCAAGCGTCGAACTCCGGCTCGAGCCGCTCGGCGCCTACAGCGCCACCGCGCCCTACGATTGTCCGAAGTCGAAGGCGATCCTCGACGCCGCCTGCCGCGTGCTGGAGAAGGAACCGCTGCCCGACGACCTGTGGGGTGCGGTCGGCTGCCTGGCCCTGATGGCGACCGGCCGGCCCGAGTACCTGCCCAGGGTGAAGGACTTCGCGCACCGGATGGGGCCGCGGAAGCTGCAGGAGGGGAAGCGGCTCGACGGCGGCGCGTGGGAACTCGGCTATCTCGGCCTGTTCCTCGGCGAGTATCACCTGCTGACGGGCGACCGCGACGTGCAGCCCGCGATCCGCGAGTGCACGCTGGCGCTGGCGCGCGGGCAGAGCCTGTACGGCACCTTCGGTCACGGCATGTCGGAGCTCACGGCCGACGGCAAGCTGCACGGCTCCATCCCGCCCTACGGCCCGGTCAACACGGCCGGGCTGATCGCGAACCTCGCGATCGTCGTCGGCCGGCGGTGCGGCGTGACGGATCCCGAGGTGGACGCGGCGATCGGGCGGGCCTGCCGCTTCTTCGGCTACTACGTCGACAAGGGCTCCATCCCCTACGGCGAGCACCTGCCCTGGCCGAGCCACGAGAACAACGGCAAGAACGCGATGTCGGCGGTGCTGTTCGCGCTCCAGGGCGGACAGGACGCGGCGGCGCGCTACTTCGCGAAGATGACGACCGCCTCGTACGCCAACCGCGAGTACGGTCACACGGGCCAGGGCTTCAGCTACCTGTGGGGCGCCCCGGGAGCGCACGTCGGCGGGCCGGCCGCGCTGGCCGCGTTCTTCCGCGAGGCGGCGTGGCATCTCGATCTCACGCGGCGGTGCGACGGCTCGTTCGTGTACGACGGCGACGAGCAATACGGCCCGGGCAGGACGGACGACAACACCTACTACGGGAAGAGCGGCTACTACGACCTGAGCCCGACCGCCTGCCACGTGCTGACGTATGCGCTTCCGTTGCGGAAGCTGCTCATCACGGGGCGCGACGCCTGCCCGGCCCTCCGGTTCGACGCGAAGGACGTGGCCGAGGCCGTCGCGTCCGGCCGCTTCGACGTCGACCGCCGGACGATGTCCGTTCCGCAACTCGTCGCGGCGCTCGGGGACTGGTCGCCGATCGCGCGGAGCTGGGCCGCGGACGAACTCGCCCGCCGGCCCGATGCCGCCGCGATGGTTCCGCGCCTGATCGAACTGGCCGAAGGCCGCGATGCGCGCGTCAGGCAAGGCGCATGCGAGGCGCTCGGGTACCTCAAGGATCCGCAGGCGCTTCCGGTGCTGCTGCGCCTGCTGGAGCACCGCGACCGCTGGCTGCGCGTCAAGGCGGCGGGTGCGATCAAGGCGATGGGGGACGTCGCGGTTCCGGCCCTGCCGGACATGCTCCGGTCCGTGGTGCGGATGGCGGACCCGCCGGACCCGGTCGCGTGGGAGGATCCGGTCCAGCTCGCCCAAGGCGAACTTGCCGACTGCCTGTTCGGGGGACCGCTGCGCAGGCACGTCGAGACGGTCGACGTGCGGCTGCTCTACCCGGCGATCCGCGCGATCCTGCGCAATCCCGACGGCATGGCCCGTGCGACGTTGCGCGGCTTCCTCGAGAACCGGCTGTCCGCGGAGGACGTGCAGGCGCTCGGGCCGGATCTGCTGGAGGCCGTGCGGACGCGGTGTCCGGCGGACACGATGTTCGGCAACGAGGTCCGCATGGGCGCGTTCAAGGCGCTGGTGAAGCATCGATTCGTCGAGGGCATCGAGGCGGGCGTCGGCTTCGCGCGCACGCAGGGCGGGCACGGCAGCGAGTGGCGGACCGGCGAGATCATGGCGGAACTGGTCCGCTACGGCGTGGCGGCGCGCGCCGTGGTGCCGGCGCTGCGCGGGCTGATCGGTGCGCTGAACGCGCAGTGCGAGCGCGGGGAGTTCCCCGCCGGCGAACTGAACGAGCGGCGCGTCAAGGCGATCGCGGAGGCGATCCGCGCGATCGAGGCGGCCACCGGGCAGCCCGAACTGCGGAGCCTCGCCGGTGCGGCGCCCGCCGCGCCGGGGCCGGCGGCGGCGCCCGCGGTTCGCGCGGCGCGGAAGGGGCCGGTGAAGGCGTTCGTGCTCGCCGGGCAGTCGAACATGGAGGGGCAGGCGGTCGTCGATCTCGGCGGAAAGGACTACAACGGGGGACGCGGCACGCTGGCGGAGTTGATGAAGGATCCGGCGAAGCTGCCGATGCTCCGCCACCTGCGGGATGCCGCCGGCGCGTGGGTCGTGCGCGACGACGTGTGGGTGCGCTACCAGCGCGAGAACCGGCCGTTGCTGGCCGGGCCGCTCGGGGTGGGCTACGCGGCCTACGTCGGCACGCACCACTTCGGGCCCGAGCTGCAGTTCGGCCACGTGATCGGCGACGCGCTGTCGAACCAGGTGCTCCTGATCAAGACGGCGTGGGGCGGCAAGAGCCTGTACCGCGACTTCCGTCCGCCGTCCTCCGGCGGCGCGGCCGGCCCGTACTACACGCGGATGATCGCGCAGGTTCGCGAGGCCGTGGCGAACCTGAAGAGCGACTTCGCGGGCTACGACGGCGGCGGGGTCGAGATCGCGGGCTTCGTCTGGTACCACGGCTGGAACGACGGCTGCGAGCCGAAGACCGCGGTGCCGGAGTACGAGACGAATCTCGTGAACCTGATTCGCGACGTGCGGCGGGACCTGGGCGTGCCGCGGCTGCCGGTCGTGGTCGGCGAGCTGACGGGGCCGTGGGTCGAGGCCCCGGGCGCGTGGGACACGCTCCGCAAGGCGCAGGCGGCCGCGGCGGCGCGGCCGGAGTTCGCCGGGACCGTGACGTGCGTCGAGACGCACGACTTCGTCCGCAGGCCCGAGGATTCGCCCAACACCGGCCACGGGCACCACGAGTTCGGCAACGCGGAAACCTATTTCCTCGTCGGCGACGCGCTGGGGAAGGGGATGAAGCGGCTGCTGGGGCTGCGATAGGCGGCCGGCCGTGATGCCGGGCACCGTCGTCGCGTCGGCGCCTGAACGGAGGGTTCAGTTTTGCGGTCCACCGGGACAAGCCCGGTGGGACCGGAACGGCAAGCCCGGTGGGACCGGAAGCGATGGTCTGGGCACAAACCCGGTGGGACCGGAGCCGTTGGCACGGAGGTGCGGGCGCAAACCCGGTGGGACCGGAGCCGCTGGCCTCGGCGAGCCCGGTGGGACCGGAGCCGTTGGCACGAAGGCACGGGCGCAAACCCGGTGGGACCGGAACGACAAGCCCGGTGGGACCGGAGCCGCTTCCGGCTACCGCTGGACGCGGGCGTTGCCCTTCCAGATGCTCCAGATCTGGTCCTCGTCGGCCGGCTGGGCGTAGTCCGTCAGCATGGTCGTCGCCAGCGCGCCGCTGGCCCAGCCGAACTGGATCCACTTCTCCGGCTCCCAGCCCTTGAGGATCGCGTAGAGCATGCCGCCGACGAAGCCGTCGCCGCCGCCGATGCGGTCCAGCACGCCGATGTCGCGCGGCTCGACCACGTACCAGTCCTTGCCGGCGGCCATGATGGCGCCCCACAGGTGATGGTTCGCGCTGACGACCTCGCGCAGCGTCGTGCCGTAGGTCGACGCGTTCGGGTAGGTCTTCTTCACGCGCTGGATCATATCCTTGAAGGCCGCGATCTTGGCCTTGAGCCCCTTGCCGCCCTCCTCGGGACCCTTGACGCCGAGGCAGAGCTGGAAGTCCTCCTCGTTGCCGACGAGGATGTCCGCCACGCTGGCGATCTCGGCGAAGATCGCGGACAGCTCCTTCTCGCGGCCCTTCCAGAAGGTGGCGCGGTAGTTGAGGTCGAAGGCGATCTTGGTGCCGTGCTTCTTCGCGGCGCGGGCGAGTTCGAGGCAGAACTGGCTCGTCTCCGGCGACAGCGCGCCGATCAGGCCGGAGAGGTGGACGATCTGCACGCCCTCCTTCCCGAAGATGCGGTCGAGGTCGAAGTCCTTCACGTTCAGCGTGCGGCCGACCTCGCCGGCGCGGTCGTTCCAGACGCGCGGCCCGCGCGAGCCGTAGCCGCTGTCGGCGATGTTGAACTGGTGCCGGTAGCCCCAGGGACCGCCCTGCGGAACCTCGGGGCCCTCGAAATCCATGCGCCGGGCGCGGAGGTTGTCCTTGATCATGTGGGCGATCGGGCTTCCCTTGACGAAGGTCGTCAGGATCTTGACCGGGAGGCCGAGGTAGGACGCCACGCTCGCGACGTTCGACTCGGCGCTCGTGACCTGCATGACGAACGCGCCGCCGCACTGGACGGGCTGCCCGGCGGGCGGCGTGATGCGGACGCCCATGCTGGTGGGCACGACGAGCGAGTACTTGCAGTTCTTCTTCAGTTCGATCTTCATCGGATGTCCCTCAATTGAGCGGGACATGATGCACGATCCGGTCCGGAATGACAATTCCGGGCTCGGCCGGCGGGTCGTCCTCGGCGGAGCGGGTGGCGGTCAGCGCGGCTGGCTGAGGTGGACGAAGATGCCCTTCTTGTTCGCCACGACCACGTCGGGGCGGCCGTCGCCGTTGAGGTCCGCCGCGGCGACCTGCGTGCCGACGCCGGAGTTGTCGTCGATCAGGTGCGGGACGAACGTCGCGCCGCCCTTGCCGTCGCGCCGCGTCTCGAGCCAGAACACGACGGCGGGGGCGTCGGGCTCCTTGTCGCCCTTCGGCCCGTGCGCCCAAAACCGCTTGCCGGTGAGAATGTCCTTCACGCCGTCGCCGTTCATGTCGACCAGCTCGAAGGCATGGAGCTGGCTCGGGCGGAACGCGTCGGTCGAGAGATCCGGCGTGGGCGCCAGGATGGTGTTCTTCTGCCATTCCACGGCGCCGCCGTCCTTGCGGATCTGCCGCCACCAGACGAGGCCGTAGTGGTGGCAGTGCCACGCGGTGACGATGTCCGCGACGTTGTCGCCGTCGACGTCGCCGACCAGGATCTGCGCGGCCGCCTCGGCGAACCGCTGCTCGTGGAAGCGCCAGGGCTGGTCCGGCTTCGCATCGGCCGGCTGCTCCCACCAGCCGATGGCCTCGACGAGGTCCGTGCGGCCGTCGCCGTTGATGTCGCCGAAGCCCGCGCCGTGGGTGAACTTGAAGTAGCGCTTGTCCTTGTTCGACACCGCGCGGAAGGGCCAGGGTTCGGTCGGCTTCGCCGGGTCCGGTCCCGCGAAGCCGTAGAAGCCGTCGCCACAGAAGATCAGCTCCGGGCGGCCGTCGCCGGTGACGTCGCCCCAGACGGGGGACTCGTTGCCGATGGGCGTGAAGACGACGTGCTTCGTCCACGCGTCGCCCTTGCCCGCCGGGTTGCGGTACCAGTAGCCCTCGATGCCGGGGAACGGGACGCACAGGATGTCGCACCAGCCGTCGCCGTCGAAGTCGCCGGCGTAGGTCAGGAAGTTGTCGGAGTAGCCCTTCGGATCGAACGCCTTCGCGGGGCGGTACTCGTGGCGCTTCTCGAACGCGGGGCCCTCGAACCAGAACGGCCCGGCGACGACGTCCGGCTTGCCGTCGCGGTTGAAGTCGCCGTGATAGGCGCCCTCGGCGAAGAACTCCTCCGAAAGGCGCAGGGTCTTGAAGGCGTCGCGCGCGGGCAGCTTCGCGGGCACGACGGGGGGCGCCAGGGCCTGCGCGCGGCGGACGGTTTCGGCGGCCTTGCAGCGTTCGACGACCTTCGCGGCGGCCTCGGCGGCGGGCTTCGGGTGCGCGGCGGCGAGTTTCTCCGCGATGGTCACCGCGGCGAGCCCCGCCTCCTCGGCGACCGCGGCGTCGGAGAGGGCGGCGACGGCGAGTCCGAGCGCGGCCGGGGTGTGGATCGCACCGAGAAGCCCGAGCGCCTGCTTCTTCTCGTCCGGCCGCGAGGCCACCTCGATCGCCTGCCGCAGCAGGTCGAGGCGCTTCGCGGCATCGGCCTCGCGGCCCGCGATGTCGAGGACGCCGCGCGCGGCAAGGACCTTCACCGACGCGTCGGACGCGGCGCGGGCCCGGTCGAGCAGGGCGGGGACGGCCGACGCGTCGGGCCAGCGCGCGAGCGTACGAACCGCCTCGGCGGCAAGGGCGGCGTTGTCCGACGCCGCCGCGGATTTCGCGGCCTCGAGGGCGTCGGCGGAGCCCAGCCCGGGCAGCAGCGACAGCATCGGCGCGCGCGCCGCAGGATCGAGCCGGCCGATCGCGTCGATCACGGAGCGGGTCGCGGCGGCCCGGTCCGGCGCCGCCTGGCAGACCGCCTGCAGCGCCTGGAGCACGGCGGCGCGCCGGTCGGCCGGCGCCCCGGCGGCGAGGTCGAGCAGGGGGGCGAGCGTTCCGGGGAGGGCGAGGGCGCGCAGGGATTTCAGCGCGGCCGTGCGGACGGCCTCGTCGTCGGCCTTCGCGTGGCGGAGCAGGACATCCGCCGATTCCCGGTCGGCGCGGGCGCCGAGCAGGGCCAGCAGCTCGGCCTTCTCGCCCGGGGCGGCGGCGTCCATGCGGGCGAGGAGTGCCTCGCGGATGCCGGGGCCGTCGATGCGGGTCAGCGCCTCGCGCGCGGCGTCGCGGTCGGCGGCGTCGCCCGCGGCGGCGAGGGGCGCCAGCAGCGCGACCGCGGCCGGGTCCTTCAGCCCGGAGAGCGCGGCCCACGCGGCGTGCCGTACGAGGGCGTGCGGGCTGGCGGCGGCCTTGCGGACCGTCGGCGCGGCGTCGCCGCCGAGCCGGAGGTGCGCGTCCATCGCGGCGAGTTGCGCTTCCGGCGGCAGGGTGTCCCACCGGGCGAGGACCGCCTGCAGGAGGGGAAGGTCGGCGGACTCGCGCAGCCATCCGATCGCGGCGACGGCCACGGGCCGGTCGGCACCGGTGAGCGCGTCGGCGACCATCGCGGTGCGGGCGGCGGCGTCGGAGGCCACGACGATCTGCCACGCGGCGGCGCGCAGGTGCGGCGTGGACCCGGCGTCGAGCAGGCTGCGTCCGGTGGCCGCCGCGCCCGCGGCGTCGCCCGCCGCCAGCCGGTGTTCCGCGCACTGCAGCAGGGCCTCGCGCACGACGGGACGGGCCGCCTCGGGCGCGGTGTCCCGCGCGGCCGTCAGGGCGGCCAGGGCCCCGGGGGTCCCGATCCGTCCGAGCGCGGCGGCGGCGGCCGTCGCGGTGACCGCATCGGCGTCGCGCAGCAGCGGGGCGATCGCCGGGACGGCGTCCGCGTCGCGCCGGCGGCCGAGGGAGTCCACGACGCCGACGCGGGCCAGCCCGGCGGCTGTCCCCAGCGCAGCGCAAAGCGCGGCGCCGGCCTCCGGGCCGGGCATCGTCTCCAGCGCGTTGCGTGCGGCCTGCGACATCCGCTCGTCCGCGAGGAGGCCGGCCAGCGCCGGGACGGATGCGGCGGTGCCGGCGACCTTCAGGCGCGTGCAGGCGTCGCACTTGGCGGCCGGCGCCGCGTCGGACTTCAGGATGGCGAGGAGGTCCTCCTCCTCGCCGGCGCGCGCCGTTCCGGAGGCCAGCAGGACGGCGGTGGCGGAGAGGGCTGCGAGAAGGGCTGTTCGGTTCACTCGTGCGTGCATGGTTCGATCTCCCAGGATTTCCGGACGGATCACGTTCTCCACGGGGCCCGCGCCGCGCGCGACAGCAGCCGGTTGGCCGCGTCGTCGCCGGTGAACGTCTCGCGGACCGGGTCCCACTTCAACGACCTGCCGAGCCGGTACGAAATCCCCACGAGGTGCCCCAGCGAGGCGGACCGGTGCCCGATCTCCTCGTGCGAACTCGGCCGCGCGCGCGTGCGCATGCAGCCGAGCCAGTTCGCGTGATGGTTGTTCGCGTAGGACTCCACCCGGTCGAGACGCAGCTCGTCGAACAGCGACGCCGGGGCGGCCTCGATGTCGCCGCCGCCGGTCATGCTCGTGATCCAGCCGCGTTCGCCGACGAAGAGACCGCCGAAATTGCCGGCGAGACGCGCGGACTCGGGGACCGCCTTGTAGACGCTCTTCACGAGGCCCCAGTGCTCGACGTGGTGGAGCAGGGAGCCGTTGGCGTAGCGGCAGGTGAGCGTCGGGAACTCGCCGGTGGAGGGGTGGACGATCTCCACCGGGCCGCCGGTCTCGACGCCGAGCGCGTACTGGATCACGTCCGCCGCGTGCGAGTGGTAGCCCGTCACGGCGCCGGCGCCGAACGCGTCGCAGAAGACCCACGGCACGACGCCCGGTATCGGGTTGCGGTGGTAGGCCGCGTTGTAGGGGCGCCACCCTGCGGGTCCGACCCAGAGGTTCCAGTCGAGGCCGTCCGGCACCGGCTCCTCCGGCAGCGCGGGATCGTGGGTCACGAAGTCCGGCGGTCCGCCCGGCACGTGGACCTTCGCCCAGATCGTGAAGGCGGCCTTCACCCTGCCGAGGCCGCCGGAGCGGACGAACTCGCAGACGCGGCGGATGCGGGGGATCGAACGGTACTGCGTGCCGGTCTGGAACACGCGGCCGTATCGGCGGACCGTTTCGACCAGCCCCCGGCTCTCCGCGACGGTCAGCGAGACCGGCTTCTCGCAGTAGACGTCCTTGCCCGCGCGCGCGGCCTCCATCGTCATCGGCGAGTGCCAGTGGTCCGGCGTGACGATCACGACGCCGTCGATGCCGGGCCGGGCGAGCAGGTCGCGGTAGTCGTTCAGGGCCTCGCAGCCGCGGAACGCGCCCGCCGCGCGGCGGGCCGCGCCGGCCTCCTCGACGACCGCCTTCGCCGCGTCGCGCCGCGAGCGGTCCACGTCGCAGACGGCAAGGACCTCGACCTCCGGCATGCCGGCGAGGACGCGGACGTGGCCGGAGCCCATCATGCCGAGGCCGATGACGCCGACGCCGATCCGCTCCGACGCGGCGACGGCGCCGTCCGCGCCGAGCACGGAGGCGGGGATGATCCACGGCGCCGCGGCGGCGCCCGATGCGGTGGCCGCCCGCCCGAGGAACCCGCGGCGCGTGAGCGTCCGCAGGGCGTCTCCGGGCCGGCGGGCCGGGGCGGTCACGACGCGCGGCCCCCCGCCAGCTGCAGGCCGAGCGTGTTGACGAACTCGACGCAGCGCGCGATGTCCGGCAGCGATTCGAGCCAGTTGTACGAGTATTCGAGTCCGATCATCGTGGGCCGCACGCCCAGGCGGTGCATCTCGCGGAGAAACTCCGCGGTGCGCCCGGCGCCGGTGCCCCACGGCACGTCGTGGCCCTGCGGCGTGAGTTCGTGGAGGTCGTGCACCTGGACCGTGATCAGCCGCTTCCCGAGCGTCCGCAGCCCCTCGATCGGATCGATGCCCGACCGCATCCAGTAGCCGAGGTCCGCGCAGGCGCCGAGCCGCGGCGTGCGGCCCTCGCAGGCCCGGAGCACGAGTTCGGGCTTCCAGTAGTTCGGCGAGCCCTTCGCGTCGTGGTTGTGGATCGCGACGTTGATGCCGTACTCGTCGCAGCAGCGCGCGATCGTGTCGAGCGCCTCCGGCTTCGGCTCGGACATGAACGTCTCGATGCCGAGCTTGCGTCCGAACTCGAAGACGCGCCGGCAGCCGGCCTCGTCGCCGGGGATGTCGCCGATGTAGTAGGTCAGCATCCGGACGCCCTCGTCGTCGAGCTTGAGGCGGACGTCGCGGATCTCGTCGTCGGAGAGCGCCGGATCGAGGTTCTTCGGCATCGCGGCGCTGACCTTCTGGAAGCTGAGCCCGCCCATGAACGGAAGGCCGAGCCGCGAGGTCTTCTCGGCCGCCTCGAAGAGCGTGAACTTGTGGAACGTGTAGGCCTCGACGCCGAGGCGCCAGCCGAGCGCCTCCTGCGCGCGGATCGCGGGAGTCAGGCGCGCGCTCGGGATCGTCGGCGCGGGCAGGTCGCCGAGCGCGAACTGCGCGGCGCCGAGGTAGAACTTCAGCATCGTCGGATCCCAGAACGGGTCGGGATGATGGGCGATCGAGCTGTAGAACACGCGGCCGCGGCCGTAGTGGCGCACCCAGGCGACGGCGTAGTCGCCGTCCTTGCGGAACGCCTTCAGCGGCGCGCCCTGGAGCGTCTCCGACGCCGCGTTGTCGAGGCTCATCAGGACGCGGACGCGGTTTCGCGAGAACGGGTCGCCGAAGCGGAAGAACTCGCTCCGGTGCTCGAAGCCCTTTCCGCCGAACGGACGGTTCAGCGGGTGGTCCGGGTCATCGAGCTTGAGGACGGCCCGCTCCTCGCCGTTGCCCGGCATGTGCGCCGCGCCGCGCGCGCCGAGCATGCGGCCGAACTCGGGCCAGTCCTCGACCGCCCCGGGCCAGCGGGTGAAGGCGACGGAGGTGCCGTGGACGCCCATCAGGCCGCCGCCGCCGAGGACGAACTCGACGAGGCTCCGCCGCAGCGCCGGATCCTCTAAGAGATTCCCGACGTTGTTGTTGAAGAAGACGGCGTCGAAGCCCTTCAGGCTCTCCGGCGCGAACACGGCCGGGTCGCTGCTGACGACGGTCTCGAACGCGCCGGTCTTCCGGCCCATCAGTTCGCACGCAAGGCTGGCATGCGCCGCGGACCGGTGGCCGCCGTAGTTGACGTTGAGATCGAAGATCAGCAGCCGGCGGGGTTTGGAGGGGCGGGCGGGTGCCTCCGCCGGAAGCGCCGCCTCGATCCTCCGCCGCTCGTCGTCGCCGACGACGGCCCCCGCGTGCGCCGGGGCGAAGCCCGTCCACGCCAGGGGCAGCGCCCCGGCGCCCGCAAGGAACCGCCGCCGGTTCATCAGACCTTCTCGGGGACGACGAACGGGGCGCGGTACTTCCGCGTCAGCAGTTCGTTGGCCGCGTCGTTGTTCTCGAAGCGCTCGGTCTTGGGGTTCATCTTGAGCCAGGGGCCGAGGACCGCCTTGGTCTCGTCGAGCTTGATGCCGTTGGCCGCGAGGTGCTCCTTGAACCGGCCGAAGGTCTCGGCGCCGTCGCGGCTGCCCTTGATCTGCTCGAGGACCGCGCCCGGCTCGGACTGCTTGCCGACGAGGTAGGAGACGTTCGGCGTGTGGCACAGCGCGCTCGAGAGGTGGCCCTCGAGGATGTGACCGGTCAGCTCGTTCGCCTTGCGGCTGCGGACCGCGCGGATGAAGTTGCCGAAGTGGTTGCCGTCCTCGGCGAAGTCCATCACGACGCCGCTCGCGGCGCCGGCGCCCGTCGCCTTGGCCTTCCCGCCGCCCTTGAAGCGCTGGATCTCCTTGCCCGCGGAGTCGTAGGCGATGGCCTCGCTGTAGCTCGGAATCACCATGTACCCGTTCTCGCAGTGGATCACGCAGCCGACCGAGGCGCCGAGGAACTTGTCCATCGACTTCGACTCGTTCTTCTCCGGCAGCCCCCGCACCTCGAAGATCAGCGGCGCGCCCGGGTAGTCGTGGTAGGCGATCTGCGTGTTCGGCGTCTCGCCGTCGTCGTCGTAGCCGAAGCGGCCGCCGACGCTCATGACGCCCGGCGAAAGCGTGTCCACGCCCAGCGCCCAGCGGCAGATGTCCATCTGGTGGATGCCCTGGTTGCCGATGTCGCCGTTGCCGGTCGGCCACACCCAGTGCCAGTCGTAGTGCAGGCGCAGCCGGCGCAGCGGTTCCTTCGGCGCGGGGCCGCACCAGAGGTCGTAGTCGATCGCCGCCGGGATCGGCTGCTCGCCGACCGCCTTGCCGATGCTGTCGCGCCGCTTGTAGCAGAGGCCGCGCGAGACGAGGATCTTGCCGAGCTTGCCCGCGTGAAGGAACTCGATGCCCTGGCGGATGCCGACGCTCGAGCGGCACTGCATGCCGGCCTGGACGATGCGCCCGTACTTCTCCGCGGCCTTGACCGCCTGGCGGCCCTCCCACACGTTGTGCGAGACGGGCTTCTCGACGTACATGTCCTTGCCGGCCTGGCACGCCCACACGATCATCAGGGAGTGCCAGTGGTTCGGCGACGCGGTGCTGACGACGTCGATTTCCTTGTCTTCAAGCATCTTCCTGACGTCGCTGTAGGCGGAGACCTTCTGGCCGCGCTTCTCGAACTCCTTGACGCCCTTCGCCAGGACCTCGGAGTCGACGTCGCAGAGCGACACGACCCGCACGCCGGGCAGGCCGCGGAATCCGGAGATGTGCGATCCGCCGCGGCCGCGGATGCCGATGACGCCCACGCGGATGTCGCCGTTGGCGCCCACGGGATCGGCGTGAACCCATCGCGGAACCGTCAGCGCGCCCGCGGTGGCGAGGGTGGAGGTGAGGAACGAACGTCGGCTGATGGTGTTCTTCATGGCGCCTTCCGTTGTCTTGCCGGCAGGGAGCCGCGATCGACGGCCACGGGCACGCGCCCGACCAGGCGGACCGAAGCGACGTCCTTGCACCGCGGGTCAGGCTACCGGAACGCGCGGGCGGAGGCAAGGGCGGGGTCGTTCATGCGCCCCAGGGCGGGCGGGGACTGTAGGCGAGCAGCCGGTTGGCCTCGGCGTCGCCGGGGAACTCCCCGCGGGCCGGATCCCACCGCAGCGAGCGCCGCAACGCGAGCGCGATGCCGCCGGTGAGGATCGCATCCATCGTGCGCGTGGCCGTCTCCGGGTTGCCGATGGTCGGGCGTCGCGTCCGGACGCACTCGAGGAAGTTCCCGGAGTGACTGTCGATCGCCGCGAGGCGCGTGGCCGGCGCCGGTGCGTCGCGGAGGAGCGAGGCCGGGTGCGCGACGATCCGCTGGCGGTCAACCGCGATGCGCCCCCCGGTGCCGACGAAGCAGGCGCCGCCGTCGGGGCCGACCGGCTCGCCGGGATACGCCGTCGAATGGACGACCACGCCGTTCGAGTGGCGGTAGTGGATGCGGCCGTCGTCGTACCGGATATCGACCGGCGCGGCCGGATCGGGATTCACCGTCCACTGCACGATGTCGTAGTGGTGCGGGCTCCAGTTCACGTCACCGACGAAGAGCCCGGAAAGCGTGTGGCCCGCCTCGCCCCCGTAGGGACGCCAGGGCAGGGGGCCGAGCCAGAGATCCCAGTCGAAGCCGTCCGGCACGGGCTTCGAGGCCTCCGAAGTCCACGCCGCGGGGGCGAACGCCCCCGGCGGGCGGTACGCGAAGACCTCGGTCAGCCGGCCGATCCGTCCGCCGCGGACCAGTTCGCACGCGAGGCGGAACTTGCCGCCGTACTCCGAGCGCTGCTGCATGCCGGCCTGGTAGACGCGGCCGAACCGGCGGGCCGCGGCGACCAGCGCGCGTCCCTCGTGAACGGTGATCGCGACGGGCTTCTCGCAGTAGACGTCCTTGCCGGCCCGCATGGCCATCGTCGCCATCGGTGCGGCCCAGTGGTAGGGGACGGCGATCAGGACGGCGTCGATGTCGCGCCGCGCCAGCACCTCGCGAAAATCGTTCACCGCCGCGACCCCGTCGTAGCCCGGCCGGCCGGTCCGCTCCGCGTAGACTTCGTTGCAGCGGCGCCGCGCGGCCTCGCGGCGTTCGCGGCGGACGTCGCAGACCGCGACCACCTGCACGTCGCCGCGCGCGACATAGCCGCCGGGGACGTAGGTCCACGCGCCGCCCAGCAGGTGCCCCGTGCCCTGGCCGCCGAGCCCGATGAAGCCCATCGCGATCCGGTCCGACGGCGCCGTCGCGCCGCCGAGGCCGAGCGCGGATGCCGGGACGATCGCGGGCGCCGCGGCGGCCGCGGCACGGGCGAGGAACGAACGGCGCGTGAGGGATGGGGTGTTCACGGTTCCTCTTCTCCTCACGGCTTGTCGAGCAGCAGGCGCTCGACGGACGGGCCGGTCTTCTCGACGCGCCGCGGGTCGGCGACGGGGACGAACTCCACGTGGTGGGTCCGCAGCGAACCCTTGGGCAGGTACTCCCATTCCACCGTCTGCGGCCCCGACGGGACCACCGGCCGGATCTCCTTCCGCCGCCGGACAGCGTCCTCCGTCCTCCGCGCGATTCGCGCCCTCGACTCCGCCTCGGGAAGCACGTCCGCGCTCTGCCATCCGGTGCCCGTCTTGGTCTGGCACGCCACGACCCCCGGGATCCAGGCCTTCGCCTCCGCGCAGGTCTTGTCGTCCCCCGAGACCATCACGACCGGGATGCCGTGCTCGCCCGCGATCGCCGCGTCGATGCCGATCTCGCCCACCTCGCGCCCGTTGAGCCGCATGCGTTGGATGGAGGCCGACGAGTAACTGTGCGCCAGCACGCCGCCGGGCGTCAGCGACATCGCGTGGTAGCCGAGAAGAATCACCGCTTCCGCGCCGTCGAGGTCCTTGTTGCGCACGCCGGGCGTCGGCCCCTGGATCAGCCGCGCGCGCGGATCGATCCGGGCCGGGTCAACGTTCGTGCCCCCGCCGTGGCCGTCGCGCACGACGACCTCCGTCGCGCCCGCGGCGAAGCACCCCGTGACGCACGTGTTGATGTCGCCCTCCATCGCCCGCTTCCCTTCGTCGGCGCGCGACCCCATGATCTGCTCGCTCCCGGTGACCCCGGTGCAGCCCTCCATGTCGCAGAAGACGTAGACCTTGAAGGCCTCCGCCGGCCCCGCGGCGAGCCAGCCGGCCACCACCGCGCCCAGCCATGTCCACGGGTCTCTCATCTTGCCCGATCCCCTTTCGTCTTCCGCCGCCGGCTACTCCGTCACGATGTCGAGTTCGGCGACCGCGGCGAAGGGCTGGCTGTCGAAGCCCTTCTTCGCCACCAGGCGGATCGCGCGCGCCGTCACCGGACGGTCGAACGTCACCGTCTTCGCCGCGGCCGTCCGGTCGAACGCGCCCGTTGCGACGGGTGCGCCCCAGTCCTTTCCGTCGGCGCTCGCGAGGATCTCGTAGTCGCGGATCAAGCCGTTGCGGTTGCCGTCCTGGCGCGGGAGGATCGTGAGCCCGCGGACCGGGGTCGCGTCGCGGAGCCAGAGCGTCAGCGCGTGGGGGAGCGGGGCCGGCGCCGGCTCCCAGGCGGTGTGCCACATCGTGTCGGGGTTGCCGTCGATCGCCAGGCGCGCCTCGTAGCCGGACTGGTCGCTGTCGGCCTTCGTCCAGGCCTCGAGGCGGTCGAGGGCGCGCGGCGGGCGCGCGAGGGCGCGGACCTGCTCCGGCGTCACCTCGGCGGCCGGCACGAAGGCGGAACCGCCGAGATAGGCGAGAAGGCTCGACCGGAACTGCCGCGCGGCCGGACGGCTCGCGAGGTCGCCGTCGAGGTCCATGCTGCAGACCGCCAGCCGGCCGCCCGCGCACTTCGCCTCGAAGAGGAGGCCGAGGCGCCGGTTCCTGAACCACGTGTCGATCGGCTGCACGAGCGGCCGCAGGCCCGGCGGCAGGCCGTCGAGCACCATCGCGCCCGAGTTGTGGATCAGCTCCCACCACTGCCAGTTGCTGTGGGATTCGGTCGGGAACGAGGCGAAGGCCGGGTGCTTCGGGTCGCACAGGATGCCCAGCGTGTGCGGCGGCTGGTTCCGCGTCCACGCGGTGTTCCAGAAGATGCTCGAGAAGCCGATCGCGACGCCGCCCTTCACGCGCTTCCCGTCGAGGCACAGCAGAACCGTTCCGCCCGCGCGGAGCTTCGCCAGGGCCGCGTCGTCGAGGTCGCGCGCGACGTGCACGCCGGCCGGAGGGTCCGCCGGCGCGGCCGGCGGATAGACCCAGAGGTCCCAGTCGTTTTCCGCGATGCCCTGCGCGCCCATCCCGTGGACCTCGCCGACCGAGACGACCAGCCGGTAACGGGCCGGGGCGGGAAGGGGTTTCAGGTCGATCTCCGCCGTGCCGGCATCCCGGAGGAGACCGACCGGCAGCACGCGCGAAGTCGAATGGCCGCGAGCGACCTCCGCGCCGGCCGCATCACGCAGGCTCCAGACGACGGCGCCGTTCGTGATCGGACCCGGGCCGAACTGCGCCACATCGAGGCCCGCGCGGAACGTCTCGCCGGACGTCCACACGCGCTTCGCCATTCGGGCCAGCGGAACGACGGGGCCGCAGAACCGCGCGTATTCCGCGGCCGTGATGTAGCCTTTGGATTCCCAGAACGGGTCGAGCACGCCGACGAGCGCGGTGCCCTGCCCGGGGAAGTCGTGGAGGTCGAGCAGTTCGAAGCCGCCCATGCCCGGCGTGCGCAGCGCGCTCTCGATCTCCTCCTTGTAGCAGAGCGCCTGGAGCTTCCCCGAGGCCATCAGGAAGGCGCGGGCCTGGTCGCCCATGTGGTTTGCAACGAGCGTGTCGCGGAAGATCTCGAAGTTCCGGGGCTTCAGGGGCCCGGTGTACTTGGCGATCTCGTCGAAGTTCGGGTAGACGCACCACTGCCCGATCTCGTGGCTGACCACCGGCACGCCCCGCGCCGTGATGAAGTCGCCGTAGTCGGTCGTCGTCTCCGGCGGCCGCGCGTTGATGCGCGACTTCAGCCCGCCGCCCCACGACTGGATCCGCGGCTGCGGCACGCAGTGCCACTGGTTCTCCGGCAGTTCCGGCCAGCCGGCGCCGCTGGTCCACAGCCGGCGCGGATCCCGGGCCTTGAAGCGTTCCACGTAGGCCGCAAGCCACGCCTTGTGGTTCTTCCCGCCCGGTTCGTTGCCGTAGGCCATGAGCACGAACGACGGATGGTTGCCGTAGGCCTTCAGGATCCGCTCCGTCTCCTCGATGAGCCACGCATCGACCGGCTTCCCGTCGCCGAGCGTCGTGGACATGTTCGCCCACGACGACGCCTCGACGTGCAGGTAGAAGCCCAGTTCGTCCGCCGCGACGAATGCCGCCTCGGGCGGGCACCACGAGTGGAACCGGATCAGGTTCAGTCCGTGCGCCTTCGCGACGCCGATGATCCGCTTCCATTCCGCCACGTCCGTCGGCGGGTGCCCGGTCTTCGGGAAGATGCAGCAGTCCAGCGTGCCGCGGAGGAAGACCGGCCGGCCGTTGATCGCGAACCGCGTGCCGTCGGCGGCGAAGTCGCGGACGCCGAAGACGAGGTGTCGAGTGTCGGGTGTCGGGTGTCCGGACGAGCCGTCACCCGGAACGAGAGTCACTTCAAGATCGTACAGGTTCGGGGCGAACTCATCCCAGAGAGCGGCGCCGGGACCGAGGGGCAGATCGCCCGTGGCGGTACCGACGCCCTCCGCCCACTTCATCTCGATGGCCATCCGGTGCGTTGTGCCGGCCCCATCCCGTTTCCGGACCGACACCCGGCACTCGGCACCCGACACCGCCCCGGGAGTGCCGGTCTTCGCCACGATCTGCACCCGGGCGGTCTTCCGCGCGGCGTCCGGGACCACCTGCACGTCCTCGATCCACACCGGCGGCGTCGAGCGCAGTTCGATCCGGCCGACGATGCCGTTCCAGTTGCCCTGCGTGTGGTCGCTGACGCTGTGCGAGTTCTCGCCGACGTCGATGACCATGCGGTTGTCGACGCGGATCGTCAGCGTGTGCTTTCCCGGCGCCAGCAGGCCGAGGTCGTGGTCGTGCGGCGTGGCGAGGGCGTTGTTCGTGCCGACGCAGCGGCCGTCGATCCAGACGCGCGTCTCCCAGTGCGGACGCTCGAGCGACAGCACGGTGCGTCGCCCCTTCCAGTCCGCCGGGATCTCGAGGTCGCGCTGGTACCACGCCGCGCCGGCATAGTACGTCTCGGGCTGGAGCCAGAACGGGACCTTGACCTTGCCGGGCTTGCGGTAGGGCTCGTACTCCGCGTCGGTGAACCAGGACTTGTCGACGATGCCGCCGATCCACTTCGTGTCGACCGTCACCGGGTCGCCGAGGCGCTGCACGGCCAGGGAGCCGGGCAGGCGGACCTTTCCCTCGAGCGGCCGCGCGTGCCACGACTCCGCGAGGCCCGCGTCGTTGCGGTCGAGGGCGAATCGCCATTCGCCCGAAAGGTCGAGCGTGCCGTCCGCGGCCGCTGCCGCGCATGCGGAGGCCAGCAGAAGTCCCAGCGTTCTCATGACCACCTCCCGCGTAGCGTCGCCTACTCGAAGTCGTAGACCAGCACGCGGATCCAGTGCTTCGCGCAGGTCTTCACGAACTTCAGGTGGACGGGGTCGGCCTGGTAGGCGTCGTGGCCGGCCTTCGAATCGAAGACCACGGTCAGGCCGCGGTCGTACGTGCGGTCGATGACCGGCCGGTCGGTGTCGGCGGGTTTCCCGACATGGCTCCGGCGGATCGTCTTGATCGCCAACAGCGACTTCAATCCGGCGTCGAAGGCCTTGCGGTCGGCGGCGGAGATTCCCTTCCTCAGCCAGAAGAACACGGTATGGACGAACATGGCATGGTCTCCTTCACGTGGACGTTGCCGGAGACGATACACCACGGATTGCACGGATTGCACGGATAAGTGCGGGGGGGCGCATGCCGATCCGCCGTGGTGGCCTACGGCCGGGCACCCCCGGGGACCAGCCGCACGAAGCTCACGCCGTGGCGGGGGACGTCGGCCTTCCACTCGCCGTCGGCCGTGCCGGCGTCGGCGCAGCGCCACACATCGCGCACGCGGCGCGGCCCCGCGACCCCGAGTTCCTTCCACGATACGGCGATCGTCTGCCGGCCGCGCCCGAGCGCGAAGAGGCCGACCGCGACCGATCCGTCCTCGAGCGGCTTCGCCAGCACCAGCTCCGTGTCGGTCTGCCGGACGATGCGCGCCTGCTTCCCGAGCACGTCCTGGTTGACCTCGATCACCTCGGGGTTGCACAGCACGTTCACCGTGAAGGCGTCGAGCTTCGACATGTCGCCGCTGAAGAACAGCGGGGCGGCCATCAGGCTCCACATCGACATGTAGCTGTAGGACTCGTTCGGTGTGAGCGGCGCCTTCTCCGGCTCGCGCAGGCCGTGGGCGTTGCCGTACCAGCCGATGAGGATGTAGTCGGGGTCGTTCCATGCGCCGGGCCGCGCGAACTCGTGCAGTTGCGCGTTGCGAAGGCCGATCGAGTAGAACCCGGGCAGGCGCGACGCCCTCTCGAGGCCGAGGTCGCCGGTCGTGCGCCACGAGTGGCCGCCGACCTCCGCGCCCCATCTCCACACCTCGCCCATGCCGTACTGGCAGAGGTTGAAGACGATGTCGCGGTCCTGCCGTTTCAGCAGTTCCCCCATCTTGCGGAACGGGTACTGGTAGCCCGCGAGCGTCGGCGGACCCTTGTCCCAGGCGGGGATCGCGGGGTCGGTCGGGCTGCCGGAGGCGGCGATGCGGCCGTAGCTGCACCAGTCGTACTTGAGGAAGTCGTAGCCCCAGTCGGCGAAGGTCTTCGCGTCCTGCGCCTCGTGCCCGAGCGCGCCGCCGAAGCCGGCGCAGGTCAGCGGGCCGGGCGAGGTGTAGAGGCCGGCCTTGAGGCCCTTGGCATGGATGAAGTCCGCGAGGCCCTTCATGTCGGGGAAGTAGGTGTTGGGCTGGATGGTTCCGTCGGGCCTCCGTTCGGCCCCGATGCGTTTCGGGTCGCGCTGGTACTTGCCGACGGCGGGGGCGTTCATCCAGCAGTCGTCGATGTTGACGTACTGGTAGCCGTGGTCGGCCATGCCGCTGGAGATCATCACGTCGGCCGCCTCGCGCATCGTCGCGTCGGTGATGCGGTTGTAGTGCGTGTACCAGTGGTTCCAGCCCATGGGCGGCGTGAGCGCGAGCGTGTCGCCGGCGACGATCGTGAAGGTCCGCTCCGCGGTCCCGTGCGCGTTGCGGGCGGTGAACGTCACCTTGTGGTCGCCGCGCGGCGGCGTCGTGCCGCGCACGATTCCGCCCTGCGGGTCGAGGTCGAGGCCGGCGGGCAGGCCGCCGGCGGCGAAGACCATCGGGCGCTCGCCGGTGGCGGGGATGCGGTAGAGGAACGGCTTTCCGGGGCGCGCGCCGTAGACCTTCGGCCCGTGGATCCGCGGCGACTTCGGCGCGGGCGGCGTCAGGATCACGGCCTCCTCCTCCGGCACCGCGGGCGCGGCGATGGCCTTCGGCGGCTCGCCGGCGAAATCGATCTCCGCGGCGGCCCAGTCGGCGTGGTCGTGGCTCCGGCCGTCGCCCGCGTCGGACACCTCGAGGATGAGCTGCTTCACGCCCGCGAGGGGCACGCGGACGGACTTCGCCGGCTGGCCCGCCTTCATCACGCCGCTGCGCCAGATCTCCGTCTCGCCCGCGATCACGAGGAACTCCACCGATCCGGGCTGGCCGGGCTTCACCTGGGCGTCGACGCCGACCTCGGCGCGGAACTCCGCGGCCTTCCCGTCGAGCGCCAGGACCCACTGGCTCGGCGCATGCGTGCCGATGCCGCGGTCGTAGGCCTTGCCGCCGATCGACAGCGGGTTGGTCGTGACCGCCTGGTTGGCGATCGCGCGTCCCCAGCCGCCCGACATCAGCTTCAGGTCCAGCGTCTCCAGCGACACCGTGCCCGCCGCCGCCCGAAGGGCCATTGCACCCGCCACGATACCGATTCCCATCGATCGCATGACCTGTCTCCTTGCTTGCGGCGCCCGCCGGCCCTTCTTCGTTCCGTTCACCAGAAAACGGCGTAGAACACCGCGACGCCCGCGAGGACGGCGGCGCCGGCCCAGCGCACGATCGGGGCCGTGGTCGTGTCGAGGTCCGCGCGCACCGGCAGCGACTTCGGCTCGGCCCGCGGGAACGCCAGGGTGATGAGGCCCATGATCAGCAGCACGAGCTGGAAGACGAGGGCGACCTGGATCAGGAAGTGCATGTCCTTCGCGTGGAACTGCAGCAGGCCGTAGAGTGCCGGTCCGGAGAGCATGCCGGCGACGCCGGCGGCGCCGGGGGCCGTGGGGACGAGGATGCCGAACACGAAGACGGCGGTGACGCCGGGCCAGATGTAGCCCTGGAACTGCTGGATGAACTTGAAGACGCCGCCGAACTTCGGGTCGTCGAGCCGGGGGGCCAGCAGGCAGGCGATGATGACGAAGAGGACCGTCAGCACGCGCCCGAGCCACACCAGCCGTTTCTGCGGGGCGCGCCGGTCGATCAGGCGGTGGTAGATGTCCATCGTCGAGATCGTCGCGGCGGAGTTGAGCATCGAGGCGAGCGAGCTGATCACGGCCCCCGCGATCGCGGCGAACATGAAGCCGCGGACGCCGGCCGGGATCAGGTTGCGGATCAGGGTGGGGAAGGCCTCGTCCGGCGTGGCCATCTGGGCGCCGTAGAGCTGCTGGGCCATGAGGCCGGGCATGACGATGGCGAAGGGGACGATCAGCCACAGGGCGCCGGCGAAGATGACGCCGAGCTGCCCGTCGCGCAGGGTCTTCGCGGCGAGGTTGCGCTGGACGATGAACTGGTTGAGGCCGCAGTAGTAGAGTTCGACGATCCACATGCCGCCGAGCACGCCGACCCAGGGAAGGTCCTTGTGGCCCGCCGGGAGGACCATGTGCAGCTTCGCCGCGTTCGACGTTGCGAAGGCGTCCCAGCCGCCGACCGCGTGCAGGCCGAGGAGGAACGTCACGATTCCGCCGACCAGCAGGGCGCCGCCCTGGAAGAGGTCGGCCCACGCGACGGCCTTGAGGCCTCCCCACGCGGTGTAGGCGACGGCGATGAGGCCGATCATCCAGACGCCCTTCAGCAGCGGCACATCGAAGACCGTCCGCAGCACCAGCCCCCCGGAGTAGAGCACCGCGGTCAGCATCACGGTCACGTAGATGACGACCGTGATGGCGGCCATGATCGACCGCGTCGCGGTGTTGAAGCGGTACTCGAGGAACTCCGGCATCGTGTAGATGCCCGCCTTCAGGAACCGGGGCAGCAGCGTGAAGGCGATCAGCACGACGGCGACCGAGCCGAGGAGCTGCCAGTTGCTGGCGGCGAGACCGACGCCGCCCGCGCCCTGGCCGGCCATGCCGACGAACTGCTCCGTGGAGATGTTCGCGGCGACGATGGAGATGCCGATGATCCACCAGGGAAGGCTGCGGCCGGCGAGGAAGTAGTCCTCGCTGCCGCTTTCGCGGCGGCTCTTCCAGAGGCTGACGCCGAAGATCAGCGCGTAGAACGCGACGAACACGGCGATGTCGAACCCGCCCAGCTTCATCGGCACCCCCCGCGCGGCACGGCCGCCCCGCGCGCCCTTTATGCCCCGGCCCGCGCCGGATGTCCACCACGCCCAATTCGGCGGTTGTTATCGGGCGCCCGGGGGCGTATCCTGCCGCGATTCCGCCATGCTCAAGAAGATACTCCACACGTTGAAGTCGCTCGGCCGCCGCGTGAAGGGCGGGGGCGACGCGAAGAAGGAAGACGCCCGCGGTCCGAAGGCCGATCGGCCGGACGATCCCGGTCAAGCCCAGCGCCCCGGGGGGGCGCACGCCCACGCGGCTCACCGGCACGGTCCTCATGCGATCCGCGGCCACGCCGAGGGCCACGGTCACACCGGGGGGCGCGGCTCCACCGACGGGCGCGGCCACGGCGAAGGCCGGACCTCCGAGGGCCGTGGACACGCCGCGGGCCGCGGCCATTCCGGGCCTCGCGAGGCCGGTGCGTACGACAGTGCGTCCGCGCGCGACGCCGGGACCGCATGGACCCCCGGCGCGGACGATCCGGCGAAGCGCCGCCGCCGGCGCGGGGGGCGGGGACGCCGCCGCGAGGAAGGCGCCGGGGTTGCCGGCGAGGCAGCGCCGGTCGCAGCGGAACCGCCGCCGCCGCCCGGGCCGCCGTGGGATCCGGCCTCGTACGTCGTTCCGCCGGCCGAGGGCAAGACGCGTTTCCAGGACCTCGGCCTGCCGGTGGAGATCCTCCACGCGATCGCCGATCTCGGCTTCCAGTACTGCACGCCGATCCAGGCCGGCACGCTGCCGGCGACGCTGGAGGGCCGCGACATGGCCGGCCGGGCGCAGACCGGCACGGGCAAGACCGCCGCCTTCCTGATCACCGTCTTCACCCGCTTTCTGCGCAGCCCCGACCGCGAGGGCCGCAGGCCCGGCTCGGCCCGCGCGCTGGTGCTGGCGCCGACGCGCGAGCTGGCGATGCAGATCGAGCGCGACGCCGCGGACCTCGGGAAGTACTGCGGCGTCCGGTCGGTCGCCGTCTACGGCGGCGAGGACATGGACCGCCAGCGCCGCCGGCTCGCCGCCGGCCCCGTGGACCTGCTGATCGCCACGCCCGGCCGCCTGCTCGACTTCCACGCGCGCCACGAGATCCACCTCAACCGCGTCGAGATTCTCGTCATCGACGAGGCCGACCGCATGCTGGACATGGGGTTCATCCCCGACGTCCGCCGCATCGTCTACAGCACGCCGCACAAGGACCGCCGCCAGACGCTTCTCTTCAGCGCCACGCTGTCCGAGCCGATCCTGCGGCTCGCGTCGAGCTGGACGCGCGATCCCGCGAAGGTCGAGATCGAGCCCGAGAACGTCGCGGTGGATACCGTCAACCAGATCGTCTACATCGTCACGGCCGCCGAGAAGTGGCCGCTGCTCTACAACCTGCTCACGCGCGAGAAACCCGAGCGGGTGCTGGTCTTCGTCAACCGCCGCGACACGGCCGAGCGGCTGGACGAACTGGTGAAGAGGGCCGGCTTCCCGTGCGCGCTGATCTCGGGTGCGCTGGCCCAGAACCAGCGGACGCGCGCGCTGGAGGATTTCCGCGAAGGCCGCATCCAGGTGCTCGTCGCCACCGACGTTGCCGGCCGCGGCCTTCACGTCACGGGCATCAGCCACGTGGTGAACTTCAACACCCCGATCGATCCCGAGGACTACGTCCACCGCATCGGCCGCACCGGCCGCGCGGGCGCGTCGGGCACGTCGGTCACCTTCGCGTGCGAGGAGGAATCGTTCTACCTCCCGCCGATCGAGGAGTACATCGGCCGGTCCCTGCCGTGCACGGTTCCCGAGGAGGAGTGGGTCAAGCTGCCCGAGGGCGTGCCCAATCTCCCGCCCAGCCGTCCACGGGGTCCCTCGCCCTTCGGCCATGGCGGCGGGCGCGGCGGACCGCGTCGCGGGCCCCCGCGCGGCGGTCTGCGGCGCGGCCGGTAGGGCGGATCGGCGGGTGCCTCGAGGGCCCGGCTCCGTCCGGGCCGTCCGAACGGCCGACACGGAGGTCGGCCCTCCAGACCATTGCCACGGGACCCCTCGTTCGGTCGACACGGAGGTCGGCCCTCCAGGTTCTCGCCAAGTGCATGGAGGGCCCGGCTCCGTCCGGGCCGTGAATGGATCCAGGGAGAAACCCCGGCAACGGGACTTCCGGGATACAAAGATGAGATCACGCGCGCACTACGACGAGGAACTCGCGTACGTGCGAATGAACCCGGCCGTCCGAACGGCCGACACGGAGGTCGGCCCTCCAGGCCGTTGCCACGGGACCCCTCGTTCGGCCGACACGGAGGTCGGCCCTCCAGGCCGTTGCCACGGGACCCCTCGTACGGCCGACACGGAGGTCGGCCCTCCAGGCCGTGCTACCGCTTCGCCGCCAGCCAAAGGGTGAGGGCAAGCAGGGCAACCAATCCGGCGGCGATCCAGAGCATCTGCCGTCTCCAGCCGCCCGGCGCCAGTTCCTCCCCGAACTCCCGCTTCACGAACTCGTCGTAGTTGAAGTCGTCGTCGGGCAGGTCGAGCCCGTCCGCCGCGGTCGCCTCCTCGTTCCAGCCCGTGTCGTGGTCCGCGCCGCAGCCCGGACACGCCGCGGCATCCTGCGGTACCTCCTCCCCGCAGACCGGGCAGACCTCGGGCGGAGCGGGAAGCGATGAGTCCTGAGGGATGCGGGAGGAGCGGCCCGGCCTGGCGATTCCTCCGTTCATCGCTCGTCCCTCATCGCTTGCCGCTTTCCAGGGACTGGTGCAGCAGTTCGGCGGTGTGCCAGGCGCGGCGGCCGGCGCCGTCGCGGATCTGCTGGCGGCAGCTCGTGCCGGGGGCGCAGACGAGCGCATCGGGGCGGTTCCGGATCGCGGGCAGGAGGACCTGGTTGGCGACCTCCATCGACAGTTCGTAGTGCTCGCGCTCGTAGCCGAACGAACCGGCCATGCCGCAGCACGCGGTGCCGAGTTCGGTCAGGGTCAGGCCGGGGATCAGGGCGAGCGCCCGGCGCGTGCCCGCGGTGCCCGCGATCGCCTTCTGATGGCAGTGGCCGTGGAAGAGGACCTCGCCCTCGGGGAGTCGTCCGAACGCCAGGCCGGCGAGCGAGCCGGCGTCCGCCTCGCGCGCGAGGAAGTCGTCGAAGAGGACGCACCGCGCCGCGACCGCGAGCGCCTTCGCGCGCAACGCGGGCGGAACGAGGTCCGGCGCCTCGTCGCAGAACGTGAGGATCGCGGACGGCTCCAGGCCGAGGATCCACGTGCCGTTCCCGGCCTCCGGCGCGAGGGCTTCGATCGCGCGCACGATGCGCCGGCGCGCGGCGCGGAGGAAGCCCTTGGAGATCTGCGTGCGGCCGGACTCGAGGCCGTGCGTCAGCCGCACGCCCCAGCCCGCGGCTTCCAGCACCTCGACCGCGGCGATGCCGATCTCCGGCTCGCCGTAGTTCGTGAACTCGTCGTTGAGAAGCAGCACCTCGCCGCGTGTGCCGGCCGCCGCGGGCGGGCGGCGGTCGCGAGCCCACTGGGCGAGGGTGCGGCGGGCGTAGGGCGGCACGCGGCGCCGCGGGGCGATGCCCAGCAGGTGCTTCATCGCGGCGGAGTCCGCGATGCGCGAGGCGAGACCCGGCGCGATGCGCGCGGCCCGGGCCGCCGTCGCGTAGAAGCCCATGGCGAGGCTGCGGAGCGAGGGGCCCTTCCGGTCGTTGCGCTTCTGGAGCCACTCGGCCTTCATGCGGGCGAGGTCGACCCCGGACGGGCACTCCGGCTTGCAGCCCTTGCACGAAAGGCAGGACTCCATCACGGCCGCCAGGTCGGGGTCGGTCCACGTCGCGTCCGGGGTGCCGGAGGTCAGCGACTGGCGCATCAGGTTGGCGCGGGCGCGCGTCGTGTGGGCCTCGTCGCCGGTGGCCATGTAGGTCGGGCACATCAGGCCGCGGCCGGTGCTCTGGCGGCAGACGCCGGCGCCGTTGCAGGCCTCGGCGGCGCGGACGAAGCCGACGGTGCGGGACCAGTCGAACTCCGTCGCGATCTCCGGTGTCGGCGTTGCGGGCGAGGTGCGCAGGTCGGCCGTCAGCGGGGCGGGGTCGACGATCTTGCCCGGGTTCAGGATGCCGCGCGGGTCGAAGAGGCGCTTCACCTGCACGCACAGGTCGTAGAGGTCGGGCGTCAGCGCCTCGCGCAGGAAGGGTGCGCGGAGGCGGCCGTCGCCGTGCTCGCCCGAGAGGCTGCCGCGGAAGCGTCGGACGATCGGCACGATCCCGGCGCAGAGGCGCTCGAAGGTGGCGAGGTCGTCGGCATCCTTGAAGTTCAGCATCGGGCGGTAGTGCAGCAGGCCGACGGAGGCGTGGCCGTAGTAGACGCAGGGACAGCCAAGGCTCTCGGTCAGGGCGTCGACCTCCGTCACGAAGTCTGCGAGGTCCTCCGGTGCGACGGCCAGGTCCTCGATCGCGGTGACGGGCTTCACGTCGCCCGGGATGCCGGTCAGCAGGCCGAGCCCGGCCTTGCGCAGCGCCCAGACGCGGGCAATCCGGGCGGCGGGGACGACCGGGTGTGCGAAACCGAGGCCGCGGGCGCGAAGATCGGCCAGGAGGGACTCGGTGGCCCGGTCCGCGGCGGCCTCATCCTCCGCCCACAGTTCGATGGCCAGCACGCCGCCGGGCTCGCCTTCGATCCAGAACCGGTTGGGGGCCTGGGCGGGATGGTGCAGGGTGGCCTCGAGGAGGGCGCCGTCCATCAGTTCGATCGCGGCCGGGTTGTGGGCGAGGATGGGGACGGTGGCCCGGCAGGCGTCCTCCACCGAGGCGAAGTGCGCGCAGACGAGGCGGCGTGCGGCGGGGCGGGGGACGAGCCGGACCTCGGCCTCGGTGACGAGCGCGAGCGTCCCCTCGCTTCCGCACAGGAGGCGCGCGAGGTTGAACGGCGCGCCGTCGGGATTCCACGGCCGGCCGCCGGCGAGGGCGTCGAGGGCGTAGCCGGCGTTCCGGCGGCGGACGGCGGGCTTGGGCGAGCGTTCGAGGATGAGCGCGCGGTGCCGGTCGACGAGGTCGAACACGGCGCGCGTGAGGCGGCCGTCCGGCGAGTCCTCGCGGAGCTTGGCGTCCAGGGCGGGGCCGTCGAGCGGGCCGAGGCGGGCCGGCGAACCGTCGGCGAGGATGACGTCCACCGCGTCGACGTGGTCGCGCGTGGTGCCGAAGCGGACGGAGAAGGCGCCGCACGAGTTGTTGCCGATCATGCCGCCGATGCCGGCCTGCCTGGAGGTCGAGGTGTCCGGCGCGAACATGAGGTTGTGCGGGGCGGCCGCGTCGTTGAGGTCGTCCTGCACGACGCCCGGTCCGACGCGGGCGGTGCGCGCGGTGGCGTCGACCGACACGATGCGGTTCATGTGCCGGGAGACCTCGACGACGAGGCCGGGGCCGACGCACTGTCCGGCGAGGCTGGTGCCGCCCGCGCGCGGGATCAGGCTGAACCCGTGGGTCGCGGCCGCGCGCACAAGGGCGGCGCAATCGGCCGCGTCGCGCGGCCGTGCGACACCGAGCGGGAGCTGCTCGTAGATCGAGGCGTCCTGGCTGTAGAGCCTTCGGGCCAGCGGGGAGAGATCGAGGTTGCCGCCCAGGGCCGCGCCCAGACCGGCGGCCCACCCGGGCGCATCGTGCTTCCAATCGCTACTCATCATGACGAGACTAGCAGAGAATCTGGGCTTGGACCATGGTGTCGGACTTAATAAACTCCGACACCATGAACGCCATCCAGCTTCATCCGACGTTGTGGCGCACGTGCAGGGTTCTGACCGGTCTCACCCGGTTGCGGCTTCTCCGCTTGCTGATGACGTCGCGGACCCTGTCGGTCACGGAGGCGGCCGGGCGGCTGCGGCTGAGCATGCCCCGCGCGAGCCAGGAGTTGCGGCGTCTGAACTCGCGGGGCCTGCTGGCCGCGACACGTCGCGGGCCGGAGGTCTGGTACAGGCTCCAGCCCGATCCCGAAGTGCCCGACGCGGCGGCGATCACGGAGGCGATCCGTGCGGCGCTTCGACGCAAGGAGCCGGCCGTGGACGCGGAATTCGCACGCATCGCGTTCGGATACACCTACCCCCGACGCCTCCAGATCGTGCGGCGTCTGCTCGACCGGCCGATGGGGCCGGCGTCGTTGGCGAGAGCCACGGGCATCCCCCTGCGGTCCCTGAAGCGGCATCTGCGGATCCTGGCCGACCGGCGGCTCGTGCGCGCGGTCGACGGGTTGTACCACGTTGTCTCCCATCCGCATCCTCTCCAGAAGGTGATCCTGCGCCAACTGCGGAACTCGCCGCCGCCTCGCCCGGGTTCCTGATGCGACCGAACCAGGATGTCGGAGTTAATTAACACCGACACCCTGTGGTGCGCCGGGTCACGGCTGGCGGGGGACGCAGGGATCGCTCGTTCTCCGGTTTCCGGCCGCATCATGGCGGACCCGGCGGGGCGAGCAGGCCGGGGCCGGCGGCAGGCAGCCGCTCCCGGGCCGCGCGGCCGGTCGGCGGAACCGCTTCTCGCCTCGTCCCTCCCGAACCTGTACAGTCGCCGCCACGGACACCCAGGAGAAGGAACCGCACGCATGAAGCCGGACATGCCCCGCCGGACATTCCTCGCCGCCGCCGCCGCCCCCGCGTTCACCCTCCTCCCGCGCCGCGTCCTCGGCGGTCCGGGCCAGACGGCGCCGAACTCGAAGACCACGCTCGCCGTCATCGGCTGCGGCGGACAGGGCACCATCGACCTGATGAATCTCCTCGCCTTCGACGAGATCCAGGTCGTCGCCGTCTGCGATCCGAACCGCGAGGGCGGCGGCTACATCTCCTGGGACTGGGCCAAGGGCGGCGAAGGCCGCCCCGCCGGCCGCGAGCCCGCCCGGCGCATGACCGACGAGCACTACGCCGGCAAGGGCGGGGGCCGCGGCTGCCGCGCCTATGCGGACTACCGCGAACTCCTCGAGAAGGAGGACGTCGACGCCGTCGTCGTCGCCACGCCGGACCACGCCCACGCCGTCATCACCATGGCCGCGCTGAAGAAGCGGAAGCACGTCTACTGCGAGAAACCGCTGACGTGGTCCGTCGCCGAGTCGCGCGCCGTCGCCGAGGAGGCCCGCAAGGCCGGCGTCGCCACGCAGCTCGGCAACCAGGGCCAGGCGACCGAGGAGGACCGCGTCGTCCGCGAGATGATCGCCGACGGCGCCATCGGCCACGTCCGCGAGGTGCACGTCTCCATCGGCGCGCGCTTCTGGCGCTACCCGGCGCTGCAGGACCGCCCCGCCGACACCCCGCCCGTCCCCGACGGCCTCGACTGGAACCTCTGGCTCGGCCCCGCCGCGGAACGGCCCTACCATCCCGAATACCACCCTTGGACCTGGCGCAACTGGTGGGACTTCGGCACCGGCCAGCTCGGCGACCTCGGCTGCCACAAGCTCTCGACCGTCTTCAAGGCGCTCGACCTCAAGCACCCCGTCAGCGTCGAGGCCTGCTCGACGAAGATGTTCCCCGAGGTCTACCCGCTGGGCGTCATCGCCCGCTTCGAGTTCCCCGCCCGCGGCGAACGGCCGCCGGTGAAGCTGAACTGGTACGACGGCGGACTGCTCCCTCCGCTGCCCGCCGACCTGGAGCCCCGCGCCGGCCGCAGCTACGAGACGATCTACGTCGGCGACAAGGGCACGATCTACGGCCACCGCATCATCCCCGAGACCAAGATGAAGGCCTATGGCCGCGCACCGAAGACCCTCCCGCGCTCGCCGGGGCACTACAAGGAGTTCGTCGACGCCTGCCGCGGCGGTCCGCCGCCGGGCGCCAACTTCCCCGATCACGCCGGCGTCCTCACGGAAACCTGCATGCTCGGCAACGTCGCCCTGCGCGCCGGGAAGAAGCTGCTCTGGGACGGCCCGGCACTCAAGGTCACGAACGACGAGGACGCCAACAAGCTGCTTCATCGCGAGTACCGCGCGGGGTGGGGGCTGTAGACGGCGCGGCCGCGAACGACGATCGCGGCGGCAGCGGAGGAATGCCGGACGACGGAATCGCGGAAAGGAAGAACGCAACGATGAACTCGACACGACGGGATCTTCTCCGGGGCGCGGCGGGCATGGCCGCGCTGTGCGGCCTCGGCGCCGCGGCGGGCGCGGGCGCGGCGGAGCGCAAGGCGGGCCTCAAGATCGGCATCGCCACGCTGGGCTTCGGCGACCACTCGAACGCCGACCTCGCGAAGGAGCTGGCCGCGGCAGGCATCCGCATCGTGCAGCTCTTCCTGAGCCAGAAGGAGAGCAAGTTCTGGAAGTACAACGGCCGGTCGGACGTCTCCAGCCTGACGCCCGAGCGCTGCCGCGGGATCGCCGCCGCCTATCGCGATGCCGGCATCGAGATCCACAGCATCGGCGTCTACACGAACCTCATCCACCCGGACGAGGCCGAGCGCGCCGCCAACCTCGCCTACTTCGACGCCATGATGGCCGTCGGCGGGCACATGGGCGTGAAGACGTTCATCACCGAGGCCGGCCACTTCCACGACGACAAGGCGCCCCCGCCGCGGATCGCGATCGAGTTCCAGGACCCGGTGTGGCCGCAGACCGTCGATGTCGTCCGCCAACTCGCCGCGCTCGCGGAGAAGCATGACGCGAAGATCCTGCTCGAGCCCTTCTACCGCGGCTTCCTCGCCAGCGCCAAGCGCGTGCGGACCTTCGTCGAGGCCGTGAACTCGCCGCGCGTGCGCGTGCTGCTCGACCCCGCGAACCTGATCGAGCTGAACGACCTCGACGAGATGTTCGCGCAGCTCGGCCCGTACATCGACTGCCTGCACGCGAAGGACCGCAAGCTGCACGTCGAGAAGGGCGTCGCCGCCGGCCAGGGCGACGTCGACTACAAGCGCTTCGTCACGCTCGCCGCCGAACGGACGCCGCACGCGCCGCTCGTGCTCGAGTACGTCGGGCCGAAGGACTACAAGGACGCGCTCGCGCACCTGAAGAACGCCATCCGCGCCGCCGGCCTGTCGGAGGCGTGAGGCGCGGCGGCGACGGATGGGTATCGCCGTCTCCACGGGTTCCGAACTGTTGGGCCGCGCCTCGGCCCGCCGAAGCGCTGTGGCGAAGGCGGCTCCACCGTCCACCGAGTCTCCTGGAGGGCCGCGCTCCGTCGCGGCCGTCCGGGGTTTCCAATCCTTGGAACCCCCGTCACGCCGGGCTTCCAAGGGTTGGACGTTCCGGGGAAGCGGCGGCCGAAGGAGTCAGTCCTCGGCGGGGTGCCAAAAGTAGTCCTCACGCGGAGCGTGAGGACCACTATGCTCTTCCGCCGCGGCGGAATGAGCAGATCCTGGGCAGGGGCGGATCTACATCGCAGTTCGGCGGTTGATGGGCGGGACTCCTGACGCTGCGCGTCAACGTTCTCGCGGGCCGGGCCGGTCGCGGCTACAGTTCCGCAACGAGGCGGTTCCCGGGGTCCTCGTTCCCGGGTGGGCGCGTGGGGACGCCGCGGGCGATCGGAGGGCGACATGAAGACGATGCGGCGGGTCCTGCTGGCGGCGGCGGTTGCGGCCGTGACCGTGGGCGCGACCGCGGACGGGCGCCGGCCGAACCTGGTGATCATCCTGACGGACGACCAGGGCTACGCCGACGTGTCGGCCAACGGCGGGAAGGACGTGCGGACGCCGAACACCGACCGCCTGGCGCGCGAGGGCATGCGCTTTCCCGCCATGCGCTCGAACTGCACGGTCTGCTCGCCGTCGCGCGCCGCGCTCCTGACGGGCCGTCACCCCGACCGCGCGGGCGTGCCGGGGGTCATCCGCACGCAGGCGGCCGACTCCTGGGGCTGGCTGTCCCCGTCGGTCCCGACCCTCGCGGACTGCCTGAAGAAGGCGGGCTACCACACCGCGATCGTTGGGAAGTGGCACCTCGGCCTCGAGGCGCCGAACCTGCCGAACCAGCGCGGGTTCGACCATTTCCACGGCTTCCTCGGCGACATGATGGACAGCTACACGACGCACCTGCGCCTCGGGAACAACTACATGCGACGGAACGGGGAGACGGTCGATCCGCAGGGCCATGCGACCGACCTCTTCACGACGTGGGCCTGCGAGTACCTGGAGGGCCGGTCCCGCGCGGGGGAGCCGTTCTTCCTCTATCTCGCCTATAACGCCCCGCACTTCCCGGTCGAGCCGCCGGCGGAATGGCTTGCGCGCGTGACGGCGCGCGATCCCGCGATGCCCGCGCTCCGGGCGACGAACGTCGCCTTCGTCGAGCACCTCGATGCCGGCATCGGCCGCGTGCTGGACATGCTCGACCGCACCGGGCTCGCGTCGAACACGCTGGTCGCGTTCGCCTCCGACAACGGCGGGTCGCTGCCGCACGGCCAGTGCAACGACCCGTGGCGCGACGGCAAGCAGAGCCACTACGACGGCGGGCTGCGGATCCCGTTCTTCGTGCGCTGGCCGGGCGTGATCCGGGCCGGCTCGAGCTGCGAGTACGCCGGGCAGACGTTCGATCTCTTCCCGACCCTGCTCGAGGCCGCCGGCTCGCCGCTGCCGCCGGACCTCGACGCCGTCAGCCTGCTCCCCGCGCTCCGGGGCGGGGAGCCGCCGGCCCCCCGCGACCTCTACTTCGTGCGGCGCGAGGGTGGGCCCCGCTACGGCGGGAAGAGCTACGAGGCCCTGATCCGCGGCGACTGGAAGCTGATGCAGAACGACCCGTACTCGCCGCTCGAACTCTACAACCTGAGGGACGATCCGCAGGAGACGCGGGATCTCGCCGGTTCCGAGAAGAAGGTCTTCAACGAACTGGCCGCCGCCCTGCGCGCCCGGATCCAGCGCGGCGGCTCGGTGCCGTGGCAGGCGCCCGGCGGGGCGGCTCCAAAGTAGTCCTCACGCTCCGCGTGAGGACGCTCAGATCCGCGCCGGCGTTTCAATGCCCAGGAGGCCGAGGCCGGCGCGGAGGGCGGCGGCGACGGCCGAGCAGAGGCGCAGGCGGCTTTCGCGCACGCCCTCGGGCGCCTTCAGGAACGGCACGTTCTGATAGAAGCTGCTGTAGAGCTGCGACAGCGAGAAGAGGTAGTCGGCCAGCACGTTCGGCTTGCACGCGGCCGCCGCGTCGAGCACCGCCTCCGGGAACCGCGCGAGGTGCAGCGCGAGCGCCCGCTCGACCGCCTCGCCGAGCGCGACCGGCGCCGCCGCGAACGAGCCGCCGGGGAACTGCTCGGCGTACTTGTCGAGCACGCTTGCGATGCGCGCGCAGGCGTATTGCAGGTAGGGCGCGGAGTTGCCTTCGAGCGCGAGGGCCTTGTCCCACGTGAACGTCACGAGGCTCTGCGGGTTCTGGCTGAGGTCCGCGTACTTCACGGCGCCGAGGCCCACCGCGCGGGCGACCTCGCGCTGCACGGCCTCGGGCATCTCCGGGCTCGTCTGCTTCACGATCGCCAGCGCGCGCTCCTCGGCCTCGTCGAGCAGGCGCTCGAGCTTGATGACATTGCCCTGGCGCGTCGAGAACGTGCCCTCGGGCAGGCGCATCAGGCCGAACCAGACGTGGACCAGCCGCGTCGTGACACCGAGCGCGCGGGCGACATGGAAGAACTGGCGGAAGTGGAGCTGCTGGCGCTCGTCGGTGACGTAGATCACCGCGTCGGGCGCAAACTCCTCCGCGCGGCTGAGCACGGTGGCGAGGTCGGTGGTGGCGTAGTTGAAGGCGCCGTCGCTCTTCCGCACGAGGCACGGCGCGGGCTTCCACTCGCCGTCCTCCTGCTTCATCAGCGGGTCGTCCTTCGGCGGCAGCGTGCCGTCGGAGAAGACGCACACCGCGCCGTCGCTGTCGCGCGCGAGGCCGAGTTTCTCCAGCCGCGCCACGACGCCGGGCAGGCGCTCGTTGTACCAGCTCTCGCCGCGGACGAGGTCGAACGTCACGCCGAGGCGCGCGTAGATGCGGTCGAACTCGCGCATGCTGTGCTCGACGAACGACTCCCAGAGGCGGCGGTTCTCCGCGTCGCCGGCCTGGAGCTTCACCAGCTCGGCCTTGGCGGCGTCGAGCCACGAAGGATCCGCCTTCGACTGCTCGTAGCTCTTCACGTAGATGCGCTCGAGCTCCTCGATGGGCGAGGCCTCGTAGGCGGCGGTGTCGGCGAAATGGCGGAAGCCCATGATGAGGAGGCCGAACTGGGTGCCCCAGTCGCCGAGATGATTGTCGGCGACGACGCGGTAGCCGAGGAACCGGTGCAGCCGGTCCAGCGCGTTGCCGATGACCGTGGACCGGATGTGTCCGATGTGCATCGGCTTCGCGACGTTCGGGCTCGAGTAGTCGAGGACGATGGTCCGTCCGTCGCCGGGCCGCGGCGTGCCGAGCCGGGCGTCGGATGCGGCGGCCTCGACGCGCCGCGCGAGCCACGCGTCGTCGAGCGTCAGGTTGATGAAACCGGGGCCGGCGATCTCGGCCTTCGCGACGGCCGGATGCGTGCCCGCGGCGGCCAGCGCGGCCTGCGCGACCTCGCGCGGGGCCTTGCGCAGGCGCTTGGCGAGGCCCATCGCCGCGTTGCACTGGTAGTCGCCGAAGCCGGCCTGGGCCGTCGGAGCGACGGCGATGACGGCGTCCGCCGGGAGCTCCGGCAGCGCCGAGCGGAATCCGGCGGCCATCCAGATTCCCAGTTCGTCGCGAAGGGTGGGCATGTCGTTCATCGTTCGTCCCCGTTCAAAGGCGCGCCATGCTAGCCCCCGAGGCGCGGTGCGGCAAGCAGGACGGCGCGGCGAAGACCGAGCGGCGAACGCCGAACATCGAACACCGAACATCCAACATCGAAGTCCGGACTCAACACCCAACATCCAACAACCAACACCCAACAACCAAGATCCGACACCGCCCCACCGCCCCACCGCCACACCGCCCCACCGCCACACCGCCACACCGCCACACCGCCACACCGCCAAACTGCCACACCGCCCCACAGCCCCACTGCCACACCGTCATACGGCCACACTTCCGTTCCCGCCCCGCCTTTCACCATCCACCGGGGAGGGGACACAGAGGGCGCGGGGGCTCGAGAGCGGTCGGCGCCGCTCGTCCGCCGCCGCAGTCCGGTCCTCCGTTCGGTTGTCCTCCTCCGGCTTCGATGGTGGATGATCGCTGTCCGGCGTTCGTTGTCCGCCGGCGGTTGGGTATTGACCGGACCGGTCGGCCGCGCGAATCTCCGCGGCATGAAGATCCCCCGCCGCAAACCGCTGTCCGCCCGGGTCGGCCTCTTCGGCGTCGGCCACCACGTCTACTGGGCCCAGTTCCCGGGGCTCCTCGACGAGATGCACCACAAGCTCGACGTGCTGGCGGGCAAGCTCGCCGTGCACGGGGTCGAGGTGGTGCCGTTCGGCATGGTCGACAACGCGATCGGCGCGGCGGAGCTGCTGCCGAAGCTCAAGGCGGCGGATCTCGACCTCGTGATGGTCGACATGGTGACCTACGCGACCTCGTCGACGATCGGCGCGCTGTTCCACGGCCTCGACGTGCCGATGGTGCTCGTCGCGCTCCAGCCGCTGCAGGCGATGGACTACGACCGCGCGTCGACCTACATGCAGCTCTGCAACGACGACTTCTGCTCCGTGCCCGAGTTCATGGGCGTCGCCGCGCGCATGGGCGCCCGCGTGCCGGAGGTCATCCTCGGCACGCTCGAGGGCGACCCGGCCGCGGACGCCGAGCTCGCCGAGTGGTGCGCCATCGCCCATGCGCTGCACGACCTGCGCCGCGCGCGCATCGGCCACATGGGGCACGTGCTCGAGGCGATGCTCGACATGCACACCGACCCGACCGCCGTCACCGCGGCCTTCGGCGCGCACGTCGTGCAGTGCGAGCCGGACGAGATCCTCCGGCATTACGCCGGCGACGGCGATGCCCCGGCGGTCGAGGCGAAGAAGCGCGAGATCCTCGGCTTCTTCGACACGCCGGACCCGAAGTCCGACCCGATCACGACGAAGCTGACCGACCGCGATCTGCACGTCGCCGCGAAGGCCGCCGTCGCGCTCGAGGCGTTCATCGCCGACCGCCGGCTCGACGGGCTCGCCTACTACTACGAGGCCTCGCCCGGCACGCCGATGCGCGAGCTGATGACGAACCTGATCGTCGGCAACTCGCTGCTGACCGGCGCCGGCTTCCCGATGTGCGGCGAGTTCGACCTGAAGACCTGCCTCGCGATGCTGATCATGGACCGCCTCGACATCGGCGGAAGCTTCGCCGAGTTCCATCCGGTCGACTTCACGCGCGGCACGGTGCTGGTCGGGCACGACGGGCCGCACCACGTCAACATCGCCGACCGGAAGCCGGTGCTGCGGAGCCTGCTGAAGTACCACGGCAAGCCGGGATCCGGCGCGAGCGTCGAGTTCAGCATCCGCGAGGGGCCCATCACGATGCTCAGCATCGGCGTCACCGCCGCCGGCCGGTTCAAGTTCGTCGTCGCGGAGGGCGAGTCGGTCCGGGGCCCGATCCCGCCGACGGGCAATACGAACACCCACGGCCGCTTCGAGCCCGACGTGCGGACGTTCCTCAAGCGCTGGGTCGCCGCGGGACCGACGCACCACTTCGCGCTGGGCATCGGGCACCATGCGGGGACGATCACGAAGCTGGCCGGCGTGCTCGGCATCGAGTGCTCGAACGTGACGGCGGAGAGATGAACGCGCGCGTCGCGCCGATCGCGTGGGCGCTCTGCGGGCTGCTCTTCGCGGCCACGGCGCTGAGCTTCCTCGACCGGCAGGTGCTTTCGGTCCTCGCGCCGAGGCTGATGGAGGATCTCGGCTTCGACAACACGGTGTACTCGCGCGTCGTCTCCGCCTTCGTGCTGAGCTACACGCTGATGTTCGCGCTCGGCGGCTGGATGATCGACCGGCTCGGGACCGTGCGCGGGCTGGCGATCGCCGTGGGGATCTGGTCGCTGGCGAGCGGCGCGCACGCGCTGGCGGCGGGTGCGCTGGGCCTGGGCATCGCCCGGTTCTTCCTCGGCCTGGGCGAGGGCGCCTGCTTCCCGGCCGCGACGAAGGGCGCCTGCGAGTGGTTCCCGGCGGAGAAGCGGGCCTTCGCGATCGGCCTCGCGAACGGCGGCTCGGCCTTCGGGGCGGTGCTGGCGCCGCCGATGACCGCGTGGCTGTACGGCCTCGTCGACTGGCGCGGCGTCTTCGTGGTCACCGCCGTCGTCGGGCTGATCTGGGTGGCGGCGTGGCTCGCCGCGGGCCGGTTCGCCCCCGCGCCGGCCGCCGCCGCGCCATGTCCGCCGCCGTGGCGTGCGTGGGGCGGGTTGCTGCGGCAACCGCAGGTCTGGCGGATCCTCGCCGCGCGCGCCCTGTTCGACCCCGTCTTCTACTTCTACATGTTCTGGATCCCGAAGTACCTCTCGAGCGAGCGCGGGTTCTCGCTCGAGGCCATCGGCGACCTCTACTGGATCCCGTTCCTCGTGCTGGGCATCAGCAACGTCGGCAGCGGGCACGTCTCGGATCTCCTGGTCCGCGCCGGATGGACCCCGCGCCGCGCGCGGCGGACGCTGCTGACGGCCGCCGCGTGGCTGACCCCCGCCTCGTGCCTCGTGGCGTGGACGCCGTCCGCCGGGTGGGCCATCGCGCTGATGTCGTTGCTGACGTTCGCGCACGGCTTCTGGATCTGCAACTTCCTCGCGTCGGTCAGCGACGACTTCCCGGCCGGCTCCATCGCGACGATCGTCGGACTTTCCGGCACCGTCGGCGGCTCCGCGAGTTTCCTGACCAGCCTTGCGATCGGGCCGGTCGCGGACCGGTGGTCCTTCACGCCGGTCTTCATCGTCTGCGCGGCTCTCTACCCGCTGGCGCTCGCGGTGCTGATGTCCGGCCGGCGCGTGCGGGCCGTTCCGTCCGGCGCCTGAGCCGGGGCGGACAGGGGTGTCTGCCCCACAACTCCTGCACAGGACCGGGAGAGCCGCCGGCCCCGGCGGCCGGACGCCGGATCGAACCATCGGCCCGGCTTGGTCGACCAGGAACGAACGATGCTTCGAGGGCCTTCTGCACGGCCGCGACGGAGCGCGGCCCTCCAGACCCGGCCTCTCGTATCTCCAGGGAACAGGACTGGAGGGCCGCGCTCCGTCGCGGCCGTGTCCATGCGTACATCACACGGGTGGACACCGAAGACCCGAGGCTTCGCCGAGGCTCTGGTGCCACGGATGCGGCTGTAACACCGGGGGGCGGTTCCCGTACTATGCAAAGGGTGGGGCGGGACCGGGCCGTCCGGCATCCCGCCCGAGTCGCAATGAGCCCCGACACCAGCCGCACTGCGTCCGCCGGCCAGCCGCCGGAGGCCCCGCGGGTCTTCTGCACCACCCGCTGGAGCGTCGTCCTCTCCGCGCGCGGCGGCGCGGAGGGCGCGGGAACGGGCGAGGCGCTCGGCGAACTGTGCCGGATCTACTGGTATCCCCTGTACGGCTACGCGCGCCGCTGCGGGCGCCCGCCTCATGACGCCGAGGATCTGACGCAGGCCTTCCTCGCGCACCTGCTGCGGCCGGGCGCGCTGGACGGCGTCCGCCGCGAGAAGGGCCGGTTCCGGTCCTTCCTGCTCGCGTCGATGCGGAACTTCATGGCCGACGAACACAGCCGCGCCGCCGCGCAGAAGAGGGGTGGCGGCCGCGTGGTGTCGTTCGACGCGATGTCCGCCGAGTCGCGGTTCGCCGCCGAGCCGCGCGACACCCGCACCCCGGAGCGCGAGTTCGACCGGCAGTGGGCGCTGGGGCTGCTCGACGAGGTCCTGCGGCGTCTCGAGGCCGAGTACGCGGCGGAGGGGCAGGGGGCGCAGTTCGACGCGCTGCGGTCCGCGCTGACCGGCGACGCGTCCGCCGCTCCCTACGCCGACCTCGCCGCGACGCTCGGGTCGACCGAGGGGGCGCTGCGCGTCGCCGTCCACCGCATGCGCCGCCGCTACCGCCGCCTGCTGCGCGACGAGGTCGCCGGGACCCTCGCCCGGCCGGAGGATGTCGACGACGAGCTGCGCTGCCTGCTGGAGGCCCTGGCGTCATGAATCAAGCTAACGCCGGGCGCGCGTTCCCGTTGTACCGGGTGGAAGGAGCCCGGTCGGCGCCATGAACAACTGCCCGCAATGCGGTCGCGAAGTCGGCGCGGAGGTGGTCCGCGGCCTGTGTCCCGAGTGCCTCTTGAAGGCCGGATTCGGAACGGTGTCCGGCGATGCGGCGACCTCGCGCGGCTTCGTGCCGCCGCCCGTCGGCGACCTCGCGCCGCTGTTCCCGCAGCTCGAGATCGTCGAGTTCGTCGGCCGCGGCGGCATGGGCGCGGTCTACAAGGCGCGGCAGCGGGACCTCGACCGCGTCGTCGCGCTGAAGATCCTGCCGCCCGACATCGGCCGCGACCCGGCCTTCGCGGAGCGCTTCGCCCGGGAGGCGAAGGCCCTCGCGCGCCTGAACCACCCAAACGTCGTCACGCTCTACGAATTCGGATCCGTGCAGCTCGCCGCTCCGGTCCTCTCCCTCGACCCTCGCCCCTCGCCCCCTGTCCCGTCTCCCTCGCCCCTCTTCTTCTTCCTGATGGAATTCGTCGACGGTGTGAATCTGCGGCAGTTGCTCGACGGCGGCCGCGTGAGCCCGCACGAGGCGCTGGCGATCGTGCCGCAGATCTGCGACGCGCTGCAGTACGCGCACGACCAGGGCATCGTCCACCGCGACATCAAGCCCGAGAACATCCTGCTCGACCGCCGCGGCCGCGTGAAGGTGGCGGACTTCGGGCTGGCGAAGATCGTGCGCAGTTCCGATCCGGCCGGTCCTCCGGATCGACCGGATCCGGGCGATGAGGCCTCGCAGGTCGGCCGCGTCATGGGCACGCCGCAGTACATGGCGCCCGAGCAGCGGCTGCACCCGTCGGACGTGGACCACCGCGCCGACATCTACTCGCTCGGCATCGTCTTCTACCAGATGCTCACCGGCGAACTGCCCGGGCGCGACCTCGCGCCGCCGTCGCGGCGGGTCGCCATCGACGTCCGCCTCGACGAGGTCGTCCTGCGCGCGCTGGAAGCGAAGCCCGAACGCCGCTACCAGACCGCCGGCGAGGTGCGGACGATCTGCGAGACGATCGCCCTGCAGCCGCCGTCCGGCGGGGCCCGCGTCGCGTCTGCGCCGCCGCGCGGCATCGTCCTTGTCGGCCGCGACGGAGGCCGCGCCGTGATCCTGTGGCGCGGGGTGGCGGCCGCGCTCGCACATGCGGGCGCCGTGGCCCTCGCCGCGGGCGCACTGGTTTCGGTTCTCGTCTCCGGCCGGCTCAACCCGGCCGCCTTCGGGCTGGCAGCCCTCGCCGCCCTGGTCCTTGTCGCAGGCGGTGTGATTCGCGGACTGCGGACCCCGGTCGGGCGCCTGACGCCGCTGGATTCCGTCGGCGCCTTCGAAAGCCCCGCCGGGCCCGGGTACGCCGTCGCCGGCCTGCTCTACCTCGCGCTGCTGGCGCTGCTGGCCCGCACCGCGCCGGGGCTGCCGGACCGCATGGCGACGCACTTCGGCGTCGAAGGTGTGGCGGACGCCTGGATGAGCCGGGCCGGCCACCTCCTCTTCACCGCGGCGTTCCCGCTCGCGCTCGGCCTCCTGTTCGCGGGCCTTGCGTCGCTGATCCGCGTGCTTCCCGCGCATTTCGTGAACCTGCCGAACCGCGACTACTGGCTGGCGCCGGAGCGGCGCGCGGCGACCATCGCGATGCTGCGCGCGCGCTTCGCGTGGCTGGCCTGCCTGTTCGTCGCGTTCTTCGGGGGCCTGCACGTGCTGGTTGTCGAGGCCAACCGCCTCACCCCGCCGCGCCTGCCGATGGGCGGCCTGCTGATGGTGGTCATGGGCTTCCTGATGGGCCTCATGCTGTGGATTGTCTTTCTGCTGATGCGCTTTGCCGAGACCCGCGAGAGGGCGGCGCCGCCGCGTGCGGATCCGGGACCGGGCGGTCCCGTGGCTGCTCCGAACCGCTGCGGTGTCGCGTCGGCCCGGCGGGGCTTGGGACCCCTCTGGTGGGTGGCCGCCATCCACGCGGGCGGCCTGCTGATCCTCTCCATTTCGATGCTCACGGTGGCGCCGAAGTTCGAGGCCATATTCAAGGATTTCGGCGCCTCGCTGCCGTGGGCCACGCAGGCGATGCTGGGGTTCTCGCGATTCCTCCGGCAGGGTGGATTCCTGCTGCTTCCGCCGTTGGTGGCCGTGGCGGGTGCGGCGAGCTGGGGGCTTGGCTGGTTGGCGGACCGCCTTGGCGGCCGCAAGCTGCTCGCCGTTTGGGCCGTGGTGGGGCTGCTCGGGCTGGCCGTCATCGGGGTCGGGCTGGCGAGCGTGTTCATGCTGCCTCTCTCGCGCATCGTTGAAGAGGTCGGTACGGCCGCGCCTGCCTCCGGGTCCGCATCGTTCCGACTGCCGCTGCGCGGTCTGCTGCTGGGGGTCATGGGGCTCCTCATCGGAGGGGTTCTCTGGTGGATTCTGCGATTCGCCAGGACTCGTGCCCGCCCCGCGCCGGACGGGTTTCCAAGGTCTGGAAACGACACGCCCGGCGGCTTCCAAGGTTCGGAAACTCCGGCCGCGCAGGCCGGGTCGCGGTTCGTCCTCCGCTTCCGGTTGCTCGGCGCCGGCGGCCGCTGGCACCGCATCGCGCGGCAGGTCCTGCTGGCGGTCGTTATCGCGATGGTACTGCGAACCTGGGTGGTCCGGGCGTTCGTGATCCGCAACGACGCGCTCGCGCCCGAGACTCCGGCGGGTAGCTGGGTGCTGGCGTGGCTGCCCGCGCGCGAGTTCCGGCCGGGCGACCTGGTCGTGTATCGCGACGGGGACCGCTACTTCGCCGGCCGCGTCAGCGAGGCGACGCCGGAGGGCGTGCAGGTCAACCGCAACGGAGTGCCGGATTTCGCGGTGGCGCGCGAGGCGATCCGCGGCCGCATTGTCTCGGTCCTGTGGCGGGGCGCCGCGGCGGGTCCGCGCGTCTCCGTCGGCGGCGGCCGGGCGGTGGTCCGCGGCGACGGCGCGCCCGGCCAGCGGCTCGTGCTCCGTGTCGGCGGGCGCGAGGCCTGGCACTGCGGCCTCGTGAACCACGCTCCGTTCACCGCGATCCTGCAGCCGTCGCGCCGCGGGGATGGCCTCGACGTGAGCGTGAACGAGACGGGCGGCGCCCCGCTGCTGACGCTCAGCCGCAGTTCCGTCGGCGCCGGCCCCGGATGGCTTGCGGTCCGCGGCGGCGAGGTGCGTGCGGCGCCGGACGCGCCGGCGGTCGTCGGCGAGTTCGGACACGACAACGGAAGCCGCGAGCCCGTCACGCTGGGCGTCGAGCCGGCGCAGGGGCCGGGGGAGGCAAGATGAACGACCGCCGCCCCACCGCCGGCCGGCGCGCGAAAGGGATCCTGTGGCTGACGGGACTCCTCCTCGCGGCGATGGCCGTGGCGGTCGCGGAGCGCTTCGGGCCGAGCCGGCTTGAGCCGCGTCACGAGGGCCGGCGGCTCGGCGCGTGGCTGCGCGGGCACCCGCGCGAGTACACGCCGGCCGTGCAGGCGGTCGGGACGAACGCGCTGCCGTACCTGCTGTCGGAGTTGCGCGTCACCGATCCCTTCTGGCTGCGGTGGGGCGAGGCGCAGTTCGCCCGGCTGGAGATGGGGCCGCCGTGGGAGCCGGCGCGCGTCCGGCGCTACCACGCCAGGCTGGCGCTGCAGATCCTCGACACGAACGCGGCGCCCGCGCTGCTGGACGCGGTCTTCGCGCGGCCGATGAGGCTCCGCGACGGCGACCCGGGGTACGAGGCGGCCTTTGCGCTGACGTGGATGGCCTCGCCGGCCGCGCAGGAGCTCGTGGCGTCGCGCATCGATGGCGCGATGAACGACGCCGACGCGAAGACCCGCCGGACCGCCTGCCTCGCGCTGGCCGCGGGCAATCTGCGCCATGTCCCCGCGGCGCGCATCGTGGCGATGACCCGCGATGCCGAGCCGGCGGTCCGTGCCGCCGCCCTGCGCGCCGTCGCGATCGCCGGCGCCGGCGGCGAGGGCATCCTGGACGCGGTGGCGGAACGGCTGACGGACGACCACGCGGTCGTGCGGCGGCTGTCCGCCGAAGCCCTCGCCTCGTGGCGCACGAACGCCGCGCCGGCACTCCCGGCCCTCTGCGCGGCATGGACCAACGAGCCCGCGCGCCCGCGCGGGGCGGCCGGGCTCGACGACTGGCTGTCACCTCCCTCCCCGCCGGATCGGATGCGCGAAGTCATTTCGACCGCGATCCGGGCCGTCGCCTCTGGCGTGCCTCCGATCCCGCGCGGTGATGACGACGACGCTCGCCCGGCCGTGGACTGACCCGTGAGGGAAGGAGTTGCCCGGGGATCCGCCGCTCTCGGCCCGCCCGGCGGTCGGGCCCCACCACGGACTCCACAGGGACGATCAGGTAGGGCCGGGCCGCTGGCCCGGCCGTGAACGGATCCCGGAAACGGCGATCCTGCCGCGCCGCCTCCTTGACACGGCGGGCGGGCGCGATTAGGGTCTTCGCGACATGAATTCCATCGCGACTCGCGTGACGCTTCGGGGGCTGCTTCTGCGGCTTCTCGGCCTTGCGCCGTTCACGGTGGGGCCGGTCGAAGGGGCGTAAGCCCTCCGAGTACCGGATCAGGTGAAGGAACCCACCGCACGACGCGGTGGGTTTTTTGTTGTACGGAAGGGTCGGTTGGGCAAGAGTCGCCGGCTGGCCGGCGAATGGAGAGGCAGGATAGCGCGATGAAGGGCAGGAACACGGACCGGGTCATCATCTTCGACACGACCCTGCGCGACGGGGAGCAGTGCCCCGGCGCGTCGATGAACGCACGGGAGAAGCTGGAGATCGCCCGCCAGCTCGCGCGCCTCCGCGTCGACGTGATCGAGGCCGGCTTCCCGGTCATCAGCGCCGGCGATTTCGCCGCCGTCCAGGAGATCGCCCGCGAGGTCAAGGGGCCGATCATCGCCGGGCTGGCGCGGTGCGTGCCGAAGGACATCGACGCCGCCACGGCCGCCGTGAAGCCGGCCGGCAAGCGCGGGCGCGTGCATGTCTTCCTGGCGACCTCGAAGATCCACCGCGAGTTCAAGCTGGGCAAGGCGAAGGACGAGATCATCCGCCTGGCCGTCGAGGGCGTCCGCCGCGCCCGGTCGCAGGTCGAGGACGTCGAGTTCTCGCCCGAGGACGCCTCGCGCACGGAGCCGGACTTCCTGATCGACGTCTGCCGCGCGGTCGTGGCCGCCGGCGCGACGACGGTCAATATTCCGGACACCGTCGGCTACGCGATCCCCGACGAGTTCGGCACGCTGATCCGGCACCTGCACGAGGGCGTGCCGGAGTTCTCCGACGGCCGCGCCGTGATCAGCGTCCACTGCCACAACGACCTGGGCCTGGCGGTCGCCAACTCGCTGGCCGCGGTCCGCAACGGCGCGCGGCAGGTGGAGTGCACGGTCAACGGCATCGGCGAGCGCGCGGGCAACGCGTCGCTCGAGGAGGTCGTGATGACCCTGCGCACCCGCGCCGGGTCCTTCGGCGGGCTGCACACGACGATCGACTCGAAGGAGATCGTCAAGGCGTCGCGCCTGATCTCCCGCCTGAGCGGGCTGCTGGTCCAGCGCAACAAGGCGATCGTCGGCGAGAACGCCTTCGCGCACTCGAGCGGCATCCACCAGGACGGCATCCTGAAGAAGCGCGAGACCTACGAGATCATGGACCCGCACGACGTGGGGTGGGGCGCCACCGAGCTGCCGCTGACCAAGCACAGCGGCCGCCACGCGGTCGCCGCGCGCCTGAAGTACCTGGGCTACCGGCTGACGGAGGAGGACATCGCCGCGATCTTCGCCCGGTTCAAGGAGATCGGCGACAAGAAGAAGCTCGTCTACGACGACGACATGGCCGCGCTGGTCGAGGGCCAGATCGCGGAGGTGCCGCAGACGTGGACGCTGGACTACCTGGGCTTCACGAGCGGCAACACGACGATCCCGACGGCCACGGTCCGCCTCGCGCGCTCCGGCAGCGGGAAGGCGGAGGCGACGGTCGCGCAGGAGGCCAGCACGGGCGACGGGCCGGTGCACGCCACGCTGCGGGCGATCGACCGCATCACGGGCCTGACCGGCGAGCTGGCGGACTACACGCTGCGCGCCGTGTCGCAGGGCAAGGACGCCCTCGGCGAGGTCGCGGTGAAGGTCAACTTCGGCGGCGACGAGCCGGTGTCCGGCCGCGGGTCGAGCACCGACATCGTCGAAGCCAGCGCGCGGGCCTACCTGAACGCCGTGAACCGGCATTTCTTCACGGCCGACGTGCGCCGGCGCCGCCCGACCGCCGCGGCGGGCCGCGCGGAGAAGCGGAGCTCGCCGTGACCGGAGCGACCGCCACGCCGTTCGTGCCGGACGGGAGGACCCGCGCCTACGCGGTGATCGGGCACCCGATCGGTCACACGCTGTCGCCCGCGATGCACAACGCCGCGTTCCGGGTCCTCGGCCGGAACGCGGTGTACCTCGCGTACGACATCGAGCCCGACCGCGTCCTCGAGTGCCTCCGCGCGATGGCGGCGATGGGCTTCGGCGGCGTCAACGTGACGGTGCCGCACAAGGAGACCGTCTTCCGCGGTCTCGACCGGCTCGACGACAGCGCGCGCCGCGTCGGCGCGGTGAACACCGTCCAGTTCACGCCGGAGGGGCTCGTCGGGCACAGCACCGACGCGGAGGGCTTCCTGCGCGCGATGCGGGAAGCGTTCGGCCGCGGACCGCAGGGCCTCGAGGTGTTCGTCCTCGGCGCGGGCGGGGCGGGCCGGACGGTCGCCCTCGAATGCGCCCGCGCGGGCGCGGCATCGGTGACCGTCAGCGACGTCGACGCGGCACGCGCGGAGCGGCTTGCGGCGGAACTCGGGTCGGCCTCGCCCGGCGCGCGGGCGAAGGCGGTGGCCGCGGCGGAGGCCCGGGCCTCCGCCGCCGCGTGCGGGCTCGTCGTGCAGGCGACGCCGGTCGGCATGAAGGCCGGAGACGTCTCGCCGCTGCCCTCCGAGGCTTTCGGCGCGGGTGCGCTGGCCTTCGACCTCGTCTACGGCGTGCCCGAGACGCCCTTCATGCGCGCGGCCCGGGCGGGCGGCGCGAGGGCGTCGAACGGGCTCGGGATGCTGCTGCACCAGGGCGCGCGGTCGTTCGAGATCTGGACCGGCGTGACGCCGCCGGTGGACGTCATGCGCGCGGTGCTCGAGAAGGCGGTCTACGGATGAACTGGGAGCTGCTGCCCCGCGAGTTCCTCGCGTTCGTCGCGTTCACGTTCGGGGCCTGCATCGGCAGCTTCCTCAACGTGTGCATCTGGAGGCTCCCGCGCGAGGAGTCGGTCGTGAGCCCCGGCTCGCACTGCCCGAAGTGCAACACGCCGATCGCGTGGTACGACAACATCCCGCTGGCGAGCTGGCTGGCGCTGGGCGCGAAGTGCCGCGCCTGCCGCGCCCCGATCTCGCCGCGCTACGTGCTGGTCGAGGCGCTGGTGGGGGTGCTCTTCGCGTGGGTTGCGTGGCGCTACGGGTGGGACGTCCGCACGCCGGTCTACTGCGTCGCGATGACCGGGCTCGTGCTCGCGACCTTCATCGATCTCGACGAGATGTACATCCCCGACCGCGTCTCGCTCGGCGGCATCGCGCTCGGCCTGGTGCTGGGCCCGCTCCTCCCGTCCCTGCACGACGCGACGACGGCGTGGGGCGGCCTGCGCGCGGCGGGCATCGGCGCGCTGGTCGGCGCCGGCAGCCTGGGCGCCATCGCGTGGATCGGGACGAAGATGTTCGGCAAGGAGGCGATGGGCATGGGCGACGTGAAGCTCATGGGCGCCATCGGCGCGTTCCTCGGCTGGACCGGCGTCGCCTTCACCTTCTTCGTGTCGGCCTTCTCCGGCGCGGCGGTGGGCCTGACCATGATCGCCCTTCGCCGGAAGGAGATGCAGAGCGCGATCCCCTTCGGCCCCTACCTCGCGCTCGGCGCCGCGATCTGGATGCTGGGCGGAAACGACCTCTGGGATCTCTACATCCGATTCATGGCCGGCCGCCTGCGCGCCCCGGGGTTCGACGGATGACGGGGCCGGACGCCAACCTCGTGCTCGTCGGCTTCATGGGCACGGGCAAGTCGGCCGTCGGCCGGCGGGCGGCGCGCGCGCTCGGGCGCGAGCTGGTGGACATGGACGCCGTGATCGAGGCGCGCGAGGGCCGCCCGATCCCCGAGATCTTCCGCGACAGCGGCGAGCCGCAGTTCCGCGCGCTGGAGCGGGCGCTGGTCGGCGAGCTGGCCGCGCGGCGCAACCTCGTGATCTCCTGCGGCGGCGGGATCGTGCTCAACCCGGACAACGTCGCGGACTTCGCCCGCACCGGCGTCGTCGTCTGCCTCACCGCGTCGCCGGAGGTCATCCTGCGGCGCGTCGCGCACGACACGAACCGCCCGCTGCTCCAGGCGCCGGACCGCGAGGCGCGCGTGCGCGAGCTGCTCGCGAAGCGGCAGCCGCTCTACGACGCCATCCCGGACCGCGTCGATTCGTCCGGCCTGACGATCGGCCAGGCCGTCGGCGCCGTGCTCGAGCTCTTCCGCGCGCGCGCCGGGTCGGCCGCGCCGGCGCCGGGGGACGCCGCGGATGGCGGGGTGCCGCGGGTATCCGTCGAACGGCCGGGCGGGCCGCCCGCGCCGCCTCCGCCGTCCGGGGTGCAGGGGGCCTGACGTGTGAAGATCCTCGTCGTCGAGTTCCGCGATCCGGCGCACCCGCAGGCGGGCGGCGCGGAGGCGGTCCTGGTCGAGGTCTTCAGCCGCATCGTCGCCGCGGGGCATTCCGTCGACTACCTCTGCTGCCGCCCGCCGGGGTTCCCGGCGGAAGCCGCGGTGCGGGGCATCCGCATTCTCCGCCGCGCCCCGCAGGCGGTCTTCAACTACGCGGCGCCGTGGGTCTACGCGCGCGAGCTGCGGCGCAACGGCTACGACGTGATCGCGGAGGGCATCGACAAGATCCCGTTCTTCCTGCCGCTGGTGGAGCGGCGCGTGCCGGTCGCATGCATCGTGCCGCACCTCTTCGGCGAGGCGATCTTCCGCGAGGCGTCGTGGCCGGTCGCGTCCTACGTGTGGCTGATGGAGCGGCCGATCCCGGCGGTGTACCGGCGCAGCCTCTTCTCGGTGCTTTCGGAAACGACGCGCGACGACGTCGCGGGCCGCGGCGTCGATCCGGGCCGGATCCGCGTGATCCATCCCGGCCTCGACCTCGCCGCGCACACGGCACCGGCCGCCAAGCCGCCGCGCGTGCGGCCGACCGTGCTCTACGTCGGCCGGCTCAAGCGCTACAAGGGCATCGAGCTCGTGCTGGAGGCCGTTGCGCGGCTGCGCGGGCGCTTCGCGGACATCCGCTTCGACGTCGTCGGCGTCGGCGACCATCTCGCCGCGCTGCGGCGCCGCGCGGCGGACCTCGGCCTCGCGGACGCGGTCACCTTCGCCGGCCGCGTGTCGACGGAGGAGAAGGTCGCGCGGATGCAGGCGGCGGATGTGCTCGTCTACACCTCGCCGAAGGAAGGGTGGGGGCTCTCGGTCCTCGAGGCCAACGCGTGCGGGACGGTGGTGGTCGCCAGCGACTCGCCGGGGCTGCGCGAGGCGGTGGTCGACGGGACGACGGGGTTCCTCGTGCCCCACGGCGACGTCGACGCGCTGTCCGAGCGCATCGGACGGATCCTCTCCGACGACGCCCTCCACGCCCGCCTCCGCGCCGGCGCCCTCGAATGGGCCTCGCGCTTCACCTGGGACCGCGCCGCCGCCGAGACGCTGGCGCTGCTGCAGGAGGCGGCCGGGGCGAAGGGCGGAGAGCGGTGAGCGGCGAGCGGTGAGTGATGCTTGGTGAAGTGGACGAGACTCGCGGGAAAACCGGAGTCAACATCCAACAGCCAATACCCAATCTCCAACATCCAACCGGGGCGATGGGTGGGTCGGGCTGCTGCGAGACCGCGGGGAGGGCATGGTGGCGCAGCGTGCGGGCTCGCGGTAGCTCGCCCTGGAAAGAGGCGAGGGTCGGGGGGCGAGGGAGGACTTTGTCGAGTGGCAGGTGTCGAGTGTCGGCCTCTTCGTCGTGGCCTTCCTCGATTTCCGCCGTTGGATGTTGGTTGTTGGATACCGGATGTTGATCCCCGCACCTCGTCCCTCGCCCCTCCAGGGAACACCGGGAATCGAACGCCGAACACCGAACAGCCAACATCGAACATCGAAGGCCGGACTCAACATCCAACAGCCAACGTCCAACAGCCAACACCCAACAACCAACCGGGTGATGGAGGGCCGAGCTATGCGAGGCCGAAGGAGGTGACACGGACGCAGTGTGCGGGCTCGCGGTAGCTCGCCCCTCCAGGGAACGTCGAGAATCGAACGCCGAACATCGAACATCGAAGTGCGGACTCAACATTCAACAGCCAACGTCCAACAGCCAACATCCAACAACCAGCCGGGTGATGGAGGGCCGAGCTATGCGAGGCCGAAGGAGGTGACACGGACGCAGTGTGCGGGCTCGCGGTAGCTCGCCCCTCCAGGGAACGTCGAGAATCGAACGCCGAACATCGAACATCCAACATCGAACATCGAAGGCCGGACTCAACATCCAACAGCCAACCGGGTGATGGAGGGCCGAGCTATGCGAGGCCGAAGGAGGTGACACGGACGCAGTGTGCGGGCTCGCGGTAGCTCGCCCCTCCAGGGAACACCGGGAATCGAACGCCGAACATCGAACATCCAACATCGAACGCCGAACATCGAACATCCAACATCGAACATCGAAGTGCGGACTCAACATCCAACAGCCAACGTCCAACAGCCAACACCCAACAACCAGCCGGGTGATGGAGGGCCGAGCTATGCGAGGCCGAAGGAGGTGACACGGACGCAGTGTGCGGGCTCGCGGTAGCTCGCCCCTCCAGGGTGCGGAGACAGGAGGGATGAGGGAGAAGACCTGGAGAAGCCGGACTTCGGTGTTGGATGTTCGATGTTCGGCGTTCGATGTTCGCCCGCCTCGCCCCTCGCCCCTCGCCCCTCTTCCTGTGATGGAGGGTCGGGCTACTGCGAGACCGCGGGGAGGGCATGGTGGCGCAGCGTGCGGGCTCGCGGTAGCTCGCCCCTCCAGGGTGCGGAGACAGGCGGGACGAGGGAGAAGACCTGGAGAAGCCGGACTTCGGTGTTGGATGTTCGATGTTCGGCGTTCGATGTTCGTCCGCCTCGCCCCTCGTCCCTCGCCCCTCGCCGGCGGTCGCTCAGCGGAGCAGGTCCTTGAGTGTGCCGGGGAGCTGAACGGGGCCCTGGGGCATCTGGGGGGCGACGAGCTGCTGGAAGTCCGGGCGCGGGTGGAGGCCGGCGAAGCGGTTGTCCTGGCGGAGCTGGTCGCGGACGGGCTGGCCGCCGGCGCGGACGGCGTTCTGGAGCGCGGCCATGGCTTCGTCGGGCCGGCCGAGCGCGAGGCGGACGCCGCCGAGTTCGACCCATCCGTTCGGGTCGTTGGGCTGGAGGGTGGTGTAGCGCACGAGGGCGGCATCGAGCATCGGGATGCGCTGGGCCTCGTAGGCGAGGCGGCCGAGCTGGAGGTAGACGGGGGGCGGCAGGCTCGGCTGGGCGAGCAGGTCCTGCATCATGCGGTCGAACTGCGGCCAGCGGTTGAGCCGGCGGTAGAGGGTCACGAGTTCGATGGCGGCGTTGACCTCCATCCGGCCGCCCTGGACCTGCTGCTCGAGTTCGGCGATGCGCTTGGAGCTGCCCTCGATGCCGTCGATGAAGCCGAGGAACTCGCGGATCTTGTCGTTCTTCGGATCGCCGACGAGGAAGTCGTTGATGATCTTCCGCGCGTCCTCGTAGCGGCCGCGGGCGAGGTAGACGTCCGCCAGCCGGAAGTTCGCCTCGGGGCTGAGCGGGTAGAGGTCGACGGCCTGCCGGAACGCGAACTCCGCCTCCTCGAAGTGGCCGCGGGCGGCGTAGAGGCCGGCGATGGCGCCGCGGAGCTTCGAGAAGGTCTTCCGGGCGACGACATCGCGCTTGAAGGCGTTGTCGGCCAGGAGCCGCTTGCAGTACCAGTCCCAGAAGCCGCGGTCCTTCGCGATCAGTTCCGGCGTGATCTGCGAGGGCTGCCGGCAGATCTTCATGATGAGCCCGTGCGGTTCGAGGAACTCGTACATCCACGGGATGACGTAGCTCTCCTCGACGTAGAACTCGTGGCGCGGGTTGTTGTCGTAGATCTGGCGGGCGAGGATGCCGTTGATCTGCATGACGCCCTGCACGCCCTGCACGCTGATGCGGCCGTCCTTGACGGCGATGTCGGCGCCGGCGTTGAGCTGGCCGGCCTTGACCTGGTCGAAGTACTGCTGGAACGCCGCGTTGCTGTCCAGGATCGACGGGATCCAGATCGTGTCGCCGTAGAGGTCGCGCATCACGTTGAGGTAGGTGTTGTCCGCGAGCGCGTTCTGGGTGATCAGGTAGACGTCCGACCGGACCTTCGCGGAGTAGATCATGTAGGTCGGCACGAAGCGGCCGGGGTCGGTGCCGCCGAAGAAGACGGCGTTGGTGGCCATCTCGGGCGGGTAGGTCTTGTCGGGATACTCGGCCCACGCCTTCTCGAACCCGGAGGGCGGGAGCGTCTCCTCGAGGTACTCCCGGACGCCGTTGACGCCGCGGAGCTGCCAGTCGCCGAACTGCCAGCCGAAGTCGTGGCCGTTCTGCTCGGCGCCGCCGAAGACGTCCACCAGCTCCTTGTCGAATCCGTTCTGCCACAGCATGAGGCCGGGCGGCAGCACGAGCGCGGCGGCGACGGCGCCCCAGCGGAGGGCCTTCACGGCGCCGACGAGGATCTCGACCATCGCGAGGGCGAGCACGAGGCCGTAGCCGAGCCACAGCGCGTAGAGGGTGTGCGACTGGATGAACTGCACGCGGCCGATGAACAGCGTCTGCACGTCCAGCGCCGGGTTCCACATGATGATGAAGACGATGCCGACGGCGACGAAGCCGAGGACCGTCGTCAGCAGCCACGAGCAGCTTCCCTCGTGCGCCTCGAAGCCGAAGCGGAACGGCTCGCGCTGGAGCGCGTACAGGGCGACGCCGATCGCGGGCGGCGCCGCCATCATCAGCAGGACGGCCAGCGCGCCGCCGACGCCGAGGCCCTGCGAGCCCGCGAGCATGCGCGCGAGCTGGAACTCGTAGAAGAGCAGGGTGAACGCGAGGCCCGCGAGGACCAGGATGTAGAGGATCACGGTCAGCAGGTTCCGGGAGGACGTCTGCTTGAAGATGTAGGCGATGAGCTGCACGGCCTTGCCGGCGACGCCGATGCCGCCGAGCAGCAGGGCGAAGGAGGCGACCATGCGGTAGAGGGCGACGACGAAGGCGGGCGTCGCGACGCCGAGAAGCGCGAGGCCCATCTCCACGCTGACCAGCACGCCGACCGCGAGCGCCAGCAGGAAGGCGATGCTGAAGGCGCGGACGCGGCGGCCCGCGATCGTGATCTCCCACATCGTGAAGGGCAGGATGCCGCCGACGACGAGCGGCAGCGTGAACTGGCGGCGAAGGTCGGCGAGGAAGGCCCCCGCCTGCGAGACGAACTTCAGCGAGAAGACGTCCGTCGGCGTGATTCGCTCGTACTGGCCGCGGCTGATCGCGTGGAGGAAGCCCTCCCACGTCCGCGGGTAGGCCCAGTTCATCGGCGGGTTCTGGTCCGACGCGAAGGGCAGGTAGAGGTAGAACGACAGGCCGAGCTCGGCGAGCAGGATGGTGAGGGCGACCGCCTTGCCGTTGGGCAGGAAGGCCCATCCGGCGAGCGGAATCCCGACGGCGAGGACGATGTAGACCCAGAACGCGGGGCCGGTCGGCCCGGCGGGCGCGGTCCACGCGAGGGTGGGCTTGTCGAGTTTCGCGAAGACGACATTGGCGACGAGCACGACGAAGAGACCGGCTCCGACGATGAGGAAATCGCGGAAGAGCTCGGGATCGCGCACCAGGATCCCGAGGGCGAGGGCGAGGGCGAAGAGCATCAGCGTCTGGTGGTTGGTGATGCCGAGGCCGAAGAGGAAGGCCATCGCGTAGAGGAAGACCCGGTCCGCCGGGCGGGCCATCCAGCGGTACAGGAGCAGCATCACGAGGATCTGGAAGAAGGCGTTGAGGGCGTAGACCTCGACGATCACCGCCTGCGACCACATGACGGGGCTGAAGGCGAGCACGAGGCCGGCGGAGACGCCGCAGATGGCGCAGAAGACCTGCTCGGTCCGGGCGCCGAGGATCTCGTCGAACCGGCGGATGCCGCGGAGCAGGTCGGCGCTGGAGCGGCTGACGAGCATCGCGAGAAGGCCGCAGGCGAGGGCGCCGAAGAAGGCGGAGGCGAGGCCGACGCCCCACGCGGGGTTCGGGTGGCCGAGGAAGTCCTTCGCGTGGAAGACCCACTGGAAGAACCAGGTCGTCAGCGTCCAGATCGGGTAGCCGGGCGGGTGGGGGACGCCGAGGTAGTCGGAGGCGACGGCCAGTTCGCCGGAATCCTCCAGCGTGACCGTCGGCGCCAGGGTCATCACGTAACCGGCGAGCGAAAGCAGGAAGCCCGCCCAGAAGGCGATCCAGTCGGACCGGCGGAAGAACCGCTTCCCGGTCCCATCGGTTGCTTCCGTCCGTGCAACCGGTTCCATCCCGGCCGCCTGCCCGTCCATCGTGCGCGAGTTCATGAAGGGCCGCCACGTTAGACCGCCGGAAAGGCGGGGTCAAGCCGCGCCCGCGGCCGGTCGCGGGGATCCGGGAGTGGGGAGAACGGGAGGCGGGAGCAGGGAGAACGGGAGCAGGGAGAACGGGAGCAGGGAGAACGGGAGCGGGGAGAACGGGAGACGGGAGCGGGGAGAATGGGAGGCGGGAGCGGGGAGAACGGGAGCCGGGAGCAGGGAGAACAGGAGGCGGGACGGGGGGCGGGATTCGGGCCGCGGGGCTGGCCGACACCAACGCCCCCGCGGCCGCAAGGTTCCACAGGCTCGGATGTGTCGTGGTCCCGTGAAGCGGTTTCTCAGCCGGGTTCGGCCTCGACCCATGTTGCGAAGATGCGGGTGAGTTCGTCGCGGAGGAGGGGCTTCGTGAGGTAGTCGTCCATGCCCGCCTGCGCGCACTTCTGCTGGTCCCCCTCCATGGCATGGGCGGTGAGCGCGACGATCGGGATGCGTCGCGGCCGGCTCTCGTCACGCTCGCGGCGCCGGATCTCGGCGGTGGCCGTGCAGCCGTCCATCTCCGGCATCTGGCAATCCATCAGGATGATGTCGATGGGCGGCTCGGCGAACGCGCGGTCGACGGCCTTTCGGCCGTTGTCGACGACCTCGACGGTGCAGCCCATGCGTTCGAGCATGCCGCGGGCGACTTCCTGGTTGATAAGGTTGTCCTCGGCGACGAGCACGCGCCGGCCGGCGGTGCTTCCGGCCGGGCCGCCGTCGCGAGGCGATTCCGACCGGTCCGCAGCGCCGACGGGGAGGCCGAGGAGGTCGGCGATGCAGCCGCAGAGGTCCGCCTGCCGGACGGGCTTCCGGACGCACTGGGCGATGCCCGCGGCGGCGGCCTCGCGAAGGGTCGCCTCCGAGTCGCCGGAGGTCAGCATGATCATCGGGAGGCCCCGCAGGGCGGGGGTGGACTGGATGGCCCGTGCCAGATCGAGGCCGTTGCGCCCGGGCATGTGCAGGTCGAGAATGCCGAGGCGGTAGGGATCGCCCGACTTCGCGGCCTTCTCGAGGGAGGCGAGCGCGGGGTCGGCTCCCTCCACGGCGGTCGGCCGCATGCCCCAGGCGGACAGTTGCGCGACGAGGATGTCCCGGTTGATCCGGCGGTCGTCGACGATCAGCGCGCGCAAGCCCGGGAGGCCCGTCTTCAGGGCGCGGGTCCGCGGGCCATCCTGCTGCACCTCGAGCGGAATCTCGAACCAGAAGGTCGAGCCCCGGCCGGGAGCGCTGGTCAGGCCGATGCCGCCGCCCATGAGCCGGACGAGCTCCCGGGTGATGGCGAGGCCCAGCCCCGTTCCGCCGTACCGGCGCGTGGTCGAGGCGTCGGCCTGCACGAACGACTCGAAGAGGCGCGCCTGGTGCTCGGGCGAGATCCCGATGCCGGTGTCGGCCACCTCGAACCGGAACAGGGTCTTCCCGTCCTTCGCGACCGGGCCGGCCACCCGCAGCACGACGTCGCCGCGCTCGGTGAACTTGACCGCGTTGCCGATCAGGTTCATCAGGATCTGCCGCAGCCGGCCGGGGTCGCCGCGCACGCCGGCGGGGAGGCCGGGGGGGACGTCGAGGGCCAGTTCGATCGGCTTGCGGTGGCCCTGGTCGACGAAGAGGTCCAGCGTCTGCTCGAGGAGCTGCCGCAGGTCGAAGCCGAGCACCTCCAGTTCGATGCGGCCGGCCTCGATCTTGGAGAAGTCCAGGATGTCGTTGATGATCCGCAGCAGGTGCTCGCCGGAGTTGCGGATCGCCTCGGCGATGTTCGACTGGCGGGGGGAAAGGGGCGTGTCCTTCAGGAGATCCGCCATGCCGAGGATGCCGTTCATCGGGGTGCGGATCTCGTGGCTCATGTTGGCGAGGAACTGCGACTTGTGCCGGTTGGCGACCTCGGCGGTCTCCTTCGCGGCGACGAGTTCCTCCTGCACCCTGCGCCGGTCGCAGGCGTCCAGCGCGATCCCGAGGATGTCGGCGATGGAGCCGACGAAGTTCTCCTCGTCGAGCTCCCAGCGGTGCGGCGGGCCCCGGTGTTCGTGGCGGATCACGCCGGCGACGCGGCCGGCGTGCCGGATCACGGCATCGAGCGTCGATGTCACGCCGTCGGGCTGGAGGGGCGACCCCGCGAGGGTTGCCGACCTCGGGTCGGTGCGGGCGTTGTGGGCGACGATCGAGCGGGACGCCTCCAGGGCGGTGAAGTACTCGGCGTGGTCCCGCGCTTCGACGCGGGCGCCGGAGGCGTGGCTCCGGTCGGCCGTCTCGAAGGCGTCGATGCACTCCACGGCGGCGTGGTCCTCCGAGAACATCCAGATCGCGGTCCGTTCGGCGCCGAGGGTGTCCGCCGCCGCCTCGGTGATGACCCGCATGGCGGCGGCGCGGTCCCCGGCGTGGATCGCCGGCTCAGTCACGAGCCGCGCCAGCGCCTCGCTCTGCACGCGCAGGCGCGCCTCGCGGGCCGCGTTGGAGATGCTGAACTTCTCCGCACGGTCCTTGGCCGCCTCGAGGTCGGACGTCCGCTCGGCGACCTGCCATCCGAGGATCTCGTTGTGACGGGTCTTCTCCGCGGTGGCCGTCTCGATCTGCCCGAGCATGCCGTTGAGGCCGTCCACGAGCTGTCCGAGTTCGTCGTGGCCCCAGGCGGAGGCCCGGACGGCGTAGTTGCCGTTCCGGCGGACGGTGTTCATGGTCTCGATCATGCTGAGGATCGGGGCGGAGACGACGCGCTGCAGGCGAGTGGCGAAGAGATAGGCGGCGAAGGCGGCGAGGAAGAGGGTGATGGCGGCCGCCACCACCTGGCGGCGGACCAGCGCGGTTGTCGGCTCCATGTCGGCGACCAGGTAGAGGATGCCGGTGAGCCGTCCCTCCGGGGCGATCGGGCGCCAGAGGTGGGCGTAGCGGCCGACGACCTTCCACGCGCTCAGGAGCAGCGCCCCGGAGGAGGCGGCGTAGGGCTCCGCCCGCGCCGTTCCTGCGGCCTTGCTGGAGTAGGTCGTCAGGAGCCGCCCGTCGGGCAGGCGCAGGGTCGCCCACGCGACCGAGGGTTTGGCCTTCAGGACCGTCAGGGTCTCCGCGGCCGCCTTCGCGTCACCGGCGGCGACCGCGCTCGCGCAGGTGGAGCTGAGGAGATCGGCGGTGCTGGTCAGGTCCTGCCGCAGCTGCTCGCGTGCGATCAGCAACTGGCCGACGATGTAGACCATCGCGAAGATGAGCAGGGCCGTCATCGTCGCGAGCATGACGATCAGCACCAGCTTGCGCTGGATGGTGATGTCGCCCAGCCGCAGTCCCTGCCATCTCACGATTTCGGCCTCGCCGCGCAGGCGCGCCCCAGGGCCTTCAGGAGTTCATCGCCGTGGAAGGGCTTCGGCACGATCGCCCTGGCCTGCCGGAGGAGGTCCGCCTCGCGGTCCGCCGTGAGCAGGGAGCCGGTGGCCAGCAGCACCGGGGCCTTGCATCCGGCGCGCGCGAGTTCCTTCATGCACTCCTCGCCGGTCATCACCGGCATGTTCATGTCGAGGACGAAGGCGGAGACCTCGTCGCGGTGCGCCAGGTAGTAATCGAGGGCCTCGCGGCCGTTGACGGTCCGGACGACGCGATAGGAGCGGCTCTCGAGGAGCCGGACCAGCAGCCCGAGGACCAGGGGTTCGTCCTCCGCCACGAGCACCGTCCGGCCCTCTCCCGAGGCGGGCTCGCCCGCGCCGTGCTGCGCCGCCCGGTCGTCCGGGGGCGCGACGCTTTCCTTTAACGCCGGGAGGTAGATCCGGAACGTCGTGCCCTTGCCGGGCTCGGTGTAGCAGCAGATGTGTCCGCCGTGGTCGCGGACGATGCCGAACACGATGGACAGTCCCAGCCCCGTCCCCTTGCCCGGGGCCTTCGTGGTGAAGAAGGGATCGTAGATCTTGGAGAGAACGCCCTTGTCGATTCCGGTGCCCGTGTCCGACACGGCGATCATGACGTGGGGCCCCGTCTCCGAGTCCGGGTGGGCGAAGCCGTAGTTCTCGTCGAGCACGACGTTGGCGGCCAGGATGCGCAGGGACCCCCCGGCCGGCATGGCCTGCGCGCCGTTCACCACCAGGTTCATCAGGGCCTGGTGCAGGTGGGATGCGTCGGCGTGGACCATCCAGAGATCCCCGGGCACGTCCGCCCGGACGGCGATGTTCTTCGGCTGCGTCCGGGAAACCAGGGTCGCGACTTCCTGCACGAGGGGGCCGATGAAGACGGGCTCCCGCTTGCCCTGGGCCTTGCGCGAGGTGAAGAGCAGCTGCTGGGTCAGCGCGCGCCCCCGGACGGCGGCATCGCTGATCTGCCCGAGCCCGTTCTTCAACTCGTCCGGCGACGGCGGGGCCGCGGACAGCAGTTCGGCCCAGCCGAGCACGCCCTGGAGCAGGTTGTTGAAATCGTGGGCGACGCCCGCCGCGAGGACTCCCATCGCCTCCATCTTCTGGGAATGGAGCAGGACCTTCTGCAGTTCCCGGAACTCCGTGATGTCCTTGACCGAGTAGACGACCGACACCAGCCGCCCGCCGTCGCCGAAGACGGGCGCGGCGGAGAGCAGAACATCCCGCCCCTCGCGCCCATACTCCTGAAGCTCCACGTGGGCCGGGGCGAGGGTCTTCACAACCTTGAGGGCCGGGCATCCGTCCGTGATGGACCGCCGGCATCCCATCGCCTCGTGACAGGAGCGGCCGACCATCGCCGAGAGGGGGCGCCCGCTCATCCGGGAGGCGGCGCGATTCGCGCGGAGGATCGTCAGGTCCGGACTGAGCAGGAGGACGGCGTCGTCGATCGCGTCGAACGTCAGCTTCCATTCCCGCTCGGCCTGGGCGATCGCCGATCGCGCTCCGTCGAGGTCCCGCAGATTGGCCGCGGCGCGCAGGAGGTACCGGAGGCGGTAGCCCTCGTTGACCCAGTTGGCGGGCTTGCTGACGAACTCCGAGGCGCCGGCGTCGAAGGCGGTGCGGATGGCCTCCGCGTCGTTCAGCGACGTCAGCATCACGATCGGAAGGTGCTCGGCGCCCGGGCTCGCGCGCAGGGCGCGGCACAGGTCGAACCCGTCGGCATCGGGAAGCACCACGTCGAGCAGGACGGCGTCCGGGCGGAGGTCGAGGAATCTCTGCACCACGCCGGCTCCCTCGGACATGGACACGACATCGAATCCCGCCTCGCCGAGGTGGTGCTCGGCCAAGCCCCGGATGGTCGCGTCGTCGTCCACCAGCAGGACCCGGGGGCGGCCCGCGCCCGCCCAGGCCTGCGGCGGCGCGACGGCGGTGGCGGGTTTCGGGCCGGCATCCCCGGCGACGCCACGGGTGCCCGGGCGTCCGGAGGACTTGCGCGGCTGCGCGCGCCGGACAGGTCGGCGCGTCTTCATCCTTCTTCCGCCAACGAATCAAGAGGCCCGACGCTTCTGCGCCTTCGATGCATCCTCATCACGACCCTGCGCATCCATCCAACCTCCCGCCGCGGCCGGCGGCGCGTACCTTCGCAACCCCCCCCCCTGAAACGGGAAGATGCCGCAGCGGGCCGCCAGCGTCAACCCCGAGAAGCCGGGACAGGGCGCATTTCGCGTCCGGTCAAGCAATCACGGGGACGCCCCCGCGGACGCTCCGTCCGGCCGGGCCCGGAAGGGTCTGGTCTTGCCCGGGCGGCCGGCCGGGGCTACCGTGGCCGGCAATCGCGGAGGGTCCGGTCATGGGCGCGGAAACGGGCGGAGCGGGGACGCCGAGGGCGATCGAGGAGATGCGTCGCGAGGCGGCCCTGCGGGCGCAGGGCTACCGCGAGCGCGCGCTGCGGATCCTGCCGCACGTGTGCGCGTCGTGCGGGCGCGCCTTCGACGGACGGCGGCTGAAGGAGCTGACCGTCCACCACAAGGACCACAACCACGACAACAACCCGCCCGACGGCAGCAACTGGGAGCTGCTCTGCCTCTACTGCCACGAGTTCGAGCATGAGAAGGGGCTCTCGTCCGCGATGCGGGCCGTCTCGGGTTCGACCACCGACCGCCGCCCCTCGGGCACCTTCCAGCCGCTCGCCGGGCTCGACGCGCTGCTGCCCCCGGAGAAGCCGTAGCGGCCCGTGCGCCCCCCGCCGTCCCGCGGGCTCCGGAAAGAAGTGAAATCCGTGATTGAAATGTGCATTTGAATTGCTCTACCGTCCCATCCTCCGGTGCGGTCGCGGCCGGGCGGCGGAAGGAGTCGGGCATGCCGGACAGGCGGGATACGAAGCGGCGGTTGCTCGAGACGGCGAGCCTCGTGTTCGCCGACCGGGGCTACCGCGGCGCGACGGTGCAGGACCTCTGCCGGGCGGCCGGCGTCAACGTCGCGGCGGTGAGCTACCACTACGGCAGCAAGGACGGGCTCTACCTGGCCGTCTGGAAGCACGCGGAGGCGGCCTTCCGGGCAGCCTCGGAGCGCATCGGGGCGATCGGCGACCCCCGTCGGCGCCTCGCCGAGACGATCCGCTTCCGGATCCGGCACGTCTTCGACGACGGCCTCACGGGGTGCCTGCGGCGCCTCGTGTACCACGAGATGGCCGATCCTTCGCAGGCCCACGGCGAGGTCTTCAACCGGTTCGTCTGGCCGCAGATGGCGCAGCTGACCGGGCTGGTCGCGGCGGTGTTGGAGGTGCCCCCGGACGACCCGCGCGCGGGCCGCTGCGCGTTCTCGATCCACAGCCAGATGGTCTTCCTCAACGTGATGCGGATCCGGGGCAAGACCCGGCCGCTGGCGCAGATCCTGGGGTCCGCCTCGCCGACGGAGGAGCAGATCCGCGGATTCGCGGAGCACCTGGTGACGTTTGCCGCGGGCGGGCTCGCGGCGGTCCGGCGCGGGTCGCGGGCGGCCGGGGGGAGGACGGCATGAGGGGGCTGGCCCGGTGGCTTCCGGCGGGGCTTGTCTGCGCGATCGCAGCGGCATCGTGCACGTCGCTTCGGCCGGACCTGGAGTCCGCGAAGC
>Ga0194112_10000237_pt1 | contig 76820 bp, 71 predicted proteins | sample TA2MahC400mmetaG_FD_146191 | JGI IMG/M metagenome (GOLD analysis project Ga0194112, IMG submission 146191) | Freshwater microbial communities from Lake Tanganyika, Tanzania - TA2015016 Mahale Deep Cast 400m | ecosystem: Environmental > Aquatic > Freshwater > Lake | place: Tanzania: Lake... | reverse complement strand
CTCAGACGCGAGCCGCGTCTTCTTCCTATCGTGCTTGTTGGTGGCGCCGGTGATGTCGATGATCTCGGGCTCAATCCACATTGTGCGCGGCATGCTGCGCCTCCATGAGAGGACTACCTCGATCTGGTGAGGTTCGTTCGCATCGGTCGGAGTAGAGCACGAGAACACAAGCGCGCCTGTTCCCAGGGGAACAACGCTCGAGAATCGACGCGGGCATGAACCGGACCGGGAAATCGCGTGTCGCCACGCGACCGCTGCTCTACCACTGAGCTACGGCGTCGCCGCCGCCCGGGGTCGAACCCGGGACCCACTAACCCGATCGCATCGGCCCGCGCCGATCTTGTCGACACCGCGGCGCGGACATGGGCGCGGACTGGGTAAAGTCCGGTGCTCGCCGATTGAGCTACGACGTCGCCGTCGCCGGGATTCGAACCCAGGCCCTCCGGATTACGGATAACCCAATGCCATCGGCCCGCGCCGATTTCACGACGTCTGGCGGACATGGTGCCGGGTTGGGGGATCGTCGACCGACGAACGTCGGCCGATCGATCGGCGCTCTCCGTGAGCTAAAGCCGAAGCACGTCCTCCGGCCTCCGGGAATCGAACCCGGTCCTCCTGCGTGACAGGCAATAACCCAACGCCTTCCGGCCCGCCGACCGTGAGGGCGCGGGTTCTACGGGTGATTGGTCGAACAGACAATGGCGAATCGGCGGTGTCGATGCGATCGGCTGTGCGCTGTGTTGTGGCGGCAACGAAAGGAAAGGCTCTATCGCAGCGCCTGTCGTTCACGAGCGAAGGTTGCAAACAAGAGCAGCCGTCACGCAATCGTCGTTCCCGTTCGTGCGCGAACCATTCTATCCTTCGCGACATGAAGAGCAGGAGGAACGCCATGATCCGTCGTCGTACCGCCGCGCTGGGCGGGCTTGCCCTGTTGGCCGTGACGAATGCCCGTGCGCAGACGGCGTGGAAGCCCGACAAGCCCGTGCGCATCATCGTGCCCTACGGGCCGGGCGGATCGGCCGACCAGGTGGTGCGCATCTACGGCGAGCGGCTGACGGCGGCGCTGGGCCAGCAGGTGATCATCGAGAACAAGCCGGGCGCGTCGGGCGGCGTCGGCACGGCGATCGTCGGCAACGCACCGGCCGATGGCCACACGTTGCTGCTGTCACCGACCGCGATCATGGCGATCACGCCCACTGTCCGGCAGGTCAATTACGACATCAATGCCTTCGCGCCTGTCGCGCGGCTGTCGACGCCGGTGCTGATCGTGAGCCTGACCAACGAGCTGGGCGTCAAGGACTGGAAGGGCTTCGTCGAACTGGCCAAGGCCAACCCGGGCAAGTACTGGTACGGCTCCTCCGGGCTCGGCACGATCACCCATCTCACCGGCGAGGTGCTAACCCGCGCCGCCGGCATCCGCATGCAGCACGCGCCCTACAAGACCATCGTCGACGCCGTGGGCGACGTCATGAGCGGGCGGATCCACATGGTGTTCGATCCTTCGTTCATGCCGCAGGCCAAGGCCGGCAAGGTGCTCGCCGCGCTGGCGGCGACAAAAGACCGGCTGCGCGAGCTGCCTGACACGCCGACCGCCGCCGAGCTCGGCCTCGACATCGCGAGCTTCCGCGACCGCAGCTGGTTCGGCCTGTTCGCGCCCAAGGCGACGCCGCGCGCAGCGATCGACCGGCTGTCGGCCGAGCTTGGCAAGCTCGCCGCCGAGCCCGACATCCAGCACAAGCTCTCCCTGGTGGCGCAGATCGCGTACCACCAGCCGCACGATGTTTTCGCCAAGCAGGTCGCCGACGATCGCCTGTACTTCGCCAACCTCATCAAGGAACTCGACCTGAAGCTGGAGTGAGGCGATAAAGACCCGGACAACGCGTGGGCGTAAGAGGGATCGCATGGCCAAGGGCAAGAAACCGGGCAAGGGCGGTGTGAGGAAGCCGGCGGGCAAGGCGACGAAGAAGGCCGTCGCGAAGGCGCCCGCCGCCAAGCCGAAACCCACGGCGAAGGCCAAGGCAAAGCCGATCGTCGCCAAGCCGGCGATGCCGGCGGCGCGGCCCACGCCGCGCCGGCCGGTCAAGGCGCGTGCCGCGGCTGTACGCGTGCCCGCCGCGCGGCCCGCCAGCAGGCAACCTGCGGCCCGGGTGGCCGCCAACATCTTCGAGCGCGATCTCGATCGCAACGCCGCCAACTACGCACCGCTCACGCCGCTGCAATTCCTCGAGCGCGCCGCCAGCGTCTATCCCGAGCGGGCCTCCGTTGTGCACGGCCAGCGGCGCTACACCTGGCGACAGACCTACACGCGGGCGCGCCAGATGGCGTCGGCGCTGGAGAAGCGCGGCATCGGCATCGGCGACACCGTGACGGTGATGGCGCCCAATATCCCGGAGATCTACGAGGCGCATTTCGGCGTGCCGATGTGCGGCGCGGTGCTCAACGCGCTCAACACGCGGCTCGACGCGGCGATGATCGCCTTCATCCTCGACCACAGCGAGACCAAGGTGCTGATGGCCGATCGCGAGTATCACGGCGTGATCAAGGAGGCGCTGGCCAAGGCCACGGTGAAGCCGCTGGTGATCGACATTGCCGATTCGGAATACGATGGCGGCGAGGCGATCAGCGCGCTGAGCTACGAGGATTTCATCGCCGGCGGCGATCCCGACTACGCCTGGGAGTATCCCGCCGACGAGTGGAACGCGATCTCGCTGAACTACACGTCGGGGACCACGGGCAACCCCAAGGGCGTGGTGTTCCATCACCGCGGCGCCACGCTGTCGGCCTATGGCAACGCCACGCAATGGGCGATGGGCATGCACCCCACCTATCTGTGGACCTTGCCGATGTTCCACTGCAACGGCTGGTGCTTCCCGTGGACCCTGGCGCTGGTCGCGGGCACCAGCGTCTGCCTGCGCCGCATCAGCGCCAAGACCATCTTCGATTCGCTGGCCGACGAGGACGTCTCGCACATGTGCGGCGCGCCGGTGATCCTGAACTTCATCATCAATGCCAAGCCCGAGGAGCGCCGCGAGCTGCCCTACGTCGTCGAGTTCATGACCGCGGCGGCGCCGCCGCCGGCCGCCGTGCTCGAGGCGGTCGAGAAGCAGGGTTTCCACATCACCCATGTCTACGGCCTGACCGAGGTCTATGGCCCAGCCACGGTGTGTTCGTGGCACGACGAATGGGACGCGCTGCCCAGCGCCGAACGCGCGCGACTGAAGGCGCGTCAGGGCGTGCGTTACGCCGCCGAGGACGGCGTGGCGGTGCTCGACCCGGCGACGATGAAGCCGGTGCCCAACGACGGCGCGACCATGGGCGAGGTGTTCTTCCGCGGCAATCTGGTGATGAAGGGCTACCTGAAGAACCCCAAGGCGACGCGGGAGGCCTTCGCCGGCGGCTGGTTCCATTCCGGCGATCTCGGCGTGGCGCATGCCGACGGCTATATCGAGCTGCGCGACCGGTCGAAGGACATCATCATATCCGGCGGCGAGAACATCTCGACCATCGAGGTCGAGGGCGTGCTCTACCAGCACCCCGCCGTGCTCGAAGCCGCCGTCGTGGCGCGGCCGGACGAGAAATGGGGCGAGACGCCCTGCGCCTTCGTCGTGCTCAAGCCTGGCGCCAGCGCCACGGCCGAGGAGATCACCGCCTTCTGCCGCGCCAACATGGCCGGCTACAAGATCCCGCGCACCATCGTCTTCCGCGACCTACCCAAGACGTCCACGGGCAAGGTGCAGAAATTCGTGCTGCGCGACTGGGCGAAGGCGCTTTAGTGACCTGTCATCCCGAGCGCAGCGAGGGATCTAGGGCCGGCCTAGATCCCTCGCTACGCTCGGGATGACAATGAACGTGTCGATGCTCTAACCAGGCAGGGGTGCCGTGGCCGGCACGACTCTCGTCCGCACCACGCTGACCGGCGTCCGCCCCCTGGGCGTGCGCGGCGAGCCGCTGCACACCACGCACGAGCAGATCCGCGGCGTGATCCGCCGCCGCCTCGGCGAACGTCACGCGCGGCTGCTGGCCGAGCCGCAGCAAGACGATGTCGGCCGCCGCATCGACTGGTACAGCGACCTTGCCGGTAGCGTCGCGCCGCTGTCGTCGCTGCCCGAAGCGGCGCGAGCCGAAACGTTGTCCCAGGTCAGCGTGCTGATCGCCGACATCGCCGCGTTGGGCGCGCAGCTCCAACAGGCGCCATCGGCCGACGCGCGCATCACCGGCCGCGCCTTGGAGCTGGCCTGCAAACGTCCCTCCGACGACTACGTCTTCATGGTCGGCGACCAGCCGGTCGTCGTCTGCTGGGGCTACGAGCCGGACGCCGCCGGCGCGCTGCTGCCACCGCCCTTCCCGGCGCCAGCGCCTGCCGTCGCCGCGCCGCCACCGCCACCGGCCGTCGCGGCGCCGTTGCCGCCGACGATCGCGCCGGTCGCCGCCGTCGCGCCGTTCCCGTGGCTGGGCTGGCTGCTGGCGAGTGCGCTCAGCGTCGTCCTCGCCCTGATCACCGCCCACTTCCTGCGACAGGTCGTGCCCGAGCAGGCGGTAGTCGTCGTGACACACCTACCGCCGCCGCCCGCGCCGCCGGCACCACCGGCACCGCTCAACCCGCTCGTCGGTCTGCAATCCGATCTGGGCGCGGCGCAGGCCGAGGCCGAGAAGCTGCGGGCGACTCTGGCGTCGCTGCGCGATGAGCTCGCGGCCAAGCGCGCGGCGTGTCCGCCACCACCCAAGCCGCCCGAGCCGCCGCCGCCCAAGCCGCCACAGGTGGTCGAGAAGAAACCCGATCCACCGCCGCCACCACCCAAGCCGCCGCAGGAGCCGATCCTCAAGCTGCCGCCCAAGGCGACCAACGACTACAGCTTCCTCAAGGGCTGCTGGCGCGGTGATTCGTTCCGCTACACGCCGCGCCATTCGCCAGGCCACCACACCTATTGCTTCGACGAGCACGGCAACGGCCAGCTGGTCTTCGTCTGGCAGAACGGCACGACCTGCCGCGCGCCGGCGCGGGCGCGCTTCCAGGGCGACACGCTGCAGATCGCGGACGCCGACGCCACCTGCAGCGACGGCAGCGCGTGGACACAGGACCGCTTGCTGTGCCGGCCGGACGCCAGCGGCATCGCGCAGTGCAGCGGCGAGACAAACCTGCCGGGCCCGGGCGGCCGCCGCAATCCCGCCACATCGTTCACCGTGCGCCTGCATCGCCGGTAAGCCGATGAAACCGTTACGCCCGAGGCACGCCACAATTGACCCCGCATAATCGCGGCTCCGACCGATCGTGAGTCGCGGAGTCTTCGCCGTGGCCGGCACCAATCTCGTCCGCACGACCCTCACCGGCGTCCGCCCGCTCGGCGTACGCGGCGAGCCGTTGCATCAAGCTCACGAACAGATCCGCGGCGTCGTGCGCCGCCGGCTGGGCGAGCGTCACGCCCGCCTGCTCGCCGAGCCGCAACCCGACGAGCTGGGCCGCCGCATCGACTGGTACACCGACCTGCCGGGCGATGTCGTGCCCTTCGCCGAGCTGGCGCCGGAGCGCAAGGCGTCGCTGCTGCTGGATGTCGAGAAGCTCTCGCAAGACATCGCCAAGCTCGCCGACTCGCTGAAGGCAGCGCCGTCCGACGACGCGCGGCTCACCGGCCGCGCGCTCGAGCTCACGGCGCGCCGCCCGTCCGACGACTACATTTTTCTGGTCGGCGATCAGCCGGTGATCGTCGCCTGGGGCTACGAGCCGGACGCGGCCGGCACGCTGTTGCCGCCGCCGATGCTGCCGGCCGCCGCCCCCGCCACCCCACCGCCGGTCGGCGCGCCGGTGGCCGCCGCACCGGCCGTCGTCCTGGCCAGCGGACCCGCGACCCTGGTCGCGGCCGCGCCCTTCTCGTGGCTGCGCTGGCTGCTGATCGGCCTGCTCACGATCCTGCTGACCCTGCTGGCCTCGTATTTCCTGCGGCAGTGCTCGCCGGTCGGCCCGGCCGTCGCGGTGACGCATCTGCCGCCGCCGCCGGCGCCACCCGCGCCGCCAGCTCCCCCCGATCCAGCGGTGGGCCTGCAGGGCGATCTCGGTGCCGCGCAAGCCGACGAGGCGAAGCTACGCGCGACGCTGGCGTCGTTGCGCGACGAGCTCAAGGCCAAGCGCGCCGACTGCAAGCCGCCGGAGCCGCCCAAGCCGCCGCCGGCGCCACCGCCGCCCGTCGTCGAGAAGAAGCCCGACCCACCCAAGCCGCCGCCCAAGCCGCCGCAGGTGGTCGAGAAGAAGCCCGATCCACCGCCGCCGCCCAAGCCGCCGGATGACGGCCGCATGCGCATGCCCAAGGCGCCGACCAACGACTACTCGTTCCTGCAGGGCTGCTGGCGCACCGACACCTTCAAGCACGGCCCGCAGATTCGACCGGGTTACGCCACCTACTGCTTCGACGCGCGCGGCAACGGCTCGATGACGTTCCGCTTCGACAACGGCGTGACCTGCCGCGCGCCGGCGACCGCGCGCTACAATGGCGGCCAGCTCGCCGTGATCGACGCCGACTCCACCTGCGAGCCGCGCGGCCGCTGGGCCCAGGATCATCTGTACTGCACGCCCGGCGCCGACGGCGTGGCGTCGTGCACGGGTTCGAACCGCACGGAACGCTGGACCGTCAACCTGCATCGCGTACGGTAACGGCCCCTACTCCGAGAGTCGGCACCCGTGCCCGCGGCCACACTCGTCCGATCGACCCTGACCGGTGTGCGCCCGCTGGGCGTGCGTGGCGAGCCGTTGCACGCCGCGCACGAGCAGATCCGCGGTGTCGTGCGCCGCCGGCTGGGCGAGCGCCACGCCCGCCTGCTGGCCGAGCCGCAGCCCGACGATGTCGGTCGCCGCATCGATTGGTACAGCGAGGCCGAGGGCGCGGTGACGCCGCTGTCGGCGCTGGCGCCCGATGCCCGCGCCGCCCTCCTGGCCGAGGTCGAGTCGCTCAGCCGGGACATTGAGGGCCTGGGCGGCCGCCTCGCCGAGACGTCGTCCGACGACGCGCGCCTGCTGGCTCGCGCGCTGGGACTGGCGGTGCGCCGGCCATCCGACGACTACGTTTTTCGCGTCGGCGATCAGCCGGTGGTGGTGTGCTGGGGTTACGAAGCCGACGGCGCCGGCGCGATCGTCGCGGCGCCGATGGTGCCGGCGCCGGCAACCGTCGCCGCCGCGCCGGCACCGGCGGTCGCGCCGCTCGCCGCGAGCGTGGCGCCTGCCACCATGCGGCGTGGCGCGACCTGGCCGGCGCTGCTGGTCGGGTTACTGGGCATCCTGCTGCTGATCGGTGCCGCCTATTGGCTGCGCCAGGTGATTCCGAGCGATCCCGATGTCGCCGTGACGCAACTGCCACCACCACCCGCGCCCGCCGCCCCACCGCCGCCGCCCGATCCAGCGATCGGACTCAGCGGCGACCTCGGCGAGGCGCAGCGTCAGGGTGATCGGCTGCGCGCCACCCTGGCGTCGCTGCGCGAGGAGTTCGCCGCCAAGCGCGCGGCGTGCAAGCCGCCGGAGCCGCCCAAGCCGCCACCGGCGCCACCGCCACCGGTCGTCGAGAAGAAGCCCGACCCGCCCAAGCCGCCCCCGAAGCCGCCTGCCGTGGTCGAGAAGAAGCCCGATCCGCCGCCGCCGCCCAAGCCGCCGGATGACGGCCGCCTGCGCCTGCCCAAGGGACCGACCACCGACCTGTCGTTCCTCCAGGGCTGCTGGCGCACCGACCCGTTCCGCCATCACTCCCAGCAATCGGGGCCAGGTGTCTCGGAGTACTGCTTCGACGCCAACGGTCGCGGCAGCTTCGTCTTCCGACGCGGCGGCATGACCTGCCGCACGGCGGCGCAGGGGCGCTACGAAGGCACGGTGCTGCGCCTGCGCGACGCCGACACGACCTGTTCCGACGGCACGACCTGGTACCAGGACAGGCTCGATTGCACGGTCGGCGCCGACAACGTCGCGGTGTGCCGTGGCGAAGCGAGTTCAGGCCTCTTCGGCGGCTTGACCCGCTGGACGGTGAACCTGCATCGGGTGCGTTGAGGGCAGCAAAAAGGCCGGCTGAGCCGGCCCGGGTTCACGCGTGAAATACAACGACCTTCTCGACCGTCGATGCGTCCCGCAGGATCGCACCCGGCCCGGCAACCATCAGCTCATGATCGGCGCCGTGTCGCCCTCAGGGGCGCGGCGCGCCGGTCAGTGGCGTGTGGTCAGCGAGAGGATCTCGTCCTTCAATCGCAGCTTTTTCTTTTTCAGCTCGTGCAGCACTTCCTCGTTTGGTTGGGGTCTGGCGTTCTCGTCGTCGATGGCCTGTTCCAGCACCTGGTGCCGCTGCTTCAGAGCTTCTATACGATCCGGCGTGCTCATCGGTGACCTCCGAGCTATGGCAGACGTTGAAGTGTAACGCCGATTCGGCGAAGGGCGCCAGTCCCAGTGGTGGTCGTCCGAGTGGCGACTTTGCCGCGGCGGCGGAGTAAGATCCGGCCCGCATGTCAAGTCCCGGCCACCCACAGCCCCGCCTCCCACAGTCCCGCCTCATCGTCGGCATCACCGGCGCCTCGGGCGTGATCTACGGTGTACGCCTGCTCCAGGCGCTGCGCGACCTGCCGGTCGAGACCCATCTGGTGCTGACCAAGACCGCCGAGGTCACCTTGGCGCACGAGACCGATTTCAAGGTCAAGGACGTCAAGGCGTTGGCCGATGTGGTGCACAGCCCGACCGATCTCGCCGCGCCGATCTCCTCGGGCTCGTTCCGTACCCTGGGCATGGCGATCGCGCCGTGCTCGATGCGCTCACTGGGCGAGATCGCCACCGGCATCTCGACCTCATTGCTGTCGCGCGCCGCGGACGTGGTGCTGAAGGAGCGGCGCAAGCTTGTCTTGATGGTGCGCGAGACACCGCTGCACGCCGTGCATTTGCGCAACATGGTCACGGTGGCCGAGCTGGGCGCGATCGTCACGCCGGCGATGCCGGCCTTCTACAGCCGGCCGAAGACGGTCGACGACATCGTCGATCATTCGGTGGGCCGGTTGCTCGACCTGTTCGATCTCGACGCCGGCATCGTCAAGCGCTGGGGTGGTTGATCCTGCCGCCCACGCAAGAGCCCCGTCTCATCGGGTGAGATCGGGGCTCCGGGGCTTCCGCCCGCGATGATCCATTATGGATCCAAAATCCGTGCACCTCGACACCAGCGGCGCCGCTGGCCGGTTGCCCGGCTAAGAGACTATTCGATTGTGGGTGAGCGACGCGGCGGCGGATGGTCCGTGTCATTGGGTCCGTCGAACACGTCGTGGTCCCGCTTCTCAGCGGTACCAGACCCGGTGGCCCGGTGGAGTTTCTGCGATCACGCGCATCCTCCTTCCGTCGTTCGATCACGTGTCCCGCAGGTGCCGCTCGCAAGGGCGGTGCGCTCACACCTCAGGGCGCTCTTCGACGCCCGCGGCGCGATCCTGTGTGGACGGCGTAAACATCGTACGCGCGCGACCAATGGTCAACGGCGCACCGGGTCGAGTCATAAAATGTGATCGCGCTTACGCCGTCGAGCTTGCGCGCAAGCCGACGGCGCGCTCGACCTCGAAGCGCGGCGTGACGGGAAAGGCCGCCGCGAGGATGGTGGCGATCGCCTCGCGATCGCGATCGTCGGGCGTCACACCAAGGCACACGGCGTAGACGCCGAGATTGCCCACGGCGGCGCGCAGGCGATCGCGCACCGGCTTGTCGCGATCGCCCGAAAACGGCGCGTGCGCGGCCAGTACCAGCTGTTCGACATGCTCCGCCGCGAGCTCGGCCTCGGCCGCCTTGCGCCGTGCCGCCTCGACCTGGGCCGGGAAATCGGCGCCCGAGCCGCTCGTCGCCCCGCCCAGGGTCTTGATCTTCTGGCGCAGCGCGCGCGCCGGCTGGATGATCTCGGTCTGCCAGCGGGCGATGTCGGCGATTACCGCGCGCAGCTTTTCCACCGTCACCGTGCCGCGGCCCGAGGCGCCCAGCCAGGCGCAGTAGAGCAGCACGTTGACATCGACCGCGCGGCGCTCCTGCAGCTCGAGGCAGGCGCGCGCCGCGCCGTCGCCGCCATAGACCTCGAGCGAGAAGTTCCAGAACGGGTGGGGAAGGAAATCGCTCATTGCGCCGGAAGCCGTACACGCGCGGGCCGGGTTTTGCTAGTGTCCGCCGGAATGCAGGACAACGACGACATCGGCGGACTGGACGTGATCAGGGCGAAGCTCGAGGCGCTGCGCCAGGAGCACCGCGACCTCGACGACGTCATCGCCCGCCTGACGGAAAAGGCGCCATTCGACCAGCTGCAGCTGCAGCGCCTGAAGAAGCGCAAGCTGGTGCTCAAGGACCTGATGCTGCACCTTGAGAGCCAACTCATCCCCGACATCATCGCGTGAATCCCGACATGGCCAGACGCAAGACCTCGACCGCGGGCAAGCCGGTCGTCGGCATCATCATGGGCAGCCAATCCGACTGGGCGACCATGCGCCACGCCGCCGAGACACTGAAGACGCTGGGCGTCGCGTACGAGACGCGCATCGTCTCCGCCCATCGTACGCCCAAGCGGATGATGGACTACGCCGCCTCGGCCAAGGCGCGTGGCATCAAGGTGATCATCGCCGGCGCCGGCGGTGCGGCGCACCTGCCCGGCATGACCGCGTCGATGACGCCGCTGCCGGTGTTGGGCGTGCCGGTCGAGAGCCAGGCGCTCAAGGGCATGGACAGCCTGATGTCGATCGTCCAGATGCCCGGCGGCATCCCCGTCGGCACGCTGGCCATCGGCAAGCCCGGCGCGATCAACGCCGCCCTGCTCGCCGCCAGCATCGTCGGCCTCGGCGATGCGCGAGCCATGGCCGCGGTCGAAGCCTGGCGCGCGCGTCAGACCGCGTCCGTCGCCAAGGTCCCGGTCGACGAGCCGACGAAGTGACAGGCCGCCATTCGTTTCCATCACCTTCCCCCGCAGAGCTGGGGAAGGTAGGGCAAGCACGATGACCGCGCTGGCTCCCGGCTCGACCATCGGCATCCTGGGCGGTGGCCAGCTCGGCCGTATGACGGCGCTGGCCGCCGGCAATCTCGGCTATCGCTGCCACATCTACGCGCCGGAGGAAGAATCGCCGGCGGCGCTGGTCTCTGCGGCGTGGACGCGCGCTGCATGGGACGACCAAGCAGCCCTCAGCGCCTTCGCCGCCAAGGTCGACGTCATCACCTACGAGTTCGAGAACGTGCCGGTGGCCTGCGCCGAGTTCCTGGCGCCGCTCAAGCCACTGCGCCCCGGCGTCGAGGCGCTGCGCGTAGCGCAGCATCGCGAGCGCGAGAAACGCTTCTTCGAGCGCATCGGCGTGCCGACCGCGCCCTTCGCCGTGGCGCAGGACGAAGCGGGCTTCGTCGCGGCCGTGCGCAAAGTGGGCACGCCGTCGATCGCCAAGACGACGACCGAAGGCTACGACGGCAAGGGCCAGGCGCGGCTCGACGCGTCGAGCGATCTCGCCGCCATCTGGGCGAAGCTCGGCCGGCGCGAGGTGATCGTCGAAGGCTTCGTCGATTTCGCCGCCGAGGCATCGGTGATCGTCGCGCGCGCGCTCGACGGCTCGACCGTCTGCTTCCCGCCGCCGCGCAACGTGCATCGCCAAGGCATCCTGCACACCTCGACCATTCCTGGCGGGTTTTCACCCAATATCGTGCGCCAGGCCGAGGATGTCGGCCGACGCGCGATCGAGGCGTTGAACAGCGTCGGCCTGCTCTGCGTCGAGTTGTTCGTAACCCGCGACGGCCGCGTGCTGGCCAACGAGATGGCGCCGCGTCCGCATAATTCCGGCCACTGGACTCAGGATGCCTGCGCCACCAGCCAGTTCGAGCAATTCGTGCGCGCGGTCTGCGGCCTGCCGCTCGGCCCGGTGACGGTGCGATCACCCGTGGTGATGACCAACCTGATCGGCGATGAGGCCAACCAATGGCCGGCGATTCTCGAGGAGCCGAACGCCAAGCTGCATCTCTACGGCAAGCGCGAGGCGCGCACCGGCCGCAAGATGGGCCACGTCAACCGGCTGGGCGCGGCTGCGACGTAGGGCGCGCGCCGAACTGGCGCACGCGGCTCTTCAGCTTCTCGATGCGCATCACATCCTCGATACGCCGGTCGAGGAAGGCCCAGGTGGCGGTGAAGCCTTCCGAGCGATCGTTGAGCCAGAACAGCAGGGTCGAGGAGTAGACGCCCGCCAGCAGTGCGCGCTTGGTGTAGAAGTTGAAATCCGTCGCGGTGTCGCCGGCGGCATACCAGATGGCGTCGACCGTGCGGTACAGCAGCTTGCTGGCCAGCAGCCCGTTGAACGGCATGGCCAGCATCGCCAGCGCCCGGCGGATCGCCTCGCGGTGCTGAGTGTTCTGCTCCAGCCGGATGCGGACGCCGAGCGTCACCCGCTCACGCACCTTCATCGATGACACGCCGCGGCGCTCCATCTCCTCGACCAGCTGCCGGTCGGCCCGCAAGCTGTGCCAGGCGATCATGTCGATCACCCCGCCGGGAAAGGCCAACCGGGCCTCGTCGCGGGTGATGCCGCCCGCCCGCACCGCGCTGTCGATCGCCGCGCGGCTCCAGCTGTCGAACGGCACCTGCGCCAGAACGGCGTCAAGAACCTTGTCCTTCAAGGGGTTAGCGGTCGGCTCGTCGGTGCTCATGGCGCATTCTCGGGCAGTGGTCCTGCGGTGTATATAGCGGGCCGGGCAGGCTTCCCAACCCCCCGACGCTGTGATAGAAGCCCGACCTTCAAATTCGGGGCCCCGGGCCCGTCCGCGATTGGAGCTCGATCAAAGTGCAGGTTCTCGTCCGCGAAAACAACGTCGATCAGGCGCTGCGCGTCCTGAAGAAGAAGATGCAGCGCGAAGGTGTGTTCCGCGAGATGAAGCTGCGGCGCAACTACGAGAAGCCCTCTGAGAAGCGCGCCCGCGAGCGCGCCGAGGCGATCCGCCGCGTGCGCAAGCTGATGCGCAAGCGCATGGAGCGCGAGGGCTACTAGCCCGCCATCGTCCCAGCGACGACCGAAGAGCCGCCGACTCCCGGCGGCTTTTTTGTTGCATGCTCCTCCGGTTGACGGGAGAGCGTCATGGCGAAAGCGACACACACGATCATTCGCGGCGGCAGGCTGCTCGACATCCGAGCACACACTGCGCCCAAGGCCGACATCCTGCTGAAGGGCGACACCATCGCCGCCATCGGCCGGCCCGGCATGCCGGCGCCCGGCGACGCCGCCGTGATCGACGCGCGCGATCGGCTGATGCATCCCGGCCTGGTCAACGGTCACACCCACAGCCACGGCAACCTCGCCAAGGGCATGCTCGATCGCATCACGCTGGAGCTGCTGCTGACCGCCGGGCCGTGGACGAACGGCAACCGCACGCTGGAGGATAAACATCTCTCTGCCACGATCGGCGCGGCCGAGATGGTGCTGAAGGGCTGCACCGCCGCCTACGACCTGATCGGCGAATTCCCGATGCCCTCGCCCGAGGGCCTCGCCGCCGTCGGCCAGGCTTATCGCGATGTCGGCATGCGCGCCGTGGTGGCGCCGATGGTCGCCGACCTCAGCTTCTTCGAGGCGATTCCCGGACTGATCGATCGCCTTTCGCCCGGCCTGCGCAAGGACGTCGAGCGCTTCCGCCTCGCACCGTACAAGTCGAGCATCGCGGCGATGCGCAAGGCGCTGAAGGGTTGGACGCTCGACCGCCACGACATCGGCATGGCCGTGGCGCCGACCATCCCGCATCACTGCTCCGACGACTTCCTGCTCGCCTGCCTGAAGCTGGCGCGCGATTTCGGCGTCGGCCTGCATAGCCATGTCGCGGAGTCCAAGGTCCAGGCGGTGGTCGGCTATCAGCGCTACGGCTCCACGCTTCTCGCGCATATGGATGCGTTGGGCCTCGTCGGTCCCGACTTCACCGTTGCGCACGGCGTGTGGCTCGACGACGACGACCACAAGCTGCTGGGCGACAAGGGCGGATCGGTCTCGCACAACCCCGGCAGCAACATGCGATTGGGCAACGGGCTCGCCGACATGCGGGGCATGCTCGACCGCCAGGTCAATGTCGGCATCGGCACCGATGGCGCGAGCTGCTCCGACAATCAGAACATGTACGAGAACATGCGGCTGGCCTCGATGGTGTCGAAGTCACGCGGGCCCGAGTGGCAGCGCTGGGTCACGACCGACGAGGTGCTGGAGGCCGCCACCGTAGGCAGCGCCCGTGCGCTGGGCTTCGGCGACAAGATCGGCCGCGTCGCCGAGGGCTACAAGGCCGACATCGTCTTCCTGGATCTGCACCACGTGAACTGGATCCCGTTCAACGATCCGACCAACCAGATCGTGCACACCGAGGATGGCTGCGCCGTGCACTCGGTGATGATCGGCGGCCGCATGGTGGTCGAGAACCACCGCCTGCTGACCATCGACATGGCCGACCTCGCGCGCAAGGCCGAGGCGGCGCGGGCGCGGCTGGCGGCGGCCAACAAGCCGTCGAAGCTGCTCTACGATCGGCTGGAGAAGGTCGTCGGCACGTTCTGCCCCGGTTTGGCCAAGACACCGCTGCACATCGACCGCTTCGGCGGCGGTCAGCACCACCACGCGCATCGGCATTGACGTCTGCTGTCATCCCGGGCGCTCGGGACGACAGGATCGCTAACGGCCCAACAACGCCTCGATCGCGCGCTCCAGCTCCAACACATCGACGACATCGGCGTCCGGCGCCTCGCTGGGGCCGCGCGGCTGCTGGCGCGCATGGCGGCCGGTGCGGAAGCGGATCGCCGCCATGCCCAGCGCCTTCGCCGGCGCGATATCGTTGTCGATACGATCACCGACCATGATGCAGCGCGCGGGCGCGACGCCCAGCGCCTCGGCGACGCCGAGGAAGATCGCCGCATCAGGCTTACGCACGCCCATCAGCTCGCTCAGACCGACATATTTGAAGTGCCGCGCGATGCCCGCGCGTCGCAGGCGCTCGGCCGCGCTCGCCGGTTGATTGGCGACGATGCCGAGTGCGAAGCCCTGCGCTGCCAGCCGCTGCAAGAGGTCGGCGATGCCCGGGCGCAGCTGGAACGTGTCGAGCTCAGCGAGCGTGTCGCGGCGGCGCCGGTCGACACGCGCGATGGCTCGCGGGTCGCCGCCGCACAGGGTTTCGATCATGTGGAAATAGGCGTCCGGCGCGAAGACCTCGACGGCGCGTCGGCTGGCGGCGGCCAGCATCTCCTCGTCGACGCGGATGCCCTCGAGCGCGCAGGCCGAGGCGATCGCCGAGTCGACCGCGATCTCCCACGCGAACTCCATATCGAGCGGGCCACCGACATCGAAGAGGATCGCGTCGTATGCGTTCAGCATGCCCCCATCTACCCGTGCGCCACCATGGCGAAGGGCCGCGCCGGGAGTCGGCGGGCCACGCGCCCTTTCACAGATGCTCGCATCTATGCGAAAGACAGTCGACCCATACGGCTCAGGAGGAGGAATTTCGGGTGAAGAAGGCCGAGCAGCGCCGCGCCGACATCCTCAACGGGCTCGCCGACCACATACTCGCGGAAGGTTTGTCGGCCTCCAGCGTGCGTCCGCTGGCCGAGGCGGTGGGCATCAGCGACCGGATGCTACTGTACTACTTCCGCGACAAGTCCGAACTCATCGCCGCGACCCTGGCGCTACTGTCATCGCGCCTCACCGCGGCGCTGGACGCCCACACCGCGTCCAAGCCGATGCCCCTCGAGGCGGTACGCCGGCGGCTCGCGGCCGTGCTGTTGAGTGATGAGGTGTGGCCGTACATGCAGCTATGGTTGGAGATTGTCGCGCTATCGGCGCGCGGCGATCCATTCTACCGCGAACTCGGCGGCAGCATCGCGCGCGCCTTCCTTGACTGGGGTAAGGCCCAGCTCCAGGCCTCAACCGCGGCCACGCACGCCGCCGACGCCGCTCGGCTCCTGGTCGCGATCGAGGGCATGGTCCTGCTCAAGAGCGTGGGCCTCGAGGACGTCGCCAATACGAGCCTGCGAGGAAGCGGCTAACGTCCGGGCACGCGATTGAAGAGCAGGGTCAGTACCAGTCCGACACCGGCCCCCCAAAGTATGGCCGCGCCGCACGCGGCCACGAGCCGCACGTCGGCGGCGTACAGATCTGGGAACCACGCCAACGCTACTCCATCGAGCAGGGCCGCCGTCGCGGTCGCTATAGCGCCACCCAGCGCAACTTGGTCGCGGCGAAGGCCAGGAAGCTTCCAGATCAACCAGACCGCTGGCAGCGTGCCAGGAATCACCAGCGCATAGGTCAATGCGCGCGCTGCACCATCCAACGCTCCCATGGGCGCGACGAGTCGCAAGATCATCGCGGCCAGAAACCAAAGGCCGGCACCGAGCCCGATCAGCACGGCGACCTGCCGAGCGCTGATGGGCACGAAGGCGTTCCGCGCAGGGCGCGAAGAGACGTCGCTCATGAAGGCTCCTGTAGCACTCGCTACAGGTTTCTACAGAAATGTAGCGATCGCTACAATATATTTCTGACGCGCCTTGATCCGCCGATCGGCACCGATGGGTCGCCGTGATCTCGTCAGTGCGACCTCTCCAGCGCCTTGACGATGTTCTCGCACATCACCTTGGCGTCGGCGAAGAGCATCATGGTGTTGTCGCGGAAGAACAGCTCGTTCTCGACGCCGGCGTAGCCCGCCGCCATGCCGCGCTTGACGAACAACACGGTCTGCGCGCGCTCGACGTCGAGGATCGGCATGCCGTAGATCGCGCTCTTGGGATCGGTCTTGGCCGCCGGGTTGGTGACGTCGTTGGCGCCGATGACGAAGGCCACGTCGGTGCTCGGGAAGTCGCGGTTGATGTCCTCGAGCTCGAAGACCTCGTCGTAGGGCACGTTCGCTTCCGCAAGGAGCACGTTCATGTGGCCGGGCATGCGGCCGGCCACCGGGTGGATGGCGTAGCGCACGTTGACGCCCTTCTTCTTCAGGATGTCGGCCATCTCGCGCAGCGCGTGCTGGGCCTGGGCCACCGCCATGCCATAGCCCGGCACGATGATCACCGAGCCGGCGTTGGACATCAGGAAGGCGGCGTCGTCGGCCGAGCCGGGCTTGACCGGCTTTTCGTTCTTGGCGCCGCCGACCACAGTCCCTGAATCGGTGCCGAAGCCGCCGAGGATCACGTTGAAGATCGAGCGGTTCATGCCCTTGCACATAATGTAGCTCAGGATCGCGCCCGAGCTGCCGACCAGCGCGCCGGTGACGATCAGCGCGGTGTTGGCCAAGGTGAAGCCGATGCCCGCGGCCGCCCATCCCGAGTAGGAGTTCAGCATCGAGACGACCACCGGCATGTCGGCGCCGCCAATCGGCAGGATCAGCAGGAAGCCGAGCAGCAGGGAGATCGCGATCAACAGCACGAAGGCAGAGGTTGAGCCCTTGGCGGCGAACCACACCAGCAGCGCCACCATGGCGATGCCCAGCAGCGCGTTGAGGAAATGCTGCCCGCGGAAGACCAGCGGCGCGCCCGACACCAGGCCCTGCAGCTTGGCGAAGGCGACCACCGAGCCGGTGAAGGTGATGGCGCCGATCGCGGTGCCCAGGCCCATCTCGATCAGGCTGCCGACATGGATCTTGCCACGCGTGCCCAGGCCAAAGGCCTCGGGCGAGATGAAGGCGGCGGCGGCGACGAAGACCGCCGCCAGGCCGACGAGTGAATGGAACGCGGCCACCAGCTGCGGCAGCGCCGTCATCTGGATGCGCAGCGCGATGAAGGTGCCGATCGCGCCGCCAACGATCAGGCCGACGGCGATCTGGGTGTAGCTGACGACGCCGGGTGTGGCGACGGTGACGCCGATGGCGATCACCATGCCGACGATGCCCCAGCGATTGCCGCCGCGCGACGATTCGGGCGACGACAGCCCGCGCAGCGACATGATGAAACAGATGGCCGCGATCAGGTAGCCGTAGGAGGCGAGGTCCTGGGTCATAATCCTTGTCCCGCCCCTACTTCTTCGCCGCCGTCGGCTTCTTCTTGAACATCGCCAGCATGCGATGCGTGACGATGAAACCGCCAAAGATGTTCACGGCAGCCAGGGTCACGGCGACGAAGCCGAAGAATTGCGGCCAACCGAAGCCCTTCAGGCCGGCGGCGAGCAACGCGCCGACGATGATCACCGAGGACACCGCGTTGGTGACGGCCATCAGCGGCGAATGCAGCGCCGGCGTTACCCGCCAGACCACGTAGTAGCCGACGAAGCAGGCCAGCGCGAATATCGTCAGCAGGGTGACGAAGGGCGTGTGCCCGGCGGCCGCGGCCGGCAGGGTGGCGGCGGCGTTTGCTGCCTCGTCGGCGAAACCGGCGACAGCCTTGGCGAATTCGGCCGCCTGCTTGGCGAGGTCGGCCGCCTTGGCGGCGAGATCGTCGTTCATGATGGGCTCACTCGGCCGGCTGGAGCTGGGGATGGACGATGGCGCCGTCATGGGTGATCAGCGCACCCTTGACGACCTCGTCGTCCATGTTGAGCTTGATCGCCTTGGTCTCCTTGTCGACCAGCGGCGTGACGAAGGCCAGCAGGTTGCGCGCGAAGAGGTTGCTGGCGTCGGTGGCGAGGCTGGCCGGCAAGTTCCACGGCCCGATGATCTTCACGCCGTTGTGCATGACGGTCTCGCCCTGGCGCGACAGCGGGCAGTTGCCGCCCTGCTCGACCGCCATGTCGAGGATCACCGAGCCCGGCTTCATCGATGTCACCATCTCCTCGCTCACCAGCACCGGCGCCTTGCGGCCCGGGATCAGCGCCGTGGTGACGACGATGTCCTGCGTCTTGATGTGCTCGGCGACCAGCGCGGCCTGCTTGGCGCGGTATTCCGCCGACATCTCCTTGGCGTAGCCGCCGGCGGTCTCGGCTGCCTTGAACTCCTCGTCCTCGACGGCCACGAACTTAGCGCCCAGTGACTGGACCTGCTCCTTGGTGGCGGGCCGCACGTCGGTGGCGGTGACGATCGCGCCCAGGCGACGCGCGGTGGCGATGGCCTGCAATCCGGCGACACCGACACCCATGATGAACACGCGCGCCGGCACCACGGTGCCGGCCGGGGTCATCATCTGCGGGAAGGCGCGGGTGAAGGCGGCGGCGCAGTCGATCACCGCCTTGTAGCCGGCGAGATTGGCCTGCGAGCTCAACACGTCCATCGATTGCGCGCGGGTGATGCGCGGCGTCAGCTCCAGCGCGAAGGCCGAGATCCTCGACGTCATCAAGGCGTCGACCAGCGCCTTGTTGACCATCGCGCCCAGCGGCGCGAGCAGCACGGCACCGCGCTTCATCAGCGCGACCTCGTCGAGGCCCTCGTCGGCCATCATCGGCCGCTGCACCTTGAAGACCACGTCGGCGTCGCGCAGAGCGCTCGCCGCGTCGGGGGCGATCTCGGCGCCGGCCTCGGCATAGGCGCGGTCGAGATAGGCGGCCGCCTCGCCAGCGCCGCTCTCGATCACGATGTCGAACCCCAGCCCTTTCAGTTTCTTGACGCTCTCGGGGGTCGCGGCCACACGGGTCTCGTGTGGTCTGCGCTCCTTCGGCACAGCGATTTTCATGAGGCGGGTTCCGTCGGCAGGGACTGGCGGTCTTTTGGCGCCGCAACATGCCGTCGCGGCAGGGTTTTGCCAAGCGGGTTACGGACTTATCTCGCCCCCAAGAGCCGTGGCGCCGATAGAAGGCTGGTCCGGACATTCGACTTTAGTCGTAGAAACGGCCCCATCGCGAAGCGCTCCCCGACGCTCGCCAGAGCCTGTCTGGCCGTTCGCCCGCATCGACGCCGCGCGCGCGTCAGGCGGCTCGCCGGACATCATGTCGCGGATGCCTTGCCTGCCTCGCTCCGGGGGGCGTTATGTTGGGCGGGCGCGGCCTGCCGGAACGCGTGCTAGTCCGCCGGATCGACGCCGATGTGCACCGGCTTGCCGCGATATTGCGCGACCGCGCCGGTCCAGACGTCGAGCACGGCCTTGAGCGCCGAGGGGAACTGGCGCGCCCAGGAATCGAGCGCGTCGAAGGGCGAGACGCCCTTGGCGTCGAGACCATGGGCCTCGACGCCGTGCTGGCGCGCCAGCCACACGGCGCGGCGCACATGGAAGTCCTGTGAGACGATCACCATGCGACGCAGGCCGTAGAGGTCGCGCGCGCGCAGCACCGAGTCGAGCGTACGCACGCCGGCCGGGTCGCGATAGATCGCCTCGGCTGGCACGCCGCGCTTGATGAGGCCACGCTTCATCGCCGCGGTCTCGTCGTAGCTTGGATGGATGCTGTCGCCGCTGGCCAGCAGGAACTTCACTTTGCCGGCGCGGTAAAGGTCGGCGGCGGCGTCGAGCCGGTGCTCGAAGAAGCGGTTGGGTCGCCCGTCGTCGAGGAAGGGCGCGGCGCCCAGCACCAGGGCGACCTCGGCGGTCTGCGCGGTCTCTGGGCGATCGGTGGCGAAGGGTTCCGAGGCGCTATCGAGCCACCACCACGCCGCGACCATGGCCCCGACCACCAGCGCGACCAGTGAAATCAGGGCTGTAATCAGCATGCGGCCTCCCCGCGCCGATGCGCGATGGTGATGATGGTGTCGGTGCTTGCGACGCGCCATTCGATCGGACCTGTTCCCTCTTCGTGGCAATTAAGTGGCTTGGCGTGGCGAGAGCGCGACGACATGATCGGACCAGCGAAAACGGGAGGGACGCCACATGCGTCGCATCGCCGGATTGGCCCTCGTGCTGGCGCTGCTAGCGCCTTGGGCAGCCCCAGCGCAAGAGCGCTTTCCCGACCGCCCCGTGACCATGGTGGTGGGCTTCCCGCCCGGCGGCGTGGCCGATGTTTCCGCACGGCCAGTGGCCGCGGCGCTGGAGAAGATCTGGGGCCAGCCGGTCGTCGTGCAGAACAAGGGCGGCGCCGGCGGCGCGATCGGCACCGCCTTCGTCGCCCAGGCCAAGCCAGACGGCTACACCCTGCTGATGGCCCTGGCCAGCGTCTCGACCCTGCCGGTGGCCGACGAATTGTTCAATCGGCCGCCCGCCTTCAAGCTCTCGCAGCTGCAGCCGATCGCCCTGGTCACCGCCGATCCGCCGATCCTCGTGGTGCCCGCCGACAGCCCCTACAAGTCGCTGGCCGACATCGTGGCGGCGTCCAAGGCCAAGCCTGGATCGATCCCCTACGCCTCCTCGGGCACCTATGGCACCTACCATGTCGCGACCGAGATGTTCGCGCACGAGGCCGGCATCAAGCTGCATCACGTGCCCTACAACGGCGGCGGCCCCGCCTTGCGCGCCATCCTCGCCAAGGAGGTCGAGATCGGCCTGCTCGGGCCCTCGATCGCGGCCGGCCAGATCAGCGCCGGCAAGTTGCGGCCGCTGGCGAGCTGGGGTGCCAAGCGCCTACCGCTCTTCCCCGACGTGCCGACCTTGAAGGAGCTGGGCTACGACATCGAATACTACATCTGGTCGGGCGTCTTCGCGCCGGCGGGCGTGCCCGCGCCGCTGCTGACGCAGCTGCGCGAGGCCATGAAGCGGGCGATCAACGACGAGGCGGTCAAGACGGCGCTGCAAACGGCCGGCTCGCCCATCGCCTATATGGACGCAGCGGAGTTCACCCGGTTCTTCGAGGCCGACGCCAAGCGGCTCGAAGCCGTGGTGCGCAAGATCGGACGAATCGACTAGCTGGGAGCGCCGGCGGTCCCAGCAAGACCCACCGCTTCCAGCGCCGCCCGCTGTCGCGCCGCCAAGGCGTCGACGTCGAAATCGCCGATCATCGTCTGGAACAGCTGGTACCAGTTGATCTCGGCGCGCAGGTGGATGAAGACCGAGCCCAGCCCGATCGCGGCGCGATCCATGAATACGAACTCGCGTGGTACGGTAACACCACCCAGGCGGCGCACTTCCGAGAAGACATTGTTGGCGGTCTCGCGGCCGTACTGGCCAGCCGACCCCTCGGTGATCTGTCGCGGACGGTCGTCCATCAGCGGGCCGTAGAGGAAGGCGGCCCAGCGATTGAGCGCGCGAATGATCTCGCGCGAGACGTCCTTGAAGCCCCAGAGCTTGTACGCCTCGACCGCCATCTCCTCGTCGTCGGCGAGCAGCGCGCGGTAGAGGTCGATCGACCCCTTGACGAAAGACGGCGGGAAGACGCGCACGCAGCCGAAATCCATCAGGTTGACGTCGCCATTCTCGCGCACCGAGTAGTTGCCGAGATGCGGATCGCCGTGGATCACGCCGTGGAAATAGAACGGCTTGTACCAGGCATGGAACATGTTGAGCGCCAGCCGGTCGCGCTCCGCCTGCGCACGTTCCTTCCACGACAAGAGCGGTACGCCGTCGAGCCAGCGCATGGTCAACAGCCGGCCGGTCGACAGCTCTTCGACGATCTCGGGGACGTGCACGGTGGGTTCGTCGCGCAGCATGTGGGCGTAGAGCTTGGCGTGCAGCGCCTCGCGCCGGTAGTCGAGCTCCTCCCGTAGGCGATCGGCGATCTCCTTGAAGACCTCATCGGTGCGCACGGCGATATCCATGCGCCGGCCGATGGCGAAGATCATCTTCAGCTGGTTGAGGTCGGCCTCCAGGGTCGAGGCCATGTCGGGGTACTGCAGCTTGCAGGCCAGCGGCGAGCCATCCGACAGCGTGGCGCGGTGCACCTGGCCGAGCGACGCCGCGGCGGCCGCCTCCTTCTCGAAGCTGCCGAAGCGTGATTGCCAGTTCGGCCCCAGCTCGCTCGCCATGCGCCGGCGCACGAAGGACCAGCCCATCGCCGGCGCATTGGCCTGCAGCTGTGACAGCTCGCGCGAATACTCAGCGGGCAGCGCGTCGGGGATGGTCGAGATCAGCTGCGCCGCTTTCATCAGCGGCCCCTTCAGCCCGCCGAGCGCCGCCTTCAGATCGGCCGCGTTGCGATCGCGGTCGACCGACAGGCCGAGATAGCGTTGGCCCGCCAGCTTGGCCGCCACGCCGCCGACCGAGGTGCCGACGCGGGCGTAGCGACCCACGCGGCCCAAAAGCGAATTGTCCTCGTCGGAAGCGGCCATCGAACTCCTGCGGCGGACGCATCTGTCGGCCGCGTGCCATCGTACATGTTGGGAAGACGCCCCAGCGTCAAGGGCGGCGCGACGCCGCGTGGAGAGGGAGGGACGCCATGATCACCGATCCGAAACAGACCGCCACCGTCTTCGGCCGCCTGTTCAACGCCGGCGACGCCCCGGGATTGCTGGCGCTCTACGAAGCCGATGCGCTGTTCGTGACGCCTGACGGCCAGGAAGTGCGCGGCCTCGCTGGCATCGGGCCGGTGATCGAGGGCTTCCTCGCCCTGAAAGCGACGATGACGATCGAGCTGCGCAGCTGTCACGTGCACGGCGACCTGGCCTCGGTCAGCAACGCCTGGACACTGACCGGCGGCGGCGCGCCGCCAGGCTTCGCCGGCAAGACCATCGAGGTGCTGCGCCGCCAGGCCGACGGCACCTGGCGCTACATCATCGACCTGCCATCCGGCGCGAGCTGACGACACCGGCCGCAAGGCGTGATCTACTGTTCCCAGCATCGTAAGGCGTCGGGGACGGTCCCATGAAAATCGGCGTGCTGCAGTTCTTCAGCTGGCCCGGGCGGCACGGGCCGCTGGAAGAGGTATACAACCGCGCGCTCGAGCGCATCGAGATCATGGACCGCACCGGCTTCGACGCGGTGTGGCTGGCCGAGCATCATTTCACCACCTTCAGCGTCTGCCCCTCGGTGCACATGCTGGGCGTCGCGGCGGCGGCACGCACCAAGACGCTGAAGATCGGTACCGCCGTGTCGCTGGCCGCGCTCTACCACCCGCTGCGCCTGGCCGAGGAGGTGGCGTTGCTCGATGTGCTGTCGGGCGGACGTGTGTGCTGGGGCGCCGGCCGCGGCTTCGCGCCCTCGGAGTTCAACGCTTTCGGCGTGCCGCCGGCTGAGAGCGCCGATCGCTTCCGCGAGGCGGTCGAGATCGTGCTCAAGGCGTGGTCGCAGGAGCGGCTGAGCCACGAGAGCGCGCATTTCCGCTTCGACAATGTCGAGGTGCTGCCCAAGCCGCTGCAGAAGCCGCATCCGCCGGTGTGGCTGGCGGCGAGCTCGCAGAGCGCCGTCGACTACGCGGCGAGCCAGGGCTTCTCGATCATGATGGACCCGCACAGCACCTTCGCCGATATCGGCGGCAAGCGGCGGCGCTACGCCGAGGGCCTCGCCGCGGCGGGCCATTCCGACGCCGGCCGCGACATTCCGATGGCGCGGCTGATGGCGCTGGCGCCGACGATGCGCGAGGCCGAAGAGATCGCGCGGCGCGGCGCGCAATGGCTGGTCGATGCCTATGCCGGCCCACAACACCAGAAGTCGCTGCAGACGGCGCGGAACTATGGCGGCAAGGAGCCGGCGCAGTACTACGTCGACGACGTGATCATCCACGGCACGCCCGAATCGGTGCGCGATCGCATCGCCGAGCTCAAGGAGACGATGAACCTCAACTACCTGATGTGCGCGCCGCTCAGCCGCGAGACGTTCCGGCTGCTGGCGGAGCAGGTCGTACCGAAGCTCTGACCCGAGGCTCTTCACCCCCCTCTCCCCGCCTGTGGGGGTAGCGAGTCAAAGGCGAGCATCCAGCAGGATCAACCGAACGTCGCGAAGGTCTCCTCGATCGCCTTGAGCTGATTGCCGGCGGCGGAGGACGGCACGATGATCGGCGTGTGCACGCCCGCCGCGCGCCAGGCGGCGACGCCCTCGCGTACCTTGGCCGCCGGGCCGAACAGCGTGTTGTCGGCGAGCCACTTGTCAGTGAGGAATTTCGGCACGTCGTCGCGGCGGCCCTCGGCGATCGCCTTCTCGATGCCGTCCATCTCCTCGACGTAGCCCGCTTCCTTCCAGTAGTTCCGGTAGTTCGGCAGGAAGGCGTAATTGGTGAGCGTGCGCCGGTTGACCGCCCTGGCCGCCTCGACGTCGTCGCTGACGCAAGTCGGGATCATGTTGCCGATGAAGAAATTCGGATCGTTGCGCTTGGCCGCCGGCAGCGCCGCCAGCGACTGGCCCATGTGCGAGCGCGAGGCGTTGGCGAAGACCACGCCGTCGGCCAGCTCGCCCGACAGCGCCACCATCTTCTTGCGTAGCGCGGCGATGATGATCGGCGGCAGCGGGCCGAAGGCGGTCTCGGCGCGGAACTTCTCGATGAAGGCGCGCGTGTCGGCCAGCGGCTTGCCCGGCGTGACACCCATGCGCACGTAGGACGGGCCGTGCGCGATGCCGATGCCCATGCGGAAGCGGCCGCCCGAGACCTCGTGCATCATCGCCGCGCTCTGCGCGAAATCGACCATGGTGCGCTGGTAGATCGGCGCGATCGAGGTGCCGAAGGTGATCGAGGTCGTGTTCCACGACATCGCCTCGCACAGCGACATGTTGCCGGTCGGGCTGGGCACGTAGATGCCGGTGAAGCCGCGCTTCTCCGCCTCCTGGCAGAGCTCGACGGTTCGCCGGCGTCGCCCAGGCATGGCGATCAGGCAAATGGCAGGGAGTTGCTCGGGCATGGGCGTTTCCTTTGTATGTCATCCCGAGCGTAGCGAGGGATGACAGACGAGGTCTAGCCCGCCGCTTCGATCTCGTCGATGAAGCCGCTGATGATATCGAGCCCACGGCTCCAGAAGGCCGGATCCGACGCGTCGAGCCCGAACGGCGCCAGCAGTTCCTTGTGGCGTAGCGTGCCGCCGGCGCCCAGCATGGCGAGGTACTTGGACTGGAAGTCCGGCACCGCGCCCGACTGGAACACCGCGTAGAGCGAGTTCACCAGGCAGTCGCCGAAAGCATAGGCGTAGACGTAGAACGGCGTGTGGATGAAGTGCGGGATGTAGGCCCAGTAGTGCGCGTATTCGGGATGGAAGCGCAGCGCCGGCCCCAGGCTCTCGCCTTGCACCTCGAGCCAGATCTCGCCGATGCGCGCCGCCGTGACCTCGCCCTTGCGCCGCTCGGTGTGCAGGCGCAGCTCGAAATCGTAGAACGCGATCTGGCGCACCACGGTGTTCAGCATGTCCTCGACCTTGCCCGCCAGCATGGCGCGCCGCGTCTTCGCGTCGGGCGCGCCCTTGAGCAGCGAGCGGAAGGTCAGCATCTCGCCGAACACCGAGGCGGTCTCGGCCAAGGTGAGCGGCGTGTCGGCCTGGAGGTAGCCGCGCGGACCGGCCAGCACCTGATGCACGCCATGGCCCAGCTCGTGCGCCAGGGTCATCACATCGCGCACCTTGCCCTGGTAGTTCAGCAGCAGATAGGGATGCGCCGAGGGCACGGTGGGATGCGCGAAGGCGCCCGGCGACTTGCCCGGCCGCGTCGGCACGTCGATCCATTTGTTGTCGAAGAAGCGCTTGCCGACCGCCGCGAGCTCCGGCGAGAACGCCTGATAGGCATCCATGACGATGCGCGTGGCGTCGGACCACGGCACGATCCGGTCGTCGGCGTCGGGCAGCGGCGCGTTGCGGTCCCAGTAGTCGAGCTGGTCCACGCCAAACCATTTGGCCTTGAGCTTGTAGTAGCGGTGCGACAGCCGCGGATGGGCGGATTTGACCGCGGCGACCAGCGCGTCGACGACCTCGTCCTCGACGGCGTTGAAGAGATTGCGCTGCGACGGCGGCCGCGCGTAGCGCCGCCACTTGTCGTCGATCTCCTTGTCCTTGGCCAAGGTGTTGGTGATCAGCGCGAAGACGCCGATGTTCTCGCCCATCACCGTGCCGAAAGAGCGAGCGGCGCGCTCGCGCACGGTGCCGTCGCGGTCAGTCAGCCGGTGCAGGATCTGCGCCGAGGTCAGCCGCTCGTTGTCATAGGGAAAACGCAGCCGCGCCATGGTCTCGTCGAACAGCCGGCTCCAGGCGCCCTTGCCGCTGGGATACTTCTCATGCAGCAGCTTCTCCAGATCGTCGGAGAGCTGGTGCGGGCGAAACGCGCGCGCATCGCGCAGCCACGGCGCATAGGCGCGCAACGCGGAGGACTCCGCCTTCTTGGCGTTGAGGACCGCCTCTTCGAGCCGGTTGATCTCCAGGGTGAAGAACAGCAGGTCGGAGGTGATGGTGGTTACCCGCTCCTGCATGTTCTGCTGGAACTGGCCGATCTTGGGATCGCTCATGTCGCCGGCGTAGAGCAGCGAGGCGAAGGAGGCGACGCGCGCCAAGGCTTCCTGCAGCGCCTCGTAGCGCTTGATCGCGGCGGCGAAATCGTCGCCGGTCAGGCCGCCCATCTTGCCCTGGTAGTCGGCGGCGAAGGCCTTGGCGTCCGCCTCGGCCTTCTTCAGGTCGGCCTCGAGCGCCGGCGCGTCCATCGCGGGATAGAGGTCCGACAAATCCCAGGTCGGCAGGTCGCCAAGCGCGGCGGCGGCAGCGCCGTCGGGCGCGAAGGTCTTGGTCATTGGGGTACGAACTCCGGAACACGGCAACGGCGGCGCCAAGATATGGCAAGGCGCGCGTCCTCAGCCAAGCGCGGACGGCGAAACTTTTCTTTCCCCGGGGCGTCGTTCGCCGCAAGCTGGTGTCGCGTCGGCGTCCCTCGCTGGCGAATTCGGTCTTAATTCTTGGCGCAGCGCGCTGCGCATTGAATCCGGTTGGACGAAAGGTTAGCTGTGCTGACCTAGCCGGGTTCTGGAGGCACGGATGCCCATCGCCGCGGTCACCCTCGACGACAAGTACGCCCTTGAACGGGGCAGGGTCTTTCTGACCGGCACCCAGGCGCTGGTGCGCCTGCCGATGATGCAGCGCCAGCGCGACCTCGCCGCCGGGCTGAACACCGCCGGCTATATCTCGGGCTATCGCGGCTCGCCGCTGGGCGGGCTCGACCAGGCGCTGTGGCAGGGCAAGAAGTTCGTCGAGAAGAACCACATCCAGTTCGACCCCGGCACCAATGAGGATCTCGCCGCCACGGCGATCTGGGGCACGCAGCAGATCCACCTGATGCCCGATCCGAAGTACGACGGCGTCTTTGCCATGTGGTACGGCAAGGGCCCTGGTGTCGACCGCAGCGGCGACGTCTTCAAGCACGCCAACATCAACGGTACCCACAAGCATGGCGGCGTGCTGGCGCTGGCCGGCGACGACCACATGGCAAAGTCGTCGACCATCGCGCATCAGAGCGAGTTCGCCTTCGTCGATGCCATGATGCCGGTGATCAATCCGGCCGGCGTGCAGGATTTCCTCGATCTGGGCCTGCATGGCTGGGCGATGTCGCGCTACAGCGGCTGCTGGGTCGGCTTCAAGGTGATCGGCGAGACGGCCGATACCTCGGCCTCGGTCCATGTCGATCCGCAGCGCATCGACATCGTCCTGCCGAGCGATTTCGAGATGCCCCCGGGCGGGCTGAACCTGCGCTTCCCCGACGACTTCCTCGAGCAGGAACGACGCCTGCATCTGTTCAAGCTGCCGGCGGCGCACGCCTATTGGCGCGCCAATAAGCTCGATCGCGTGACCACGGGCACGCCCGAGGCGAAGCTCGGTATCGTCACGGCGGGCAAAGCCTATCTCGACGTGCGCCAAGCGCTCGACGAGCTGGGCATCGACGAGAATGAGGCGCGCCGGCTGGGTCTGGCGGTCTACAAGGTAGGCCTGACCTGGCCGATCGAGCCGCAGGGCCTGATGCGTTTCGCCGAGGGCAAGCGCGAGCTGCTCGTGGTCGAGGAAAAGCGCTCGCTGATGGAACAGCAGATCAAGGACCTGCTGTTCAACCTGCCGGCCGAGAAGCGTCCGCGCGTCGTCGGCAAGACAGACGAAACCGGCGCGCCGCTGATGCCGACCTGCGGCGAGATCGTGCCGCTGCATCTGGCCGAGGTGATCGCCGACCGTCTCGGCATCGAGGCGCGCGGCGAGCGGTTGAACCAGAAGCTCGAGGCTTTGGCCCGCCGCCGTGGCGCTCCGGCACGCAATACGCCCGCGATGTCGCGTGTGCCGTATTTCTGCTCGGGCTGCCCGCACAACACCTCGACCAAGGTGCCTGAGGGCTCGATGGCCATGGCCGGCATCGGCTGCCACTACATGGCGCTGTGGATGGACCGGCAGACCACCGGCTTCACCCAGATGGGCGGCGAAGGCGCCTCCTGGGTCGGCCTGTCGAAATTCACCAACACCAAGCACATCTTCCAGAACATCGGCGACGGCACCTACTTCCACTCTGGCTATCTCGCGATCCGCCACGCGGTGGCGACCAAGACCAACATCACCTACAAGATTCTCTACAACGATGCGGTCGCCATGACCGGCGGCCAGCGCCACGACGGCGACCTCACGCCGTGGAAGATCAGCCGCCAGGTCCATTCCGAAGGCGTCGGCCGCATCGCCCTGGTCACCGACGATCCCGACAAGTATCCGCCGGGCCTGGACTGGGCGCCGATCACGACGTTCCATCCCCGCGTCGATCTCGACGCCGTGCAAAAGGAATTGCGCGAGTGGCCGGGCGTCTCGGCGCTGATCTACGACCAGACCTGCGCCGCCGAGAAGCGCCGCCGGCGCAAGCGCGGCACCTTCCCCGATCCGCAGAAGCGCGTGTTCATCAACGAGGCGGTGTGCGAGGGCTGCGGCGACTGCTCGGTGAAGTCGAACTGCGTCTCCGTCGTGCCTGAGGAGACCGAGTTCGGCCGCAAGCGCGCCATCGACCAGTCGAGCTGCAACAAGGATTTCTCCTGCCTCAACGGCTTCTGCCCCAGCTTCGTGACCATCGAGGGCGGCCGGCTGCGCAAGGGCAAAGGCTCGGACGCGAAACCCGCCGCCGATACCGGCGGCTGGGTGAACCTGCCCGAGCCCAGCCTGCCGAAGATCGGCGAGCGGCCCTTCAGCATGCTGGTAACCGGCATCGGCGGCACCGGCGTGGTGACGATCGGCGCGCTCCTGGGCATGGCAGCGCATGTCGAGGGCAAAGGCTGCGCGGTGCTCGACATGGCCGGCCTGGCGCAGAAGGGCGGCGCGGTGATCAGCCATGTGCGCATCGCCGAGAAGCCCGAGGACATCCACGCCGTGCGCATCGCCGCCGGCGGCGCCGACCTGCTGCTGGGCTGCGACGTCGTCGTCGCCGCCGCGCCGGACGCGTTGAGCAAGGTCGAGAAGGGCGTGACCCACGCCGTCATCAACACGCACGAGACCATCACCGGCGACTTCACCCGCAACCCAAACATGGAGTTCCCGGGCCGGCTGCTGCGGATGTCGATCGAGGCGGCGGCCGGTGCCGAGGTTTGCTCCTTCGTCGACGCCAACAGGATCGCCACGGCGCTGATGGGTGATTCGATCGCGTCCAATCTCTTCATGCTAGGCTACGCCTGGCAGAAGGGCCTGGTGCCGATGTCATCGGAGTCGATCGAGCGCGCCATCGAGCTCAACGGCGCGTCGGTCGAGATGAACAAGCAGGCCTTCCTGTGGGGCCGCCGCGCCGCGCACGATCTGCAAGCGGTCGAGAAACTGGTCGCGCCGCCGGCACCGGTCGCGCGCCTGCGACAGACCTCGAGCAACCTCGCGGAGATCGTCGAGGCGCGCGTCAAGCTGCTGAGCGCCTACCAGGACGGCGCTTACGCGCTGCGCTACAGCGCGATGATCGACAAGGTGCGCGCCGCCGAGGCGTCGCGCGCGCCGGGCGCCAGCGGCCTCGCCCAGGCGGTGGCACGCAACTACGCCAAGCTGCTGGCCTACAAGGACGAGTACGAGGTCGCGCGTATGCACGCCGACGCGAGCTTCGCGCGCGCCATCGCGACGCAGTTCGAGGGCGACTACAGGATCAAGTTCCACCTCGCGCCGCCGATGATCGCCGACCGCGACGACAAGACCGGTCATCTGGTGAAGCGCCAGTTCGGCTCCTGGATGCTTCCAGTGTTTCGCGTGCTGCGGCACCTCAAGGTCCTGCGCGGCACGAAACTCGACATCTTCGGCTGGACGGCGGAGCGACGCATGGAGCGCCAGTTGATCGCCGACTACGAGGCGACTCTGGAGGAGATCCTCAACAAGCTGTCGCCGGCCAACCACGCCACGGCGCTGCGCCTGGCCAACCTGCCGGACGAGATCCGCGGTTACGGTCACGTCAAGGAGGCCAACGTCGCCAAGGCCCGCAAGGCCTGGGACACGCTGCTCGCCGCCTTCCGCGACCCCGCCCCGCTGCGCCAGGCGGCGGAGTGAACTCATCCCCTCCCTTCCCCCGCTGTCGGGGGAAGGTTCCCAAAGGACGGATGGGGGTGGTCGGCATAGCGGTCAGACACGACCGATGAAGCGGGCGCGCCAGCCACCTCCATCCGGCACTTCGCGCCACCTTTCCCCGCTGGCGGGGGAAGGGAGGAGTGGCTGGGTCGCCGGCGTTGATGGCTGTCGCGCTGGCTGGATCGCCGCGCTGCTGAATGTCAGGACCGGCGCATGGTGCTTCCACCACGCCACGTCGCTCGCGGCCATCGTCGACGCGCCGCAACGGCCGAGGATCATCGCCATCGATATGCCCATGGGCTTCCTCGAGCACGCCGAGCCCGGTGGTCGCGCCTGCGAACGCGAGGCGCGCCGGCTGCTGACGGGTAAGACCAGCTCCGTCTTCGCCGTGCCGGTGCGCGCGGTGCTTGCCTCGGCCTCTTACCGCGAAGCGTTGGCCGTCAACCGCGCCAGTTCCGATCATCGATTGGGCCTGAGCAAGCAAGCCTGGAACCTGGTTCCGAAAATGCGCGAGCTCGACGCGTTGCTGAACAACCACTCTCCCCTGCGCAAGTGCGTGTTCGAGGCGCATCCCGAGCTGGCCTTCGCGCGCCTCAACAGCGGCGCACCGGTTCTGGCTTCAAAGAAGACCGAGGAAGGCAAGCGAACGCGGCTCGCGCTTCTCGCGGCGGCGGGCTTCGAGCAGGCCAAGACACGTTGGGCCGACTATCGTTCCGCACGGAAGCTGCGCCGTACCGATGTCGCCGGCGACGACGCCTACGACGCGCTGGCGGTCTGCGTCACCGCGCGGCGGATCGCCGAGCGAGACGCTATCGTCTTGCCGACGAAGCCCGGTCGCGATTCGCGCGGCATCGAGATGGCCGTGCGCTACTAGGCCGGTGTGCGCACTATCGCTTGCGTCTATCCGGGGCGTGTCGGTTAGGTTGATGACCGCCGCGGTCGGCATTCGACCGAGCGTCCCCTGGCGGCTCCGCCCGTGGAGCCGTCGCGCTGTGTCGGAGCATAGTCCCCAGCATGTCGGATCGAATGTGGCCTCTCGGGATCGTGGCGATGTCGCTCTTCACCGGCGTCGGCGTGCTCCTGCTGTCGTTCGCGGTGTGGATAGTGGTCGACAACGTCGCCGTCATGCGCACGCACGTACATGCGCGCGCCGAGGTCGTGAAGAGCGACCGCCTCGTGTCGGGATCCACCCAGCGGGTGACGTACCACACCGTCGTGGTCCGCTACGACGGCCCACGAGGCCGCCGCACCGCGCGCATCGATCGCACGACCGCGCACTACGAGCCCGGCGAGGCCATAAGCATCTACTACAAGCCGGAAACCGCCAACAAAGCCGTAGCCGGCGGCTTCATGAGCATGTGGTTCTTTCCCACGATCCTCGGAGTCCCCGGTCTGGTGGTGGTGTTCTTCGGGCTCCGGCCGAAGGACCTGCGGCGATCACCAGCCCCGACGTAGGGAATCAGCCCTCGCGCAGCTTGCGCGCGTGTTGCGCCGCCGGCCGCGCCCAGCAGGCGTCGAACCAGCGCTTCACGTTGGGGAACTTCGCCAGGTCGGGATAGACCAGCAGCCGGTAGCAGACCGAGGCGACATTGACGTCGGCGACGGTGAAGCGGCTGCCGACCAGCCAGTCGCGGCCCTTCAGCGCGGAGTCGAGGATGCCGAGCGCGCGGTCGATCTTCGCCTTGGCGGTCGCGGCGATGGTGGCGTCGCGCTGATCGGCCGGCCGCAGGACCGCGTGCGTCGCCCAGTCCATCACCGCTTGCTCGACTTCGGTGGCCACCCACAGCGTCCATTGCGCGATCGTGCCGGCCTCGGCCGGCGACGCGGCCTTCATCGCCGGCGCGTACTTTTCGGCGAGGTAAATGTTGATCGCCATCGACTCGAAGACGCGCACGTCGCCATCAACCAGCGCCGGCATCTTGTTGTTGGGGTTGACGCGCAGCAGCTCGGCGTCGGCGATCTTGCCGTTGTCGATCGCCACCGGGATCATCTCGTAGGGCTGGCCGGTCTCACCGACCATCCACAGGCAGCGCATCGCACGGGACTGCGGGACACCGTAGAGCTTGATCATCGTTCAGATCATCCCCAGCGCCTGCTTGTAGACGTCGAGAATCGCTTCCTGCTCGTCGCGGTCGGCGGCGTCCATTTTTCGGAGGCTGATCAGCTTGCGCATGGTCTTGACGTCGAAGCCGCCGCCCTTGGCCTCGCTGTAGACGTCGCGGATGTCGCCGCCGATCGCCTTGCGCTCCTCCTCCAGCTTCTCGATGCGCTCGACAAAGCTCTTCAGCCGCTCGGCCGAGATGGTGCCGGGCTTGGTCTTGATGGGACGGCTGCCGTCGGGCATGGCGCTCCTCATGGGTTTACGAATCGGTGACACCGACCGTACGGAGCGCCGCCCCGCGCTTCAACGAAACGCGGCCTGCGAATGACGGGGATAACGGGGGTAAGACTCCCCGATCAGTGCTTGTGCTTTTCGAAGCCCTTCTGCTGGGCCGGCGTGGCCTCTTTCTGGTACTTCGCCTTCCACTCCTCGTAGGGCATGCCGTAGACCACCTCGCGCGCTTTGGGGTCGGGCATGTCGATGCCGCGCGTGGTCGCCTCCTCGCGGTACCAGCGCGACAGGCAGTTGCGGCAGAAGCCGGCCAGGTTCATCAGGTCGATGTTCTGCACATCGGTGCGGCCCTTGAGGTGCTCGACCAGCCGGCGGAACGCCGCCGCCTCGAGTTCGGTCTTGGTCTTGTCGTCCATGATGGCAACTCCGGTTCGCTCGCGTCGCTCGACAAGGAAATAGTATAGCGCGGCCGCGATGGGATAGGCAGGGCCCATGCCAGCGAAGAAGAATCCGTTGAACCTGAACAGTCTGCAGCTCAAGACCCTGACCCTGTTGCAGGAGCTGGCGCGCCACCCCGAGATCACGCGCAAGGACGAGGCCACGGGCAAGGTCACCATCGACGAGCTGCCGCGCCCGCACGGCAACCACTTCCACATCGGCCCGCGCGTGGTGATGAGCGCCAACGCCACCGGCCTGCACAATCCGGCGGTCTACCTGGCGCTGGCGCGCAAGGGGCTGGTGGCGCCGGCTGGCGGCATCGAGACGCCAACGCTGACGGCCGAGGGCCTGAGCTACGACACCGGCCTGCGCGACGTCATCCTGCACGGCTCCGATCACTGACCGCGACCGGGATCAACGCCATCTCGAAACGCGCGCCGTAGACCCGTTCCAGCATGTCGGGCGCCAGTGCCGCCGACGGCCGCCCGTCGCCGACGATCCGCCCGCCGGCCAGCACGACGACGCGATCGGCGTAGCGCGAGACCAGCGCCAGGTCGTGCAGCACCACGACGACGATCGCGCCGCGCGTCGCCTCGGCGCGCAGGGCGTCCATGGCGGCGAGCTGCTGCGCCGGATCGAGGCTGGCGACCGGCTCGTCGGCCAGCAGCACCTCCGCCTCGGTCGCCAGCACCCGCGCCAACGCCAGCCGCGCGCGCTCGCCCGCCGACAGCATGTCGATGCGCCGATCGGAGAAGGCCGCGGTATCGGTCCGCGACATCGCCGTGGCGATCGCCATCGCGTCCGCCGCCGCGGGCGCCTCCAGCCGCGCGCCGTGTGGCAACCGGCCGAGCGCGACCATGTCGCGGCCGTTGAGCGGCCAATGCGCGGCGATCGTCTGCGGCAGATGCGCGATGCGCCGCGCGCGCTCGCGCGGCGCCATGTTTTCCAGGGCCGCGCCACCGAGGATCACGCCGCCTCCGTCCGGCCGGTCGATACCGGCCAGAAGTCGCAGCAGGGTCGACTTGCCGGCGCCGTTGGGGCCGATCACGACGCAAAGCCGGCCCGGCTCGAGCGTCAGCGCGATGCCATCGAGGACGGTATGCCCGCCGAGGCGGCGGGCGAGCGACGCGGCGATCAGAGCCATGGCGTCTGCCCGCTGCGCCGTGCGCGCCACGCCAGTTGCCACAGCACCGGTGCGCCGAGCAGCGCTGTCATCACGCCCAACGGCAACTCGCGGCCGGTCGGCAGCAGGCGCAGCGCGATGTCGGCGAGAAGCACCAGCGCCGCGCCAGCCAGCGCCGAAGGCACCAGGCTGGCGCCCGGCCGATAGCGAACCAGTGGCCGGATGGCGTGCGGGGCCATCAGGCCGACGAAGCCGACCACGCCCGACACCGCCACCGCGCCGCCCACGGCCAGCGCCGCGCCCGCGATCACCAGCAAGGTCATGCGGCGCGGATCGACGCCCAGGCCGCGCGCCGTCTCCTCGCCGAGGGCCAGCGCGTCGAGGCCGCGGCGCGCCAGCAGCAGCGGCAGGCAGCCGAGCGCGACGCAGGGAAGCGCCAGCGCGACATGGTCGAGGCCGCGATCGGCGATCGAGCCCATCAGCCAGGTGCCGATCTCGTAGAAGGCGTAAGGGTTGGGCGACAGGCCCAGCACCAGCGCGGTCGCCGCGCCGGCCAGCGCGTTGAGCGCCGCGCCGATCAGGATCAGGGTCGCCACCGTGGCGTCGCGGCCGGCGATCGCCAGCAGCAGGATCGCGCCCGAGGCGGCGCCGACGACGCCGGCAAGCGGCAGCGCCAGTGGCGTGGCGCCGGCATAGCCGCCGTAGAATGTCAGTACGGCGCCCAGCGCCGCCGTGGCCGAAACGCCGGTGACGCCAGGCTCGGCCAGCGGATTGCGCAGCAGACCCTGCATCGCGGCGCCAGCGAGGCCCAGCGCGGCGCCGATGATCACGCCCAGCAGCGCGCGCGGCAGGCGCAGCTCGACGAGGATCAAGGCCATGGGCGCATCGCGGCCGGACAGCATGTCGGACAAAGCGCCGAGCGGCGCGAAGCCGGTCGGGCCGACGGCGATGGAGACGACGAACAGCACGGCGACGAAGACACCCAGCGCGGCGTTCACGCCCCTCATCGCTTCAGCGCCTCGCGCGCTCCCGCCAACAGGCGCAGCGCCTCGACATTCTGCGGCCCGCCGCAGAGCCACAGGCTGTGCGGCATCACCAGGGTGCGCGCGCCGGCGAAGGCGCGGCGCGCGGCCCGATGGGTCATCATCTGCTCGGCCAGCGACGGGCGGTCGCTGGTCTCGCCATCGAGGATCAACAGATCGGGTGTCGCGACGATCAGCTCCTCCATCGCCATCGGCACGAACAGCGACAGGCCGCGCTCGGCCGCGAGGTTGCGCCAGCCGGCGATGCGCAGCAGGCCGTCGGCGTTGGTGTCGCGGCCGAGAGTCATGCCGTTGGCCTGGTAGATCGCCGCCACCGGGCTGGCCGGACCGGCCGCCGCCGTCCACCGCGCGACCCCCTCGCGCAGGGACGCCGCGAGATCGAGCGCGGCGGCGGGCCGGCCCAGCGCCGCGCCGATCCTGGCGATGTGGTCCAGCGTGGCGCCGATGCCGTCCGCCTCGGCCAGCTCGAGCGTCGGGATGCCGGCCAGCCGCAGCGTCTTGCGCAGCGACGGCGTGAGGAATTCGTCGACAATCAACAGGTCGGGGCGCAGCGCGAGGATCTCCTCCGCGTGCTTGCGTACCGGCGGCAACGCCCGCGCCTCGCGCCAGCGCGGCGAGATCCGGGGGTCGTGCGCGATGTCACTGACGCCGACGACCTGTCCAGGCGCGGCCAAAGCCAACACGAGCTGGTCGAGGCACAGATTGAGTGTCACCACGCGTCGTGGCGGATCGGCCGCGCACGCCGCCGTCGCCGCGCACAGCAGCGCGGCGGCGACGACGGCGAAGAAGCGGATGATCGAGACCGGCGTGGCCGGCTCCCTCAGTATCGGACGCGCGCGCCAGCATAGGCGCTGAAGCGCGCCGTGCGGAAGCCCAGCGGCTCCTCATAGTAGGTGTCGGTGGCGTTCTCGAGGCGGCCGAAGACCTGCAGCCACTCGGCAATGTCGTAGCTCGTGGTCAGGCGCAAGGTGGTATAGCCCGCCATCTCCACGGTCCGCGACGGGAAGGTGCTGAAGTCGGTTTCGTAGCGACCGCGGCGATACGCCAGTCCTGCGCCCAGCCACCACCCGGCCAGCGGCTGCCAGTTGGCGTGCAGGTTGACCTGATGCCTGGGGCGGTTCAGCAGCGGCGCGCCAGTTCGCAAATTGTGCGCGTTGGTGAAGGTGTAGTCGATGTGGAAGTTCAGGTTTTCGAACGGTCGCGCATCGAGTGACAGCTCGATCCCGTCGACGCGCGCCTCGGCGACGTTGGTGAGCGTGCTGCAAGACGTACTGCAGCTCGAGGTCTGGATCAGATCGCTCACACTGTTGTGGAAAACCGTGGCACCCAAGGCCAGCTTGCCGCCGAACAGCTTCTGGTCGATGCCAACCTCGAAGCCCGTGCTGCGCTCGGGCCTGAGGTTGGGGTTGGCGAAGAAGTTGAACGCGGGGAAGCTGACATAGAGCTGGTCGAGGTTGGGCGCCTTGAACGCCGTGCCGACCGAGCCGCGGACCTTGGTGTCTGTCTCGCGCAGCAGATAGGACGCGCCGAGCCGCCAGGTGGCGGCCGTACCGAAGGCGTCGTGGTTTTCAAGGCGTGTGCCGGCGGTGAAAGACAGACCGTCGAGCGGCGTGAAGCGCGCGTTGAAAAAGGCGCCGCGCGTCCACACGGCCGCGGCGGCGCTCGATGTCCGCCCCCCCGTCGCGTTGAAGTTCTCCGACAAGAGCGACTCGCGGCGCGCGTCGACGCCGACCACGACATTGATCATCTCGAACGGCGTCAGGCTGGTGGTGGCCTCCAGCTGCATGCGCCGGCCCCGGTTGCGGCTATCCGGCGTGAAGACCGTGTTGAACGGATCGGCCTCGTCGACATCGCGCCTGTTGGTCTCGTAGAACGACCAGGCGAGCATCGTCTTGGAGCGGCCGTCCCACAGCTCGACATCGGCCTGCACGCGCGTCGAGAGCGCATTCGTGGTCTCGTAGCGGTTGGGATCTTCGGCGCGCGAGGCGTCGTAGTGGGTGAGCGTGCGCGCGTAGCGGCCAAACCACTGCAGCTTCAGCCAGTCCGTGACGTCGAAGCCCAGTCGACCGTTGAGCGAGAGGTTGCGGTAGCCGTCGAACTCGATCGGCGCGCGATTGGTGGAACGGCCGTCCGCCACGGCGCTGAAGCCGTCGGAGATCGTCGCCGAGCCACCGAAGGCGAAACTCACCGGGCCGTAGGAGCCGCTGACCAGCCCGTCGGCGTTGACTGTGCCGTAAGAGCCGCCTTCCACCGTCAACGTGGCCGTTGGCCTGCCCGAGCCCTTGCGGGTGATGATGTTGATCACTCCACCGAGCGCGTCGCTGCCGTAGAGCGTGCTCATCGGCCCGCGCACGATCTCGACGCGATCGACGCTCTCGAGCCGCAGGTGAGCCAGATTCACCGCGCCGTTGACGCTGCTGGGATCGTTGACACGTACGCCATCGATCAGCACGACGCTGTGGTTGGCGTTCAGGCCGCGCATGAAGAGCTGCGTCGTCTTGCCCGGGCCGCCGGAGTTCGTGGTGCTGATGCCGGGCGACTGGCCCAACACATCATTCAGCGTGCGCCACTGGCGCCGCTCGATCTCCTCGCGCCGCACCACGGTCACGCTGGCATTGACCAAGCTCATCGGCACCGGCGTGCGATCGGCACCGACGACCAGGTCGGGCAGCGTGATCGCCGGCGCCGGGCCAGGCGGTGCCGCCTGGGCTATCGATACCGCACCCGGCATCGGCAGCGTGACAGTTGGCGTGGCGCCAGGCGGCGCCTGCTGGGCTTGTGCGAACGAGAGGCCGAGGCCGGCGGCCAAGGCGATAGGCGATAGCAATGAACGAGCGGGCGTCATGATGACGGTCCTCCGAGCCAAGAGACACGCGTAGGCGCGTCACCGCTCGGTGAACCGCTCCGTCGGATATTCCCGTCCGTCGGAAGGATGACGCTGTCGGCGGCAGGTCTTCTGGCTCACGGGTCTCAGCTGCGTTCCCGCCTTCCCGGCCACCCCAGGGGGTCGCCAGTGGCATGCTGGAAACGCGCTCGCCGCTCACAGCTGCGGGCACAGCCGCCGATTGGGCCGTTTGCCCGGCCGCACGGCGTTCCCTTTTCACCTCCCTTTCGGGAGGACCGTCGATTTGGAAGCGATAGAGGCCGGCCTCGGCTTCGTCAAGCGACACCCCGTTGCGCGCCGGCCCGCAACGCATGGGGGGCGGTGATCAGCGCGCGAACCGCCTCACGCCCCTCGTTGAAGAACAGGTCCGTCGATGCCTCGACGTCCATCGTCAATGCGCGCTGCGGATGACCGTCGATAGTAGCCTGAGCGACGGCCCGATCGACGGCAAGCGCCGCGGGCGAGAAGCTCGCGATCTCGCGCGCCAGCTTCTCGGCAGCGGCGCGGGTGCCGGTATTCGCGGCTTTGCGGGTCGCCAGACCGACCACCAAGGCGCGATCGCATCCGATCGCGCAACCCGACAGCAGGATGTCCATGGCCTGCGCCGCGCCGACGATCGCGGGCAGCCTCGCTGCCGTGCCATCGCCCGTCAGACCCAGCCGGCGACCGAAGACGCCGAACACCGCCGTCGAATCGACGATGCGGATGTCGCACATCAGCGCCAGCCCGAACCCTTCCGCCGACGCGTATCCTTCGATCGCGCCGATCAGCGGCTTGGAGAGGCGTTTGTGCAAGGGCCCGCCCTCGCCAGCCCAGGCAAAGTAGGGCTCGCTCGCGTTCAGCGACTCGAGATGGGCGCCGGAGCAGAAGTGGCCACCGGCGCCGGTGATCACGACCGCGCGGATCTCGTCGTCGCGATCGGCAGCCGCCAGGGCTTCAGCGAGAGCGCGTGCACCCTCGGCGGTCAATGCGTTGCGATTTTCCGGCGAGTTCAGGACGATCGTGGTCACCGGCGGCCGTCGCGTCGCCAGGATCAGGCCGCCCGCGTAGGAGGACGGAGTGCTGAGTGCGGACATGACTGATGGCTCCATTCTAGTTCGCTGTCGCGGGAACGGTCTGCCGGACGGCGCTGATCGGCACGGCCTCGCGGTAGTTGCCCGCCTCGTCCCGCGTGGCGACCCGCCGGATCGCACCGGCGCGGCAGGCGGAGATGAAGTCGCTCCGGGCGACGATGTAGTCCGACGGCACCTGGTGCTTGCTGGCCAGCATCATGCCGAGATAGGGCGTCGCGGCGCGGTCGGTCAGGCGATCTCCGGTCCGCTCGCCGGCATGCTGCCAGGCGGCCTTGCACTGGTTCCAGGCTCGAAACTCCTGGAAACCAACCGCCGACACGGCGATGACGCTGAGAAAACCGCCGCCCGCAGCGAGAAGACCGGCTAGGCGCGCTCCACTACCCATGATCAAGCTGTCCTTTGTTCGCGTGAGGACAAGCGCCATCGTCTCCCTTCAGCACCCTGGCCGAAGGTGTGGCGAGTCCCCGAAGTCGTGGGATCAGATACGGAAGAACGACAGTGCCTTGAGCGGCGCGAAATCCAGCCGTACCGAATTCTGTAACTGGCGGCGGGTTAAGGGCCCGCGGACCCGAACGAAACGTCCATATGCATTCCCCATGATTTCGACCGGTCTCAGGCGCCGATCCAAATGTCGCTGAATAGTTCTTGACTGTTGATCTATTGCAACATTCTTCGGGGTTGGCCCAGGGCCTGTCAAACGACCAGTCAAGTCATTGAAATTACGTCACAATTTCTGCCGGCAATGATCAGACGGCACTTTAATTCGGCCAGTAAAATCAACACGGTACCAATGAGTTATACACAGAGCCTCGCCACGCTCCTTAGATAGCCGCTGCGCCGGAAAGCGATGCCTGAACCGCGCGACGCAGCGCCGGCGCGATCAGCTCCGCCCAGCGCTGCGCGCCCGCGCGATCGCCGATCAGGTCTTGGCGGATCTCGATCGAGCAATGCGGCAGGCCACGCGACTCGGCATGGGCCTGCAGCGTGTACTCGGCCGGATCGCGCGCCGAGTACGGCTCGTTGTCGCCGACGAAGACATCGGCGATCTCGCGCAACGCCGCGAGCAGAGGCTTCGCCAGACGCGGATCGGTGCGCCACAACACGCCGAGTTGCCAGGGCCGCTGGATGCCGCCCATGACGGGCGTGAAGCTGTGCACCACGAACAGCGCCGGCATCACGCCACGCGCGGCGAAGCGGTCGAGCGCATTGTCGATCGCGTTGTGGTAGGGCCAGAAACACGCGTCGGCGCGCGCCTTGATCGCCGCCTCGTCGAGCGCGCGATTCGCGGGCACCGGCGTGCCGTCGCTGACCTGCGGCGTCGAGCCTTCGCCGGCGGGCCAGCGATTGCAGTCGATCACCAGCCGCGAATAGGTCGAGGCGACGAGCGGCGCGTCGAGCAATTCCGACAGGCGCCGTCCGACGTCGAGGCCACCCGGATCCCAGCCGATATGGCGCGACAGTTGGGTGCGCGGCAGGCCCAGATCGGCGAGCGCGCGCGGCACGGCGTTGCCGGCGTGATCGCAGGCCAGCAGCAGCGGGAAGCGTCCGTCGGAATTGAACGCGCTGAACGCGGGCGGCTCGTCCGCCGCCAGAAGAGACGACATGGCCCGCACTCTATGACACCATCGCCGCCCGACCAATCGCTCGCACGCCGCACCTGCCCCTATGGATCGTGACACCGCCTTCGCACAACTGCGTACGATGTTCGACGCGGCGATCGCCGCCGCCTCGCCGCAGGTCTGCCTGACGCCGCATCTTACGGCTCTGTCGCGGCCAAGGGGCCGAACCCTGGTGATCGGTGCCGGCAAGGCCGCCGCGGCGATGGCCAAGGCGGTCGAGGATAACTGGGCCGGGCCATTGAGCGGCCTGGTCGTGACACGCGATGGCTACGAGCTCCCCACCAGCCGAATCGAATGCGTCGCCGCCAAGCATCCCGTGCCCGACGAGCGCGGCCGCGCGGCGGGCGGCCGCATGCTGGAGATGGTGCGCGGGCTGAGTGCCGACGATCTGGTGATCGCGCTGATCTCCGGTGGCGGCTCGGCGTTGCTGACGGCGCCGGCGCCGGGATTGAGCCTGGCCGACAAGCAGGCGGTGAACCGCGCCTTGCTGTCGAGCGGCGCGCCGATCGGCGAGATGAACGTGGTGCGCAAGCATCTCTCGGCGATCAAGGGGGGGCGGCTGGCGCTCGCCGCACGACCGGCGCGCATCGTGACCTATCTGATCTCCGACGTGCCAGGCGACGATCCCGGCGTGATCGCCTCGGGCCCGACCGTGGCCGACGCCTCGACCTTCGCTGACGCGCTGACGGTGCTGGCGAAGTACCGCATCGATCCGCCCCAAGCCGTGCGCGCCCATCTCGAAGCCGGCGCCGCCGGCCGCGTCGAGGAGACGCCGAAGCCGGGCGACCCGCGCCTGTCGCACGCCAGCACCGTGATGACCGTCACGCCGATGCGCGCGCTCGAAGCGGTCGCCGACATGGCGCGACGCGAGGGCTACGAGCCGATGATCCTGGGCGACGCCATCGAAGGCCTGGCGCGCGACGTGGCGCGCGACCACGCGCGACGCATCCACGATCTCGCCGGCGCGGGACGGCGCGTCGCGCTGATCTCCGGCGGTGAGACGACTGTAGAGGTGCGCGGCAAGGGCCGCGGCGGGCGCAATGTCGAGTACTTGCTGGCGCTGGCGCTCGAGCTCGATGGTATGCCGGGCGTCTGGTCGCTCGCCGGCGACACTGACGGCGTCGATGGCATCGAGGACATCGCCGGCGCACGCATCGCCCCTGATACGCTCGCGCGCGCCAAGACCGCCGGCCTCGACGCGCGCGCGCGGCTGGAGGACAACGACGGCCACGGCTTCTTCGAGGCGCTGGACGATCAGATCGTCACCGGCCCGACGCGCACCAACGTCAACGACTGCCGGATCAGCCTGATCGAGGGGTGATCACTTCCCCTTCTTCGCCACCGACATCGCCTTCATGATGCGGAACATGTCGTCGCTCCAGGTCGGCCCGGTCTCGTGCCAGCAGACGAACACCGTCTCTCTCTTGTTGAAGCCATCCAGTGCCTGGATCTCGAGCTTCCCGGTCCAAGGGTCCATGACGCGCAGTGCTGGAGCCGGGGCGTCCACCGTGCCGTAGACCACCACGCAATGGCCGAGAAACGTGCCCAGACCGGGCCCGCCGAGAAAGAGCACCCACAGATAGCTCTTCATCATCAGGCGCTGCTGGATCTGCGCCAGGGTGATCCCCTTGGTCTGCGGCTTGTGCAGGTCGAGCATCATCTGGAAATCGAACATGACCTGGATCATGGCCTTGCCGACCATCAACCCGTCATTGGCGCCGGTGAAGTCCTTGTACGACGTGATCAGCTCCGCTTGCTTGCTGGTCATCGCCGCCTGCGGCGTGTTCGGCTTGCGCGCGTCGATCCACGATTCCAGCGACGCCGCCCAGCAGTGGAACATCGACTGGTCCTGGGCGACCAGCTTGGGCGGCGGATTCTTGAGGTAGGCCATGATCGATCTCCCGAGCGACGCGGATCAGCGATAGCATAAAGTGATCGATCGCTCACTATCTTTTTGACACACTGAAGCCCTTGCGCCGCCACGATGGCGGGGAAAGCTCGGAGAGGGCGCCACCAGCCACCGGCGTCAGGGGAGACATCGTATGCGAGCTGTTATCGCCGCCACCGCGATCGCCTGCGCGCTCGCCGGCCCAGCCTGGGCCGCCGAGATCGAAGCGGCGTCGAAAGTCGACACCGTCACCGTCTATCCCGACGGCGCCAGCGTCACCCGGATCGCGATCGTCGAACTGCCCACGGGCGCCTCGACCATCGTGCTCAAGGGCCTGCCGGCGACCATCGATCCCGCCTCGCTGCGCGTCGCCGGCAAGGCCACTGGCGCGCTGTCGATCGGCGCCGTCGAGACGCGCGCCGCACCGGGCAATCCGCGGCCAGTGATCGACGCGGCTTTGGAAACGAAGATCAAGGCGCTGCGCGAGAAGCGCGACATAGCGGCCGCGCGCATGGAGGCCGCCGAACGCATGCGCGCCATGGTCCGGCGTTACGCCGAGGCCAGCCCGGAGAAGCTCTCGCCCGACGGCAAGGCGATGGACGCTACCAACTGGCCGGCCGCCTGGACCGCTATCGCCGAGCGTCTGACCAAGGTGAACGAGGACATCCGCGTGCTGACCGCCGAGCTGCGCGACATCGACGGCGAAATCGCCGCGCTGGAACGCGCCCGGCCGCAGCCGCCGCGTCCCGGTGCGCCGGTGGTCGACGTCACCATCGCCTTGGAAGCGGGCGCGGCCAGCAAAGCCGAGCTCGCCGTCACCTACCGCGTCGCCGGCGCCAGCTGGCGGCCAATCTACGATGCGCGGCTCGACACCGGCGGCAAGGGCAAGAAGGCCTCGCTCGAGCTGGTGCGCCGCGCCTCGATCACCCAGCGCACCGGCGAGGCGTGGAACAACGTCACTCTGATCGTCTCGACCGTGCGCGTGGCGCGCGGCACCGGCACGCCCGAGCTCTTGACCTCGCGCGTGCTGCTGCGGCCGCCGCCGCAGCCAATGGGTGGTGCGGGTCGTGAGCGCATGGATGCGCCACGGTCGGCGCCACCAGCACCGGCACCGATTACGGAGCCGAAGCCCGCAGACAAGGCGGAGGTCGTCGACGCGCGCGAGCAGCAGGCACAGGTCCAGGGCGGTGCCTTCCAGGCCTCGTTCGGCGTGCCCGGCCGTGTGTCGATCCCGGAGGACGGCGCAGCCAAGACCTTCCGTATCTCCAGCGCCGCGATCGAGCCGCAGCTCCTGATCAAGACCGTGCCGGTGCTGAACCCGACCGCCTACCTGCAGGCCTCGTTCACCAACAACGAGGAAGCGCCGCTGCTGGCCGGTCCGGTGAACATCCATCGCGACGGCACCTTCGTCGGCCAGTCGGCGCTGCCGCTGGTGGCCCAGGGCGACAAGGTCGAGCTCAGCTTCGGCGCCGACGACCAGGTCAAGGTCACGCGTGCGCCGGTGGCGCGGCGCCAGGCCGAGCCGGGCTTCCTCGGCTCCAGCCGCACCGACACGGTCGAGTTCAAGACCTTGGTGAAGAACCTGCACGACTTCCCGATCAAGATCACGGTGGTCGACCGCGTCCCGATCACCGAGGTCAACACCATCACCGTCGAGATGCTCGACACCACGACCAAGCCGACCGAACCCACGGTCGACGACCGCCGCGGCGTGATGGCCTGGACCTACGACTACGCCGCCGGCGAGCAGAAGGAGATCCGGCTGGGCTACCGCGTGAAGTGGCCGTCGGATCGCGAGGTTATGTACGGCGACGTGCGGTAACGCGAAACCTGCTACCTTCCCCGGGAGGGGCAGGGCTATCGCACATGGCGTTTTCCGCCCTCTCCCCGCAAGCGGGGAGAGGGAGCCGCATGCGATAGCCTTCTCCCTCCGGGAGAAGGTAAGGAACAGATGGCGCTTCTGGGTATCATCGCCGACGATTTCACCGGCGCGACCGACATCGCCGGCATGCTGGTCAAGGGCGGCATGCGCACCGTCCAGACCATCGGCGTGCCGGCCCCCGACATGGCGCTCGACGATATCGACGGCATCGTCGTGGCGCTGAAGAGCCGCACCATCGCGCCCAACGACGCCATCGCCCAATCGCTCGACGCGCTCGTGGCGCTGCAAGCCCGCGGTTGCCGGCAGTTCTTCTTCAAGTACTGCTCGACCTTCGATTCGACGGATCGCGGCAACATCGGGCCGGTGGCGGACGCGCTGCTCGATCGGCTGGATGCGCCCTTCACCATCTTCTGCCCGGCCTTTCCGGCCAATGGTCGCGCGATCTTCCACGGCTATCTCTTCGTCGGCTCGGTGCTGCTGAGCGAATCCAGCATGCGCGACCATCCGCTGACGCCGATGACCGACCCCAGCCTTGTGCGCGTGCTGCAACGCCAGACCCGGCACAAGGTCGGGCTGATCGGCTTGCGTACCGTGCAGGCCGGCGCCACCGCGATCCGCGAGGAGATCGAGGTGCTGAAGGCCTCCGGTATGCGCCACGCCGTCGTCGACGCCGGCACCGACCCCGATCTGATGACCATCGGCGAGGCGGTCGCCGATCTCGCCCTGGTCACCGGCGGCTCGGGTGTCGCCATGGGACTGCCGGCGAACTTCCGCAGGGCCGGCCTGTTACGCGCCGGCGCGGCGGACGAGCTGCCCAAGGTCGACAGCAAGGCCGCGATCATCGCCGGCTCGTGCTCGGCCGCGACCTTGGGTCAGATCGCCACCTATCGCGGCGCCGGCGGCGCGGCGCTGGAGCTCGACACCGGGGCGATCTGCGACGGCGGCGACGTCGCGAACCAGGCGCTCGACTGGGCGGGCAAGCAGGCTGGCCCTGCCCTGCTCTACGCCAGCGCGCCGCCGGATCGTGTCAAGGCGGTGCAGGCGCGCTACGGCGTCGAGGAGTCGAGCAAGCGCATCGAAGCCACCATGGCCGCCATCGCCCAGGGCCTCGTCGGCGCGGGCGTGCGCCGCCTGGTCGTCGCCGGCGGCGAGACCTCGGGCGCGGTGGTGCAGGCGTTGGGCGCGCGCGCCCTGCGCATCGGGCCGGAGATCGATCCCGGCGTGCCGTGGACGGCGACGACGACCGCATCGGGCGCCACCATCGCGCTGGCGCTGAAGTCGGGCAATTTTGGCGCCGCCGATTTCTTCTCCAAGGCTTTCGCCAAATTGCCCTAACCTCCCGTCGTGCCTCGCTACGCTCGTGATGACGGAATTGATGGAAACACCATGCCGCTGAAACTCGCCGCCAACCTGTCCTGGCTCTATCAGGACATCGGATTCATGGAGCGCTTCGCCGCCGCCGCCGGTCACGGCTTCAAGGCGGTGGAGTTTCTGTTCCCCTACGACTTCGCCGCCGCGGACATCGCCGCGCAGCTGAAGAAGCACAAGCTCACCCAGGCGCTGTTCAACCTGCCGCCGGGCGACTGGAGCAAGGGCGAGCGCGGGTTGGCGGCGCTGCCGGGCCGCGAGGCCGACTTCAAGGCGGCCCTGGAGACGGCGATGGGCTACGCCGCGACGCTCGACTGCGCGCGCGTGCACGCGATGTCCGGGCTGATCACGCCGGGCGCCGACCTCTCGGCGATGCGCCGCACCTATGTCGACAATCTCAAGCGCGCCGCCGAGCGCGCGGCCAAAGACGGCCGCGACGTGGTGATCGAGCCGATCAACCGACGCGACATTCCCGGCTATTTCCTCAACACCACGACGGAAGGCGCCGCGATCATCGCCGAGATCGGCGCGCCCAATCTCAAGCTGCAGTTCGACCTCTATCACTGCCAGATCACCGAGGGCGATCTGGTACGTCGCGCCGAGAAGCTTTTCCCGGTGATCGGCCACGTGCAGATCGCCGGCAATCCCGAGCGCAACGAGCCGGATATCGGCGAGGCCAATCACCTGCATGTGCTGGGCGTGCTCGATCGGCTGGGCTACGCCGGCTATGTCGGCCTCGAGTACAAGCCGAAGACAACGACCGCGGCCGGCCTGGGCTGGGCCAAGCCCTACGGGATCAGCGCATGAGCACCAACACGCTGACCGTCGCCGTCGTCGGGCTGGGCTCGATGGGCATGGGCATGGCGCGCAACATGCTCGACAAGGGCCATCGCGTGATCGGCGTCGACATGAATCCGGCCGCCTGCGACGCGCTGATCGCCGCCGGCGGCACCATCGCCGACACGCCCAAGGCCGCCGCCGCCAAAGCCGACGCGCTGGTGATCGTCGTCGTCAGCGCGCCGCAGGTCGAGGCGGTGCTGTTCGGCGAAGGTGGCGCGATCGGCGCGCTACCCAAGGGCGCCGTGGTGGTGCAATGCGCCACGGTGCCGGCGGGCTTCATCAAGAGCCTCGGCGAGCGTCTGGCGCAGGCCGGTCACCCGCTGCTCGACGCGCCGATGTCCGGCGGCGCCGCGCGCGCCAAGGACGGCCAGCTCACCATCATGTCCTCGGGCACCGCCGACGCCTATGCGCGCGCCGAGCCGATCCTCGAGGCGGTCGCCGGCAAGGTGTATCGGCTCGGTGATGCGCCGGGCATCGGCTCGCTGGTCAAGACGGTGAACCAGCTGCTGGCCGGCGTGCATATCGCAGCGACCGCCGAGGCCATCGCGCTGGGCACCAAGGCCGGGGCGGACCCGCGCGCGCTCTACGACGTGATCACCAACAGCGCCGGCAATTCCTGGATGTTCGCCAACCGCGCGCCGCACATGATCGAGGGCGATTTCACGCCGCTCTCAGCGGTCGACATCTTCGTCAAGGATCTCGGCCTGGTGCTCGACACCGGCCGCGAGGTCAAGCAGGCGCTGCCGCTGGCGGCAACGGCGCATCAGCTCTTCCTGATGGCCTCGGCCGCCGGCTGGGGCCGCCTCGACGACGCCGCCGTGGTCAAGCTCTACGAGCAGACCGGCGGCTTCAGCGTCGCGGAGCGCGCAAAGAAGCCCTCGTGATTCGTTCTCCCCGCCTTCGCGGGGAGACGGACATAGAAGTCATCATTCCGTCGCGATCGATGGCATAGTGCGCGCTACACGGCGCGCCCCAAGGACCCCTCTATGCATCGCAGCCGCAGCACCAAGATCGTCGCCACCCTCGGCCCTGCCACGTCGAGCGAGGAGCGCATCCGCGCCATCTTCGCAGCCGGCGTCGACGTCTTCCGCCTCAATTTCAGCCACGGCACGGTCGACGACCACCGCGCCCGCGTCGACATCATCCGCGCGTTGGAAGCGGAGTTCGGCCGGCCGATCGGCGTGCTCGCCGATCTGCAGGGTCCGAAGATCCGCGTCGGCACCTTCGTCGGCGATCGCGCCCATCTGACGCCCGGCCAACCCTTTCGCCTGGACATGACCAAGGAGCCCGGCACGACCAAACGCGCGCCGCTGCCGCATCCCGAGATCTTCCAGGCGATCCAGGTCGGCAGCACGCTCTTGATCGACGATGGCCGCATCCGCCTGCGGGTGCGCAAGCACAGCGAGGACACCATCGACACCGAGGTCGAAATCGGCGGCGACGTGTCGAACCGCAAGGGCGTCAACGTCCCCGACGTGCTGCTGCCGCTCTCGCCACTCACGCCAAAGGATCGCCGCGACCTCGACTCGGCGCTCGAGCTGGGCGTCGACTGGGTGGCGCTGTCCTTCGTGCAGCGCGCCGCCGACATCGCCGAGCTGCGCAAGCTGGTGGGCGATCGCGCGGCCATCATGGCCAAGATGGAGAAGCCCGGCGCCATCGAGCATCTCGACGACATCCTGGCGATCACCGACGGGCTGATGGTGGCGCGCGGCGATCTCGGCGTCGAGCTGCCGCCCGAGGACGTGCCGCCGATCCAGAAGATGATGCTGCGCGCCGCGCGCGAGCTCGGAAAACCCGTCGTCGTCGCCACGCAGATGCTCGACTCGATGGTGCATTCGCCGACGCCGACGCGCGCCGAAGCCTCCGACGTCGCCACCGCCGTCTATGACGGCGCCGACGCGGTGATGCTGAGCGCGGAGTCCGCGTCGGGCGACTACCCGGTCGAGGCGGTGCAGATGATGAACCGCATTCTGGCGCGCGTCGAACGCGATCCGGTCTACCGCCAGATCAACGACGCCAGCCGCCACGAACCCGAGGCGACCTCGGCCGACGCCATCAGCGCCGCGGCGCGGCAATGCGCGCACACGCTGTCGGCCGCCGCAATCGTCACCTACACGACCTCGGGCTCGACCACCTTGCGCGCCGCGCGCGAGCGGCCCGACGTGCCGATCCTCTGCCTGACGCCCAAGATGGCGACGGCAAGGCGCTTGGCGCTGGTCTGGGGCGTGCACGCCGCTTTCGCCGAGGACGCGCACAATTTCGCCGACATGGTCCAGCGCGCGCGCGTCATGGCGCTGCAGGAGAAATTGGCGCGGCCCGACGACCGGCTGGTGATAACCGCCGGCGTACCCTTCGGCACGCCGGGCGCCACCAACATCCTCAGGATCGCGCGGGCGTAACCACGCTCCCCTCTCCCGCGAGGGGCGAGGGGACGTAAGCGCCGGGGCGTTACTTTGGCCGCCGATCGATCACGCGCTTGGCCTTGCCGATCGAGCGTTCGACCGCGCCGGCGGCGGCGATCTCGACGCCAGCGGTGACGCCGCACATGGTCTTCACGCGCGCCGACAGCGAGGCCGCGACGGCGGCGCGGCGATCCTCGCCCAGCGTCTCGCGCGCCTCGACGACGATCTTCAGCGAATCGAGCGGGCCCTCGCGCCAGAGCTCCAGCACGTAGTGCGGCGAGAGCGCCGGCTCGCGCAGAATCTGCTCCTCGACCTGGCTGGGGAAGAGGTTCACGCCGCGCACGATCAGCATGTCGTCGCTGCGCCCGGTGATGCGCGCCATGCGGCGCATGCTGGTGATCGTGCCCGGCAGCAGCCGCGTGAGGTCGCGCGTGCGATAGCGCACCACCGGCAGCGCCCGCTTGCTGAGCGAGGTAAAGACCAGCTCGCCGATCGCACCCTCCTTCGCCGGCTGGCCGGTGTCGGGATCGATGATCTCCGGCAGGAAGTGATCTTCCCAGATGGTCAGCCCATCCTTGCTGTCGCGGAACTCCTGGCCGACGCCGGGGCCCATCACCTCGGAGATGCCGTAGATGTCGACGGCATCGATGCCGGTGCGCTGTTCGATCTCCTGGCGCATGCTCTCGGTCCATGGCTCCGCGCCGTGGATGCCGATGCGCAACGCCGTCTTGCGCACGTCGATGCCCTGGCGCTCGAACTCGTCGGCCAGCGCCAGCATATAGGACGGCGTCACCATGACGATGCGCGCGCCGAACTCGGCGATCAGCTGCACCTGCTTCTCGGTGTTGCCACCCGACATCGGCACCGCCGTGCAGCCCAGCCGCTCGGCGCCGTAATGCGCGCCCAGCCCGCCGGTGAACAGGCCGTAGCCATAGGCGACGTGCACGACATCGCCCGGCCGCCCGCCGCCGGCCCAGATCGAGCGCGCCATCAGCTCGGACCACGTGGCAATATCCTCGGCGGTGTAGCCGACCACTGTGGGCCGCCCCGTCGTGCCGCTCGAGGCGTGCACGCGCACGCATTGCTCGCGCGGCACGGCCAGCATGCCGTAGGGATAATTGTCGCGCAGGTCGCTCTTGCCGGTGAACGGGAAGCGCTGGAGATCGGCCAGCGACTTCAGGTCTGACGGATGCACGCCGGCCGCCTCGCACTTGGCGCGGTACGGCGCCTGGTTGGCATAGGCGTGCGCGAGCGTCACCTTCAGGCGCTGAAGCTGCAGCGCCTCGAGCGCGTCGCGCGAGATGCGCGCCTCGGGAAACAAGTCCGTCATGGTGTCGTTGGCGATGGTGGCGGCGATGGTGGTGGCGGGGGTGGCGCAAGCTCGGGCCGCTCGTCGGCGGCGAAGACGAAGCGGCGATAGGCGTAGCCCAGCCCGACCAGCGCCGCGCCCAGGCCGAGGAAGGACAGCACGCGCAGCAGCCCTTGCAGGCCCGACATGTCGATCAGGAACACCTTGGCCACGACCAGCAGCACCATGATCATGCCGGCATGGCGCAACGCCGGCACGTGGCGCCACATGCCGATCGCCAGCAGCCCCAGGCCGAAGACCAGCCACGCCGCCGAGTAGCTGTAGAGCTCGACGCCCTCGGCACCAAGCGGATCGCCGGCGAAGGACGGATCGAAGACGTGGCGCACTTCCAAGGTCACCCAGGCAAAGGCCAGGATCATCGCGGTGAGCGCCGCCACGACCACGGCGCGGCTCTCGCCCGCCTGCCGCGCCATGCGCAGCGCCAGCGCCGCCAGCATCGCCGGCAGCAGATAACCCAGCAGCAGGCCGTTGAAGATCGGCGTGGTACCGACGCGCACCCCTTCGGCGATCGGGTTCATGGCGATGGTCTGCACGACCACCGCCAGGAACGCGCTGAGCAGACCGACAATGCGCCATGTCATCAGCGCCACCTTCGAGCCGCTGTTGCCCGCGACGTAGAGCGCGACCAGCGCGAAGCCGCCCCAGGCCAGCACCAGCGTGGCGCGTTCGTAGAAGGTCGTGCCCGGCGCCGACAGGCCGGCAGGCTGGAAGACGCTGCGTACCTCCAGGGTCAGCAGCACGAAACCCAGCAGCACCGTCGAGGCCTTCACCATCTCCGACAGCGGATCCTGGCGCACCGCCGAGAGGAACCGTCCGCCGAGCCAGAAGGCGAGAATGGTTAGCCCATAGGCCCATAGGATCCAGTTGAGGAACGGGATGCCGCCCAGCGGATAGTCGAGCAGATAGGGGTTGAGCACGAAGCGCGTCATCACCGTGCCCAGCAGCGGCCAGCACAGCCAGCGCAGGCTCAGGATATCGAGCTTCCAGCCGATCCAGGCGATGGCGGTGAGCTCGAAGGCGTAGGCGACGGTGATCCACTCGCGCCGCAGCTCGAGCGGGATCGCGGCGGCGACGAAGAACGTCACACCCGCCGCCATCACGCCCAGCGCCTCGGTCGCGCCCGGCATGGTGCCGCGCCAGCGTTGCAGGCGGTCGGCGGCGGCGAGGAAGGGCAATGCCAGGCCGAGGCTGATCAACGACCACGGCATGCCGGGCAACGTGCCGCGCAGCGTGTACCAGCCGAGCAGGAAATGCAGCAAGGTGGCGCCCACGGCGACGCCGGCCCAGAAGCCCGGCCGCGCGGCGTTCCACAGCAGCGCATAGGCGGCGATGGCGAAGCCACCGCCCATGATCAGCAAGGTCGGCCCGAACGCGTCGATCATCTCGGCGCCGGGCGGGAAGACGCGCACGAACCACCACGCCGCGAGCGCCGCCAGCGACAGCAGCGGCGGCAGCGCGGCGAGGTACTGGAAGCGCGGTACATAGCGCGCGAGCGCGTAGATGCCGGCGCCATACAGACCGAGACACAGCCACCCGGCGACGTGCATCGGATCGCCGATGACGATGCCGACCAGCAGGCCGCCTGTGATCAAGGTCGCGGCCCAGACCTGCAGCACGACATGGTTGGCTGGCTGGCCCTGCTCGCGCACGCGCCGCCACGTCGCCCAGACGAAGAGCGCGGCGACGCCGACCAGGAACAGGCCGACCCAGAGCTGCCCGTCGGCGCCGTACCGCACGCCGTCCAGCACGCGCAGCACCATCCAGAACAGGCTCCACAGGCTGGTGCCCGCCAGCACGCCCCAGCCCAGCACCCACCAGCCGCGATGGCGGATCACCGCCAAGGTGCCGGCGGCCGTGGCGAAGAGATAGCCGAACAGCGCCAGGATGTTGGGCGTCTCGCCGCCGATCACCAGGGGCGAGACGAAGCCGCCGACGAAAGCGAGCACGGCGACGAAGATCCCGTGGCGCAGCGACAGCGCGATGCAGCCCGCGGTGAGCGCCAGCGCCAGCACGCCGCCCATGAAGCGCGGGATCAGGCCGTAGAGCGCCACGGCGGAAAACAGCGCGCCGTAGAGCGCGGCGGCGCCGGCGGCGGTCAACGCCTGCGCCACGCGATCGTCGCGCCCGCGCATGCGATCGCCGCCGACGATCAGGCCGGCGCCGAATAGCGCCGCCATGATCACACGCACGGTCGGCGACAGATATCCCTGGTCGATCGAGTAGCGCACCAGGAAGATCGCCGCGAGCGCCAGCACGATACCACCGACCCACACGAAGGCGCGCGCGCCCAGCCACTGCTCGAGACTCGGCGTCGGCGCGCGGGGCGCGGCCGGGGCGGCGGCGGCCGGCGCGAGCAATGGCGGCAGCGGCGCTGTGGCCGGCTCGAGCAGCGGTGGCGCGGGCTGCCAGGTGGGCGACGGCGGCGGTGGCGGCGATATTGGCGCGGCGGCAGGCTCGATCACCGCCGGCGCATCACCCTGCGACGACGCAGGCGATACGTCGGCCTGAGCCTCTACCGCCGGCGCGGGCCCACGACGCACGAGCTCGGCGCGCAAATCGCGGATCTGACCTTGCAGCGCGTCGATGGATTGTCGCGTCTCGCCGCTGCGCAGGAAGGCGATCAGCGCCAGCACCGGCGTGCCCAACGCGACCGCGCCCACGATCAGACCGAGGAGAACCCATTCCATAGGAACGCTCTACCACATCCTCCCGCTGCCCGCGTGCGGGGAGAGAGAGTGCAGAGTCAGGTCTTGCGCTCGCCGGCCGCTGCCCGGAGCTTCTCGATATGCTCGCGCAAGCCGTCGACATGCGGGTTGTGCTTGAGCGTCTCCTCGTATGCCTTCGCCGCATCGGCCGGTCGGCCCAGTTGCTCCATGATCATGCCCAGCCCCGACCAGGCGCCGAAATGCCGGGGCTCGAGCGCCACGGTGCGCTGGATGTCGGCCACCGAGGCGGCCATGTCGCCGCGCAGGAAATGCACCGTGGCCCGTTTGTTCCAGGCCTCGGCGAAATCCGGCGCCTTCTCGATCAGCTGGCTGAAGGTCTCGACCGCGTCGTCGAGCCGCTGACGCGCCATCTGGACCATGCCCTGCCGCATCAGCGCGTCGAGCTCGGCCGTGTCGGCCTTGATCCAGGTCTCCCAGATCGCCTGCTGCAACGCCGCCGCCGCCACCGGATCGTCGATCGTGCGCAGGCGTTGGAACAACCCGTCGAGCGCCGGATCCTTCTGCGTCGCCATCGCCGCCTCCGCGCTCATCAGCAACACCGCCAGCAGCGGCGCGAACCATCGGGACCTGGGCATGATCGCCTCCATCGCGGGCGATGAAGTGTAGCACGCGTGCAGCGGTCCAAGCGGGGCTCACGCCAACCGGAACCGACCCTCCAGCGTCGCAGGCGTCGGCCCGCCTGTCACCCAGTCCAGCAGTTCCACCGTGTGCGCGATGGGGATGGCGCTGCCCGATCCGATCTGGCTGATGCAGCCGAAATTGCCCGCCGCGATCACATCGGGCCGCAGGCTCTCGATATTGCCGACCTTGCGATCGCGCAGGCGTCGCGACAGCGCGGGCTGCAGCACCTGGTAGGTGCCGGCCCAGCCGCAGCACAGATGGCCCTCGGGCACGTCCCTCACCACGAAGCCCGCGGCGCGCAAGAGCGCCTTGGGCGGCTCGGTGAGCTTCTGGCCGTGCTGCATCGAGCAGGCGGCGTGATAGGCGATCACCACGGGCGATCCGTCGTCACGCACCGGCTTGCCGACTGGCCGCAGCGCGTCGGGCGCCAGCACCTCGGTGACGTCGCGCGCCAGCTTCGCCACGGCCTCGGCGCCGCCGCGCCATTGCGCGTCCTCGGCCAGCATGTGGCCGTAATCCTTGAGCGTCGTGCCGCAACCCGAGGCGTTGGCGATGATGGCGTCGAGCGGGCCGTCGAGGTCGTCGATCCACGCCGCGATGTTGGCGCGCGCCAGATCGCGTGCCACCTCGCGCTGGCCGGTGTGCAGCACCGAGGAGCCGCAGCAGCCCGCGCCATCGGCGATCACCACCTCGATGCCGTGGCGCGTCAGCAGGCGCACCGTGGCCTCGTTGACCTCCGGCGCCAGCACCTGCTGGCCGCAGCCGTTCATCAGCGCGACGCGTTTTGTCCTCGTGCCTTCAGCACCGAAGGTCTGTGGCCGATCGACCGGCGAAGGCGGCGCGAGCCGCTTCGGCACCGCGTCGAGCATGGCGCGCAGGCGGCGGCCAAACGTGGCGCCGCCGGGATCGCGGGAGGTCGTGGGCAACAGCGCGGCGAACGGCTTGGCGAGCTGGCCCAGCATCATGGCCCAGCGGAACAGCGCGGGGTTGGGCATCAGCCGCGCGAGCGCGCCGCGCAGCAGCCGATCGGCGAAGGGCCGCTGGTACGTCTCCTCGATATGCGCGCGGGCGTGATCGACGAGGTGCATGTAGTTCACGCCCGACGGGCAGGTCGTCATGCAGGCCAGGCACGACAGGCAGCGGTCGATATGGCGCGCGACGATCTCGGTGGCCGGCGCGTCGCGCTCCAGCATGTCCTTGATCAGGTAGATGCGTCCGCGCGGGCTGTCGCGCTCGTCGCCCAGGGTCACGAAGGTCGGGCAGGTCGCGGTGCAGAAGCCGCAATGCACGCACTTGCGCAGAATGGTGTTGGCGCGATCAATGTCGGGATCGGCGAGCTGGGCCAGGGTGAAGTTGGTTTGCATCGTCAGCCACCCGCGAAGATCGAACGCGGATCGAAGCTTTCCTTCACCCGGCGCGACAGCGCGGCGAGCGCCGCCGGCTGTGGCTGGAACACCGGCACCGCGGCGCGCACTGACTCGGGCGCGCGGATCAGCGTGGCGTGGCCACCGGTCGCGACGAGGGCATCGCGCACGATGTCGGCGTTGGCCTCTCGCGTCGAGAGCCAGATCAGGCCGCCCGACCAGTCGTATTGCGCGCGCGCGTCGGGCAAGCGGGCACGGATCGCCGCGACGATCGCCGCACCGTGGCTCGGCGGGCAGGAGAGCTTCCACAGCAGGCGGTCGGCGTCGTTCGCCAAGGGCTTGGCGTCGCGCAGCTCGGTCCAGAACAGGCGCGAGCGCATGGAGTGCAGTTCCTCCATCTGCGGCGCCACGCCGGCGAACTGTTCGCGCAGCGCGGTGATGCGCGCGTCGGCCGAGGGCGCCACGCCCTCGATGCGCAGCGCGGTGATGGCGCCGCCTTGCTGGGTCACGAGGTCGATACCGCTATTGGCCGCGATCTCGGTCGGCAGGTGCGCGGCACCGCTGACCTCATGCGGGCTGCCCATCGCCGCGCACATCGCCTTCACCGCCGTGGCGTCGTCGAGGCCGACCAGCATCAGCGTGCGCAGCTTCTCCGCCGCTGGCACGACCTTGACCGTGATCTCGTGCAGCGCCGCCAAGCTGCCGCGCGATCCGGCGAGCAGCTTGGAGAGGTCGTAGCCGGTGACGTTCTTCACCACGCGGCCGCCCGACTTGAAGAGCTCGCCGCGGCCATTGACGCCCTGGAAGCCCAGGAAATGATCGCGCGCCGCGCCGTGGCTGATGCGCCGCGGGCCGGCGAGGTTGCACATCAGCGCGCCGGCGAGCGTGCCCTCGCCCGCCGCGCCACCGAGCATGGCGCCAAGATCGGGCGGCTCGAAGGCCAGCATCTGCTTGCGCTGCGCCAGCAGCGCCTCGACCTCGCGAATCGGCGTGCCCGCCTTGACGGTGATCACCAGCTCCTCGGGCTGGTAATCGACGACACCACTGATGCCCGCGAGCGACAAGGTGTGATCAGCCTTCATCGGCGGACCATAGGCACGCTTGCTGCCACGCCCCTCGATGGCGAGCGTCACGCCATCGTTCACCGCCCACTCGACCGCCGCACGCAGCTCGTCGGGCGTGCCGGGTTGGAGGGTGGAGGTCATTTACGCGTCGCCGACACGCCCCCTCTCCCCGCAGGCGGGGAGAGGGAGAAAGGCGCCTCGCTCCAACACAGCGCGTGCCATCAGAATCTCGGCAGATCCGGGAACGGGATCTGGCCTTTGTGCACGACCAGTCGGCCGAGTTCGGCGCAGCGCCGGAGTTGCGGGAAGACCTTGCCGGGGTTGAGCAGGTGGTCGGGGTCGAAGGCGCACTTCACACGCATCTGCTGATCGAGATCGATCTGCGTGAACTGCACGCCCATCAGGTCGCGCTTCTCTATGCCCACGCCGTGCTCGCCGGTCAGCACGCCGCCGACCTCGACGCACAGCCTGAGAATGTCGGCGCCGAACTCCTCGCAGCGGCGCAACTCGTCGGGGTCGTTGGCGTCGAAGAGAATCAGGGGATGCAGATTGCCGTCGCCGGCGTGGAAGACGTTGACCACGCGCAGGCGGTGTTTCTTCGACATCTCCCGCATGCGCGCCAGCACCTCGACCAGCTTGGCGCGCGGCACCGAGCCGTCGAGGCACATATAGTCGGGTGAGATCTGGCCGACCGCCGGGAAGGCCGCCTTGCGCCCGGCCCAGAACAGCGTGCGCTGCGCCTCGTCCTCGCTGACCCTGAGCGTGGTGGCGCCGCGCTCGCGGCCCAGCGCGGCGACGCGCTCGATCAGGTAGTCGACCTCGACGGCCGGGCCATCGAGCTCGACGATCAGAAGGCCCTCGGCGTCGAGCGGATAGCCGGCGCCGACATAGTTCTCGGCGCATTGCACGGCGTCCTTGTCCATCATCTCCATGCCACCGGGGATGATGCCCGCGGCGATGATGGCGGCGACGCAGTCGGCGGCGCCCGATTCGGTGGAGAAGCCCATCAGCACGGCGCGCGCGGTCGAGGGCTTGCGCAGCAGGCGCACGGTGACCTCGGTGACGACGCCCAGCAGGCCCTCGCTACCGGTCATCAGCCCCATCAGGTCATAGCCCTCGGAATCGAGATGCTTGCCACCCAGCCGCACGACCTCGCCGTTCATCAGCACGATCTCGAGGCCGAGCAGGTTGTTGGTGGTCAGCCCGTATTTCAGGCTATGCACGCCGCCGGAATTCTCCGCCACGTTGCCGCCGATCGAGCAGGCGATCTGCGAGCTGGGATCGGGCGCGTAGTAGAAACCTTCGTGCTGCACCGCGTGGGTGATGCCGAGATTGGTGACGCCGGGCTGCACGCGCGCGCACCTGTTGTCGTAGTCGATCTCCAGCACGCGGTTGAACTTGGCCATGCCCAGCAGGATGGCGTCGCCCACCGGCATCGAGCCGCCGCTGAGCGAGGTGCCGGCGCCGCGCGGCACGACCTTCACGCCCTCGTCCTGGCAGTAGCGGAGGATGCGCGAGACCTGATCGACCGTCTGTGGCAGCACGACGACCAGCGGCATCTGGCGATAGGCACTGAGCGCGTCGCACTCGTAGGGCTTCATGCCCTCGACGTCGTCGATCACGCCCTCGCCGGGCACGATGGCGCGCAAGGCGGCGACGATCTGCGAACGGCGCGCGAGAATCCCGGGATCGAGCGGCGGCATCTGCATGGTGCCGCCACTAGACCGCAAAACCCGCCGCCACGGAAGGCGCCGTCTTGGCGCAAGATCAGTGCCGCGCCGGATGCGATCCGGTGCGCGGGATGGTGGCTACTTGGTCGCCTTGCCCGCCGCCGGCGGCTTCCGCTCACCCTTGACGTCGTTGTGCTGAATGCCGTCAAGTTCGAGCGCATAGCCCTTGGGTTGACCCGGCTTCGCCGGCCCCTGCTGCTGGGTCGACGGCTTCCGGTTCTTCTCCTCCGCCCATACCGGGCCGCCCAGGCCGATGACGGCGGCCATCGATGCGGCCGTCGCCCAGGCGATCGTCGCGGATTTCGCCATTCGCATCTTCCCCTCCTTCGCCGATGCGCCCAACGCCATGATCGCAGACGACCTGCGGTTGACGGGCGCCACCGCAGATCGCCCGGCGCGCCGGAAACCGGACGCACCCAACCTACGCACGCAAACGGCGGAACATCCCCACCGCCCGTCAGCAGCACCTCCATGGAACGCCCGCAGGCGCGCCTATTTGGCGCCCTTGCGCCGGCTACGCACCAGCACCTCGTCGTCCTTCTCGGGCACCGAGTACCAGGTCTTGCCCTTCGCCGGGGTGCGGGTCTTGCTGGCGTCGAGGTCCGGGCCTTCCGATTTGGAGGCCTTGGGCGACGGCCCGGCCGTCGCCTTGGTCTCCGCGCGGGCGATCGCCGCGGATGCGACGATGGCCAAGGCCACGCCGGCGCAGAGCGTCCGCACGATCACCGATGTCGACATGCTGGCCTCCCGGTCCGTCCCCCGAATACGAACCCGACGCCGCAAGCATCCCCCAAAACGAAGGGCGGCGGAAGCTTGCGCTCCCGCCGCCCGAAAAGCCCCGACCCGGCTGAGATCAGCCGGCGCGCGCCTTGAAGCGCGGGTTGGTCTTGTTGATGACGTAGACCCGGCCCTTGCGCCGTACGATGCGGCAGGCCTTGTGGCGGGTCTTGATCGTCTTCAGGGACGAACGGATCTTCATGGTCGCAATCCCAAAAACAAACCCCCGGGCGACCGGGGGAAATTCGAAGCGGCGCGGACCATACGGATCGACCCCCGCCCTGTCAACCGGGGGCGGCGGGCCGATCAATCGGCCCGCCGCCCGAAATGTCGCGGCCTCAGCGCGCCAGCTCGGCGATCTGCTTGGGGCCGGCCCAGGCGAGCTGGTTGTAGGATTCCGACTCCCACCAGCCGTGGATGGTGCGGACCTCGCCGACCCTGCCGCCAGCGATGCTGCGCGCCAGGAGCTTCACGTTCCCGATCTGCACGTCGAGATTGTGCCTGCAGACCTTTTCGCTGGGCGTCCCAATGGCGGCGGCCCAGGCGCTATATGCTTTTTCGTAGTTCAGCTTGTGCCCGGCGAAAAGCCGGTCGCTGTTGAGGCGCGCGCGGATGGCGACATCCCCGTCGAGATCAGCGCCTGCCTTGTCGATGACTGCGACCTCGGCGTTGCTGTAGCTCCTGGTGCCGCCTTCGTGCGTCCACTGTTTCGCCCTGTTCAGCTCGGCGAAGCTCCAGCCGGCGCCCTTCTTGAACATCATCTTGCGCATCGGGCTCAGGGTGACATCGGCGCCCCGGCCGCCGCCGCCATCGACGGTGTAGTACGTGTCATCGGCGTGGCCGACGATGATGCCGACATGCACGGCCTCGGCCCCGCCGCCGCGGGCCAGGTAGAGGTGATCACCGGTGCCGTTGACATAGTAGATGTCGCCGATGGTCAACTGCGGGCGGATCGCCTCGTTGTTGTCCTGGAAAGCCTTGCCATCGTCGGCGATGTCGGCGCGGATACGCCGGGCTTGCAGATAGGTCTTCTTTGTCGTTTGGTCCGTCTTGCGCGTCGGCGTGCCGAGATCGGCCACCGGGCCGCTGGGCGTATTCACAGTGAGCGGGCTGCCGTCGATCATGTCGCAACCGGCGGCATGGTAGATGCCGCGCGCCGTCATCACGCAGGTCGTGCCGCGGCCGCCCTTGCCCATATCCTTGAGCTGCGTCAGCGCCTCGGCGCCGTCGAACAGGCCGCCCAGGGTGTAGAGCGCCGGCAGGTCGGGGCTGGTGGGCCCCAGGCCGGCATGGGCGCGCGCCAGGGCGGCGATGCGCTGGTCCACCGAGTCGGGGAACTCATGGTAAAACTCAGGATAGAAGATGAACTGGCCGGAGCGCTTCTTCATCGTCGCCTTGAGCGCCTTGCTGCTGACCATGGCGTGGCGCAGCGCCGAGAGGAAGGAATTCACCCGCCAGCCATAGGTCGGCTCGATCACGGGCTTCAGGCTGGCGCCGCCCGGCAACACACCCAGCGCGCCGGCGGCGATGACATTCAGCACCCGGTCGTCCATCTCGCTGCGGTTCGTGGCGGCGGCCATGGCGGCGATACGGCCGCGCAGGCCGGAGTCGGCGGCGGAGGCGGCGAGCTGCTCGATGATCGGCACCAGGGCCTGGGCCGAGGGCACGACGCCGAGCTTGGTCGGCAGGGAGTCGAGAACGCTATCGATGGCCATGGGGCTCTCCTCGTCTTGGGCTGAGACGACCATGCCAGCGTCCGATGCCATGGCCGTGTCTTGGAAAGAGCCGAATTGTGTCGTGTGTGTCGTCGCGCCAGCCTCGCAACAGGCGGGGCGATCGCGTCGCGGCCCTCCATGTCTTTCGCGGATAGGACGGTTGCCGAAGGGCGCGGATGCGGGGCTGGACTGGGCGCGGGCGCTGTCGTAGGCGGGATGGCCATGACCGAAGCCCGCCCCCGCCTGCTGATCGCCAACGACCTGACCGCGCTTCTCGCCGGCCACGCCGCGCGCGAACCCGCCGGCACGGCGATCATCGCGGGCGAGGAGCGCGTGAGCTGGGCGAAGCTGGAGGACCTGTCGCGCCGCGCCGCGCAGGGCCTGGCCGATCTCGGCGTCGGACCAGGCGATCGCGTGGCGCTGTGGCTGCCCAACGTGCCGGCCTGGCTGGCGCTCTACTTCGCCTGCTGCCGGCTGGGCGCCATCGCGGTGGCCGTCAACACGCGCTTCCGCGCCGTCGAGGTGACGGACATCGTCGGCCGCTCCGGCGCCAAGGTGCTGGCCTGCGCGCCGGGTTTCCGCGGCATCGACTTCCTCGGCATCCTCGCCGACATCCCGGCCGAGGCCCTCGCCGGCCTCGCCGGCGTCGTGATCGTGGGCGAGGAACCGGCCCTGGTGCCGCCGGCGCTCGAGCGCCTCAGGCGCGTCGGCTTCGACGATCTGATCGAGCGCCCGGCGATGGACGTGATTCATGGCGCCGCCGATTCGGGCTGCAACATCTTCACCACCTCGGGCACCACCAAGGCGCCGAAATTCGTGCTGCATCGCCAGGGCGCGATCGCCGCGCATTGCCTGCGCGTGGCGCGCGCCTTCAAGACCACGGCGCCCGGCATGGGCTGGCTGCCGCTGTGCGGCGTCTACGGCTTCAACGTCGCGCTCATGACCCTAGCCGCCGGCCGGCCCATCGTGCTGATGGACGCCTTCGAGCCCGAGCGCGCCGCCCGACTGGTCGACCACCACCAGCCCGACCTGTTGTTCGGCTTCGACGAGATCTACGAGCGGCTGCTGGCGACGCGCGACGCGGAGATTCCCTTTCCGTCGGTGCGCTGGGCCGGCTACGCCAATTTCAACACGGCGCTGGCCGACCTGCCGCGGCGTGCCGACAAGCGGGGCCTGAAGATGGTCGGCCTCTACGGCATGAGCGAGGTGCAGGCGCTGTTCGCCGCCTGGCGCGCCGATTCCGACATCGAGTCGCGCGCCCGGGGCGGCGGCCATCCGGTCTCGCCGCTGGCTGGCGCGCGCACGCGCGATCCGGAAACCGGCGAGGTGCTGCCGGCCGGCATGGCCGGCGAGCTGGAGCTGATCGGCCCGTCGATGATGGTCGGCTATTTCGGCAACCCCGAGGCCACCGACGCGGCCTTCACCGAGGACCGCTATCTGAGGACCGGCGATCTCGGCATCGCCCACGCCGATGGCGGCTTCACCTATCTCAGCCGCATGGGCGACGCGCTGCGCCTGGGCGGCTTCCTGGTCAACCCGCTGGAGATCGAGCAGCACCTGATGGCGCATCCGATGGTCGGCGACGTGCAGGTCGTGGCGGCGGCGACGCGCGAGGGCGTGCGCGCCGTAGCCTTCGTGGTGCCGGCCGGCGACAGCGGCTTCGACGAGCGGGCGGTGATCGCCCATGCCCGCGCCGGCCTGGCGAACTACAAAACGCCGGCCCGCGTCTTCAGCGTCGAGGCCTTCCCGACGACGCCCAGCGCCAACGGCCCGAAGATCCAGCGCAACAAGCTGCGCCAGATCGCCGAGGAGCGGTTGCGCGGCGACTGACGGCGTTGGCGATCGCCGGCATCCCGCGAAGCGCCATCGATCGGCGACCTCAGATCATCGCATCTGCGCCATGAACCGCGCCGTGCCGGGTATCGCCAGGTCGGCGACGGCGGCGCCGAAATACGCCGGCGGCTCGGAGAAGGGCACACCCAGCCACACCTCGCGCTCGCGCACACAGGGCAGCGTGCGTTCGAAGGCTTCGCGCCAGGTCGAAGCGCCGGCGTCGATCGCGCCGATCAGGCAGCGGTCGAAGTTCACATGGCGGTCGTCCATCCTGGCGCCGTAGGAGTCGCGTCCCGCGGCCGAGGCGGCGATCAGAACGCGGTTGGGCCGGCGCATGCGCGAATCGAGGAACACGCCGGCGGCACAGCCCGAGATAATTGCCACCGTCGGCCGGTCGCCGCAGTACCTGTCGAGCAGGCGGTCGAGCTTGCCGGGAGTCAGCGTGCGATCTCCGCGGGCATTGTCGAGACGAAAGCCGGTGACGTCGCCGTGCCCGGTGGCGAAGAACAGGCAGGCGCCTTCACCGTCGCCAAGCCACTCCATCGCGTGGCGGATACCGGCGGGGCTGGCGACGAATTCGCCGCCGCCGCCGGACAGCGCCGTCGCGACGCGCGCCACCCCGCGCTCGCGAAAACGCGAACCAAGGTCGAAGGCCGCCGCGTCATAAGCCGAAGAGGCGCGCGAGCCTGAGACCAGCACGGCCTTCCATTGCCGGGGCTCGAGTTCGGCGGTCGACGCGGGGGTGGGCGGCACGGCCACGCGGCGGTCGCGAGGGACCGGTCGGGCATCGACGAGGAGATGCTCGAGGCTGGCGAGCGGGCCGGCCTCCGCCGGTCCGTGCCAAGCCAGACCGCTCTGATGGCTGGGCTGCGTCGCGACACAGGCGCCGAGCGACGCGAGCAGTATGAGCGACATGACAAACACGGTGACCGGGCGGATGGATTCAACTCCGCGCAGCGATGCAAATGGCATCGGAAACCCCAAGCGAACGTCCGACATTCAGCAACTATGATTAGTGTTTACGAAACGAGCATAATCCCCGCGGCGCAAAGAAGCGACTCGAAAAGATGCATTAGACCCTATATTCACGACCATGAATTGAGTCTTTTTCGGCTCTTCGGTGATCGAGAAGCCGAGACGAGCGCTCTACCAGAAGATGCGCGACGGGCAGGTCGGATCGAGGACGACGCTATGCGGCGCTATCGCCGGCCGCGGACGGCGCGGCGCGGCCCCGAGGCCGGCGTCACAGGAGCCGCCGGCGTTTCCGCAAGAAGGGGCCCCGCCCCGCAAGCCCTAGAGCGAGGCCCAGTTGCCGACAAGGCAATCGAGGTGACGCTTCTCACGTCACCGCATCTGCGCCGTCAGCCGCGTCGCGCCGGGGATCGCAAGGTCCGCCACCGCGGCGCCGAAATACGCCTGCGGCTCGGAGGGGCGCACGCCCAACCACGCCTCGCGCTCGCGCACACAGGGCAGCGAGCGCTCGAAGGCCTCGCGCCAGGTCGAAGCGCCGGCGTCGATCGCGCCCATCAGGCAGCGATCGAAGTTCACGTGACGCTCGTTCATTTTGGCGCCGTAGGAGTTGCGGCCCTTGGCCGAGGCGGCGATGAGAATCCGGTTGGGCTGGCGCATGCGCGAATCGAGGAACACGCCGGCGTCGCAGTCCGAGATGATCGCCACGGTCGGACGATCGCCGCAGTGTTTGTCGAGCAGGCGGTCGAGCTCGCCTGGCGTCAGCGTGCGATTGCCGCGATCGGCGTCGAGGCGCAAGCCGGCGACGTTGCCGTGTCCGGTGGCGAAGAACAGGCAGGCGCCCTGCTGGTCGCCGAGCCCCTCTAACGCCTGGCGGATACCCGCGCGGCTGGCGTCGACGTCGCCCGGGCCGCCGGTCAGCGCCATCGCCACTTGCGTGACGCCGCGCCCGCGCAGCCGCTGACCGAGGTCGAGGACAGCCGCGTCATGTGCCGGAATGGCGCGCGAGCCGGAAACCAGGACGACCTTCCATTGCCCGGGCTCGAGCTCGGTGCTCGACGTCGGGCTGACCGCGGCAGCCACGCGGTGGTCGCGGCTGGACGATCGGGGTTCAACAACGAAGCTGTCGAGGCTGGCGAGCTGGCGGCTCTCCGTCGGCGCACGCCAGGCGAGGTCGCTCTGACGGTGGCCCTGCGATGTGACGCAGGCGCTGAGCGATGAGAGCAGTACCGTCGCGGCAAGCAACATGATGACCGGGCGGGAGGACCCCGCCCTGCGAGTCGATGCAAATGGCATCGGAAACCCCCAAGCTAACAATGATTTTTGGTAAAAAACGAACGCTATATATGCGGTGATTATTATCCTTGCTGTGCAAAAGAAAGAAGTAAAATCTCGTCTTTAGGGTCCGTTCTTCATCAAACAGGTGCGAAAAAATCGCGAAACTGGCCGGCGCAGTTACCGAGCGCTCCGGGTGACTTGTGCTAAGATACTGGAATTTCGTGCTATTTCTTACATTTTCACTGAAGAAGAAATTATTGTACCCGCTCAGTGATCGACGGACGCAAGCTTCTCGCGCGCTGCCGGGGTAATTGCACGGGGGCACCGCTGCATCCTGCGGACACAGCGAAGATTGCCATTGGTCTTGGGAGGTACGAGCGCGGCGCGCAGGGACGTGTCGTCAGTCGGCGGCGATCGCGCCGTCGCGGGCGCTTTCGCGCACCGGCGCGCCGACGATGCGCAGCGACAGGTCGGCGTGCAGCTCGGCGACCTGCTCGTCGGTCCAGTCGCCGCCGGCGCGGTACCAATAGGCGACATAGGTGCACTGGTTGAGGATCGCCATGGCGACGATCTTCAGGTCGTCCTTGCCGCCCCGGCGCAGGCTGCGGAAGGCGCCACTGCGTGCGCCATCGTCGAGCACGCGCACCAGCATGTCGCGGATACGCCGGCGGCTGGCGCGGATCTCCTGCAGGCGGGTGTTGTCGAGCCACTCGAACTCGCGGTTGGCGACCACCGCCTCGACGCGCCGGCGCGCGTGGCGCAGGGTGTAGACATGGGCGAAGGCGCGCAGACGCGCGACCGGATCGGCGCCGGCCTTGGCCAGCGCCTCGCCGCACTCCTTCTCCAGCACGCCCTGGGTCGAGCGGATGATGGTGGCGAGCAGGTCGTCCTTGGACGAGAAATGGTTGTAGAGCGCGCCCTGGGTCAACCCGCAGGCGCGCATCACGTCGCGCACGGTGGTGATCTGGAAGCCGCGGCGGGCGAACAGGTCAAAGGCCGCCGCCTCGATCGCCTCGGAGGGCGGCGTGGCGAGGGCGCCCGGTGCGGCGGCTGGTCTAGCGGTGCGTCGCGCCACGATGGGCGACCTCCCTTGTCTTGTCGTTCGGGCGCGGTTGTTGGTCCCGCCTCGCGAGCATCGCACTGTAACGAAGCGCCAACCCCGCGTCCAACCGGGGCGATCCCTGGGGTCGGGGCAAATCAGCGCGCACCCAGGCCCTGGGCCAGGCTCCACGCCAGCTCGGCGTTGGGCCGCACCAGCTTGCCCGATTCCAGCGCCCTGAGGTTCGACGCCGTGCCGTCGAGTCCGCGCGCGTAAACACCCTGCCGGATGCAGGCGATGCGGAAAAGATTATAGGCCATGTAGAATTCCCAATGCGGCAGCGAAGACTGCCCGGTGCGCGCGCCGTACATCCGCACCATCTCGGCCTCGCCGGGGATACCCAACGCCTGGATGTCGACGCCCTGCATGCCGCCCTGATCCTGCGGAATGCGGTACATCATGCAGAGATAGCTGAGCTCGGCGAGCGGATCGCCCAGGGTCGATATCTCCCAGTCGATCACCGCCAGCACGCGCGGCTCGCTCGGGTGATAGATCATGTTGTCGAGTCGATAATCGCCATGGACGATGGTCGTGCTATCGGCCGCCGGCGCATTGGCGGGCAGCCACTCCAGGAGCTTGTCCATCGCCTCGATCTTATCGGTCTCCGAGGCTTTGTACTGCCCGCCCCAGCGCTTGATCTGGCGCGCGACATAGCTGCCGGGGCGACCGAAATCGCCCAGACCCACGGCCTGGTAGTCGACCTTGTGCAGGCGCGCCAAGGTATCGACCTTGGCCTCGTAGATGGCGTGGCGCATGGCGGGCGTCTGGTCCGGCAGCATCGGATCCCACAGCACGCGGCCGTCGCAGAACTCCATGATGTAGAAGGCGGTGCCGATGACCTGATCGTCCTCGCACAGCGCATAGGCGCGCGGCGTCGGCACGTCGGTCTTGTTGAGCGCGGCGATGACGCGGAACTCGCGATCGACGGCGTGCGCCGAGGGCAAGAGCTTGCCCGGCGGCTTGCGCCGCAACACATAGCGCCGGCCGCCGCCGTCGCTCAGGCGATAGGTCGGATTGCTCTGCCCGCCGCGGAACTGCTCGACGGTGAGCGGCGCGCGGAAGCCCTCGACCTTGGTGGCCATGAAGCGCTCGAGCGAAGCCACATCGAAGCGGTGCTTGTCCTGCACCGCCATCGTGCCGATGAACTCCGCGCCGCGCGCCGCCATGACGATCCTCGTCCGAAATCCGACGCCTGGAGTGTGCGTCGATCGACGCCGCAAGCGCAACGCCACGCCGGACCCGTTTCCGCCCAGCGGCAGGTCCGCGCGTCGGCAGAGTCGGGTGAAGCGATCCGCATCGCGGAAGCCAGGGACGCTTGGCCAGGGACGCTAGGAACGCCTGCGAATGTCCGATGATCAATCTGTGACGAGGTGACAGACGCGACGCCGCGCAATTTGCTTGGGGCGCCCGGCGAATTGTGCAAAGAGTCGAGGCGATCGAAATAGGTCGTAGGCCAGCGGTGGGCGGTGCGTGCCCGTACAAGCCGGCAGCGACGCAGGGTGGCTTCGGGGAGGAATCGGGTGAATCGCCTTTTCAGTAAGGACTTGTGGTCCGGGCTGATGTTCGCCGGCTTCGGCGTGCTGGCCCTCGTCATGGGCAGCAACCTCGCGGTCGGCACGGCGATCCGCATGGGGCCCGGCTACGTGCCGCGCATGCTGAGCTACATCCTGATCGGCCTGGGCCTCGCCATCGTCGCGCGCTCGCTTATATCGCCCGGCGAGACGATCGAGCGGCTGCGCTGGAAGCCGGTCACCATGATCACCATCGGCGTGGTCGTCTTCGCCCTGCTGTTCGAACGCGCCGGCCTGGCGCCGGCGCTGGTCTGCCTGATCTTTCTCGCCGCGCTGGGCGGGCAGGAGTTCAAGTTGGTCGAAACCATCCTCGCCTGCATCGTGCTGACGGCGCTGTGCGTCGTCATCTTCAAGCTCGGCTTGAGCATGAACATCAGCATCATCCGGGGAGTGTGGTGACATGGATCTGCTGAACCATGTCATCCAGGGCTTCGGCGTCGCGCTGAGCTTCCAGAACCTGCTGTACTGCCTGATCGGCTGCATGGTCGGCACCCTGATCGGCGTGCTGCCCGGCATCGGCCCGGTGGCGACCATCGCCATGCTGCTGCCGCTGACCTTCAAGCTGCCGCCGACCTCGGCGCTGATCATGCTCGCCGGCATCTACTACGGCGCGTCCTATGGCGGCTCGACCACGGCGATCCTGGTCAACCTGCCGGGCGAGGCGTCGTCGGTGGTCACCACGCTCGACGGCTACAAGATGGCGCAGAAAGGCAGGGCCGGCGCGGCGCTGTCGATCTCGGCGGTGGGTTCGTTCTTCGCCGGCACCTTCGGCACCGTCCTGATCGTGCTGTTCGCCCCGATGCTCACCGCCATGGCGCAGAAGTTCGGCCCGGCGGAGTACTGCTCGCTGATGGCGCTGGGCCTGGTCGCCGCCGTGGTGCTGGCCAGCGGCTCGGTGATCAAGGCGATCGCCATGGTGTTCCTCGGCCTGCTGATCGGCCTGATCGGCACCGACGTGAACACCGGCGCGCAGCGCTACACCTTCAACATCCCCGAGCTCAGTGACGGCATCGACTTCGCGCCGATCGCCATGGGCCTCTTCGGCATCGCCGAGATCATCGGCAATCTCGAGAAACGCGTCGGTGGGCGCCACGTCGTGGCGGCGAAGATCTCGAGCCTGTGGCCGACCCGCGAGGAGGCGCGCCTGGCAGCGCCGGCGATCGTGCGCGGCACGACCCTGGGCTCGCTGCTCGGCGTGTTGCCCGGCGGCGGTCCGACCCTCGCCGCCTTCTCCTCCTACACCCTGGAGAAGAAGCTCTCCAAGACGCCGCAGGAGTTCGGCAAGGGCGCGGTGCAGGGCGTGGCGGCGCCGGAGGCGGCCAACAACGCCGCGGCGCAGACCTCGTTCATCCCCATGCTGACCCTGGGCATCCCGTCCAACGCCGTCATGGCGCTGATGGTCGGCGCCATGATCATCCAGGGCATCCAGCCCGGCCCCGAGGTGATGACCAAGAAGCCCGATCTCTTCTGGGGCATGATCGCCTCGATGTGGATCGGCAACGCCATGCTGGTGATCATCAACCTGCCGCTGATCGGCATGTGGGTGCGCCTGCTGACGGTGCCCTACCGCTTCCTCTACCCGGCCATCCTGCTGTTCTGCTGCATCGGCGCCTACTCGCTGCAGAACAGCGACTTCCACGTCATGATGGTCGCGATCTTCGGGGTCATCGGCTACATCTTCCTCAAGCTCGGCTGCGAGGGCGCGCCGTTCCTCCTGGGCCTCGTGCTCGGCCCGCAGATGGAGGAGTATTTCCGCCGCGCCATGCTGCTCTCGCGCGGCGACGCCACGGTGTTCCTGACGCGGCCGATCAGCGCCGGCCTGCTGATCGTCACGGCGCTGCTGCTGCTGCTGATGGTGCTGCCCAACTTCCGCAAGAAGCGCGAGGAGGCTTTCCACGAAGAGGGTTGAGCGCGGCGGCACGGCGCGAACGGCGAAGGCCCGGGGCGATCCTCGGGCCTTTGTTTTTCTCGGGTGACATCGGCCCGCGCTTCCGGGATGCTCGGTGGTGAAATACGGGAGGGAACCAACGATGAGATTCACCGCGGCAATCCTCGCCGTCGGCGCCCTGGGCGCCGCCACGGCTTCGGCGCAAGAGCCGATCCGCATCGGCGCCATGTATCCGCTCACCGGCGGCGGCGCCGTCTACGGCGTGCCGGCCATGGCCGGCCACCAGCTCGCCATCGAGGAGATCAACGCCAGAGGCGGCGTCATGGGCCGCAAGCTCGTGTCGGTCGAACGCGACGACAAGATGAACCCGGCTGCGGCGTCCTCGACGATGAAGGAGCTGATCACCAAGGACAAGGTGCACATCGTCGTCGGCGGCCTGGCCTCTTCGGTCGGGCTGGCGATGTCGGAAGTCGCCAAGCAGGAGAAGGTCGTCTACATCGCGACCATCCCCAAGACCATCCAGATGACGACCGACAAGCTGCACCGGCACGTCTTCCGCACCGCCTCGCACACCGATTTCGAAGGCGACACGATGGCCATGCTGGTCGGCAAGCACAAGCTGACCAAGCTCTGCCAGCTGCAGCTCGACTACGCTTACGGCAACGACCTCGAGGCCGGCGTCCTGAAGGCGCTGCCGAAATACGCGCCCAATGCCAAGGTGGCGCTGACACTCAAACCCAAGCTGGGCGCCACCGACTTCAACCCGTTCATCCCGCAGGTCATGGCCGCCGGCTGCGACGGCGTGGTCTCGGGCCTGTGGGGTCCGCACTTCGTGTCGTGGGTCAAGCAGGCCAAACCGCTCGGCTTCTTCGACAAGATCAAGTGGATCTCCGGCGGCGAGATCGCCAGCCACGAGATCGCGGGCGAGCTCAAGGACGACTACCCGGACAACGTGATCTCCAACACCTACGAGCTGTGGTACCACGCGCAGGACGCCTCCCATAAGGCGTTCCAGGAGGCGCTCGCCAAGAAGCTCGGCACGCCCGAGACACCACAATGGGCGCTGCTCGGCTATATCGGCGTGCACTACGCCGTCGCGGCCATGGAGAAGGCCAAGTCGACCGACTCCGATGCCATCGCCGGCGCGCTCGAGGGCCTGACGATCAAGTCTCCGGTCGGCACGCTGACCATCGATCCCAAGACGCATCAGGCGAACATCGGCCAGTTCTGGGGCCCGATGGTCAAGAAGCCCGGCCGCGCCTATCGCATGATGGACCCGATCGAGTACATCCAGCCGAAGTGACGGCGAAGCCGCGCGAAGCGGCGTAGTCGTCATCCCGAGCGAAGCCGAGGGATCTTCTCTCGCTCCGCTCGGGATGACAGGGGAGACGTTTGCCCGATGACCACCACGATGTTCACGTTGAACGCGTTCTATGGCCTGGCCCTGGCCATGAACATGTTCATCATCGCCTCCGGCCTGAACCTGATCTTCGGCGTGCTGCGGGTGATCAATTTCGCGCACGGCATGTTCTACATGTTCGGCGCCTACATCATCTTCACGGTCACGAAATCCTGGGGCGCGCCCTTCTTCGTCGGCGTGCTGGCCTCGGCCGCCGGACTGGCGGTGATCGCCTTGGTCATCGAGCGCCTGCTGCTCAGGCATCTGTACGGCAAGGAACACCTGATGCAGCTGCTGTTTACCTTCGCGGTGGTGCTGCTGATGAGCGACGCGGCGAAGATGATCTGGGGCACCGACCAGTACTCCGTCGGCTATCCCGCCGGGCTGGGCGGCGCGGTCAATCTCGGCTTCGTTGTCCTGCCGCAATACCAACTCTTCCTCTGCGTCGTCGGACCGCTGATCGCGATCGCCATGTGGCTGCTGGTCGACAAGACGCGCGCCGGCCGTATCGTGCGCGCCGCGACTCAGGACCGCGAGATGCTGGCGGCGCTCGGCGTCAACGTGCCGATGGTCTACGCTGCGGTCTTCACCATCGGTTCGGCGCTCGCCGGCGTGGGCGGCGCGCTCGCGGCACCACGCGTCGCGCTGGTGCCGGGCATGGACGCGACCATCATCAACGAGTGCTTCATCATCGTCATCATCGGCGGGCTCGGCCACATGTGGGGCAGCTTCGTCGGCGCGCTCGCCTTCGGCTTCGTCGTGCAGTTCGGCACCGTCTGGGCGCCCAACTGGCAGGACGTGCTGCCCTACCTGCTGATGCTGGCGGTGCTGATCGTCCGACCCTGGGGCCTGTTCGGCCAGCCGGAATCGGGTCGCTGAGCATGCCGCGGCGCAGTTACCTGATCGCCTCGGCGGTCGTCGTCCTGCTGCTGGCGCTGCTGCCGCTGGCCGGTAGCCGCCACGCCGTCGACCTCACCACCGAGGTGATGATCTACGCCCTCTTCGCGCTCAGCCTCAACGTGCTGGTCGGCTACACCGGCAACGTCTCGTTCGGCCACGCCGCCTACTTCGCCATCGGCGGCTATACCTGCGCCATCCTGCTGACGACCCATGGCTGGCCCCTGGTGCTAGCCATGCCGGCGGCGGTGCTGCTGGCCGGCCTCGTCGCTGGCGTGGTCGGCTTCTTCTGCGTGCGCCTGACGCAGATCTATTTCGCCATGCTGACCCTGGCGTTCGCGATGCTGGTCTGGGGCGTCGCCTTCAAGTGGAAGGAGGTCACCGGCGGCGACGACGGGCTCACCGGTGTCAAGCTGCCGGCGATGCTGGCCAACCACGTCAACTATTTCTATTTCACCCTCGTGTCCGTGGCGATCGCCATCGCGGCGCTGTGGGTCATCTGCCACTCCGCCTTCGGGCTGACCCTCGTGGCGGTGCGCGAGAACAACGTGCGCGCCGGCTTCATCGGCGTCGACACGCGCCGCATGCGCTGGGCGGCCTTCACCGTGGCCGGCGCCTTCGGCGGCCTCGCCGGCGCGCTGTTCGGCATGTACCACCGCGGCATGTACATCGAGAACGCGTTCTGGACCGAGTCGGCGCAGGTGCTGATCATGGTGCTGCTGGGCGGCCTCTATTCCTTCGTCGGCCCGATCATCGGCGCCGCCGTGCTGCATCTGCTGCAGGTCTTCACCAACCAGTACACGCCGTACTGGCCGACCGTGCTCGGCCTGATCCTGCTGGTGATCGTGCTGGTGTTGCCGGACGGCCTGGTCGGCCTGGTCAACCGCTTCAAGGGCCGTGGGCGCCGCTCATGAGCGCGATGCTGTCGATCCAGGGCCTGTGGAAGTCGTTCGCCGGCTTCGTCGCCACGCGCGACGTGTCGTTCGAGCTGAAGGCCGGCGAGACGCACGCCATCATCGGCCCCAACGGCGCCGGCAAGACCACGTTCTTCAATCTCATCACCGGTCACCTCAAGCCCGACAAGGGTGCGGTGTCGTTCGAGGGCCGCACCCTGATCGGCATGCCGCCGCACAAGATCGTGCGGCTGGGCATCGCGCGCTCGTTCCAGCGCATCAACATCTATCCCCGGCTCAGCGTCTTCGAGAACGTCCAGGTGGCGCTGATCGCGCACGAGGGCCAGCAATGGAACCTGTTGCGCGTCGGCCGCTCGCTGCACCGCGACGCCACGCGCGATCTGCTCGAGCTGGTCGGGCTGGCGGCCGAGGCGTCGGAGATCGGCGGCGAGCTGAGCTACGGCAAGCAGAAGCAGCTCGAGCTGGCGATCGCGCTGGCCTCGAAGCCGCGCCTGCTGCTGCTCGACGAGCCGACCGCCGGCATGTCGCCGCAGGAGACCGGCGAGACCATCGCGCTGGTGCGCGACATCGTCAAAGCGCGCGGGCTCACCCTGCTGTTCACCGAGCACGACATGTCGGTGGTGTTCGGCATGGCCGAGCGCATCTCGGTGCTGCATCACGGCGAGATCATCGCATCGGGCGAACCCGACGCGGTGCGCAACGACCCCGAGGTCAGGCGGGTCTATCTCGGGGAACAAGGCCATGGCTGACCTGCTGGTCGAGGACATCCACACGGCCTATGGCCTGAGCCAGGTGCTGTTCGGCGTCTCGCTCGAGGTGCGCGCCGGCGAATGCGTGGCCCTGATCGGCCGCAACGGCGTCGGCAAGACCACGACCATGCGCTCGATCATGGGCCTGACGCCGCCCAAGCGCGGGCGCGTCACCTGGAAAGGCCAGGACATCAGCCGGCTCGGGCCGCACCGCATCTGCCGCCTGGGCATCGGCTTCGTGCCGGAGGAGCGGCGCATCTTTCCCGAGCTGTCGGTGTGGGAGAACCTCGACATCGCGCGTCGGTCGGGCGCCGGTGGCAAGACCACCTGGCGCGAGGAGCAGGTCTTCGCCCTGTTCCCCGATCTCGCCGGCATTCGCGAGCGCAAGGGCGGCGTGCTGTCGGGCGGCCAGCAGCAGATGCTGACCATCGCGCGCACCCTGATGGGCAATCCCGAGCTGTTGCTGCTCGACGAGCCCTCCGAGGGGCTGGCGCCGCTGATCGTCGAGCTGTTGCGCATGCGCGTGGCCGAGCTCAAGGCGACCGGTCTGTCGATCGTGCTGGCCGAGCAGAACCTGGAATTCGTGATGGCGCTGGCCGATCGCGTCTACATCCTGGAAAAGGGCGAGGTACGCTTCACCGGCACGCCCGCCGATCTGCGCGCCGACAAGAGCATCGTGCAGCAATACCTCACGGTGTGATCGCCGCGCAGGACATGTGCGCGTGCGCCGGTCCTGTGGTATCTTGATCCCGGGTATTCTGGGGGCGGCTTGGTGATCCTGCGTGACGATCCGGTACCCGCGGCCGCGGTGCTGGTTCACGACAATCGAGCCGATGAAGTCGTGCCGACAGTCGCAGTCATATCTCCGAAGTTCGGATCCGCAGTGTTCGCGCTCTACCTCGCGGCGCTCACCTCCACTGCGCATGCCCAGGCACCGGTGGCGCTGGTCGAGGAGGTCACCGGCACGCTACCCGGCGTCGAGTTCATGGACTACGTCGCGCCCGGCAAGGTCATCGCGCTGGGGCCGCGTGACGCCATCGTGCTGGGCTACATCCGCTCATGCTGGCGAGAGACCATCCGCGGCGGCACCGTCACGGTCGGTCAGGACCAGAGCGACGTGTCCGGCGGCACCGTCGAGCGGGTGAAGGTGCGCTGCGACGGCGGCCGCATGGAGCTCGCGGCCGAGCAGTCCCGGCAAGGCGCGACGTCGGTGATGCGCGATCCCGCCGCCGGACGCCCGCGCCGCGCGGCCCTGCCCAAGCCGCAATTCATCCTGCATGGCCGCTCACCCGTCATCGAGCTCAAGGGCGGCGGCACGGTCTCCATCGAACGGCTCGACGCCGCGGGCGAGACCTTCACCCACGAGCTGCCGCGCGCGAAGCTGCGGCGCGACGCCTTCGCCGACCTCGCCGATTTCGGTGTCTCGCTGTCGCCCGGCGGCCTCTATGTGGCACGCGTCGGCGAACAGCAGATCGTCTTCCAGGTCGACGGCGAGGCGGCGACGGGCAAGGCGCCGCTCGCCGGAAGGCTGCTGCGCTTCCGCCCGCCGGGCTGAATCGCGCGCAAAACTGTGTGTTGACCGTCAGCGGTGCCACGGTACGGTTCTCGCGGCTTCTGGGGAGTTCCTGAAATGGCGCGCCTCGCTTTCTTGCTCATCGCGCTGATCGGCCTGTGCGCCACCACGGCAGGGGCGCAGACGGAGACGCGCGTCGCGCTGGTGATCGGCAATGGCGCCTACCAGCACACCGACCCGCTGCGCAACCCGGTCAACGACGCGCGCGCCATGGCCAAGGCGCTGCGTGAGGCCGGCTTCGAGGTGATCGCGCGCGAGAACCTCACGCGCCGCGCCTTCGTCGAAGCGCTGCACGAGTTCTCCGGCAAGGTGCCGCCCGGCGGTGTCGGTCTCTTCTACTACGCCGGCCACGGCATCCAGGTGCGCGGCGTCAACCATCTCGTGCCGGTCGACGCCACGCTCGCGAACGAACGCGACGTCAAGTACGAGACGGTCGATCTCAACGACGTCCTGAACGGCCTGGACGAGGCGCGCGCGCGGCTGAGCCTGGTGATCCTCGACGCCTGCCGCGACAATCCCTTCGGCCGCCGCTTCCGCTCCACCAGCCGCGGTCTCGCCCAGACCGACGCGCCGCGCGGCACGGTGATCGCATACGCCACCGCGCCGGGCGATACCGCGTCGGACGGCGATGGCGTGAACGGGCTCTACACGACGGAGCTGCTCAAGGCGATGGCGGAGCCGGGGCTGAAGCTGGAGGAGGTCTTCAAGCGCACCATCGACGGCGTGGCGCGCGCCTCGGGCAACAAGCAGACACCGTGGGTCAGCTCCTCCTTCCGCGGCGACTTCTTCTTCAATACCGCCGCCGCCCCGCCCCCCGCGGCCGCCATGCCGGCGCCGCCCGGTGTCGACGCGGTCGAGCAGACGGCGTGGACGACGATCGCGAACAGCACCAATCCGGCGATGTTCGAGCTGTTCCTCCAGCGCTTCCCCAACGGCGCCTATGCCGATTTCGCGCGCGCGCGGCTGGAGGAGTTGAAGGCGGCGGCGGCGCGCGAAGACAAGCGCCGCGCGGTCGACGCCGGCCCGGCAATTCGCGCCGCGGACGATGAGAAGAAGTCCGCCGACGCGATCGAGGCGGCGCTGAAGCTGGCCGACATCGACCGCAAGCGCATCCAGGTTGCGCTGACCGCCCGGGGCTTCGACACGCTGGGCACCGACGGCGCCTTTGGCCCGCGCACGCGGCTGATGATCACCAACTGGCGGAAGAGCCGCAATGAGCCGGCCACCGGCTTCCTCACCGCGACGCAGGCCGCGCTGCTGTCGCAGGAGGGCCAGAGCGCGCAGGCGAAGCTC